>Ga0180434_10008390_pt1 | contig 11403 bp, 16 predicted proteins | sample SS_ome_7_FD_132453 | JGI IMG/M metagenome (GOLD analysis project Ga0180434, IMG submission 132453) | Hypersaline lake sediment archaeal communities from the Salton Sea, California, USA - SS_1_D_2 metaG | ecosystem: Environmental > Aquatic > Non-marine Saline and Alkaline > Hypersaline >... | reverse complement strand
TATCGTGTATTCGTGCGAGAGCTTGTCTGCATTGAGTTTGCCGAAGGGATTGTTAATCTCGAAGACTGCTTCTCCGTAAGTGAGGTCTGCTTTAGAGGATATTAGCTTGGTGAACACCTCATCGGTTTTTACTGCTTCGAAGGTGGGGTCTACGGGTCCGAAACCCCATTTAATGTCTTGGAATGCGTTTTCTTTGTATGCTACTATTCTGACTTGATAGTCTTTGCCTTTTCGGAAGGCAACGGAAAATTTGCGCGTGTCTTTGTTGCTGCTGAGGCCGCACCAAGTGCCTGTGCAGGTTTGGTTGAGTGGGATGGTTCTCCAGGTGTTGCCCCATTTTCTTTGGAGTTTCCAGTCGTTTATTCCGTCTGAAAAGGTGGCGGGGGTTTCTCGGCCCCAGGGGTCGTAGTCTACTGGGTATATGAATATGTCTTTGTTTGCGGTGAAGTTTATGTATGCAATGCAGGGGTCGCTTGGGGTTCCTGCGCAGACGGTGTCGTTGGAGTAGCCTGTTATGGTTATGGCTCCGAGTGTTTGCAGGTAGAAGAAGAGCCCGATTACGAGGACTGTTCCTCCGAGTGCTGCTTTGTCTGCGTGTTTTTGCAGGCTTGCGAAGTATATTTTTTTATTTTCTGTCATGTAAAATCACGTTTCCGTTTGGTTGGATTTCTATTAATCGGGTGATGTTGTGGTCGTAGAGTTTTTCTTGGAATCCTAGGAAGTGGTGGATGTCGTGGGTCCCATCGGTTTTTACGAAGTGGCGTCTGAAAAAAATGAGTTTGCGCGCGGGCGTGATGTCTACGCGGTATTCGCGCGCTTTGTTGGTTAGTTTGAAGGTTTTGAGTTTGTCCTGGTCTATTTCTTTGAATAGGTGTTCCCGGTTGTTTTCGTATTGAGGGAGTTGTGTTCCGTCGTGGTATTCTGCTGTCCAGTGCATTGTATTGCCTCCTGGTTTTTTTGCTAGTTTTCGTCGTAGACTAGGGCGAATGTTTTGGTGTTGGTTGTTCCTGCTGCTGCGGATTCTCCTATCCTGTTTTGTAGGAGGATGTAGTCTGTGTGTCCGTAAGAGGTTAAACTGCCAGTGACGCTGTTGCCTATGCTTACGTTGGCGCTTGCTGGTAGCGTTGCGGGTAGGCTGCCTGTGGCGTAGTCGCTGTCTGTGGCGACTGGTTCCATGTAGGCTGAGTTGCTGCCGCTGTTGGGCCAGCTTCCGGCCATGTAGACTTGTTCGTTCGAGACATAGTCTCCGCCGCTTTTGTAGAATCTGCAGTTGGTTACTGCTGTGAATGTTCCGGAGAATTCGCCTCGTAGGAATAGTTCGTAGGAATTGCTGCCTGCTGTGATTGGGTTGCTTCCGGGGTCTACGTCGACGCCTGATGGTGTGCTGACTAGGTTGACGTTCGCGCAGGTTTCTGTTGTTCCGGGGGTGGCTGAGTGGGTTTGTTTCCATGCGAAAGTTGCTGCCATTTTTATTACCTCATGGTTTATGCCAGTAGACGTGCATTGTCGCGCCTACGCTCAAGTTTGTTCCTGATCCCCATCCGCTTCCGGCCATATAAAGTGTTTGTCCTGGAGCGATGGCGAAGGGAGTGAATGCGTTGGTTCCGCTGACTCCTGTTTGAGTGGTTCCGCTGACGTTGTCTACGAATCTACGGGGATAGTCTACTACGGTAGTGGTGCCTGTCAAGCCTGTCATCTGGAGGATTGTTTCCTCTCCCGAGATGCCTAGCCAGGCGCTGCCGTTGTTTGCGATGCCTGATGCAGTGCTTACTGTCAGGCTTACTTTGTCAACGACTCCTGCTATGTGGTTCTCGCGTGCGTATGTTTCGGGAACCACGTGCAGGCCTGAGTTGTTGACTTGGATGATGGTTTCGTTTATTCTGCTCATGTTTATTCCTCTTTTTCAGGATTTTTTGAAGAGGGGCAACCTCTTGGGTTCTTAGACTCTGCCGCTTCCAACGCAAATCCAGTGTATTTTCTTTGATGCTGTTTCGCCTGTGAAGAGTACGCTTCCGGCTCCAAATGGGCTTCCAGCTACGCTGGCTACTGTGCCGTCGCAGTAGGTGGCTACGCATTTTGGTGCTGCTGCGAAGGCTGTTGGGAAGACAACCCAGATTGTGGAGCCTGCGCCGACTGTGGCTATGTTGGATTGGATGCTGTTTCCTGGCGCGCTGGGGCTTCCGACGGTTACGGTAGCGTATTCGCTGGAGACTTTGGTGCCAGAGGCAGCGCCTGCACCGAGTTCGTAGTTGTCGATGCTTGCGCTGGCTCCGCTGATTTCGTTTTGCGCGACGAGTGAGCCTACTGTCAGGTTTTCTCTTGCTAGTCCGTCTTGCATTTTAATTGCCTCTAGGAGGTGGTTATTTTGCAGATGGCGTCGGCTCTGAGGTATCTGACCTTGAGTCTTTGTGTGACTGTTGCTCCGCTTAGGTCGTGGATTTTGTCGTCGTAGTTTTCTACGGTTAATCCTCGTTTTTCAGCCATGCAGAATGCATGATTGCGGTCGATGACGTAGGCATACTTGCTGTAAGTGCTTGATGGCGCGGCGTTGGTGCTGAATCTATGGACTTTCATTCCGTAGATTGTTCCGATGAAGCCGGAGCTCATTATTTCCGTGTTTCCTGCTTTGTCTGCTTCGACGAAGGTGTCTATGTTTCTGATGTCTGCGGCGACTTCAGGTCCTACGATGATGTCGGTGGCTTCGTAGTCTTGGTCTTCGAGATATTGGATGGCGCGCGTGATGTTTGCGATGGTTGTTGCTGCTCCGCCTGCGACTGTGTTTGTTGCGTTGTCGAGGGCGTCGGTTATGATGAGTTTGTTGGTGTTTTCGGCCATTCTAATTCCTGCGGTTTTAATGTTGTGTTCGATGAGAGCCCATTTGCCGTCTTCTTGCATTTCTTTGGTGACTGCGATTCGTACCCCGTATTTTTTGGGTTTGAGGTTGAATGAGTCGTATGCTTCCACGTCGAGTGGGATTGCTGCTCCTTCAGCTATCTCGTAGACGCTCATGGTGTTTGGGGTGACGAGGTCGACGTCGATTGAGCTTCCGGGAATTTGTGAGCTTGGGATGGAGATGGCCGCTAGTGATGGGTCGATGAGTTTCTTGTTGACTGGCTCGATGAGAGTGTCGTAGATTTTCTTTTCGATGAGCAGGCTGCCTTCTGTTCCTGTTCCTGTGCTCAGGATTTCTTTGAGTGTTTTTCGTACCATTTTTATCGCCTCAGAGGTTTAGTTGCACGACTGCAAAATTGTTCGTTCCACTGGCTGCTTCGGTCAGTGCGATTCCTATGACGTCATTTGTGTTGAAGTTGGGGCTTCCTGTTGTTGCGTCTGCAACACATGAGCGTCCGTTCGCTGCTGAAGTAGCTGCTACGTTTCCGCCTGCAGTAACATCTCCGTTTGCGGGGAGTATTGCGAGGCCGCGTCGTATGACTGCGACTGGCGCGCCGCTTGCAGCTGCTTGTAGGGCGAGTCCTACGGGTCGGGTTGTTCCGCTTCCGCCTGCTGTGACTGTTATCATGTCAGCCGTGTAGGTGGGTTGTCCGCCGGAGAATGAGAGTGTTGCGGCGGTTGCGTCACTTCCTGCTGTGACCCAGTTGCCTCCACTGATTACGCCTGCGGCGTAGACCGTGAAGGAGGACATGCCGTCGTCGTTTATTAGGCCTAAGTATCCTTCGCTTGTTGATACCATTTACATCAGTCCTCATATCCGAAGGATACTCCGTTTCTTCCCTGGCGCACGACAAAGTTTTTGCCGTTTTCCTGGAGTATTTTTGCGTTTCCTTCGGTGATTATTTTGTTAGTGTTTTTTTCCATGACGCGTCCTTTCGGTCGCGCGGTGTTCTTCAGTGCGGCTGTTAGCTTTTGCATTCTTTGAATGTTTTCTGGCATTACAGGCGCGGGTTGGCTGGTTTCGGTTGGAGTTGGTGGCGTGACTTCAGCTGCTGCTGGTTGTGTCTCGGAAGGTGCTTCGATTGCTTGGTCGACTGCTGTGACGAGCTCGGCTGCAGACTGGTCTGCGGCTGCGAGCGCGCTTTCGAGTTCAGCTATCTTGGCTTTGGCTGCTTCGAGTTCTGCTTTGAGGGCGGCAGATTGGTCTTCTCCTTCTCCTTCTGGTTCTTGTGTGGGAGGTTCTGCTGGAGTTGGAGGTGCCGTTGGCTCCTGTTCTTTAATTTTTTTCATTGGTTGTTCACCTTTAAGTGATTCTTGGATAGCGTGAGATATCGCGGCGTTTGGATCGCCGGGTATTGCTACTAGAGAGAGTTCGAGGAATTCGAGTCCTTTCGGCGTGTAGACGTTTTCTCCGTCTTTGGTTTCCGTGAGGAGTTCTTGGTAGCCTACGCCGATTGAGACGGATGATACTCTGCCGTCTCTTATTTTTTTCTTGCATTCTTCGTCCATGATCTCTCCAGTAAATAGGATTTTATTGTCCTGGTAGGAGGCTCCAACTATTTTTCCGACTGTCGCGTCGATACTTTCGCTGTGGTCTTTTTGAATGGGTTTTCCTATCAGGCTTTTAGCTGCTTTTTGCAGTTCGTCGGGGGTGTAGTTGTCGTTGTTTCTTGTTACTCCTGCGTTTATTGCTACGCCTTGAATGCGCAGGGGTTTGTCCGGGCCGGTGTATTCATTGAGGACCGGGATTTGATAATTAATTTTTTGTGTCATTCGGTCACCTGTACGTACGTGAATTTTCTGCGTGTTCTGTGGGTGGAGGTTTTGTCTCCGTGCTGGTTGCGGTCGTGCGCGCGTGCGCCTAGGACTGCTGCTTTGGTTCCGTCTAGTTTGTTGGCGATTCCTTGGAGGTTGGGGTTTGGTGCTTTGTGAGTTCCATCAAAGTCTGTGCTGTCGCCCATTTTGACTATGCTTTCAGTGTTTAAGACTGGGCTGGGGTGTTTGCATTCGTGGACGAAGTCTGTATTATATTTGCTGAGGTGGATTCGCGCGTGACAGTTTGGGCAGATGTGGAGCGTCATTTAATGTTAATAAAACCAGGTTCCGGTATTTAAACCCCTTGTTTTTTAAATACTAGAAGACGGCTGTGATTGTGCACCTGCAGTTGGGGTGGAATGGAGGGAGAGGGCCGTTTGAGTTTATTCCGTATTGTCTTCCGTGAAGTTCAGCGCATTCCGGGCAGCGTCTTAAATCGCTTATGGTAACCCACCTGTAGGTTTGTGCTCCTGCTTCTTTGAAGTCTTCCAAGAGCGCGCGGGAGACTGCTCGGACTGTTTCTGTTCTGGCGATGCGTTCTGCTTTGTTGGGGTCGTCTACGACTTTGTTTATGTGTTGGGTGAGTTGTTTGAGCGTCATGTTCTTTTTGATGCCTGTTTTTAATGCAATTTTCATGGCTTTTTTGTCTGCTTTGGTCAGTCCTGTGATTTGGCCGAAATCATAGTCGTCTAGGAATCCATCTATTTTTGGCCAGAGGGGATTGGTTTCTCTGCTAGTCCATTCTTTAATGGTCATGTTTTCGTGGGAGGTGGTGGGCCAGGTTTCGTGTAGGTGTTCTTTGTAAGGATTGTGGTCGCGCGTGGGGGTGTTGGGGCCGGGAGGAGATGGACCCGGCCCTTGTTGTGGTTCGGCTGATAATCGGTTATTTTCAGGTCGTGGGAGATCTTCTGGGACGACTCCTTCAATGCCCATTATCTTGTTGAGTTTGTCTTCCAGGGCTTTGCGGGAGGGCTCGCTGATTTGTCCGGTGCTCATTATTAGCATAATGCGTTCTGCTTCGCGCCAGCGGTCTTCGTTGGTTTGGGGCTCCCACTCGAATTCTACGTCGGCTGTGAGGTTGTATGCGAGGAGGACGCGGTTAAAGAGGTTTTGTTCGAGGACGTTTTCTACTAGCAGTCTAATGGAATTGACGCGTCGTTCGAATGCTTCGAGTTGGGTGGTTGCTAGGCCTTCAGGAATGTTGCCTCGTCCGAGCAGGACGATGGGGACTTCGAGCGCGTAGACTAGCTGGTTTTCGAAGTGTTCGTTGAATGGTCCGAAGTTGGCGATTTTGCCTCCGACGTCTAGGCTGGAAATGTTGACTCTGTGGTCTACGACCCACTCGGTTTTTTCGTCTAGGTGGTAGAGGTCATTGGCCATGCCGTCGAGGTCTGTTTGTTGGGCGGGGTCGTTTTCGGTTCCCATTGTTACTACGAGGGGGGCATTGGCTTTTCTTTTCATTAAGGTCATCATGGCTTGTTCCATTTGCAGTTTGTTTTCCATGATTTTAATGGTGGGCGCGATGATGGAGTAGCCGTACGCGCAGTCGCCTATCACGTTGTATTTGAAGTGGATTATTTCAGAGTTGGTGAATTTAATGGGTTCTTGTTCGTTTTTGTAGAGTTGGGTGTAGCCTTCGACTTCGCCATATTCGTTTCTTGTAACGTACATGCTTTCGGCGTTGAGGATGCGGAGTTGTTTTATTTTTTGGTTTATGTCGCTGTAGACAACTTCGACGAAGCAGTTGCCGAATATCATTAGGTCTTTGACGATGTTGCGGAGTAGGAGGTCGAAATTGTGTTTTTTCATGAATTCGTTTATGATTTTTTCTGCGGTGGGGTTTTTGCTTTTGACTGAGAAGTCGCTGGACACTGTGACGTCGACTGTCTTGTTTATTGCTCCGCTGGCTAGAGGAACGTTTTTATAGACTTCTTCTAGGAGTTCGAAGTCGCAGGGGTGGTCTTCTCCTATGTCGTGGGTTCTCTTGGTTTCTCCTAGCTTGGTTTTGCCTTTCACGGATTCTGAGAGTTTGATGTCTCTAGCGTGTCCGATTCTGATTCTGGAGGGGGTTTGTGGCGCGCGGAGGGAGTTGGTTATTCTTGAGATGATGCTCATGAGCATGAACAGTGGAACCTGGAGCCATGCCCAGGCGGGCTCCAGGCGTGAAAAAAGGAGAGTATCTTAGAGGGACTCTCCTGCCCCCAAATTTAGGCGTTGTTTAAAATGTTTTGAGAGTATTTAAAGTTTTGGTTTTTATCTAATAGTTATTGGGTTGTAAGGCTTGAAGTTGTAGACGGCGTAGCGGAGTGCGTCGAGAGCGTGGTCGTTGACTTTCATAGGTTCTTCTTTTTGGTTGCGATCGTCTTTTTTATCCGGGTACTGATAATTGTGGAATTCTTTTATTAGGTTTTCGCAGGTTTTGTTGATGAACAGGCTGGGTTCTTTCAGTTTTCCGGCGACTGCGTTTATTCCTGGCATGACCTCGTTTTTGGCTGGGACTGCGCGTAGGCCTGCTCTGTTGAATTGTGTGATGAATGATGGTTCGCTGGGATCGCAGTACCAGCGTGTGATTTTGGTTTGTTTGTGGAGGGCTTTGGCTGCTGTGATGATTTCGTCTATTGTTTGGTGGGTTTTGTACCATTCTCTGAGGACGTGCAGTTGGTCGTCTGAGTTTATTCCTATTATTAGGAGGGCGGTGGGGTTTGAGTAGCCCCAGTCGACGCCTGCTATATAATATTTAAAGTAGTCTTGGAGGTTTATTTGTTTGACGTGGGTGAGTGGGTTGAATTCTTTGTAGACGAGTCCTGCGAATAAAACGAATTTGGCGTCGAGCTCCTGAGCAAAAAAGTCGGGGGTGTACTTGGTTTTGAGTCTTTTGTATTCTGCTTTAGGGAAGTAGGGACTGTCTATGCTTCGATACATGACGACAAAATAATCTTTGTCTCCTTCTTGGAAGGGCGTGACTATTTCGTTGTAGACCCAGTCGTAGCCTTTTGGCGTGGTGGTGTACCAGCCGCAGCCTTGTTTTTGCGCGACTCTTCCTTGGAGGATGTCGTGTGCTTCTTTGTTGGCTACTGCTGCTTCGTCTATCCAGTACCAGTTGAGGTCGAGGCCTCTTAGTCGATCGGGAGAGTCCGCGCTCCGGAATAAGATTTTGCTGCCGTTTATGAGTTTGAGCGTCATTTCGCTGCGGTTGAATGATTTTATTACTGGTTCCGGGCAGAAGCGGAAAAATTCGGGGAGGACGACGTCTCTTAGCATTGGATAGGTGGCTGCACAGATGGCTCCGACGTTTGGCGCGCTGAAGTGAGGAGGCATTCCGTTTATGCTTACTCTGACGCTTTCGTTTGCTCCTGCGATGGTTTTGCCGCCTCTGATTCCTGCAACCATTAAGCGGAACCTGGCTTTGCTTGTGTGGAATTGTTTTTGGAATCTGTGGGGGATGTATTTTATTGTGTAGTGCACGTGCTCACCGGGCCGCTGCAGGGATTTTCATGTGTTCTATGGCTTTTTTGTCTGTTGGGTCTACCCATCCGACTGTGATGGTTTTGTCCTGGATGAGTGTTTTCTGTTCTACGTTTATGAGCGCGTTGGGTTGCATGAATTTGCCTAGGTTTGCTGCAGCGCGCGCTGCGTTGACGTAGTCGCCTTGGCGGAGTAGTTCTTTAATGCTTTTGTCTTGGGCGGCTATGATTGTGAGCATGAGTTCATCGCCTTTCAGGTTTTTTATTTTTTTGCCTATCCATTGAACGTCGCGCGTTATTTGTGAGGGGTTGACTCCGTAGTGTTTTGCGGCTTCTTTTCTGTTGAATAAGTCGGGGTGTCCGAGTGATGCAATTACTTTAAGTATTTCCATTCTGCGTTGTTTTGCAGAGACTTTTGTTGGCGCGGGTTTTTTGGTTTTTGTTTGAGTCATGTTTTTTTCACGAATGCGTTTTTTTGCGGTTTGTTAAAACTGCTTTTTTGCCTGTTGCTTTTTCCCATCGTTGGATTATCGTGTCTACGTATTCGGGTTCGAGTTCCATCATGTAGCATTTTCGGTCTAGTTTTTCTGCGGCTATCATGGTGGTTCCGCTTCCTCCGCATGCGTCTAGGATTATGTCTCCTTTTTTGCTGGAGTTGATGAGTGTCATTGTTATGAGACGGAGGGGTTTCATTGTTGGGTGGACTATGCCTTCGCTGATTTCTTCGTCTATTATTTTTTTGTATTCGGGGAGGTCCAAGTCTGGGTCATGTTGGCCTTTTAGTTTGTTGAGGACTTGGCGGAGGATTCTTCTGTCGACGTCTTTTAGTGGGAGTTTTATTATAGGTACTTTTTGCATGTTGAGTTGTTGTGCTGCGCGGAGTCTGTGTTCGCCGTCTGCGATTAAGAGGTTTTTGTTTGTTATGATGGGAATTATGAAGCCGTAGGTTCGAATGTTTTGTTTGAGGGCTTCGAGTTGTTCTTTGGTCATTTTGTTGGGGTTGTCTCCGTCTGTTTTCAGGTCTTTTGCGTTTGCTATTGTGACGTCTGGGATTTTCATGGTTTTTCTCTCCTGGGAGGTTTAGGGGTTGCGGGTGGCTGTGAGTTTTCTTTTGTTTCCGCAGTCGGGGCAGGTTAGTTCGATGGTTCTAGTGGTTTCGCCTGGCTGGAATTCTACGAGTATGGTTCCCCATTTGTGGCCGCAGGTGCATGTTTGGGTGAACTTGTAGATGCTTTTTTGTTTTATTTGGTCGTAGTCTTTGCTGGTTTTTCCGAGTCCTGGCATTCTGTGATCACCGTGATTCCGTGTCCACTAGGGCATTCGTAGTTGATTGCTTCGCCAATTATTTTCGTGCGGTCTTTTCTGTCTCTGACTTTGGCTCTGTTCAGTTCTTTGAATTTCATGTTGAGGTAGTCTTGGGGCGAGCGTTTTCCGTGGTCCCAGCCGACTTTAATGCATTTTTCGCAGATGGGTTGTCTTCCTTGTTTTTGTCTGAGTTGTTCGACGAACGCAGCGTATTCACGCGTGTCTTGTTTTACTTTGGATATTTTGATTGTTTCTTCGGGCATAGTTCTATCACTTCGTTTTCAGTGTATTTGCTCAGGAGTTTAAGATAGAATTTGAGGAGGTTGTAGAGTCGTTGGGGTGTGATGCCGTGGACTGTGAGGTTGTGGGTTTTGCTTTTGCGCTTTTGGTCGTAGATTTGAATGGTGACGCCGACTTCTCCTGGCCTGCGTCCTTTTCTGCCTTCGACTAGCCTGAGCATGGTTAAATAAAAAGCGTATCTAGTATTTAAGACTAGGGGGTGGGGGCCGGGTGGGGCCCTGGATAAAAAGTGCCGTAGCATGTGGCGATTCTTTTAACGTTGTGGTGGACTTTAAAGATTTGTTGTTTGTTATAAAAGGATTCTCTGGCAGGGTCTACGAATAAAAGTCCTTTGTCTGAAGTGTTTACGAGGACGATGTTGTGTGCTGTGTTCGCGTTGTAGACTATGGTTCCTACGCAGGAAAAAATGTCGCGGTCGTGTAGGTATTTTATGTAATCGTTGGCGTAGTCCTTGCAGTCGTAGGCGGGTGTGTATGGATTGTTGCTTATTTTGCTTTCGTGGAGGAGGATGCTGGCCGTGGAGGCTAGAGGAGGAGTGTCTTGGCAGCGGGGGACTGGCTTGTTTGCTATCTCCTGGAGCAGTTCAAGTTGTTTTACGAGTGCTTGTCTCTGGTTAATCTCTATTTTGAGTTGGTTGTTGGTGATTTCTGTTTCTCGTTTGTAGTGTTGAATCGCGTTGTTTTTTGCGTTCAGTTCTTCTTTTAATACTCGCGAGTGGCGGGCTATCTTGTCTGCTTGCATGTATGCGAGGAAAACACTGAATAGGAGGACTATGACGATAAAAGTTAAAATTCTCTCATTTGAGTGTTTTTTCGGTTCGAGTTTGTTTTCATTCATTTTATTCTCTCCTGGTATGCTTTTTGACGGTATGCTCTATCTCTCTGTCTCACACATTTTTTGCAAAACTTTCGGCCTCGCTCTTTTTTAATGAGCGTACCGCACATTTCGCATGGTTTGTATAAGCGCGTGTTGTAGAATAGGGGGTTTTTTCTTCTGTCGCGCTCCACTTGCGCGAAGTGTTTCCTGCAGTCCGGGCAGTTGACGTGGTTGTCAAGGACTATTGTATTGCAGCGTGGACATCGGCCTTGTTTTTTTCGTTTATAGTATTTGCTCATTTTCATTGTATGGGTCCCTCCGGGTAGTGGTGTTCATTGCTTTTGTTATATCCACAAGCAGGGCATTGTACCCAGTGCATTGTGGTGTTGGAGTGTTGTTTGAGCGTGTGGGGTTTTCCTTGTTTCATACAGTTTGGGCAGTGCATTGCATAACCTCCAGGTGTGACCGAAACCCACGAGCTCTACCGCGTTTCTCGACCCGGTGAGTGGTGTCACGGTTCGCGTATAGTGCTTACTATACGGTTTCTTTTCCGTAAGGGGATACTGAGCTCGTGTTCTACCTTGGTCCCTGGTCTAAGCGCGTATGGCCGAACCTTGCTCCAGGTTTAAAGACGGTTTTACAGGGTTTTGTTAGACCCGCCATGTTTTCCGTCTGTTGGAAGGGTGAGTTCCTTCGGCCTTGTCCCCCTTCATGTCGAGGGGGGTAGCATGGTGTCAAAAATGCCTGGAGAGGTGTCCGTGGCCCGCGCTCAGATTAGGTATTCATTTTTGTCTTCGTCTAGTATTGTGCT
>Ga0180434_10008388_pt1 | contig 11405 bp, 11 predicted proteins | sample SS_ome_7_FD_132453 | JGI IMG/M metagenome (GOLD analysis project Ga0180434, IMG submission 132453) | Hypersaline lake sediment archaeal communities from the Salton Sea, California, USA - SS_1_D_2 metaG | ecosystem: Environmental > Aquatic > Non-marine Saline and Alkaline > Hypersaline >... | reverse complement strand
GGGGGTCCGAAGACCCCCCGATGAACTCCTTGGAGAACCAATATCACATGAGGTTGGTGACTTTGGTGCGTCTGTAGTAGACGTTGGAGTTGGTGGTAAGAACGCCAGGATTAGCGGTTGAAGCACCCTTAGCAAATGGGTTAGCAACGATTCCGTAGCGAGTCTTGAAGCCAATTTTTGGCTGGAAGGTGTCCTGACCAACGGCACGAACCATCTGGAGAGGAACGTATGGGCAGTAGAAGAGACCTGCGTCATAAGGTGAAGAACCTTTGTATCCGCAAACGTAGTACTGGTTGTCAGCAACGTTAGCAGAATAAGGATCGATGTATACGCGATACTTACCTTGGAGAACACCAGCGAAGGTGTTACCGGTGTCGTCAACGTTCAAGTTGGCGTTAAGAGCAGGGGTGTAATCGAGAACACCAGCCATTGCAAGCGCAGAAGCAACGTCAGCGGAGCAAATGATGGTGTTACCCTTTCCTCTACGAGTTTGCTGTGCGATAGCGTTAGCATCTCTTTCGATCTGGAAGATAAGTCCTTTGAACTTCTCTACAGACCAGCGACCGTTGGAGTCAACGTCCAGGTCGAAGGTGCCTTGAGTAGCAACGTTTGCTTGAGCACCAGGCTTAGCAGTCTTGTAAATGGTGCGAACAACTTCTCTGTTGATTTCAGCAAGGATCTCAGTAGAGAGGATGTTAGCAAGTTCTGCTTCAGCGTTCAGACCGTGGATCGCCTTGAGGTCTTGAGCCAGTTCCAAGCTGTACTCAGCTTTCAGGGCACGTGACTTGGCGGTTACGGTGACTTTCTCGATGCTGAAAGCCATCTGGTTGAAGGCTTCGCTCTCACCCAGAGATTCAGCAGCGTCGGTGCGGAGACCTTGACCAACGTTGTAAGCATCAGCGCCTACACCGGCATTGTTTGATTGATCAGAAGGATCCAGAACGGAAGGATTGGAACCACGCTGAGCGGTTGTACCCAAACCAACGGATCCATCGGTGAAACCAGCAGTCTCGTTGAATCCAGCATCTTGACCGGAGAATGCAGAATCGACTTCGTTGTAGAAGTTCTCGTTGCCGCTCTGATCGTTGTAGCGGGAACGCATTGCGAAGATCAGTCCAGTAGGACCGTTCATTGGCTGAACGCCGCAGATGTCATAAGCGATCAGGTTAGGCATCGAGCGTCTGATCAAGGAGATCAGAACAGGGTCGAAACCTTGCATAGCACCAGTGGTGGCGCCGCCCAGACCAGGAGTAGCACCAGAAGCAGTGCTGTTGGTTGGAGCTTCATAGAGGAACTCTTGTGCCTCTCTGATTGAATTTTCTTGGTTCTCTAACAGGATAGCGGTAACTGCTCTACGGTGAGAATCCTTAATAGGATCCATTCCTTCGTAGTTCAACAGTGGTGCCCACTTCTCCTGCAGCTGTTCTACATTGAACATTTGCATTTGAAATTTACCTCGTGTGTTTTATAAGTTTGATTTATAATCTAAAAATCACTTTTTAGAGACTCTCTGGAGAGTCTGAAGATATGCACTCATGGTGCTGCTCACTCCCTCATTGATATTTTGGACTGTTTCTTCAGATACAGTCTCAGATGAATCTCTCTGAGTACTGGCAACTGCAGTTGGGAAATAAGACTCTCTCAACTTAACCAGTTTCTCACGATAGTTGTCTTCACCATCAAACTCAACATTTTCGGCAAGAGAAGCGAGTTTCTCTTTCTGGGAAAGAGCAAGACCCTCAGTTACATCAGCAAAAATTACATCAGCAACAGACTCTGCTAACCTAGAGTTAAGAGCAACATTTCTTTCGATTTGCTCGTTGAGTTTAGACTCCATTTCATCTAATTTATCTACCATGCTCTCTAATACATCGTATTTCTCTTCAGGGATGGTTACATAATGTTCTTCAAAAAGACCCTTCATTCCGGTGAGGAATGATTCGGTCATTTCGGTCTTAAGACCGGCTTCAACTGCGAGTTGGTTTTCAGACAACCACTCATCAGCAACATACTCAAGATAAGCGTCAACACGCTCAGTTAATTCGTTTTTGATAGAAACAACTTCTTCAACAAGTGCTTCTTCGTAAGACTTCTGAAGTTCTTCTTTGACTTCAGAAACCTTTGCCTTGATAGCAGTTTCGAAGATGGTGCGTGCCTTCTCTTGGAATTCCTCTGAGAGTTCTTCACCAGCAAGAAGAGCATTAACGTCTTCTTCCATGTTGTACTCAACCTCAGGTGCTTCCTCAGATTCAGCAACAACTCCCTCTCCAGTTACTTCCTCTTCGGAAACAACTTCGTCGGTTACAGTCTCTTCTGCTTCGGCAACAACTTCTTCTTCAGAAGCTTCTACCTCTTCAGGGACTTTAACAGGAGTTGCGCTAGAACCAGCAGCCTCAGGAGCCTTTGCCGCAGCATTGACTACATCTTTGACTGTCTTCAGTCCTGCTTCCTTAATCTTAGCCGAATCATCGTCGGGCTTATAGTTTTCAGGGGTAGGACCGCCCAGATCTTGAACTTCTCCACCTGGTGTAGAAACACTAGATGCATCAGTCTTGGGAGATTCAGCAGGCTTCGCCCCTTTGGTTACTACGTTTTCCATTTCTTGTAAATTGCTACCAACGGACATTTTTTTAGATCTTATTAATTTAATCTATATTTATTTATAGAATTATAGATTTGAGAGGAAATCGTTAAACAAGTTCAACTTGTGCTCTTCAAGTCTTCTTTGGTCAACAAGAGTGTTAATCCTTCTCTGGGTCTTTTCTGCGAGTTGCTCACGAAGGATTCCTCCTTCCCAAACCCACTCTTTTCCTTCCATAATTCCTGAAACAAATGCATCAGGAGCAGAAGGATCAGCGACGATATCAGCAGCAGTTGCTAACATGAAATCTTCACCGACAACTTTATGACCCTCACTTGTAGTTTGAAGTGAACCAACACCACGAGAAGAAACACCGAGCATCACACCTTCTCCAAGAAGAGAAGATGCAATTTTACCCATAGGAGTAGAAAGGATTTGTGCCTTTCCTTTAAAGTTATTACCTTCCTGAACCAGTGAAGTAATCTTATGGGAAACTCTGTCAAGGTTTACAGTAGGACCATCGGGGTGACCAAGTTCCCCAAGAGCACGACCTTTGGAAACGAATGCTTCATTATATCGCTGTACTTCTCTTGCGAGAGTTTGAATAGGATATACTCTTCCATTGCGATTTCTTAATTCGCCTTGGAGAAATACACCTTCGATGTACAACTTCTTATTAGCACCTTTTCCTTCGGTGATAATTTTGACGTTTGTTACTTCTTCTGTGATGAGTTTCATTTTTCTATCCAGTAAATCCTACTTTTGCACCTTTAACGTCTGAACCACTAGCAAAAACTATATGAGAAGCTGTTTTTTCTAAAAGTTCTGAAGTATTTGGAAGCATAGTAAATGTACCAACTCCAGTTCCACCTTGAGTTTCTTGAACAGTAATAACTCTAGAAGCAGCGTTAGTATTTACTAATCTAACAACAGTAGCTTCACTAAAACTAGTTCCTGCTCCTGCTGTTGTTGGTACTGATACTTCAGCACCTTTTAATAAAATTCTTCCCATTATTCTGATTCCTCTTCGGGGGTTTCTTCTGTTTCGGGGTTAAACATCATATTCCCAATTTCAGGCTTCAGAGCATCAATTCTGCTAGCAGATTTGCTCAAAAGAATTTCCTTCATTTTGTCGCTAATTTCTGAGGGAGCACCATCAGTAGCGATTAAATTAATAATCTCTTCCATTAGTTAATATAATAAATATGGAACTATTTATATTTTGCCGCCCTTAGGTTCAATTGGAACCTCTCCACCAGCACCTTGTTCAATTGCTTCTTCAGGATTTTCTTCTGGAATAATTCCATCATCAGCAGGAAGGGGATTACCCATATCATCTACAGGAATACTGGGATCTGGAAGAATACCTTTATCTATTTCATCATCAATCTGAGCATCGATTTCAATGATTTCAGCGTCAGTCTGCTTGAGAACCTTCTTTCTTACATATTCAGTAGAGTAATACTTACCAAGATATGGTTCAATTGTAGCAACCTGAGCTAAGCGATTCTGGAGAAGTTCTCCTTCCTTAAGCTCTGAGAAATGGTTGTCATATAGGAAGTCATACTGAATATGCTCTTCCATCTTGTCCCAATCTTCTAGGGTAATGACGTTTTTAAGTAAAAGTTGTGTTTTGAGAAGATCGCTGAAGAGATTACCAAATCTTTTTCTTAAACGACCTACAAACTTGGAGAACTTGAGTTCATCTCTCAAGATTTCACTAGAACGACCAAGATTAAAACCATCACCAGAACCAGCAATACGTGATTCGGGAACAGCAAGTGCTCTATAAAGTTTCTTCTGGAAGTATTCAATATCAGAAAGTTCACCAAGATTCTGTCCACCAGGAAGTGTAGTAATCTCAGTACCACGACCACCTTCTCTTCTAGGAAGCCAAAAATCTTCCATCATAGACATAAACTTGCGGTCATCACGAACTTCACCAGTGTTTGCGTTATAGACCAACTTATTTCTATAGCGAGACATAACCTCACGGAGGTATTGTTCTGCTTTTACTTTTGGAAGATTACCAACATCAATATAGAAAATTCTACGCTCTGGTGCTCTTGAAAGTCTGTAGATAACAAGAGAATCCTCAATCATTCTCAGTTGATTAAGTGCTTTGATTGCTTTGTGGAGATATGAAAGAACAGTTCCTTTGTTTCTATCTACGAGACCAGATGTGCAATATGCAATAGAATCTTTAGCAATTTTTACAGATCCTTTACCACCTGCTCCAGCAGTAGGATATTGTTGATTTGGTGTGTATATGAAATATTCTTCAATCTCAGAATATACATTAATATTTTCAGACTTATTTACAAGTCTATTGAATACTGCTCTTGGTTGCTTATCATCACCATTTTTTACCTCTTGACGAATATGCTTCATCTTGAGGGGATCAATATAACGTATTTCTTTAATTCCTTCTTCTGGTTTTTGTACGTCGATTACTTTTAAATAGTAAACTCTACCATCAACGTACCAGTTTCTAAAAATTTCATGGGACTTCTTATCAAAGTCCATCATTTCCTTGATGGATTTGAATTCTTTTCTGATTACATCCTTTAATTTATCACTAGCATTTAAATTTGACAGTTCAATTTCAATTGGTGAATCATACAGATCACTTACAATAGCTTCATTTACAACATCTTCAATTGCAGAATCACACTCAGGGTGAAGAGCCATCTCACGATAGCGACGCATCAGATCATATTCAGTTCTAAATGCACCTTCAATATCAACATATTGACCATAAAATCCAGATTGCACATAGTAATCAACCCCGTCCTCATCAGTTTGAGGAACGGGGGATACTAAGCCTTTAGACTTTTTCTCTTGATCATCAATTGAAAAACCAAATAGTTTCGCCATTTTATAATTGTAACTTGCTTATTATCAACTATTTAGTTAATGTCTTCTCCGCCAGCAGCGCTAGAAGTTCCTTTAATTGCTTCCCACCAGTGGACTTGCATCTCAACGGTGAACTCTTCAATGTTCTCTGTATCATAAGACAGAGCGATTGTAGAGATGTTCGATGGGAACAAATCATAGAAGTGATAAGATCTGAGAATAGATCCATCACGACTTAACTGATGAACGAAAGCATCTGCTTGATATGTAGCAGGATCAGTTGAACCGGTGTTATCGGAGAGACGGTTGATATAGTTTGCCCACTTTTCAAAAGCGGAACGGATGGAGAAATCAGTGTCGTTAATGACGGTGATTGTCCAAGTTTCAAATGTGCGATCTCCAGCAAGGATTAACTGTCTACCTCTAAAAGCAACCGATAAAGGTGTGATGTTTGAGGATGGAAGTGCTGCTGCTTTTACAAGAAATCTTGACTTGTCTAATGTTACTGAATCAACAGCAACGGCTGAGGGGAACGCAAGTTCCACCTCAAACAGATTACTTCTTGTACCACCACCCGACATTTTGCTTTTAAAGTCGGTAATCTTCCTTAAAGGAATATTATTAATTTGGTTTCTGGTAGCCATTGTTTTTAGACCTCTAGGTTAATTAAAAGTTTCCAATTACCTCTTCAAAATCGACGCCAGTCTTAGTGGCGACGAATGTCAGACCGATGAAGTTGATCGATCTTGCGGGTTTGATGTATACATCAGCAACAAATTCGTTGTTATCGATGATAGCAGCGGTATTGTTGGTTTCGTCACAGATGACGACGTAATCTGTAATTCCTCTATTGGACTGAACATCTCTGAGGAATGGTTCAATTGTATTTACAAAGTTGGTTCTTGTAACTTCATCATTGAACTCAAACAACTGATCTTTCGCAGCTTGTGAGATTGCATCTTCAAGATAGATGAACAATCTACGAACATTGATTCTATCGAAAGCAGATGCTTTAGCGAGTCCAGTCTTATCACCAAACAGAACAATACCAGCACCTGGAGAGAAGACTACAGGGTTGACTCTGTTGGAATACAGAACGTCTCTTTGTGATTTTGTTGGGTTGTAAGGCAACTTAACTGCATTCAAGATTGCACCCCTAGCAGTTCCAGCAGGTGAATACCATGGGAAGTTGTTGATATCTGTTCTAGCACATAGACCAGCCATATCTCCATTCAGAGGAACATAGCGGAAAGTATTTGCAAATCTATCGTACATATACTTGTATCCACTATCGAATACGGCATATGAAGAAGATGCAACTGATGAGTAGAATGAAACTACATTGTCTGTAATGTCTGCAGCAGATCTAACAGTAACCTCAGTTTGACTTGAAGTATCTGTTAAAGCAGCACCTCTATATGGTGAGATGAAAGCAACTGCATCCTTTCTTAATTCTGCAACAGAGATTAACTTATTAGCAAGTGCTTGAGCATTTTCTTTTTCATCTGCAGCAGATCCCATCAAGAGGAAATCAACAGTGTAGTTATCTGTAGATTCGAATAAATCGTAACCTCCTGCAAGATCAGTTAATCCTGCGGATAAAGCACCACTAGTAGAAAGGTCATCCTTACCACCATAGTTCTTACCACCAACCATCTCTGAAGTTGAAGAACCAGTAGCAGCAAAGATAATTCCTTCTGCGTCTTGATCCCAACCAGTATCACCAGCACGCTGGAATCCACCACTAAATCCAGTAGTAGTAATTCCTGCTGGTGCACCTAAACCATAAACATAGTTGGAAGCATTTGCAAGATATCCTCTCCAATATGCTGGACTTCCAGCTGAGAATTCGGCATCTTTTGCTTTGGAAAGATTTAAGTGCTTCTCTAAAATGGTTCCGGCATTACCAGTGACTTTACCCATAGAGTCAATGACGACAACATGAACTTCGTCAAATCTAGAGTTTCTAGCAGCAGCGAAAGCAGAGGTTCCTGGTCTTGGAGCAAGATTGTTCCAATTTACAGTTGTATTTGTAGTTACACCGACTGTCTGTGCATCGAACCAGTCCATTGCAGATCCGGTTGGATTGGTTGTACCTGCAGCAACGGCATTGTCAACATCATGAATTGAAAGTACGGAATCTGCTGAGAATTCATAAACTCCAGACTGCTGATAATCAACCATAGTCTCTGTATTCATGCCCGAAACATGAGACAGAACCTTAACACCGATAGTAGTTCCATCTACAACAGTAATGATACCCTTCAGATAACCATCTAAAACTGAGGTTGAACCACTTCCAGCAAGAGTTGAACTAATTGCTTGGGTAACACCCATACCAATTGTAATATCAGCAAGACCCATAGCTGGTGTTGTCGAAACACCAGAGATTGTTTGATCAGCAAGTCCGTCAATAATGGCAACTCTTACGCCATTTGCCCAAGTTCCTGGGTTTCTAGCAGCAAAAGTTACACCTGCTAATGTGTTTTCGTCGTATCCTAGTTCGTTGTAGTGCTCAATGCTGTTGATTTTTACACTAGCAGCAGTGCCGACAAATGCATTTTTCAGCATTGAGTTGTCTGATCTAACAACTCTTACTGATCCACCATAAGCCATGTAAGAAGAGGCAGTAAACCAATTCTCATATTGCTTATCTGTTGCATATGGTTGACCAAATTTGTTGAGTAAGTCGTTCTCATTCTCAACTAAAGTTGGTACATTTACTGGTCCTTGAGCGAAAGGTGCCACTAATGCGCCAACCTTATCAGAAGAAGGAGTAGCTCTACCAATAGTTAAATCAAGTTCCTTTACTACAATACCAGGAGATGCTAAGTTTAGAGGCATCTTGTTTACCCTCGCAGTCCAATTGTTCTAAAGATATTTATTAAAAAGGTTATTTTCAGCGGGGAAACTCTGCATGAACTACCAATCAGGGTATTCCCAGATAACGTTTTTCTTCTTTTTTGATTTAACTCTGTTTACAGTACAATCTTTACACTCATATGAATATGAAGATGCTAGTGTTCTATCCTTTCTAGTTTTATAAAAATCACTTAGTAAATTTTTTACTTTACCACATACTCTACACCTTCGATCAAGAAATAATAAATGTTCTAATTCAACTTGATCTTCAAAGTCCATTATCTATAGTCCCACATATAGGATCTATCTCCATATTCATCAGTATGCCAGGTATCACCATCAGTATCTACAAATGTATTATCATCAAATCCATCTGCAATAAATCCAAATGGAGCCATATCTTGTTCGATTTGATTTTTCTGCTCTTCATAAATTCTCTTACGAACATCATTGTCCGTCATTTCTTTAAAGTAGTCTTGTGCTACAACCCAAGAGAAAATAACCAAGCACATTGCTAGATCATCATTACAACCTTCTTCTGCTTCAAATGAATTATGTTTTTGGGAGAATGTAGTTAATTCCGAGATGATATCATAATCAACAGTCAATAACTTATCATCTTCAAGTAATTGCTTAAGATTGGAACATCCCAACTTCTTAACAGCAGCAGTCATACGGACACCAAGTTGTGATTTCTTTCCACTGAAACCAGTTCCAACAATTTGTCCTGCACGACCTCTCATTGAAGCCATCAAAATATTTTCATATTCCAAGTCATAATGGAGAATACTTGCTACTTGATCTCCAATATCATTTACTTCTATTAATAGATATGCATCATTGTATCCTTTAGCAACATCTTTGATGACGCTAGGGAATAACATTGGTTTAATTTCATTATTCCTATACTTAGCAACTACCTTGTATGGGAATTGTGTAATATCAAAAACAATAAACGCTGAATAGTCATTACCCACACCACGGGCAACGTCAACCGTAATCATATAATTATGATCGGGTATTGGTTTTTCGTAAATATACAACCCTGCATTTTGACTTAAAGGATCCTCATATACAAGATTCTTTAGTTTTGCTGGATTAATTAAAGTATTAACAGATCCAAGGAATTCACACTCAAACTCAACTTTGAATTGTTGCTCAGATGTGTTAGCAATAGTTTGCTCTTTCCAGAACTGGTCTCTACCTGGAACTTCTGACCAATGAACGTCTGTAGGAACATATGCATTTTTACCCTTTTCGGCATCATGCCACATACGATAAAAATGATTCATACCCCTAGGGGTAGAAACGATAATTACCTTTGTGCTTTGTCCAGAAGAAATAGTAGGATAAACAGAGGCAAAGAAGTCATCAGCAATGTGATTCGGGATGAATGCGAACTCGTCAAGAAAGATGACATTATAGGATCCGCCTCGGACAGCAGACGAAGAAGTAGAGTTTGCCGAAATTTTTGATCCATTTTCTAATTCCAAACTACCTTTGTTCCAAGAGATGATACCCTGCTGCATCCACTTAGGCAAGTTTTCATATGCAAGTTGTAACCTACCAAGCAAGTCTCTAGCAGTGGATGCTTTGTTTGCTAGGATTGCGATGTTAACATTATCGTTAAAAACAGCGTAGTGCAGAAGATATGATACACAAGTAGTTGACTTGCCAGTTTGGCGAGGCATCTTACATATATTAAATCTGCTGTCATGGAAATTCTGGATAAGTTTTTCTTGAAACGGATACATGTTAAAAGGCACAAGACCTTCATCAAGAGAAACGATTTTTATATACGTCCTAGCAAAATAAACAGGGTCGTCTTTACATTTGAGGAATTCAATTACATTTTCCTCAGTAAATTCAATTAATGTATTTGCTTTTTTTAGATTAGGATTACCAAGATAAACTTCACTCATAAATCAATTTAATTATCTACAACTAATAAGTCAAACATTGATGAGACAGTTGCATTGCTACCAGTATATGTTCTTACTTCAAGGTCTGTTTTTTCGGTGAAGTAAAGTGGAATACTAAAAGTAGTATGCATGTTACTATTATATAGATTCAATTCACTAGCAACCCTGAATACCCCACCAACCTGTTTCTGAAATAATCTAACAGTGTTTTCTTGGTTTTTATTCATCGTTGCAGCAAATGCTCTAAGATAACCACTCTTACCTGCGGGAACAGTATAGAAAGTAACTTGAGACTGTCCCATTCCTTCTGCAATTTGACAAGTAACTCCTACACTATGAGTGAAGTTAATATTACCTACATTATTATTGTCGTTGTTACCAGTAAGAACAAATGCTCTATGAGTTCTCAAAAACTCTACTGTTCCAGCAACACCAACTGTTCCGTTTAAAGTAAAGTCTTCTTCTACTTCATTATAGTTTGCATCAAGACCTTGAAGTCTAACTGTAAGTGCTCCAGTACCACCAGAATCATCCTGAGAAGAACTGGAAGTTACTGTAACAATTCCTGCCGTGGATGGGAATGTATATGCTCCTCCTTCAGTCCAAACAGTATCATAATCTGCTGAAGTAGTAAGAACTGCACCAAACTTATGAACGTTTGCAATCTGGGTTGTAATACCAGCAGCAACATTTAGATCAAATTGTGTATCCCCACCACAAGCACCAATGTTGCCATACTTATCGGCACACATATAAACTTCAAAGTTTGTCTTTGTTTGATTTAGATATGCTTGTGTATCCTTATTCCACTGTGCCATTAGTCACTCCAACTTAATCTTTCTGGTTGATATCTCTGTGCATTTTTAACTTTAGATGGACCAGAACTTGGATATACATTTTGAACAATTGCTCCAGGATATTCTCCCTGAATTTGTTCTGCTAATTCATTTTTAGAAAGCATTTGACCTTCTACTTCAAGTCGATAAATTTTTCCTTCCCAAATTACATCGGCAAAGAATGACTCTTGTGTCTGTTCTGGTTGGGAACCTCCTACATTGAGAGTTCCATTGAAGTCACCATTGATGGTGATACTTTCTGAGATAAATTCTTTGAAACTTTTCATATCAGCAATTCCAAGCTCTAAGGGACTTATTGATTCTGCTATCGGGATCGTTAGCAGTTTT
>Ga0180434_10008387_pt1 | contig 11405 bp, 8 predicted proteins | sample SS_ome_7_FD_132453 | JGI IMG/M metagenome (GOLD analysis project Ga0180434, IMG submission 132453) | Hypersaline lake sediment archaeal communities from the Salton Sea, California, USA - SS_1_D_2 metaG | ecosystem: Environmental > Aquatic > Non-marine Saline and Alkaline > Hypersaline > Sediment... | reverse complement strand
ATCAAATTCCTATCCGAGAATAGAACGCTCATAGACAAGGTAATAGGCAAAGCCTTGAAGCTCTCTAAAAGCAGACTGCCAGAGCTGAAGAAAGAGCAACGGCGTATCAATGGTGCACTGCGTAAATTGGATACCGAAATATCGAGAGTAAAATCAGTGATTGGTAACAAGAATATCGAAATCCTTCAAGATGAATTCATTAAGCTGGATGAACACAAAAAGATTCTCGACCAAGAGTTGCGTGATATCAATTCTCAAATAGAACAAGAACGTAGTACGGTCATATCGCCGAACACCATTGCCAATTACTTCAAGCATTTCAACAAGGTGTTTGACACTCTGTCTTTCGAGAACCAGCGAGACTTGCTTAGATTTCTAATCAAGAAAATTACCTACCACGAAAACAAGTCTAAAATTAGCATTTCATTCTGGAATCTTCCAGAAATAAAAATGCCGCCAAATAAGCAAAAATCTGGCTTATCTGGCGGCTCTACAACCTCTCGGTTTGATAAGAGGAAGACATGGCTCCCCGATACAACCACTCATCAAACTACTTTCAGGGATGAATTCCGATTTGGTATTAGACGAACGAAATACGGACAGAAGCTCCTATATCCTCGTTATAAGAAATGCCCTACCTCTTTGAAATATCATTCCGGTTGATAGGAGGGTCACATATGATTTTATTGCCTTCGGCAAGTTCAATGATACTTACTTCGTCACGATGCACACCATTAAGATTGACGTCACCAACTGATAGCGCAAAAATCTCATTTATCCTCGCAAAGAAACCAATGTCTGTTCCATCTATGCCTGTACAATTTACTCCGAACGCTCTACTTTTCTCATCAAGAACCGGACCGCCACTCGCTCCACCGAGTATCCGAACACTGCCCCTATAGCAAGGAAAAGGAAGCATCGAACTATCTCTGCCATTAGGATAATATTCTTCCAATCTACCATCATAGAAGCGCGCCTGTAGCTCTACAGTTTGCAACTGCTCTTCCAATTCGACAGTTGATTCTGGATAAGCATATGTGACTACTCTCGAACCAATTCTTGGCTGAAGCGTCGCTAAAGGGATGATTTTATTATAAAGGGGCTCTGCGGTTATTTTATGAGTCATAGGCCTGAGTACACCAACCGCAACATCGGACTTTGTATTTGATTGGCATCCGATGATATCGCGAATGGCGTATTTATCACCCTCTAATAATTGAAACCCACATATAGGGCACATTGGCTTTCCATCTTTATCTAACACATCTTCGATAACGTGTTTTGCTGTTACAAATATACCTGTATTAGAAATAAAAAAACCAGTTCCAACCATCTTCCATATCGCATCAACTTGCTTGAGGATAGGAAAAATAGCATGACTGGCATCTGTCTCCTTGCCATCTACGCTCATGCATATATAGCCCATAACTAAACTGCCCCTATATTTTACTTCTTGCCCTTATTTAAAATCCAAACAGACATGCTACATCGACCAAGTCTTTTATATCCTCATCAGCATCAACTGATATGGCGACATTTCCAGGGTCTAACTTGCAGATAGGGCTCATGGATATGGTCTTGCTGACTCCAAAATGCCTATCTCCTTTCTTTAACGATATCTCAACTGTAGCTATCTTGTCGCTCGATAAACCCATCAGGGAGGCCTGCGTATATCGATACTCAGTATCCTTTATTAAATCCATGGTCCCTTGTGACAATATCTCAACTACTTTTTCAAGCCTCTCCTTTGAATTATATCCTGAATTCATTATCTTCATCATGGTCATACTGCTTTTGTTTATCGAGTATCGCCAACCGCTTGTATGCTTGGGCTACCCTACTAAAGATTCTCTTCCGTCTATCAATATCCTCGACTTCATCTTTAACCACCGCTATCGTCAAACGCATTACCCTCGTAACATCTTCAATCTGTTTTTGGATATAGCTTTCGCCTTTATTAGCTAAATCTGCAGCCTCTTTACTGCACAGTCCAAACATATTATAAATATTTAATGCTTGCTGAGTCTCAATACGTAATTGCGAAAGAATATTTCGTTGCGAATCGATAATGATTCGTTTTTCTCGCGCCTCTTCTCTCAAGGCATCAATATTTCGCATCCTTGCTCTTGGATTCTGCTCTAATCTGCTATACGCCCGTCTGATACCAGTATCTAAGACACGTGAGCACTCTTCCAGCTCCTGATATTTAGACCACAATATTCTTATTCGATTATCGACCTGTTCCGTCAACTCAACCAGCAAACCAAAAGCTCGTTGATGCAAATCGAGGTCTAATTTAATGCTGCTCAGAAATTTCTTTCTATACCCTCTAAGGTCTTTATGCACCTGAGATTTTGACACGCCTACAATTTTAGCTATTTCACGTAGAGTCTTCTTCTCAGCAAAATAAAGACTTACTGCTCTTTGGACCCTTGATGCTCTACGGTCTTGAATCATCATGATATAGTTGTCATATTCATCAGTCGTCAAATTAAAATCGATATCTATATGAATCTCAGGAGAAAATTGTGTTAGCACGTTGATTCCTCTTTCGTCTCTCCACCATTTTGGACCCAACTTGTCCACCTTGTCCACCATATCAATCAGAAATTCCCCAGCTTAAAGTTTTTCTTGCCCTATCAATTGCTACGGCCTTTTCCAACTCATCAATTTTATATCTTAACTTACTAAGATATGATATAGACTTACCATCCCACTTTTTCATATCTCCCTTAAGCTCTCTCTTTAACTCTACGATATTCTCCGCTACCCCCCTACCCCCTATCTCTATCTTAATAGCATTATGTTTATTTTTAATAAAAATGTCGGGCTGGTTTCTCGCCATCAAACCATGGCTATGAGTGGTTATATACGGCTTTAAAATCTCAAACTGCCTACGTAAAAATTCGCCCTCAGAAAAAATCTGAACGAGCTCATCTCTGAATTTATGCTTGATTTCCTTGTAGGTGACACCTGACCTCTTTTCTTTTAGCACTCTCTTAAGAAATCTAACAGAACTCTCGTGGTAAAGAGCTACAATACCTTTACCTTCACTCATCTTAATGGGTGAAGGTATAAGCTTAAGAGTGTCTCGGAGATATTCAAACATCTTCTGACTAAGCCCTTTAACGCTTTCGAGGAATTCTGAAGTGACATAGAATCGCTCACCAAGACATATAACCATATAAACCTCCTATTAGTATTTACTAATTAGTATATACTAAAAATAACTAACTGTCAAGTTTATAACGGCTACTGATGAGGATTTACTTTCTTAGAAAGGATATATGCGCGTATAGCTTTTATTCTCTCTGAAATTCTAAAGGAGTGCTCTTCTACGCCCACAAGGAATTTTTCGACGACGTCAAGCTCTTCTGTTGTAAATTTAGTGTACTCATATTTTAATAGCCCATCAAGCAAGCGAAGCAAGTCGCTAAAACCATATGCCGCATCTCCCTGGAGATGGCTCTTGGCTCTCTTCAATATCTTCTCTAAACAACCCATGCGATGTCCTAAGAAAAGGAAAAAATATCCTATCTGCGCATAACCCTTGTCTTTGGATATTCGTGCTATTAAACTATCTAAAAAATCTTCTTGCTGTTTTTTATCCAGCGTTTGATGATATCGTAAAAGTACTGTTCCATTATCAGAATCTATGCTTGCAAATTGCGGGTCAGGAACTATGGACTGCTGCTTTGAAGAGTTGGCTTCTCTCCAATCCGTTCCTACACCAGTAAATTTTCTTCCTCGATAAGTTAACTCAACACTTCCCAATCCTCCACTTCTACGACCACAATCCTTATAGCGATGGACTTCGCTTTGTAAAATATTAACAATTTCTTTTTCTATTGGATTCTTAATATCTACTATGGATTCCATAGTTGGCTCTATCTCTTTTCTCTTAGGTCTCGGTGAATGAAAGCTTACTTTTTTTACTCTATGGATATTATTAAATTGGTCAATGAATTCAAGGTCAAGAATCAATGGTTCTCCCGCTTTTCTAATAGGTGGTTTTATCCAGAAATCTGCCACAGCTTCAGTTGTATACTTAGGAGAAACAGGATATCCTCCATATAAATCTTGACTTGAATGACGAACCATCACATGTCCATTTACTTTCGGCTTTCTAATTCTTGCCCCGCATACTTTGATTGCTTGGTCAGTTATATTGGTTAAGTGACAACAAAATACAACCTGCATAGCAGGCTCGCCACCAGAAGAACCCATGCTCCACCGACATTGATGAGGACGAACGACTAATCTCATAGTCTCCTTAGGAGTTTTGGGTCGATAGCGAGTTAACTTTTTAAGAAACCAACGCCATAAATTGCGGAGCCAAGAAAGGATTTTCCCAAGATTCAATAAAAACGCTATCAAGACCGGCAATGATGTTATACCAAGCCACGTCCATATACTCGTCCAATCAATTTTCATTTTTTCTTCTCCCTTATTTTTTTAAGCAATACACTCGCTGGTTCATCGTTAGGGTCTTGCTCAACCAATTCACCGCGAAAGGCTTTGGCGAGTATGGCTTGAGGGAGTCGCTCACATTCCAATAATGTTTTATCAGCCAATCCTTCTATGAGATTCATTCGCTCTAAAGCCTTATTGAGAACTCCAACAATATATGCTTGCTCTTTTATCGATGGCAATGGAAAAATATGCTCTCGAATAAAATCTACAGGCACACGCAACTGACCAGCTGTACCAGTCATGTTTGCCTCGGCTCTTTTTCTGAATATCTCCTGCCTAACATAATAATAAATATATTCGGCACTTATTCCCAATAATGGTCTTAATACATGAAGCTCTGTCGACCCACAACCTATACCGTTCTTTAGATTTCGTGCGATAGCAGCCTTACCATTTTCCATACAAGGAGTTATCTTGGCAAATAACACATCTCCATCTGAAAAATGAGTGTATCCTTTTCTCACCTTATCAAATGGACGCTCTTGATAATCAACTATCTCCCCAAGCTTGGCATCTATCGCAGGCATAGGCGTAAATGTGACAGCCGTATTGGCTGAGATTAAATCTGCCTTGTGCTTTGGGTTAAGAAGGCATATTTCGCCTAACCTAACCCACTCCCACCCCATAGGTAACTTAGTCAGGTCAGACTTATCGACCGACTGAGCCTCCTTATATTTTTTGCCAAGCAACTTCTTGCGTTCGACTCGGATGTGGTCAAGCAATGCCGATACTGGTTCTAAATCGGTTTGTTGTTCACGCCAATCTTTCGTCAGCTCACCAGAAAACGCTTTAGCGAAGATTGATTGACGGAATTTCCGAAGAAGGGGTTGAGTCAAACCTAATTGCTCTCGTACAGCCCTAACACGAGATGTCTTAATAGTAATATCTTTTGCTATCCGTCGCTGCTCCGGTAAAGGGGCAAGTGGTATCAACCGAGGATATAATTCACTCTGATTAAACCCTTCTTGAGCTGAACGAGAAACTTGAAACAACGGCTCCTGAAACCAAGGAGACTGAAGCAAATAATAAACCCAATCTGCATCAATCTGTTTCTTATCAAATAAAACCTTAACTAAAGCTACATTATATGCGCCTGACTTGCCTCGACAAATACGCCCTAAAGATGCACCATACCTTGCTATTAAAATATCATCGTCTTGGCAGTATTTTAATTTACCTGTGTCAGGTATATAAGTTATGTGTTCATCTGAGGCGAAATCTCTAATCTGTATAAATCTAACATATCCATTCTTCTTCTTAGATACATGTTGACTACGAGGTGGCTGAGTCCCCCCTTGTATCTTGAATAGAGTTCCGAATTCTGTTAAAACCCAGTTATCCGGCAGGGCAACACCATCTACATCCATTAAGATTAGTCCTTATTGTTTTTCAATTCCATCACCAAATCATTTAACTCATCTAAAGCCGTTTGCAAATGCTCGACTGCATCGGAGGCGATATGCTCCGGGTCAGCAAGCTTTCCAGATTCATCAATACCTTCCTCCTTGAGCCAAAAAATATCAAGGTTGTTATTCCGACTCTTAATATCCTCTCTGGTAAATCTTCTGAACCGCTCGGATTCTTCACGAGAATTCTTGGAATGACCATTTGGGTCGCTTCCATAGCACTGCTCGAAATCCTTGAAATGTTCTGAAGTTAATGGTCGGTCTTTCTTAGTAATTCCAGGAACGTTCGTCCGAGCATCATATATCCAAACATTCTGAGTCTTCAACCCCTTGGTAAAAAAGATAACGTTCGCCTTAACCCCAGGAGAGTATGGGGTGAATGTTCCTCGAGGAAGTCTAAGAATAGTGTGCAAATCGCAATCCTGCATCAATATCTCAAACACATCTCTGGCTGCGTGCTCCTCAAATAATACATTATCCGGCAAAACCATTGCTGCTCTACCACCAGGTTTAAGTATATTCATTACGTGCTGAACAAAATTTATCTGCTTGTTAGAAGTCGATACAGTAAAATCATCTCTGGCAGGAGCCTGATTCGCACCCTTTGTGCCGAACGGAGGATTTGTAAGTACACAGTTATATCTTGAACTTTTAATAGGTTCATAAATCGAATCTCCTAAGGCGATATTAGCATGTATGCCATGCAGATATAAGTTCATAAGACACAACCGCCTCGGTCGTGGAACAAGCTCTGTTCCGACATAAGTCTTGGTCAATATTCTCTTAGCATCGTCACGGTCGAGCTTGCCCTTAGTAATATCTATCAGCCATTCATAAGCACAGACTAAAAATCCACCAGTTCCAGCTGCCGGGTCCTGTATAGTAAAATCCTTAATCTTGCGTGGGTCGGGCTTCATGCATCTGACGATAGATTGAATCAGAATCCGAGGAGTAAAGTATTGACCAGCGCCTTTCTTACCCTCTGAAGCTGATTTCTCAAGTAACCCTTCATAAGCAGCAGCTTTTATATCTATGTTAAGCCTTGTCCACTCAGTCTCATCGATAAGATTAACTAATCGCTTTAGATTCACCGGATTGCTAAATCGAGAAACAGCACCGCCATATATATCACCCAAAACCCCTTTTTGCTTACCAAGAGCTCTCAATGTATCCGCGTAAAAATCAGTAAGGTCTGTTCCGGATTTCTCCTTAAGAACACTCCAGGCGTATTCCTTAGGTATATCAGCTCCCTTTTCTTCAGCCATTTTCAAAAACAGAATATATGTGAGCTGTTCGATATAATCTCCATAATCAATGCCATCGTGGCGTAACGTGTGGCAAAATCCCCACAGCTTATTTACAACATCGCTCATGCTAACACCGCCTCGTTTAATTCTGCAATAAGGTCATTTAATTTACCATCAAATACCTTATTTAATTGATTGTAATTGGTCCCCTCACGAGTGAATATCGGTAATAAATCAAAATCATCTTTCTCAAGCAACAGATTGGCCACCATGTGTTGACGAATAAGTTCAAGCCACTTGGTTTGCTCAGGGGTAAACCGTCTACCTTGAGTTATCTTATCAAAGGCTTTATGAACCCTTGTTTCTGCAGTGAGAATTTCTTCACCAGTCGCAGCGTGTTTGATTATTGATATGATATCAGCTAACTCTTTATGGTAAGCCCGCCTTAAATTGCGTTCACTAAATTTATCCTTTAAATCCAGTGGACTCATTTCTAACTTCATTCGTAACTCTTTGAGTTCCTTGGTATGGAAATCCTTAGGCTTATTTAATAGCACTTCTAATGCTTCAATATGCTCAGGATTCTCTTTGATAAACTTTTCAAACATCTGAATATAATCATCTGGTTTTAATTCACTTCCGTCAGCCGCACGAAACAAAACTTCAGAAGTAACATGGTCAACTGCTGGTTCAGCAATGATGAATGTGCGTTTTGGCCTTTCATAGTTGTCACACATATCGAAAAAGGCTTCACTCTGAATAATTCTCATTGTCTCAATCCAATTTTTGTTCAGCTCCTCTTTTAGCGACGATGCAAATTCAGAAATATCTTTGCCTAAGATATGGTTAAACTTATTTCGACTGTCTTGAGTAATATTCTTTGATATCCTGAGAAGTCTTTTAGATAGAACGTTACTATTGTAGGCCTTATCCTGATTATCGGCTATACGCTGAACAAGCTCTCGAATACCTACAGTCAGCTTTGCCGCTGCCTCGGCGGTAATGCTTGTTGTCTGCTTAAAATACTCCAGAAGCGTTCCCCCAAAGCAATCAAAGACCGTGAAGTGGGTCTTACTTATTCCAGAACACAGCCTGGTCCCTCGACCCATCATTTGCTCAAAAAGTATTCGGGATTTTACTGACCGTAAGAATACGATATTTTCTATCTTCGGCACATCAACACCAGTTGAAAGCATGTCTACAGTAACCACAATAGCCGGCTCCTGACGGTTTCTAAACTCACGAATTCTCTGGAGAGGCCTATCTACTGTAGGACTACCAGTTATCTTCTGAACAAAAGCATCTCCACGGTTAAACTCATCACGAAACATATCAACAAGCATATCACAATGAGAGGTATGTGCGATGTCATTATGGGCAAATATAAGCGTTTTGGGGAAATGCCCAAGCTCCTGTTCTTGGTCAAGTAGGTATCTCTTTAACTCCTGAACAATCTTCTTATTCCTATCCGGAGCGGTCCATTCTGATTCGTTTGTGGCTGCCGCCAGTTGCCGTTCATCTTCAAGCGTATCAAACACAAGCTGACCGGTCTCAGTATTCTTTATGCCTACCTCATCGCCTTCCTTAAGAAAAGTTCCGTTAACAGTAATATCGGATTTAATAGCAATGGCATCATAATCTACCAAGTATCCTTCCTTCACCGCTCGTTCGTAATCATACCGATATACTACTTCTTTAAAAAAAGTCGTTGTGTGAGCTGCCGGTGTAGCTGTTAATCCTATGCGTATGCCATCAAAATGTTTTAAAACCTCTCGCCATTTACTTTCCTCCTGGGCTGTATAACCTCTATGACACTCATCAGCAATAATCACATCAAAGGCGTGAATCGGGATATCAATTCTGTCTGCCTCATCATCTTCTCGAACATCAAACATGCCTTCTTTGCCAAAGAGATTGATACGCATCCGTTGAATCGTACAGACATAAACAAAAGCATCTCTGCTCTTAGGATTAGTAAGATATTCATTAGGTAATACTTTAGGGTCAAAGCTATTATCTTCTTCAAAATCCTCACGCTTGAATTTCTGACTATACACTTCATATATCTTATCGAACTTCAATCCAGGCTCTGGTTCAAAACTTGCCAACTCTGTTACGGCCTGAGCTGCTAAGGCCTTTCTGTCTACCAGAAAAAGTATACGTTTAGCTAAGCCAGATTTCATCAGCCTGTAAATAAGATTTGCCATGGTGTAAGTCTTGCCAGTTCCTGTAGCCATCGCAAGCAACATATTTCGTTTACGCTTTATAATAGCCTGTTCGATAGCCTGAACAGCCTCTTTCTGATAAGACCTTAAAGATTCATTGTCAATAGGATTATTCTGAAGCCAAGCCTTGGCAGCCTCATCCTCTTTTGATAAGATTTCCTCAATCGCTTCAGGCGTATGAATTTTGGCGACCTCACGGGAACGATTTAAGGGGTGACGAAGGTCTTGAAACCAAACAACTTTACCATTGGTAGAATAAATAAATGGGAGTTTGTATTCGCCGAGTTTAAATTGCGTGTCCTGAATCGTTCGTGCATATCGCTGTGCTTGCTGCAGGACGTTTTGAGGAGCTACTGCAACCTTCTTGCCTTCAACAGCACCGACAGCACGAGCATTATTGAACATTATATAATCAGCCGGACCTGATGAAGTAGGATACTCCTCAACAGAAGCCCTTTTGTATTGCTCGCCATCTTTGTATGGCACAATCGGAGACCAGCCACTCTGAACAAGTAACTTATCTATCAGCTCCTTTCTGGTCCGCTCTTCGTTCCAATTTCCATTAGTCATATCTAATTCTATTTCTCCCTTTTCAGGTATTTTATAACTTCCTGCTTGTCGAATCGACGCTCCTTCTTGTTGCCAACCCGATAGCATTTTAGCTGACCAGAATCAGTCCATCGCCTGACAGTCGTAGTTGTCACTTTCAAAAACTCAGCAACCTCCTGAATAGTCATAAGCGGTTCTGTAATAATCATAACTCCCTCCTGTTCTAATTATATAATGTTGTTCTTTATTATACTTTGGTATATAATGGAAGTCAATTCATAAGGAGACCCATGACCATATTTAAAGGCGATACACAAGAAAGATATATCTGTGCCATCTATACGAGAACCTCCCATCAAGAAAAAGGTGAGGTGTCAAAATACGATACTATTGCCGCTCAACGAGAACACTGCGAAGATTTCATTAGGTTCAAGCGAGAGTTTAACTGGCAAGCAATAAAAGTACATTACAATGACCGCAACTACTCTGGTGGAACTCTAAACCGACCAGCCTTAAAACGCCTTCTATCTGATGCGAGAGAAGGTAAATTCAATATGATTGTTATCAGGCAACTCGATAGACTAACAAGGAGCATCAAAGATTTCTATGACTTATGGAACACGCTTCAAGATTACGGTATCGCTCTTTGCTCGACTAAGGAAAATTTGGACTCCAGCACACCTATCGGAAAATTGTATATCAATCTCCTCGTGGGATTCGCTCAATTTGAACGTGAATTAGCTGGCGACCGTACAAGAGATAAAATGCGCTTTCGTGCCTCTAAAGGCTTATTCCATGGTGGCTACCCCCCGCTCGGATATGATTTTCATCCAAAAGAAAAGGGTATACTTAGAATAAATAAAACTGAATCGAATATCGTCAGGATAGCTTTCAAACGATACCTCCAATGCCAATCAGCCAATGAAGTGGTTAAATACCTAAACAAGCGAGGCTATCGGACTAAATCTTGGATAACAAAATCAGGAGCAAAAAGAGGCGGAACAAAATTCACTAAGGGTGTAATGCTTAATCTGCTGAAAAAACGAGCTTATATCGGCAGAACTTTTGATGGCAAGAAAGAATATAAGGCTAAATGGAAAGGCATTGTTACAGAAAAAAATTTCAGGCAGGTTCAAAACATACTCAAAGAAAACCGCGTTAGTAAAACGTCTATAAGCCAAAATAAATACAACCTACTCCTACCCGGCTTAGTATGGTGTGGGCATTGCAAATCATATATGAGCCCAAACTACACTATCAAGAAAAAAACTGGCAAGAAATATTTATATTATCAATGCACTAAAGTAGGACATGGAGATAAAACAGCTTGCAAAATAGGCAGGGTTCCTGCACGACCTCTCGAAAAAAATATCATCAACAGAATCAAATTCCTATCCGAGAATAGAACGCTCATAGACAAGGTAATAGGCAAAGCCTTGAAGCTCTCTAAAAGCAGACTGCCAGAGCTGAAGAAAGAGCAACGGCGTATCAATGGTGCACTGCGT
>Ga0180434_10008386_pt1 | contig 11406 bp, 14 predicted proteins | sample SS_ome_7_FD_132453 | JGI IMG/M metagenome (GOLD analysis project Ga0180434, IMG submission 132453) | Hypersaline lake sediment archaeal communities from the Salton Sea, California, USA - SS_1_D_2 metaG | ecosystem: Environmental > Aquatic > Non-marine Saline and Alkaline > Hypersaline >... | reverse complement strand
TGTTTCCGCTAGTGTCAAGCGTAATAGTTGACTCATTGCCGTTTGTTCCCATGAGGTATTCAAGCACAAGGTCAGTCGCTACAGGAGGCACAACCCCAGCACCAAAGGCCCAATACCCATCGGTCTTGAGCCTCCAGTAATCTGAAGCTTTTAAATACCATATGTTATCAGCAAGAGAAACCATAGCAAGCAACGAAACAATAATCGTGGCGAACAATCTTTTCATTAGTCTTTTCCTAAGTCTACGTTGAACAAGGTATTCGTTTCAACCGCATCCCTCGTAAACCTCATAATAAGATTTGATGACGCAGTGCTAAACAGATAAATTTCATTAGCGGCATCAGTTCTAAACTTAACACCTTTACCACCACTAAAAACAAGATCACCTACAACCTCGCCACCACCGCTTAATGTTACAACATTAGTTGATATAACCGTATCAGCTGATATAGCGGCATTGCTTACAACTGTGTCAGCGGCCTTATATGCAATAGTCACATCTGCTATGGCATCACTCGTCACCCTGTCTACTGATGTATTAGCCGAACCATCACTGAACTCAGCTACACTTATACATGCCAACGATAGAACTAAGATAGCTATTGAAATAAATTTCACAGCACCCTCCTTACAGTTTCGTTGAGAACTTAATGGGAATATCATTAGTATCGCTAAATGTGAAAGTTAGAATGTCCCTGCCTAAGATATAGTAATTCTCTGGCAAATCTCCGCTAACACCTGCGTCAAGTATAACACTCTGGGCGTTAGTAGTCGATCCACTATAAAGCGTGTTCGTTACATATGTCACAGCCTCTATCGGGTAATAGTTAGTTGATATCACTGCAGGAGTAAAGAAACTGTTTGTAGTTATCTTCTCTCCTATAGTCTTAGTGACTATCGCATAAATATGATTAATAGTTGTTGTGTTAGTAGTAGATGCAGGAAGCTTCCAAGATACACTCACAAGGCGTGATGGTTTCTGTAAAGAGTTTGTCCAGACCAAAGAGCCTGACTCAACAGTATCTATCACCGTGATAGCATGCTCACTGACACCAACATCTTCTGTATCACTTTCTCCGGCAATACCGATAACAACGAAAACAAATACAAGATAAGCAGATGCAATAAGGGCGATCAGTTTATTCATAATAACCTCCTTAAAAAAGAAAAGGGAGGTCGGGTAACACTAACACACGAAAGGAAACCCGATTACTCCCTTATATATTTCTTATACATCACCTTGCATATAACCAGCAGAGAAGCTGAACGCAGAAAGATCAGATGAATCAACTTCAACAATGATCGGTCCATGATATGTTGGCGCATCGCTTATATCCTTATCAAGATACGCAGTTTCTGCCGCGGCAAGAGTTTTCTGAAGCAGAGGCTGAACATCACTCGATCCAAGATTCTGACTGAATGCATCACGATAAACCCTGACAGTACCACTTGTAACTCCAGTAGATGTACCACGAATATTAGTCATACGAATATGACCATTGTCAAGCTCTTCCGGAACACCAATTCTCAGATATCCAGCAGTACCAGAACCAACTGTGCGGTAAAGAACCGACAGATGATTACGTCTGTTAGGAATAGCTGTTGCTGAAAGATCTTGGAAAGTATCTGCGGCAAGGCTAAGAAAATGCGGAGCATTCAATGCCCAAGCATTAACACCAGCGATGTCGTTAAGAGCCTTGATCAGATCATACAATGTAGGACATACAGCCGTTACTGTACCTGAACCACCGGAAGCACCATCAAAGATGTATGTGTTACCAGTAGTAGATGTGCCTGTCTGATCCACGCGGGATTCTGACAGCGTAAGACGGAACTTAGATCCACCACCACCATTAGCATCTATAGCTACTGTCATTCCGTCAACCTGTGAAGTAGGCCACTCTGCTGAACTTCCACGCCTCGGTGCAAGACTAAAGCTGATTGCCAAACAAGGCATAGCTGTGTTGCCACGAGTTAAAAGTTTAGTTCTAATTTCATTTGTTCTAGGCATAATTTTCATAATAAAATTCCCTTTCTAAGTTATGGTCTTTGACCTACTGCTGTATAAGCATAGTTCTTATCTGCAGTTATTCCAAATACAACATTGGATGGTGTTACAGACACAACGTATATAGGACGAACATCGCCCGGATCTTCTGTGTATGTAGCAGTAACTACAGGAGCCGCACCAAATGCAACTGCAAATGTGTTTGTTGACAATGTATCGTTTGGAGCAGTGACGTCCTCAGTCTGAATCATCAGAGCTGTAGAAGCATCAGGGCCAACTGTAGCGTACTTACCATCAAGAACAATCTCTCCATCACCAACAGATATTGAACCGTCTATGACACCAATAGCGTATGTTCCCTCTGCATCAATGGTAATAGTAGCTTCGTTCTCAGCATCAACAGTAGCACCTGTTCTGTCATCATCAATTACTATAAGACCAGCTGAACCCGGGCCAGCAACAGCTGTCTGAGTGATAGCGATCTCTTCATCAGTAGCGTTGAGGTTTACATCTACATCCTCATTACATTCTGTCTCGCCATTCAGCGTAGTCTTCAGTGTGACAGTAGCATTGCTTGTAACAGTCAAGCTACCAGTAACAGCCTTGTCTCCATTAATGTTAGATACTATAGCTGGTACATCTGTGTTTACCAGTGCGTAAAGTGCATCTGCTGTTTTCTTGTAGAACTTATCATTAGTTCTAGGCGGCCTCTTAGTTGTATAAGTTGCTGTCTGCGTTACGTCTGCTCCAACTGCTACAGTAGCGGCAAGAGCTATGATTCCGATAAATAATTTCTTCATTATCCTTCTCCTATTTCTCCGAGTACATACTCGGCAATATAAATGATTTGGTGGTGAACAGGGTATTGATCAGCTTCACCTTGTCAGGATTATGTTTGTTAATCCCAGCTTCTTGAGCTTCCTCATTCGTAAGAATCGATGCTATATGCCTCAATCCCCTGTTCTTTTCATCCTCCAGTATCTGAATCACACAAGACTGGAATGCTTCAGATGCGGCCTTACCTTCATCAGTTGACAGATCAATGTCTGTTACGATGTGGAGATCCGCGCCCCAGTATCCAGAAGTTCTGAAATCCTTAGACAACTGTCGTCCATCCTCTGTGCTCATGTCACAATCGAATACGTAATCCTTCATAGGAATCATTGAAGGCTCCTTGTGATGTGCTTTGCGCTTTCCTACGATAGCATGTTTCGGACCTTTGACCGTCCACCATCTCTCGTAACGTGCGTTATCAGCTGTCACTTCAGGTTCCTCAACCTTCGAGGTTTCCTCGTCAGTTACTTCATCCTCTACAGGTTGCTGGAAAGGTGTAATTACCTTTTCATCTTCCTGTTCAGGTACGTCTACTTTTGCTTCTTCGTCAGTTGGTTTAACAACGTCATCTGGTAGTCTTTCATCACTCATTATCTTATATTCTCCTTATAAATTCGGATGACTCACCAAGACCCAGTTACCTCGTTACAATGTTTTCATCACCACCACGAATCACACCATGTGTTTCCTGATGAAGCATAATCAAACTGAATGAACCGAGGAAGCAATCTTCTCTCTGCATTACAGAACGATTAGCCTGAATGTTCTGAATCCACTGGAACTCAAGACCTTTGTAATGAGCACCCATTATGTTACCCATATCCAGCAGGAATCCCCAGTTGCCTAATCCATAAAGGCTCTGAAGTCCCCATTTATCCATAACTACAACAACAGTGAATCCACCGTCAGTCGACAGACGGAAAGTATTTCCACCAATAGTCTCATCGTAGTAAGGACCTTCCTGTATCCTTCCAATCTCACGAGCATACTTCAGCATAGTGCGGAAGAGCTGAGGACCACAAAGGAGCATCTTAGACTGCGAACTAGCCGCTGGGTCAAATCTTGCTTCCATGTAATCGTTCAGAATAGGCCATGTGAGGTCAGACTGATAATTACCAAGATCAAGGAAACCGTCCTTGATATAGTTCAGAGCACCGGCTGACATATAAAGCTGACCTTCATCTGTCGTAGCTTCAGTAGCTCTTGCATTGAACAGCAATGCATACTGCATTCTGTGACGAATGTCGAATACTGTATCCAGCATAGCCTTAGGAACCTGTCCCCAGCTATCGAATACCATAGAATTGTCCTGCATCTTTGTGACACCGAATGTCTGCGAAACTACAGAAACGTAGTTGTACATGCTTTCACCCGGGAGTCTTCCGTTGCCATCACGAGGATCACTCTGTTCAGCCATGAACGGACCCATTGCGATAGCATGCTGACCGATACTTGCGGCTTGCGCGGCTGTACCATTCTTACCACGTACAACACGTACATTAGCGGCATCGCCAGCGGCATTTGTCCAGCTCTCGGACAGATCGTAATCAACATCGATAACTTCGATTATCTCAGAAGTTTCCGGCACGAACAGGTAGGTTCCGATTACAGCGATGTAAGGATCTACGAGGTCGAGGTATGTATCTGCTACAGTCATAGCCTTATCAAAGGTAGTAGCGGATTCAAGCCTTGAATCTTCTGTCCAGTTGATTACAGGGCTATCCATTGTCATGTCCATGTTCGGCATCTTCTCGAGCAGAGACAGCAAGATAGCATCGTTTTCTTTATAAAGCCAATCGATCTCATTCGGGGCTTCCAGCCACTGAAGAGGACGATACTGATTATCTCTGTCAAAGACAGAAATGGCTTCGGTTACAGTAGTATACGGTAGTGTTGCTCTTTGCATTTTATATTTCCTCCATATCCAACTCTCTACCGTACTGCACTTTCATTACAGCGTAGGTCGTGGTTTACCCTGACTAACCCTGTCATCTACTCCACCCTGCCTATTGATTCCAAGTACCATAGCACTCGTGCTCATCTTAGGCTCAGTCTTAACAGGTGCATTCTGACCAGTAGGTCGTCCAGCTCCACCACTAGATCCAGTTGGACTTAAGTTATTGTTACTTTTAACTTTACCAAAAAGTTCGTTAATCTTTTGATCAACGTCTATCCCTTTATTTTCGTTGTCATTAGATGGTGTCCCACGCCAAGAACGCTTTGGAACTGCTCTGTCTCCGAGATATCCCTCAAGGAATTTCTTCCTTGTTGCCAAGTCGCTATCAATCATCGCCTGTACATCCGGGGTTGCTGACTCATAAGCCTCGTTGAGCTTAGCGTCATCCTCCTCAGTAATCAACGAGGTCAATCTATCAACCTCGGCCTGTGTACTGGCTTTCTGCATCTCAGCCTGTTCCCTCTCTATCTCCTCAGGAGTCTTTGCAGATCCACCCTCATCCTTTGTGGCATCTGGTTTCTTACCTTTTTCAAGGTTATCTATTCTGTCAACAAGCTCATCAATAGTTGTACGATACTTACCAAGCTCATTCCCCTGCTTGTTAATCATTCCCTCTTTTTCGTCAACCTGAGTCTGCGTCTTTGCAAGTTTTGCTTCGAGTTCTTGCTTCTCGGCTTTGAGTCTTTCGATCTCTTGCTGGGCATCGTTATCGATGGTGTCCCCATCTTTCATTGTTTACCTCCATCATCTATGTTGTCAGAGACAAGCGAAATGCTCGACCTTGAGTTTCCGGTATCCTCGCTCTGATTATTTAACAGTATCAGTTTTTGTAGCTTTTCGGCAAGAACTTTTTTTCGCTCCGGTATGTTTTCATACATGGAAAGATGTGTAAGTACTTGCAGTTCACGACCTTGCAACCGAGCGAGATCATGCAAAGAATTTTCTTTTTTTGTATCAATTGTACTGTACCTCGCACGAATCGAGTCAAGTTGCAGTTCTATATGTGCAAGGATCGTCTTCACTTCTGGACTCTTCAGTGTAGCTTCAAGCTTCTCAAGCTGAGTAAGCTCTTCCCTGTATTGTGATATTGTGCCTTCATATGGTTTAGACATTCTTTCCGGTCCTTCCGTCTTTAACAGTATAACCTCTACCTTTTGCGAAACGATCTGCAGTCTTCAAGGGATCTTCTCCCTTGCGCGGTTGCATCTTGCGCTTCACCGGCTTAGTCGTTGGCGAGACACTATTCGTGTTCACCTTGATAGAAGGAGTACCCTTTCCTGATATCCCCTTCCTCGCGTCACCGAGTATCTTGCGAGTGTGTTCTCCCATACCCTTCATTGCTTATCCTCCTAGTGCGGCCGCCCCTGCTCCAGCTAGAGCCTGCTCACCAGCGTTACCTTCAGGTGCGCCTATCTGAGCATTAGCTTGGCCTGTTCTTATTGCCTCGAGTTCTGCCTGCCTGCGCTCTTCCTGTTCCTGCCTTGCCTTCTTCCTTGAAGGTACTAGCCTACGGAACTTCGCATCATCATTCACGAACTGCGATGTAACTTCGTACTGATCACACAACGGATTGTTGATCAATCGATCATACTCACCGAATCTTGCTTGAGTCTCTTGTACCGAATTACTGTGCTTGATGTCAAGGTCGATCTCAATATTATATACCCTTACGATATCTTCCTCTGTAACATCGATCTTCTCAATACTCTCAACGTGTCTGTCAGTCTCTGGATCATAAGTCTCAACCCTGTCAACGTATGACAGTTTGCCACTGCCAGCCATTGCCATTGTCTGCACCTCGATCATAGTCTGAGTCACTACGTCATCGAGCCAGTTTGTCTCAAGTATAGCCGCGGCAAGTGCATCACGCATTGTGATAGGTTTGTTTGCATCACCAAAGGCGAAGCCTCCACCACGCATCACACCTGCTGTCGGGTTGTTAAGGAACTCAGGCTGATTAACAGCATCACCGAATACACCCTTGAGCATATCACCTATCGTGAATATCTGACCCGGAATCGGAGGTGATTGCAGGTATCCTATAGCGTCCTGTATTGTGCCAGTACCTTCTACAGCAATCTTCTCTCCCGGCATTCCTTCAGGCACACCATGAGGCTGTAGCTTGACCGAGTTGTATACCATTGGGGGATCGAAGTACTGCGTCAACATATCCATCAAGGCGTTCACGAATACACTGTATCCACGAGCAAGCCTACGTGTTACCCAAGGTGGGCTTGTTGGGAACCATCTGTCTGAGTCAGGCCATGCTGTTGCCTTGCATATAGGACAACGCAATGTCTGGTACGTGCTCTCTTCTTTCCATATGTTCCTCTCACCTACAGCTATCCATACATGCTGTTTCTCTGAGTAGCACTTGATAACAGGTATCTGTACCGGCATATGCTTGTCGTAATCATGGCGAGCTTTCATCTTGGCTCCAGCCAGCTCTGCGATCATGTCCTGAATTGGAACACGAGTACTGAACTCTCTATCTCTTGCCAGCTGGATGATCTCTTCTACATCGCCTCTAGCGTTCTGAGGATCACCATCGACAGGAAGCTTGCTCATAAGATCACGGAACTCCTGCTCGTTGTAGATGTCAAAGTAATATATAGTTGACGCACGTTTAGGACCATTACACTCAGAGCCATCTGGTGTCGGTATAATCTGAGCCGCGTTGATGTACTTATAGCGCAGGCTTCGTACAGGATCTTTGCTCAGTATCATCTGTCTAGTGGTCTTGTCTTTCGTGCCACCGGCTACATGGATTCTGTCTGATACGAACGGAGTCACGTTGATCTGCTCTACTATACCATAGCCTATTCCTTGCTTATAGCAGTCTTTGATAGTCTTGAAGGCGTTCTTCTTTAGCTTCATAACGCTACGAAGTTGGTGCTCGAGGAAGCGTTCAGCTCTCTGCACCTGCTCCATCTTCATTTCACCTGTGGTATCATCGAGAGGTGTGAGCCTTATCATTTCCTTGCGAGGAAACAGGAAGTCTATCGCCTGAGGCAATGCTTTCTCTACGGCATTGAACGCTGAAGGTACAGGCATGTTTGTCACAGTAGGCCATTTAAACTCATCTGCCTGATTGTCATAGTTCTGCTGGATCTCCTGCATAATTCTGAGATACTGCTGAGCATCGTTCCATGCCCACTCGAATCTATCCATCAGCTCTAACACCAACGGATCTGTCTGCTTGTCTTTTTTATTGCTACTCATAATTGCTCCTATATTCCCATGCCAAGGTGTCCTTTGCGCCTGCCTTGTATTTCGTCATCAGGACGACCATCGATCAACCACTTGATGTGACCATACGGTTCATCGTCCCTGCTCCTCTTCTTACGCTTGTTACAAATTATCTGCTCCGGTGATACATCAACGACATATAATGTTATCCCATACGCTACTGCAGTGTCAAGACTGCCTTTCCTCGTATGATCACATCTTCCGTTCTTTCCGACCACCGCCATCATCAATTCCTTGACAAGATCTATATCCCTAAATGGACAGGGTTCATAGTCCTCGTTGTTCACGATGTCACGTTCAATCAGCTTGAACAGAGTCTCCCTGCTCTTAGGACTTGTAACAAAACCCTTCCGAGTCTGAGGCTTTCGCGTCACATCGTTTGTCGTCATCATCGTAAAGAAGTATGGATAATCATTAACCTCAACCATAAACGCCCCGTTGTGGTATCCACGCATGGACTCCGGTGCAAGTAATGCGTTGTTGTAGTAAGCGCAACCGTGTATTGCAACGTGCGCGAACATACTAACTAATAAGGTAGACCGTAACGAGGCTACCACAACTGGCCCTTTTTCCCCTGACCCGGGGAGTGGCTTTCGAGTAATGCAACAAGCTTGGCGGTCAGCCGCATCATTAGGATTCTCGGCTCCCTCCGCGATATCTATTCCGGCTACATAAGCCACACCTTTACGTGGAAGCTCATATATCCTCCAGACATCCTGCTCGTTGACTTCATCGACTTCTTGTATTTTAACATCAATTCCAACCATGTCATATATGTTCTCGTATTCCTTCTGAGGTATCATCCTTGCATAGCGAACATCCTTCTCTTTCGCCTGCATCTCCTCGTACCACTTGAGAAGCTTCTCTCGATCATAGTACGGTAGACCTGTTACCTCTGAGAACAATCCCCAGATACGAGCCTTGAGATCCCACTTCTTCATAACACGCCTGTCGGTTTCTATATCTTCAGGATGCCTGTATGGTGAGTCATATGCTGTACAATGAAACAGCCTTGGTCGTTTGTCTGGGTCTGAGTTGAATATAAATTCTTCTGAATATGTGATTCCTCGATATGGTGTTTCTACGATGGACAGGAATTTCGCATGAGTGGCGGCGGCGGCAAGGATCTTCTCGTTCGGAGGCTCTTCGTCAAGAATACATGCCCATGCCTTCTCTGCCTCGAACTTATCGTACTGTGATTCATACGATGTGAATATCAATGATCTATCGCCATGAAAGTATACTACGCCATGAGTCTTATCATAACCATTGTTACCCTTGCTCTCATCGATGTACTCCTGAGGAACCATCATGTGTTTCCCGGGAAAGAACTTAGGCCACCAATATTTCAAAAGAGCTTGGGCTGTAGATCCTATCCACACCTGTTTCCCGGGAGGGCAAAACTTATCACTTGGGTATACACCCACACCTATAATGGTCCCGCAATCCCATGACCCATCCCTCTTTGCTTTGAAGTTGTGGTCAATGAGATCACCATTGATTAGGTCGCGCCTGCCCCAGCGCAAAATGTTTTCTTTGTTTATCTGTCGCTTAACACCAGTATCAACACCAGCCGGTACACGCATGGAATGAGGCACTATACCTGTTAGCATAGTGATAGCATCTTGCAGTGCTGTCCTTGATTTACCACACTGAGTACCAGCAAGTAGTACACGGTGGGCATCCATGGACATCATGTAGCCGGTTTGGAATGGATGTGGATCTTTGCCAATAATATCGATAATGGCTGGATCATACAAATCCACACCATCCTTCTTCATCTGATCATGCATCCACTGAGGACGCTTCTCAATATCAAAAGGTTCAAAGGCTAGAAAGTCTGAGACTTCCTGCTCTTCCTTCTGGATGTCAAAGGATTCTAGTATTTTATCAGCGGCACTTTTAACCATTGTGTCTTATTCCACGAGGTTTTGTATACACTTTTTTAGCTGATGCCTGTATGTCAAGTGCTTTTCCCCAAGGCTTCTTCTGCTTTGGCGTGATATTACCTTCCATAGTCGTCAGCTTCATTGCATCTTTTAGTACTTCATTAGACATATTTATCTCCCTGTCTTGAGACTCGACCACATATCTACGTTTGACTGTATCCATTCCTGAGTGAGATCATCCAAGAACTCCTTGAAGTTGTCCTTCTCCTGATCATATCCAAGATGGAACTCGTAGATCTTTCTTATAGTCTGCTCAAATATTGTCAACATTCTCGGCACTCTCTGCCTTACTTCATCGACATGGACATACGAGTCCTTGCCCATCCGATACTCGTCAAGATTCAGCTTGCTTACATCCTTTGCCAGATTCCGCAATGCATCGATCTTGGTTTTGTCAGTCATAGGTATGATACGCCCACCAGCTGATTCAGTCAAGTGAGAAGCTGACATGATTAGATCTGACAACTCCTGCTTGAATTTCTTCCTGTCCCTGTGCTCATTGAAGTCGAAGTCATCGAATCGTTCATTCATCTCGTCAACTCCAGCGGCTATCACCCTGTCTTCAAATTTCTTCGTGCTGTTCATATAATCTATGAACTCTTCAAGCTTCTCTTGGACTTTCTCCATGTTCTGGACTAGCTTGAGTTGTCTCTTGGATACTTCTGCGTTGTGTTTTGCTACAAGTTTTGGATCGTGCTTGCTCAATTTACCTGCCCCCTGTAATGCTTCTCTGTGTTTTCGTGCAAAGTCCAAGGTATCTATTCCATACCCCTTCACCATATATTCGTGTTTCCCGCAGAACCCAACACCGTAGTGTCCGACTTCATGCCACTCTGGGCCATCGCCCCAGAACTCTCCCTTAGTGCCTTCACCGGCCTTACGTGTACACTGGCATTTAGGACATACATGTTGCTGACCGGAATGACTGAAGTCTCCGTTCAATTCAAATTGACGCATAAGCTTAAAGGAACGAGCTGGACATCTCTGCACAATCCAGCCACCAGATTTATGGGACTTCCCGATAATCTGCCTTGCTATGTGCTCTAACTGCGATGCTGTAGGTTTAGCCATTGATGTCGAATACCCCAAGAAGTTTTGATTCCAATGTCGCTTTTACAATAACCTCAGGCGACAGCCCTAACTTCGTGGAGACTTCCATCAACTGATCCCAGCATGCTTCTCCTAATAGTTCCTTCAATGCACTCATCATAACCTTACTCCATTGTTTCCAGTTCCCTCTTTGCTCTATTCATTCCAATGTAAGTTGCTATCGATCTCAAGCTATCAAAGTTAAACACCTTGTTCTTTCGATCCCTACAAACCTTGTATACAGGAATCTCGCAAGCATCTGCTATCTCCTCTGCATCTATCACCAACACTTTTGCTTTATTCATGTCACCCTTGCTTGC
>Ga0180434_10008384_pt1 | contig 11407 bp, 17 predicted proteins | sample SS_ome_7_FD_132453 | JGI IMG/M metagenome (GOLD analysis project Ga0180434, IMG submission 132453) | Hypersaline lake sediment archaeal communities from the Salton Sea, California, USA - SS_1_D_2 metaG | ecosystem: Environmental > Aquatic > Non-marine Saline and Alkaline > Hypersaline >... | reverse complement strand
GGTTGCTCGTAAGAAGTCAACCAGCTCCCCTCTCCAGTTTGCTTATAAGTAGGCTTCATACCGGCCTTAGTTGCAGCTTTACGAAAGATTGCGTCCGTAAGAGCTTTTGCCCCTGTGTCCGAAAATGCGGAAAGCTGACTACCGATACCTTGCTTATATGGCAACGTCCCTTCGGGTCTTGAAAGTATTTGATAGTAACTCATATTTAACCTCTCTTTTATAATGCTAAATGCAGGATTAATATTATTCCCGATATTACGAGAATACCGAGTATAATCCAGCTTTTACTTTTGTTTTCTTCACGCCATTTCCAAAAGTTTTGGCTAAGCGTCTTGCCCGTTGCAAGAAAACATGCAAGTTCAAAACCGCCGAAAACAATGGATATGGCTACCCAAAACCAGAACCAAAACCATAGTTTAAATATGGCGAATGGTATAAGTATCGCAAGCATTATGAGAACTGCTACTACCGCATCCATTTAAAACCTCACTTTAATGCCTGCAACATCATGGCGTTTTGCGCTGCTGTTAACCACGGTTGTATATACTGCTGGAACGGACTTTGTTGATAGCCCACCTGGCCATATACTGGAGCCTGTTGGACTCCTGACGCCATCTGTGCCACTTGCATAGGATATTGTTGAGTTGCTCTCAACCATTCCTGATATATCGCTTGATTTTGTGCATCCGATATCGTTCTCGGCAAAGCCCCTAATGTTTGCATTGCTGTCGCTTTCTGTAATGGTGCTTGTTCCTCTGCTTCTGCGAAACTTTGAGCATAAGGCAATACTGAAATCTGTCTTTGTCTTTCATTTTCGGCTTGTTGGGCTAATAGCTGATTTAAGTAATTCGCTGTTTTTCCTGCTTCTTCGCCTTGCACTTTAAGCCTGGCCCCTGTCCAATAACGTCCACCGCCGGCAGCCTCATCTGCAACACCTTTTTGCACATCTTGTAAATTCCTGGCTGCTTCCGCTTTTACAGCTTGATAATAAGGCGATGTCGTAGGATCATAACCACCAGTAAGCGATTTTTGTATTTCACTGCTTGCCGTTGTCCTTAAAACAGATGGAACTTGTGATCCATAGCTTGTTAGCCATTTAAGTGACTCTTTTTCGTATGGACTCATCCCAGAGACCATCTCGCCCTTATATTGCTCAGCAGGTTTACCTATTTGGCTTTCAAGCCAGCTTGTTAAACCGCTCCTTACACCACCGTATGGATCTGCGACCGTTGCAACCTCAGGTGTTGTCTTTTTTTGTTTAAATAATCCCCCCATGGCTACACTCTCCTTTTCATTATGTTGAGTGCGTGTTTAAAACCATATTTTCGAGTCCAGCTTTTGGGGTTTCTCGAAGTCATCATAACAAGACCTTTGATATCTTTCTCCTTTGCCCAATCTTTAAGCCTTTTTAAAAGCTCAAATCCGATGTTGGGCGTTTTCGGAGAAATATAACACGCTTGAATAAATACTACATCTTCACCTTGAAACTCCGCTATATTTGCAAATACAAAACCTCTAACATCTTCCTCTTTTTTTTCGACGAGGATTTTTGTGTTTTTATCTGCTATGCCTTCCGTCAGCATTTTCTCTAATGCTTGTATAGGTATATCATCTATGTGTTGTGCCAAAGCCAAAATCGACGGAATCAAAAATGGACTATCTATTTGAGTTATCATACAAAACTTACCTCATCCCAACTGTATGTGCTTGTTGATGTATCAAGCCTACAGATATAAATTTTGTCCTTAGCCGAGCCTTGCTGTACCCCATAAATCTTGCCTCTATATTCTGCTCCTGCTGACGGAAGCGTACTTACATACTCGATTTTTTCCAGCGTACATAAATCGTCGTATATATTCTTAAAAGCCTCAATAAGGGCTTTTCCCAAGTCATCAAGAAAGCTCTTAATATGCTCATCCTCAACTTCATACCCCCTCGGTATCTCTACATTCTTTCTATGCTTAAATTTCGTAACAGCCATTAATGCTTCCTTTTTCGTTTTGGATATACGTGATTAAGCCACCCTAATAGCGAAAAATGATTTGTTGCGTCAATCTGTATCTGAAAGTTATAACCCTCTTTATCCCATAGGATTTTTGGCTTCGTAATGTCTTTGCCGTTTTCAAAAAGAGACACCGTCTTTGTTGCCACATCCCACGTTTCCTGGTCATTCCTTCGTATTTTTACAGCTATTTCATCGCCCTCGTTTTCGGCTTCCAGCCATAATTCTTGCTTATGCAGTCGGGAGTACTGGTCTGGCATACCATTGTTATCCCGTATGCTTCTGAATGTTCTTGTGTAGTCGTTTCCATCATCTTGATAGCTCTGGTCAGCGTTTCTTACATAGCCGTCATAACCACCGTAAACTGTAATAGGGGCGTTTTGTAAAAATCTACGAGAATCCCAATATCCATCTTCTTCGTCAACGTAAAGTTCGCCCCATACCGAATCGTCAACATATAAGTCCTCAATCATAAGGTATTCACCTATGGAGCAACAGGCTTGCTCCGATTGGTATTCCCAAACCTGAAGCACATCTTGTTCGTAGTCATAAACGACGGTGTAGTTGTTATAACTTGCTCCTGTCCTGGGACAGTGCCATCTTATTTGGTGTCTTGCGACAGAATCCCAGCCGTATATGTACTGCTCTAAATTCGGGTCAAAGTCTATTGTTTCGGCAAGTATAGGCCTTGTAATTTCTTCATCACGCAAGAGATTCCACTTGTGGAAAATATTATCTCTGCCAAAGTAATAAACAGCGTCTTTTCTCGATATAACTGATTTCATAGCTTTACAACCTATACAAGTCGTGGATTTTTCAAAGTCAAATATATAGGTTCCGCCTACGTGCCTGCCTATATAGGCCTCATATTCTTTCATTACGATGTGATAATCGTTAAAGTTAATGATTCCCATGATCCATGTATCTTCATCGATAAAGTCGTGAAAATCCTCATCTTGCCAAGATTCGCAATTTGCTACATCTGACCATCGTTCTCTTTGAGGCTGATTCTGTCCGCCCTCAACCGTCCATGCAAACATAAGTCGGTTTTTGTAAGTATTAACGTATTTCGCAGCAGTAAATCCGGTTGCCAACCCTGTTAAATATGCTACTTGGCCGGTCCCTGTCCAATATATGGGTCCATCTTTACCGTTTACCGCAACCCACGTCTCGCCTTTTACCGCATCTTGAAATGTTATAGAATCCCAATAATCCCAGTTTGCTCCTGATACGACGTTAGTAAAGCACTGCCTTGCTACATAGGAAGCTCCGGGAGCAGTTATCACAGCGTCAGATGCAAGCGTCAATAAAGTATCCGAATCTACCGTTTGTATTTCATACCATGTTGAGCCCGTATGAATCGCACCAGAGCCTATCTTTATAAAATCGCCTGCTTTTAAATTCGCACTCCAAGATGTTCCGCTTCCGTATACCTTATTCAACTCCCCTGTCTTAACTTCAATGGTTCCTGTCGTATAAACAGGCGTAATAATATCCCAACGAAGTTCCGAAAAGTCATAAGCATAAATATCTTTTGATGTGCAGACAAGAAGCCACCATGTATAATCAAAATGCCAGTACTGGTCTACATGTAGAATAGGCCCCGATAATTGCTCTGTATCAAATTTCTCTAAACCGAGCCTACCTCTCAAAAGTTCGTCGTAAAATTCCATATTCCGAGAATGAGGCGAGAAGTTATGCAAAAGCATTTCCTCTGGCTTGTTTAAAACAACACCTTTATTTGGAAGCATACGGGGAAGGATTTTAAGCGACATTTGCATTTTCTCCTATTTGTTTTTACTCATAATATGCATACACCTTATAGTCGGCTATTACTCTGTATTTTTTAACCTTTTTGCTGTCTTTAAAGGGCTGCTTAAGAACTCTCTCACTTACAAGTTTTTCATTCTCGCCTTTTTCTTTGATAATCGCTAAAAACAAAACATCGTTAGACTCAAGCTCAAATGCTATATTTTTATCGGCTATAACTGCTCCATCTTCCTCTTTGTAGTTCTTGACATAAACAGCATTACAAAGTTCGCATACTAAATCATTGCCTTTTAATTTAAGGTTACCGACAAGTTTTTTCGGATTCCCTTTATTACACATAGGACATTTTGGCATCATATATCCGTCCTTTCCGATATCGCTGGGCTTGAAAGATATCGCTCTCCTTGTATATAGTCAGGAGCATAATCGCCACGTTTATAATAAGTTACGAGCAATTGCTCAAGGTCTTTTACTTTCATATTATTTGAAGCGTAAGGAAATAAATTAGGATGATATTCTTCAAGTTTTCTTGTGTTATCTTCGTATATAGTCGCCGGGATAGGAGTAAAAAATAAAGGCACAGGGTCTACACCATGCTCTAAAGCGAAATTAATTGAGTTATAGATATCCCTTATCGTCTGGCCAGGAATACCGCATAAAATATATGTGCTGATAGAAAAACCCTTAATTCTTTTAAATTGCCTGACAGCCTTAACCCATGCGTTAGTTGTTACTGGCCTATTATTTTGCTTAAGAGTTTCGTCATTACAGCTTTCAAGGGGCAGTTGCACATCTTGGAATCTTGCCTCTGCCATAAGTTCTAATTTATCAGGAGTTACTAAAAGAGGATTGACTCCGCCGTAAGAGCAAAAACTAACCTTTATCTTTCGTTTTAAAACTTCCGTTAAAATTATCTTAAGATGCCTTTCGTAATTATGCAAAATATTCGAGTCTATAAATCTAAACCGTTTAACGCCGTAATAATACTTTTCTTCGATATCGTCTACGACAGCTAAAGGGTCTTTTTGAATCATTTCCGTGCCTTCCAATCTCGGCACTGCACACCATGCGCATTTAAAAGGACAACCTATCGAAGTCAAAATCGGAAAAGTCTGCGGTATGTATTTATAAAATCCTATGTGTATATTCTCAAATTTGATAGGGTCTTGAGGTTTCGACTCTATAATCTCATCACAGTCTATATGCTCTCTTGCATGGTCTGGGCATAGCGTTGCATATGCTCCGCCGAACTTAATGTTGATTAAAGGGTTGAATTCCCTTGTTAATTGCGCTACAAGGCGTGGTCCCTGCCAGTTATAGGTGAAAAGGTTAGATATCCATACTTCCGTAGGTTTATAAGCCCTTAAAAAGTCCGTATAAAAGCGCTCTTTTTTGCCGATGTAATAGACGTGTTTAGATATAAGCTCGCTATTGAAGTTACCGCATCGCAAGACTCCTTCGATTCGGCTGTTGTCATGGCCATTAGTAGAGGGTCTGCCTTCCACGAAGTCAAAAATCTGTACGTCTATTCCTCTACGCTTTAAATATGAAGCAAGGACGTAAGGTGCCATGTAAACGTATTCAACCTCGTTTATAGGCTTAACTGCAAAGCTCGGAGGATTTACGATCAGGATTTTTTGCATAAATTCTCCCCGATACCTAATTTCATGAATTTAATCATCACTTGCTCAAAGTTATGATTATGAATATCTCGCGCGATAGGCGTACACTCTTCCTGGATAGCCTTATATACTTTGCAATACATAGACGGCAGCTTAACATCAAAAGCTATGATCGATGAAGGGCAAGGATGGCATATCGTACACTCGCAAGATTCGCACGTTTCAAAAATCTTATTAAAATTCGGATACTTTTTTACTCCTTCGGTTTTGACATTTCCCATAAGCCAGTTTTCTTTCGCGTCTTTATGGAATACAAAACGATGGCAAGGATAAATATTACCGTCAACGTCTACGCCTACCATCGATCCCCCGGCATGACATGAGGTAAACCCTCCTTTGACTATCTTTTCAGCGATGTTAAATTTTATCGGAGTTCGGATCATGGCCTTTTTGTAGTAATTCATTATCTTGCGGAACTCTGTACGCGCCAGGGCAACATGATCATCGGTCCAGTCGCTCTCAAGGGCCAACGTCATAGCAACTTTACACGACATTTTATTGAGCTGTACAAAGCTCTCATAAGCATAGGCAAGGTTTTCCGGAGTTACCGTCATGCGTACCATGATATGCCGGCTTAAGCCTATTTGTATCTTTTGGATGTTTTTGATAATATCCTCAAAATGACCTCTCGCAGAGTTATGCGCCTTCTTGCATCCATCAAGCGATACTTGTACGGCAACATCATACTCTTTGAGTGTATGGAAAAACTGTTCTTGTGGAGCCGGCAATATATATCCGTTTGTCAAAAAGAATAACCCGAAATTGATACCCTTATCGCGATATCCCTTTGCATAGCGCATATTCTCTTTTACGATTTTCCAATTCAAAGTCGGCTCTCCACCAAAATAAAAGATGCTGCAATGATTCTTGCCCTGAGTAAAATTATTAGGCTTAGCATGATGCGCCAGGAAATCGACGGTTTTGTTCATAGTCTCAAGGTCCATGTCCTTATAATGATCCTTGAAAAATTCTCTTTCATAGCAATATTTACATCGCATATTGCAGCGATTTGTTACTAACATATAAGCGGTGTTCGGCATAAAATTTTCCTTTCTAAATATGCGAATCGCATGTACAGTCGCAGTCGCAGTCGCATTGACATTGACAAGTACAAGTACAGGTACAGGTACATTGACACTCGCACTCGCAACAGGCATTATGCGTATGCTCTGCTAATGCTTCTAAATATGTTCTTACTTCATCCTCGAAAGCTTCTTTTTTTATTTCCGTTTCATCAGTAACAACCGGATCGTCGGTCCATGTAAATCCAGGAGAGTACGCATCTGAGTTTACATCCCATGCCGGGATATAATGATAATGGTCCTCAAAGTCTTGAAGGAATCCGATTATTTCGTTTACATGCTCAGCCTTAACTTCTGTCTGATCAACGATAATATCTACACTTGCCTCGTTCCAGCTCACGCTTACATCCGGCAGCTCTGACTGTGAATTATTGCCGTTAAAGACGTGATAATGGCCATCCAGAGCCTCAAGAGCTGCCCTAAATTCAGTAAGATGGACCTTCTTGACAGGAATATCCCGGCTATCCTCTACAATAGGATCGTCGGTCCATGTTACCGGTATAGCTGCTCCTCCGGATGAAAGGGCTGCTCCGCTTTCATAATTTGCCATGTTACTCCTTATGCGTATACGGCATGCCGTTTTTCATATTCAATTTTACCGCTTGTACCGTTGTATACCATGATGTAGTTATCAGCGATATCTGTCTCGTCAAGTTCTTTTGTGCCTAAGATAGAAGCAATTATCTTTCCCAGCGATGTAACCTGCTGAGTGGTACCATCCTCTGTAATCATAAAAAGCTCGGCTTTGCCAGCCGTAGAGCTTCCGAAAAATACTACCGCCGTACCCAGGGATCCCGGAGCCGTTGCTTGAGCATAGAAAGGCATCATCTTAACTGCTACTATAGTCTCTCCGGCAATGAATCCATATAGTAAAGTTTTGAGACGATCAGATATATCTACCTTGCCATCTCTTACATGAGACGGCTGGACCTTAAATTTTGTATGATCTAAAGGAGTCGATTCGCTCCAGTCTCTTGTATGCGCCATAATTAACCTCCTTGTATACTACCCGCTTTTTTTATTAAGTAATTCTTGACTTCTTTCATGTCTCCTTTTATCTCTTTTAAATCGCTGGAGACTCCTTCGTGGATAATCTTGCAAACATCTTTATTGGTAAATTTCGACTCAGCTTCTTTACGAAAGTTATGATTTTCTCGCAAAACTAAGCCTAAGATGGCTATATTGATAACAACGACACTTCCACCAATGATATACTCAGTCATAAACCCTCACAAAATCCTTTATATTATTTTTGATGCAATACAGTCTTGAATATCCTTATCCGTATCTGCGATCATAGCGTCGATCCGATCTCGTTCTTTTACAAGTTGCGTGCGGTGATTCGCGATATGCTCTTTTGAATATTCACTAACAACGCCCGACGGATGCGTTATGATCTTCTTCTCTCCTACAAATTTCGTCGTCATTAAGTTTGACATGATATTTTTCTCCTTTTTTTATTTTCTTCCATTTCGATAAATCTACAATTACCTATAACATAATGACCTCTACTATCCTCTCTATCTATGCTTGGCTCTTTCATTAAGTAAGCTTTATCCCTAAACCATAAAAATTTAAGTTCGTCTATTGTTATAAGATTTTTTACTCGGCCATAATAGGAGCTTTCTTTATTATAGCGACAACGATTTTGTATGCGCTTGTATACTCTCTTCCAAGGATAATGAGCGTAAAAGCTTAATAGATATTTCTTCGTCCGGTCATAAATTGTACTCTTCCCACCTTTCCAACGAGGATGTTCCTTCCCTTTTTTAAAAGAGCCAGCTGTCGCAGGTTTTCCAATATGGGATAATCTTAGGAGTCGATTCACTGGCTGCTGCGGACCGGACGAACATAATAACCGCCCGTCTTATCGCCGTAGCCCACGCCGCCGTCGTAGAAACCGACGACCCACGCGCAGTCTGACCAATCGGCGCCCGTAGTACCTGACCAATAGCCGTCGGACGCGGTATTAGGAAAATACGTCCCATCTATAGCCGGAGAAACGTTTTCATAATTAACGATTGACTGAAGCTCTTTGATATTCGGTAAATACCAATCACTATAGCCCGCATATTCCAATGCCTCGCAATTCGTAATAGCGGTTGCCCATGCCATAGTTTTAGGGGTTGTTAGATTCGCTGCAGAATTCGTCCATACGGTTTGTCTCCAATAAGTAGGATTCGCGGTTCTGTCATCAGCAAATGTTCCGCTACCAGCCGAAGTGTGTGCTACACAGCACACCCAATACGTTGAATCGGTAATATCTTTCGCAAGATCGGCCAGGACATATCCGGTAGACGTAGCCCAATCACCTTTTGCTATCTGAATCTGATTTGTGGAATGAATGCCGGTTGCTCCTGGGATAATGATCTGAGGCTCCTTTACCCACATAAGGCCGGTTACGTTATCGGTAATAGTACCATTTCCATTATCCGTGAATCGATCGCCGGATTCCGGCAAGCCTTTCTGGTAATAACCGTCATCGTAATCCGTGTATGACGTTATTTGACCACTTTTGACGATGCCCTTCCGTCCTAATAGCTTCTTATCCAGCATCTCATAAAGCATATCGTTAAACGTCTTATTTGCCGTCGGTGCTATGCCTTCTTTTCCAAGCATTTCCATCCATAGATCATTGATAGTTTTTAACATTTTTATCCTCCCTATGTTTCTTCCACATGCGTCGGCAACTCAAGTCGTTCATAGTCAGCGTTCATCGAATTGATAGCGAGAGCTGCTTTTTTTGTTGCTCTTGCTGCTTTTTTTTCATCCTCCTGATAATCTCCGTAATATATTTCCTTTACTAAATTCTTAACCGTTTCTATCTCGTCGTCGTTTCCGAAGAATGAATCACTCGCTGCAAAGCTCGCTCCGACTTGCTGTTTAAAATGTTCTATATAAATTGTGTCAGCAGATACAGATTTTTTATCAAAATAAATTGTTTTTCCACGAATTGTGTAATAGTAGATAGAGCCAGCGATAGTCGGATTTTCTTCGTGGAATTTTGTCCAGCTTAACTTCCTAATCTCTACTGGTTTTCCTTCCGTATTCTTGCGATAGACATATCGCTCGCTTACAAAGTCGCTCGGAAGGCTTACACTGTTTGCGTTAGCCGACAAAGAAACAGATGCCGTTGTAAGCAAAGTCCTACTTAAAACATGTCGAGGCAATTGCCTCATAGCTGACTTAATAAAACCAAATATTTTGGTCTGTAATTCGGTATCGTCCGAGTCGCCACCTACTTCGCTTATTAGCTCATCACGAATTTCGCTTATCAGCATGGCTTACTTCCTTTTTCTTGTTTTCTTGCCTTCCGTCTTTTCTGGCTTTGCGTCTGGTCCTGGCCCTGAAGCAATACCGCCAGGAGTAGTCGGAGGCGGAGTTTTGTCTACCACCTTTTTCTCAAGCACTACCGTTACTCTCTCGAACTTTCCAGGGTTAGCCATCTCAAAACGTTCTGCTAATGCAACTTCCATAACCGGCGTAGCTCCTGGGTGCACATCTGGCATATCTATGGAATCGCCAGCCTTTACAGTAAAAATCTTACTGTCATATTTAAGGCCTACAGCCTCTTTACTTACATTCTTAAGTCGTAACATGAACGACCTCCTTTCTTACAAAATGGTCTCCGTTATAACAGGATTTACAAGATTTTTTAAATCTATTTACGCATTCAAAACATGAATAAGTCCCTATGCCAAAAACTGATACCCTACCTCTTACTTTTGCACTCAAATAAGTCGCTCCCTCTTTTGCTGCCTGATAACATTCTTTCTTATTATACTCAGCTCTTTTTTTATAAGATTCTCTCGCTTGTTTTAAAAGTTCTTGTCCTCTCTTTTGGCACGCACTATTTACGTATTGTCCAAAAGCTCTATCTTTAGGTCCTGTTTTAAAGCTCTTTGCTTTTCTCATGCTCTCGTCCTTTAGGAAAGGGTGAGGGAATTTTACTTCCCCCACCCTGATTGCTACTACGCAGTCTGACCGCTCATCCTGGCCATGGATCTGAATTTAAGAGCTACTAACTCAAGGTAATACTTGAGCGTTCCTTCCCAAATCGTCCTGTTAGATGCCGACCTCTTGAGGATTCCCCCGTGAGCGTCTGCTTCTAACCATGCAAAAGGTTCGCTCATTTGCGCTATAGTAAGCGCATCAAAGTCTACCATTTGCACATAGCCACCCCAGGTGTCGAAGTCCAGCATTACGCCGAGCTTCCCACCCATGAACTCAAGGCCCTGCCAGCCACCGCTTAGCACTTCCCTAAGGTTTGCGGTTCTTTTCATGGTTGTTAGGAGCGCACCGTACTTTGCAAACAAAGTCGGCCCCATAAAAATGACCTTAGCACCGCCGTATCTTACCGTCTTGAGATATGTGGATATCATATTCGCCTCAGTAAGAGTCGTACCGGTGTCGTAGACATGTGCGTTAGCGTATGGATAGCTTGCCCTGGGGATGTTTTGGATTGTGGCCACGTTGTCGCCGTCATCGATGATGCCAGCCAATCCCATACATTCGGCGTCAGCGGTCTTTGTTATCGCAACATCGTTGGCCCATGCGGTGCCTGATGCAATAACAATGGTAGAACCTGTCTTGGACACAATCTGCACTGCCGTATGTGAAGTCCCGATATCGATGTACATACCTGCTTCCAGGTAATCGGTAGCTTCATCTACAGCGTGCGGTTGGGTATCAACCGTAACGGTTGTATCCGTGGTTCCGCCAGTGCCGGTTGTATAACACAACACGCCTGTGCCTGCACCATGGAATTGCCTGTTCAAATCCATTTTGAAATCGTCTTTCAAGGCTGCGATTTCGGTTGATAATATACTTGCGATGGCCTTGACATCGCCCTTTTTGGCAGCCTCTATCGC
>Ga0180434_10008383_pt1 | contig 11407 bp, 5 predicted proteins | sample SS_ome_7_FD_132453 | JGI IMG/M metagenome (GOLD analysis project Ga0180434, IMG submission 132453) | Hypersaline lake sediment archaeal communities from the Salton Sea, California, USA - SS_1_D_2 metaG | ecosystem: Environmental > Aquatic > Non-marine Saline and Alkaline > Hypersaline > Sediment... | reverse complement strand
CCAGAATGTCCGCCACTTTTTCGACGGGTCGGCCCAGGTTGGCAGCCACCTCGTCCGCTGTGGCCAGTTCCAGCGGGATACGCGTGTTGGGCACAGCCAGGGCCACCTCGGCCTCGGCTGGGCTAAAGTTGGCCCGCAAAATGTCCACCAGATCGTCCTTGAGCGGGTAGCCCATGCCCAGGGCGTGCAGGTGGTGGGCTAGCTGAGTGTAAGGGTCAAAGGTTATTGGTATGTCTCCATGAGGTGTTCGTGAGTCATCAATGGTCACGCGGCCCAAGCCTCCTATCTCACCTTGTATTTTCTGGCTGATAGTATATCACTGAACCGAAGGAGATGTCAAGGGGTACCTCAAGTAATCTCCTCGACGACGCGACTCAATGATTTGGTCTCCTCGATCCATAACCGCATCAGGTCCACCGTGAACTCGTAGCGGTCTGCCTCAGGTCCCATATCCCGAACGATGCCCCGCTGGACTAACCTCTTCGCGATTTCAGAGACCTCGGCCGGATCAATCCGCAAGCCGTATTCCCCCAGCAAACCAGCGATGGCCCCGCGGGTCCCTGGATCGCCAGCGGAGATCAGCCGGGTCAGGGCCATCAGCACAGCCCGTTCCTTCTTCGTGGACTCTCGCCACAGAAAGGCCAGGTGTGCCTCTCCTAACTCCACGATCTCTTCCAGGGTGTGATTCACGTCCTGGATGGTGATATAATTAAGCCGTTCCCGGTTATGGAGGTTGACCAGGGCGTGGCACAGGAGCTGCAAGAAATAGGGATGCCCAGCCGTGACCCGCAGCATCTTATCAATAGCCAGGTCGTCGTAGAGCAGGCCGTAGTTCTGGACCGGCTCCACGATCAGCCGCTGAGCTGCCTCCACGTCGAGGAAGCCCATCCGCTTGTAGAGAGCGATGTTGAAAAGGATGGACCAGTAGTCGGCGGTCAGTTCTTCTAAGCGATGGGTGCCGGCAAAGATGAAGGCGACGTTCTGGCTGTGCTGCATCAGATGACGCAGGTAGGGAAAGATGGTGGGCGGTAGCTCCCCACTCTGCACCCGCATCTCCAACTCCTCGAACTCGTCGAAGAGCAGAAGGAGCACTCTCTCGTCCAGGGCCTCCGCCACATGAGACAGGAACCGCTTCTCGAAGGCGAGGCTCAGCTTCTCCTCCAGTTCCCCCAAAGTCGGGGGCTCAAGAGCGATCCCCCGTCCGGCCAGGGCCTCGCTGATCTCCAGGGTGATGTCGTAAAAGAGACCTGCCATTCCCCCTTCGATACCCAAGGCCTGCCCATCCAGGAACACAGAGACGTAGCCCTCGCTCAGGTGAGCTGGCAACTGCCGCAGGAGGGAGGTCTTGCCCATGCGCCGCTCTCCGACCAGGATGAGCACGTTTTCACCGGTCGGCCTGCCCAGGTTCTCCAAGATGAAAGCGAAAACGTCCTCGCGCCCAAAAAAGACAGGGCTGCCGGCCCGCAGCGGCTTGCCGGTGGCATAAGGGTTCGGGATGGGGCGGAAGACGTCTGGCGGAGCCACCAGCCGCACCCGGTCGGCGAAGAGCTCCGTCTTGCCTGCTCGCTCCCGATCGTCGTAAGTGACACAGAATTCGGCACGGAAGGTGTCAACCGATGGCGACGGGCGCGCCCGCAGTTCGACGTCAGCAGTGCGGCCAGCCGGTAGCACTGCCACCTCTGCCAGGCCATCGCGCACCGTGTACCCCGCGCCGGGCAGGAGTTCGACCACCAGGTTGGAAGCCGGGCTGCGTCCGACGTTGTTCAGGGCCAAGACCAGGACGATTTCTTCGCCGGCGGCGACCGCCCGTCCGGTCTTGAGGGCAATGGCCAGTTGCGCCCGGCCCCGCAATCCGGTCAGGGCCCCGGTGACGACCGCCAACCAGTTGGTGACGATGTGGATCAGGATAGTTTGCTCAGGGCCGCTGAGGTCCGATCGGGCCTGGCGGTCGCAGCGCCCCAGGGTCTCAATTGCCTCGGCCAGGTAAGCAATTTGATCGCTGCTGCTCTCGACCTGTTCAAAGTTGCTCAGGGTTCGGCTGACCTGCCTCAGTTGGGCCAGGAGCCGGGCAACGTCGGCCAGAAAGAAGCTCGTACTGAGCGTAGTCGAAGTATCAGAGTCTCCCAGGATGGCTCCCAGGCTCCCCAACCGCCCGCTCAAGGCGACAATGCGGGGGATAGAGTTGGCTTCCAGGGCCTTCAGGCACCCCTCGTACAGGTTCCGTAGTTCGTCCGTCCATGGCAAATCCTCGCCTGAGGCCAAGGCAGCCAAGATCATGCGCAGGCTTTCGACCAGGACGTCAGGGCGGGTGAGCATCAAGTAGTAGCCCTCGGCCAGGCCGGCTATCATCTCGTCGCCGGCCTGGCGGGCCAAGCCGGGCAGGTGGGGCAGCAGGGCCATCGCCCGGGTCTCATCGATGACTAACCGGTGCAGTTCCGGCAACAAGACCTCCGGCTCCAGCGTCAGGCGCAGCAGAAAGGCCTCGGCCTGACCGACCGGGGAGCGGCGATAGGCCCGCGTCCGCCGGGCGATGACCAGCAGCAACGTCGGGATGGCGCCAACCACAACCAGGGCCAGGGCGTAGCGACCGTAGAAGACATACCAGGGGGCGACCGGAATATCCAACGGGCCGACGACTGCCGCCACAGTGCCTCGGCTCTGCCCATCGTCCCAGGTGAAGCGAAAACGGCTGTCCCTGTTGGCGTCCCAGGTGTCGAAGGGGTTGGGCAGGTTCCAGCTCAGGGCGCCTTTCCCACCCGGTGCGGTGGTTTCCTCTTGCCCCAGCCAGTCCCGGGCCGAGGGGTCCCAGGTTTCCAGCGCCACCTGCACGTCGTCGCCGTCTGGGTCACGGACATGCACGCTGTAGACGTAGCCCCCACCGACCGGCATCACGCGGGGCGCGGACAGCCAGGGGACCTGGTTCACCGCCAGCCCGTAGGCCTGCACCAGTCCATCTTCCATGCCCACCAGTAGCTCATGGCGGCCGTCGCCGTTGAGGTCTGCCGCGTGGAGGGCGTTGACCCGTTCCCGGCCTTTCCCCTGCCAGAGGAGCTGGCCGTGCGCGTCCAGCAGATAGATCCCGCCTTTGACTGTACCCACCGCCACCTCGACCTGCCCGCACTCTGCTGGGGAGGTTTCGCACTCCCCGTCCAGATCGGTGGTGTAAACGACGCCGGGCACCTCGTCCAGCGGATACGACCAGGCTTCCGCGCTCATGGCGTCGAGCTGGTAGACACGCCGGTCGGTGCCCACGACCACCCCATGGTCCAGGGCGACGCCGATGATCCGCTCGGCCTGGGTGTCGGTGCGCCAGGTTATGGTCCCATCCCCAGCCTGTAGCCGGTAGATGTTGTCGCCGGAGCGGGCAATCACGTCGTCCCGTCCAGTATGGTCCAAATCGGCGACAGCCAGCCAGTTCACAACCCGTCCGATGTCCTGCTCCCAGAGCAGGCGCCCCCCGTCGTCCAGATGGGCGACCCGACCATCTTCCAGCCCCACGACCATCCCGGGCATGTCTTCTGAGAGGCTCAATGTCCGCACCGCTTGGTCAAAAGAGTGGGACCACCGCTCCGCGCCGGTTTCGGGGGCCAGCAAAATGGCCCGACCATCCTCCAACCCGACAGCGATGCCTGCCCTGAGCCCAGCCTGCCCTGAGCCCCGTCGAAGGGTCGAAGGGCCTGCCACCGGTCCTGTTGTAGTAACGACTTTAGTCGTTTCCCAGGCGACGGCCCGCGGCGGGCTGGCGAACGTCCGTTGCCACAGAGAGGTGCCGTCGCCAGCCAGCAGGTAGAGATGGCGACCGGCGTGAACCAGAATCTGGCCCGGCTTGTCGTGAGCCACGTCGAACGGCTTGTCGTGAGCTACGTCGAACGGCCTGCCGGCGCTCACGCTGTCTACGACGTCGGCGGCGGCGAACTGCCAGACCATCGCCCCTTCTCTGTCGAGCACGGTAACCTTTTTGTCCCGCCCGCCGCCGACGACCTCCCACCGGCCATCCCCATCCACGTCGCCCGCCGAGAGGCTGGTCACTGCGCCCCGGGTGGCATAGGCCCAGCAGAGACGGGTCGCCGTCGCCCCGGCCGGGGAGCCGAAGACGGAGAGAACGCCCTCAGCTCCGACCAGCACTTCGCCGCGCCCATCGCCGTTGAGGTCAGCGTAACGGACAAGGGTCACGGCCCCGCCCATCGGGTACTCAGCCATCGGCTCCCCGTCGGCATCCAGCAGATAGACCGGGCCGCCGCTTGTGCCAAAGACGATTTCGGGCCTCCCATCGGCGTCCGGGTCGGCCACGTCCAGGCTAGAAGCAGCGGATAGGGTGGGGAAGCCGGCAACGAAGCGCCAGGCCTCGTCGCCGCTGGCTGTCAACTGGACGACGGCGCCCCCCGAGGCGACCAGCACGCCCAGGCCGTCCCCGGCCCACAGACTCCTCGGCGGTTCCTTGACCGGGTGTGTCCAGCCCTGTCTCCCGTCGTCCTGGAAGAGGGCGATGGCCGTCTCGGTGGCGATGATGACCTCGCCTCGCCCATCTCCGTCCAGGTCGGCGGTCCGGGCGGCGACGATGGGGCCATCAAGGCCATGAGGCCAGGCCCTTCGAATGGCCCCATCAGCCCCGATGATGGTCACTTCGATCTCGCCGACGGCCAGGACCTCGTCCGCGCCATCGCCATCCAGGTCGGTCACTTGCATGTGGGGGGTGCGCAGGGCATGGGCTGGCCAGCCAGTCAACTCGCTTCCATCGTCATCGAGGGCCACGGGGCGTTGGGCGGCCAGGAGCACTTCTTGTCGTCCATCGTCATCCAGGTCGAGGAGGTGCACGCCCCAGAGTTCGTCCCGCACCGAATGGGACCAGATGAGCTGGCCGTCTGCCCGCAGGACGTAGAGGTAACTGGTGGGCAGGATGCCAGCCGCGGTGACGAACACCTCCCGGGTCTCATCTCCTTCCAGATCGTCGGCGCTCAGGCCAGTCACCCAGTCGGTCTCGACGTCAAAGGTCCAGGCTGCCTCTCCTTCGGCACGCCAGAGGGTCACCCGCCCCTCGTCTGTCCCGGTGATGAGCTCGCCCCATCCATCACCGTCCAGGTCGTCCACTGTCAGGGCCGTCAGGTGGCCCTCGACTTCGACCTGCCAGTAGGGACCGACGGCCACGCCTTGTTCAGCGAGGACAGGGACAGTGGAAAGCGCAAAGAGGACGAGCAGCGCCAGCGCTGCTGTCCTCGCTCTGAGAGACAAGCGACCATCCCATGCAAGCATTATTGACTGCTCCAGCTATCCACTAATGCATCAAACACTACTGCGTAAAACGTGAAACGTAAGGATTTGCAACAGAAGTGTATCACGTTTTACGTTTCACGCTTTACGTCCTCAGCGCTCGCCCGGCATCACGTCCACCCACTGACCGTTCACCACTCTCTTGAAATATACAGGCTGATCCAGCAAATCGCCGAACTCGTCGAATTGGATCACGCCGGTCACGCCCTGGTAGGGCTGCTCCTGGAAGGTCTCCATGGCCGTGTCCACACTTTCGGGTGTGACTGCTCCGGTCCCGGCGGCGAGGCGGATGGCGGCGATGATCACGCCCGCGGCGTCGTAGCCGAAGGGGGCCCACTTTGCTTGGAAGTCATCGGGGTCGGGCATGACGGCGAACTCGGCCTCTCTGTACCGCTCGGCAAAGCTGGCATAGCCGGGCATCGCTGCCCGGGGACGACCGGTGACCGCGTCGTAAATCCCTTCAGCTCGATCGCCCAAGAAGGCCAAGAAGACCGGTAAGTTGGTGAACGATTCCACGCCAACGATGATGGCGTTGGGGCTCGCCTCTTGCACTTGCTGAACGGCCCGCTCCGGGCTCAGCCTGCGGGCGGGGAAGAAGATCACCGCCTCCGGCGCCAGGCTCTGCAGTTCGACTAAGACTTCTGCAGAGAACTCGGCCTCGGCCTCAAACCGACCCAACACCTCGCCGCCTAGTGAGCCGAAGGCCTGAGCCCAGGCGTCCATGGCCGTACGAACGTGCGGATCCGCCTCGCCCAGCAGGACCGCCCGGCGCAGGCCCAGGTCTTCGTAGGTCATGCGGGCGGCCACAGGGGCCAGAAAGGCGTCGTTGCTCGTCACCCGGTAGACGCTCGGCCAGCCGGCCTGCGTTACGCGAGGATCGGAGGAGGTCGGGCTGACCATCACCACACTGGCTGGGCCGTACACCTCCGCGGCAGCCATGCTGTTCTCACTGAAGATATGGCCCACCACAGCCATCACTCCCTCAGACAGCAGGAAGCGGGCGGCAGCCTGGGCATCGGCCTCGCCGGGAAGGTTCCAGTCCTGGGCTGTCACCAATGCCAGCGTGTATCGCTCTCCGCCCACGATCACGCCGCCGGCTGCGTTCGCTTCGTCTATGGCAAGCTGAGCGGCATTCCGCAGGGAAGCGCTCAACTGGACCCCATGGGGCTCCTCCGCAAGCCCGATCTTTATGACTTTCTGCCCTGCGTACGGGTCAGGCGTCGGCGCTGGCGAGAAAGGAACCAGCGTGTGCGGGAGATGGATCGCCCGGATCCGCAAGCTGGCGTACTCCGACACGAAGAGGTGGCCAGACCCGTCCACCAGAACTCCGACTGGCCCAAGGAAGGCAGCTTCTGACCCCGGCCCATCTGCGTGGCCCATCCTCCCGCTCCCGGCCAGCGTGTAGACCATGCCCTCGGGCGTGATCACCCGGATCCGATTGCTGTGGCTATCCGCGACGTAGATGTTCCCGAACGCGTCGACGTCTAGGTCCTCCGGCCAGTAGAAACCGGCCTCGATTGCGGGACCATCCGCAAGTCCCGGCAGTCCGGTCCCTGCCACGGTGCTGACTGTCCCATCTGGGGCAACACGCCGGACGGCGTGGTTACCCCGCTGGAAGATAGCGACACCATCGGCCACGTAGAGGGTCCCATCGGCGGCCAACGTGAGCTTCCAGGGAGCGTTGAATTCGGCTTGTTCGGGTGGTCCGTCCTTGAAGCCCCGCCTGCCGCTGCCGGTCAAGGTGGTCACCATCCCGTCTGGCGAGATGGCGCGGATGCGGTCATTGCCCGCGTCCGCCACGTGAAGCACGCCCCTCGAATTCACCGCCACGTCGGTCGGCGTGTTGAACTGCGCCTCCCGGGCCGGGCCATCCCGGTAGCCAGGCTCACCCGTCCCCGCCAAGGTGGTGACAGTTCCATCGCCTTGGATGATCCGGATGCGGTGGTTTCCGGTCTCGGCCACGTACACATTTCCGGCTGCGTCCACCGCCAGCCCGACCGGGGTGTAGAATTGAGCCGTGGCGATGGGACCGTCCGCGTAGCCTGGGCTCCCTGTGCCGGCCAGGGTTGAGACCATTCCGTCGGGGGTGATGCGGCGAATCCGGTGCGCGAAGGGCTCGGGGATGTAGATGTTCCCCTGGCGGTCAATCGCCATACCGCCGATTGTGCCGGCAAACCGCGCTTGTGGACCGGGACCATCTCGGTAGCCCAGGTGACCGTCGCCGGCCAGGGTGGAGACGGTCACCCCCTGCACGTAAAGGAAGCGGCTGGTGACCGGTTCGAGGGTGGGTGGGGCGAGGGTGGGCGTTGCAGGGACTCGCGTCGGCGTGGGCGCTTCGGGCGTGCCGACAGCGGCCGGGGGCGCGGTGGGAGTGGGTGAAGGGGTACAGCCATTGAGAATGAGAGCCAAAGAAAAGACCAGCATGGGCCAGACTCGTTGTTTTTGTCCAAACACTACCACACCTCCCTCGCGCTCACCGCTTGCCCGGCATCACGTCCACCCATTGACCGTTCACCACCTTCTTGAAATAGACGGGCTGATCTAGCAAATCGCCGTACTCGTCGAACTGAATCGTGCCGATCACGCCCTGGTAGGGTTCGTCGCGGAAGGTCCCCATAGCAGCAGCTACGCTCTCTCGCGTCACCTCGCCCCGCTCGGCCGCCTGGCGCACGGCGGCGATGATCACGCCCGCCGCGTCGTAGCCAAAAGGCGTCCACTTGGCCAGGAAGTGATCCGGGTCGGGCATGATAGCAAAGCCGGCCTGCCGGTAGCGCTCCGCGAAGTCGGCGTAGCCGGGCATGGCGCCGTGCGGCCAACCGGGCACCGCGTCGTAAATCCCTTCAGCGGCCTCACCGAGGACGACCACGAATTCGGGATAGACGCTGAAGGACTCCACGCCGACGATGACCGCGTCGACGTCCGTCTCCAGCACTTGCTGAGCAGCCTGAATGACATCTAGTTTGCGAGTGGGAAAGAAGATCACCGCCTCCGGTGCCAACGTCTTCAGTTGAGCCATGACCTGGTCTGAGAACTCGACGTTTCCCTCAAAGCGGCCCAGCACCTGTCCGCCCAGGGACTCGAAGGCCTGCTGCCAGGCATCCATGGCCGTCCGCACGTGGGGGTCCGATTCGCCCAGGAGGACCGCCCGGCGGATGCCCAACTCCTCGTAGGTCATCCGGGCAGCTGTGGGGGCCATGAAGGCGTCGTTGCTGGTCACGCGGTAGACGGTCGGCCAACCGGCCTGAGTGACGCGGGGGTCGGAAGAGGCCGGACTGACCATCACCACCCCGGCCGGACCGTACACCTCGGCACCGGCCATGCTGTTCTCACTGAGGACATGGCCCACCACAGCCACCACCCCCTGGTCTACCAGGGCGCGGGCGGCGGCCTGGGCGCCGGCGGCGGGGGGGGTGGTCCCAGTCCTGAGCCCTCGCCAAGGCGAAGGTGTAGCGCACCCCACCCACCGTCACCCCGCCGGCCGCATTGGCTTCATCTATGGCCAACTGGACAGCATTCCGCGTGGTAGCGCCGAAGAAGGCTCCTCGACCCGTTTCATTCACATGCCCGATCTTGATGACGTTCTGCCCCATGTAGGGGTCAGGCGTGGGGGAGGGTGGGGCAGCCACCAGGGTCTGCGGCAGGTGCACTACGCGGATCCGACTGGGGCCGTAATTAGCAACGTACAGACGTCCTGCGCTGTCCAGCGCGACGCCGTCTGCATAGAGGAAGGCCGCTTCGGGCCCCGGTCCATCTGCATGGCCCGTCGTACCGTTCCCGGCCAAAGTGTAGACCATGCCCTGGGGCGTGATGACCCGAATCCGTTGGTTGACGGCTTCGGCGACGTAAAGGTTCCCCGCCGCGTCCACGTCCAGACCATGGGGGAAATAGAAGCCAGCTTCGGCCACCGGCCCATCGGCGAGACCCGGCTGGCCGCTCCCAGCCAGAGTGGTGACCGTACCATCCGGCGTAACGCGCCGGATGACGTGGTTACCCCGCCCTTCGAAGGTGCCACCGTCACTCACGTAGATGTCCCCGTCCACGTCCACCGCCAGGTACCCCGGGCCGTTGAACTGGGCCTGGTCCGGTGGGCCATCTTGGTAGCCCCGTTCACCATTGCCCGCCAGCGTGCTCACCACCCCATCCGGGGAGATGGCGCGAACGCGATCGTTCCCCGCGTCGGCCACGTAGACGACCCCGGCTGCGTCCATTGCCACGTCCATCGGCCGGTCGAATTGCGCCTGCGCCGCCGGACCATCCCGGTAGCCCGCTTGGCCGACGCCGGCTAGAGTGCTCACCGTCCCTTCGTTGCTACTCAGGGCAGGCCCATCGGGGCGGATGACGCGGATGCGATGGTTGAAGGTGTCGGCCACGTACACGTTCCCGGCGACATCCACCGCAAGGCCCTTCGGGAAGTTGAACTGCGCAGTAGAGACAGGTCCGTCCGCGTAGCCAGCGGCCCCAGTGCCGGCCAGGGTGGACACCATCCCATCAGGGCTGATGCGGCGTATCCGGTGTCCAAGGCGCTCACTTACGTAGAGGTTCCCCTGACTGTCAACCACTATGTCGTCAATCCCGTTAAAGCGGGCCTGGGCGCCCGGGCCGTCGCGGTAGCCCCAGTGGCCGTCGCCGGCCAGGGTGGAGACGGTGACCCCCTCCACGTAGAGGAAGCGGCTGGTGATCGGTTCGAGGGTGGGTTGTGGCGTGGCCACGGGGGTGAGCGTTGGGGGAACCCGCGTCGGCGTAGGCGCCTCGGTGGGGGTGGGTGAAGGGCCACAGGCCGACGCAGCAATAGTACCCAGGACCAGAATCCAGGTAATCATCAGGTGCCTGTTCATAGCATTTCCCCTCCCCGTAGTTAGCGCTCGCCCGGCAGCACGTCCACCCACTGACCGTTCACCACCTTCTTGAAATAGACGGGCTGATCCAGCAAATCGCCGTACTCATCGAACTGAATCGTGCCGATCACACCCTGGTAGGGCTGGTGGCGGAAGGTCTCCATGGCGGCGGCCACGCTCTCTCGCGTCACCTCGCCCGTCCCTTCGGCTCCGCTCAGGGCAGGCTCGGCGGCCTTACGCACAGCGGCAATGATCACGCCCGCCGCGTCGTAGCCAAAGGGCGCCCACTTGGCCAGGAAGTCATCAGGGTCGGGCATGATGCCGAAGCCGGCCCCCCGGTAGCGCCCCGCGAAGTCAGCGTAGCCGGGCATGGCCGCGTGCGGCCGACCGGTCACCGCGTCGTAGACTCCTTCAACGGCCTCACCGAGGACGAACAAGAAGGGAGACCACCCGGAGAAGCTCTCCAAGCCGACCATGACCGCCTCGACGCCCATCTCCTGCACCTGCTGAACAGCCCGGTTGGGAGCCAGTCTGCGCAAGGGAGAGAAGATAACCGCCTCCGGTGCCAGCGTCTTCACTTGGGCCATGTCTTCAGCCGAGAACTCGACGTCGGTCTCAAAGCGGACCAGCACCTGTCCGCCTAGGGACTCGAAGGCCTGCTGCCAGGCATCCATGGCCGTCCGCACGTGGGGGTCCGATTCGCCGAGGAGGACCGCCCGGCGGATGCCCAGTTCCTCGTATAGTCATGCGAGCAGCCACGGGGGCCAGGTAGGCGTCGTTGGGGGTCACGCGGTAGACGGTCGGCCAGCCGGCCTGGGTCACGCGGGGGTCAGAGGAGACCGGGCTGACCATCACTACCCCGGCCGGGCCGTATACCTCGGCGGCGGCCATGCTGCTCTCGCTGGGGACGTGGCCCACCACGGCCACCACCCCCTCGGCCAGCAGGGCGCGGGCGGCGGCCTGCGCGTCAACGTCGGAGGGAAAGTACCACTCCTGGGCCATCACCAGGGCAAAGGTATAGCGCACCCCGCCCACCGTCACCCCGCCGGCCGCGTTGGCTTCGTCCATGGCCAACTGGGCGCCCATCATCGCGGCGGCACTCATATAGGCAGACGATGGGGCAGCCACAAACCCGATCTTGATGACCTTCTGCCCGGCGTATAGGTCAGGCGTCGGGGACGGCGGGGCAGCCACCAACGACTGCGGCAGGCGGATGATTCGGATCCGATTGCTGAAGGCCTCTGTTACATACAGGCGTCCCGCGCCGTCCAGTGCCATGCCACTCAACCAGAAGAAAGCCGCTT
>Ga0180434_10008382_pt1 | contig 11408 bp, 11 predicted proteins | sample SS_ome_7_FD_132453 | JGI IMG/M metagenome (GOLD analysis project Ga0180434, IMG submission 132453) | Hypersaline lake sediment archaeal communities from the Salton Sea, California, USA - SS_1_D_2 metaG | ecosystem: Environmental > Aquatic > Non-marine Saline and Alkaline > Hypersaline >... | reverse complement strand
TCCACAAAGGCTATTGGGATGTCGCCTACACTGGCGTCATACTTGCCAACCACCGCCGACTGGGCGACCTTGGGGTGTTCGTTGAGAACGTCCTCCAGGTCCCTGGGATAGACGTTGTAACCCTTGTAGATGAGCATGTCCTTCTTGCGGTCCACGATGAAAAGGTAGCCGTCCTCGTCGAACTTGCCTATGTCGCCGGTGTGGAGCCAGCCGTCCTTTAAAACCTGGGCCGTCTCCTCCGGCTTGTTCCAGTACCCCTGCATCACCTGGGGGCCTCTTATTACGATCTCCCCAATCTCCCCCAGCGGCATCTCCTCGCTACCCGTCTCGGCATCCATGATCTTTATCTCCGTGTCCGGTAAGGGCAGGCCCACCGACCCCAGCTTGAATCCCTCGCGGGAGGCCGGATTGCAGGTACAGCCCATGGTCACCTCGGATAACCCATAGGCCTCACATATCACCCCGGGTATCTTATCCAGAAGGTTATCCAGGAGGTGATGGGGTATGGGAGCGGCGCCGGAGGCCACGAACTTGATGTCCGACATATCGATCTCGTCGAAAAGCGGTAGTTCCACCAGGGGCACGAAGAGCTGGGGGGCGCCCCCGAAGACAGTGGCCCTGTACTTGTTTATAGCCTGCAGATACTCCAGGGGCTCGAAGCGGGGAAAGACCACCATGGTGGTGCCCGTCATAAACTGCATGCTCAGGTAAGCTATCACTCCCATGGCATGGAACCAGGGGACTACCACTAGGGATGTCTCACAGGCCGCTCCCATGGGCCAGTTCTCCTCGGTATCCCCCTCCATGCGCTTTGTTTTGAACTCGCCGTCCTCGTAGACTATCTCTCCCCCACCGATCCAGCAGGCGAACTGGATGCAGTTGACTATGGCGTTGTAATGGGTGATCATCACGCCCTTGGGGGTGCCGGTGGTGCCTCCTGTATAGGCGATGTGGGCCAGGTCCTCCTTGACGTCGATTTCTATATCGGGGGGCTCGGGAGGATAATCAGTCACCAGGGAGGTAAAATCGATGGTCCCCTCAGGCAGGGGTTGTTTCTGCAGCATCTTCGCCGGGGCGGAGATGGGCGGATAGCAGTCCGCCAGGCTGACTATGATGGTCCTTTTCACCGGTGTGTCGGGAAGGGCCTGCTGCGGCATGGCGAAGAGCATATCCAGCCCGATATAGGTCTCAATCCCGGCGTCGTTACACTCGAAGACGAATTCCCTCTCGGCCAGCAGCGGGCTTATGGGCACGAATACCGCCCCCGCTTTAAGCAGCCCGTAGTAAGCGATGGCGAACTGGGGGCAATTGGGCAGATGTATACCGACTTTATCGCCCTTCTTGACTCCTATAGCGGCAAGGGCCGCGGCGAAACGGTCGGATAGCTGGTCCAGCTCCTGGTAGGTTATCTCCATTCCAGCGAAGATGATGGCGATGCGCCACGGCCACTGTTTAGCCGATGAGCGCAGTATCTCGAAAATGGGGACTTCCGGATAATCAAGGGTTTTACATACTCCCTCCGGCCAGCACTTGAAGTTCTTTTCCATGACCTTACCCCCTTATTGAACTAGTTGAGAGTCACTTTCCCTGTCTAACATCCGTTTGGTATACGTATAATACTCCATATTATCTTAGGGTTTCCAGGCACTGTTTTCCGGCCTGAACCCCTAAGCAGTACAACCAAAAAGGCGATTTTTGCCCAAAATTAAGCCTTTTCTACTACTTTTGGATGATATAAATTATGAAGCTTTTGTTCGACAATATGTATAGGACTACTACAGTCCAACGCCCCACCCGGAAAGCAGCCGGCCGCACAGGTTGGCTGCTTCCAACTTATTACTAGTAGGTAACGTCCGAAAAGTAATCTACCGAGGCGAGCCTGCTACTGTCTGATAAAGGTCGATGCAGCTCCCGTCACCTCGCCCTGCTTGTTAAAGAGGGGGAAGGCGCTGACGGTTATATAGGGCCTGGAGGGCTCCTCGTCCAGGGCATGCTTGAAGCGGGCCCCCGTTTTATCCTCTAAAGCGCTCTTAAAAGCCTGGGCAAGGTGCTGTCCCCTGGGTCCCAGGCTCTCGAGAGATCCAAATATGTCCTTTCCCAGAAGGTATTTGGTCTCTACATGCAGGTACTGCTCGGCCTCTGTGTTGGTGATCATCACAATTCCCTTGCCGTCGAGCACCAGCACCCCGATCTTCGCTTCGTGGACGAAGCTGTCCATGTACTGCTGGCTCCTTTTGGAGGCATCCAGGGCTCTTCGGGTGATGTCGTAGAGTTTGGCATTGGTGAGGGAGTTCCCCAGTACCTCGGTCACGGTATGAAGAAGGGTTGCCTCCTCCTCCGAGTAGTCTCCCTTGGTGGTGCCTGTAACCATTACACCCATCACCTTGTTACCCGCTTTAATGGGTAATGCCAGACGGGCCATGGGGGGGCTGCCGCCGGCCCCCTGCCCTGCTGAGGCCCTGTCCATCAGGGGCTCACCGGATTGAGCGACCTTCCCCACTATCCCCTCTCCAATTGGGAAATCAGGCAGGTCAGCCAGGGGGGTGTCCGTGCCGTAACTGGCACGAGGTCGCAGCCTGGAGGTCTCCTCATTGATCAGATATATGGTTCCCAATGATGATGTGAGGGGCATGACCTCGTCCAGGACCTGCTCCAATAATACCTGGGCATCCAGGGTAGCGTTAGCGGTTGACTGGATGTTGTTCAGGACCTGCAGGAGGTCATTCGACTTCTGCAGGCGCTCCACCATACTTTCGAGGTTCTTACGATATTCCAACCCTCTTTGAATGATATATGCGGCAAAGAGGCCTATTAACAACAGCAGGGCGACAGCCGTGATTATCTTCAGGGTTGTACCGCCGAAGTAATCGGAGAAACGATCGACGTTCTGTATCAAGATGAGGAAAGCGAAGACGGCTATAATAAGGATCAACAGCAATACTGAGAATACGCTGACCGGACCCTTGACCTTCACAGCTTCGTTCTCTCGATTGGCCATGACCTACCAATCCTCCTTAGACGATGCTGGAAGAGGGGCTCTCGTCTTGCATCGGCTTTTTATCGTCTCCAAGCTCAACCACTTCCGTTTCCAGCCATCCCTTTAACTCGGGGTAATGGTCGGTGATGATCCCGTCTACCCCTGCTTCTATCAAATCGGCCAATTGTGACGTATTATTTACAGTCCAAGTGATTATATCCATCTGAGCGCTATGGGCTTTTTGTACCAGATCCTCGTCTATAAGGTAGCTGGCGGGAAGAAGTGTGGATGCGCCGCAGGCCATGGCCTCTTGTATGAGGTGATCCTCTGATGTCTCATAACGTGAGAGAAATCCCAACTCCGCCGTGCCTGCCAGCTTAGCGAAACCTTGCAGGAAATCGGTGTCGAAGGAGCTGACCAAGGGGGGATAAGCCGGCAGTACCTCCTTGATGGCCTCGGCTAAAACATCAGGGTCGCATTTCTTGATCTCCAGGTTGAGGCGGCATTTTTCAGCAGTCACCTCGAGGTACTCCTCCAGGGTGGGAACCTCGGGCGCCCGTTCCCTCAACTCTGAGATGGTCATGTTGCTCAGAATCTGAAGGCCGATGAAAGGTCCGTGATGAACGACGGGAATACGGTCTTCAGTCATCCGTATGTCTGTCTCCACCATTTCCACCCCGAATTCCACGGCCCCCCGCAGTGAATGCAGGGTATTCTCGGGGCCGAACCCCTTACCTCCCCTGTGGCTTACCAGGAGTAGGTTTGCGCTTACCAATTGCTCGTTCTGGCGTATCTTTACAAGCATACCAACACCTTCTGCTAGGTAGTTCGGCAATATGGGGTTATCTCCTTTATATAGGAGTGGGATTATGCCAGGGTGAGATAAGGCCGGCTGTTAATGGCTGTGGATTATCTCTTTAGCCAGAACGCCCTTCTCGGATTCGGTCCGGTCCAGGTAATACCTCATTAAAAGATAAAGGACCATCAGCCCCAGGGGGCAGAATATGCAGATAATAAATCCCGGCGGGGTTCTTACGAAAGACAGAAAGATACCCAGCTTGGGTATAGTTACGCTGACCTTTCCCTGAATGCGGCTGATTGGCGTTAAGAAGGGATCGGTGACTGGATTGGCGTCGCCTTTGGTAACTGCGTAGAGGCTCCCCTCTTCTTCCTGGAATGCGATGATACGATGGACTATATCTTTTTGGGGATTATCGGGGTCGTTGAAGAGGACCACATCTCCCACCGATAACTCGTTCTGACTGAAAGCGGTTATTATCACCGCATCATTATTCTGCAATGCTGGACTCATGGAGTTGCCCGAGACGATGCTGAAAGGCGCGAAGAAGCCCTGCGCCACAACCAGGAAGTTAGATACCAGTGAAAAGGCAAGCAATGCCACCACTACCGCGAAGAGCGTAATTGAGAGAAATTTACTTAGTCGCCTCATCGTTTTGCACCAATCTTGGTTTTGTTAGCAGATTTTGTGAGCGGTTTTTTGTTGGCAGTTCTATTATTGTTTCGGCAGATTGATATAAAAGTTTAAGGGTGATAAACCGGTGCCATAAGTATGATGAGAAAGAGGCTCTGCAATCCGTTGCGGGTAGTATCAGATGTAGCGGCCCGTTATCTGAGGCTTATTCAGGACCTCCCATGACCTCATAAACCAGGGATACGAGGTCGCTGGGATCAAAGGGTTTCATAACATAACGATCAGCTCCCATGCCCACGGCACGGGAGACATCGTCCTGAGAGCTTTTAACGGTCAATATGACAACGGGGATATCTTGGGTAGCGGGATTCCCCTTGAGCTTTTCTAATACCTCCCAGCCATCCATCAGAGGCATCATTATGTCCAGTATTATCACGGCAGGTTGGAGCTCTTTCGCTTTCTCGAAGGCTCCCTCTCCGCCCAGGAATTCCACCACATTGAAACCACGTTTATTGAAGTTAACGTCCAATAGCTTCAATACCAAATCGTCATCATCGATTGCCAGGATTGTTTTCTCGCTCATTAAATCCCACTTAACGTTATCCAATAAATCGCCTTTAATCTATCTCAAGCAACACTTTTGCTCAAGCAGAGCAATCAATGCAAGATTTTGTTGACAGCACTAACCTGATTCTATAGGAATACCGGGACTCTTCGGAATGCAATCCTGATCGCTATCCGCCTGTCTCGACCTTGGCGTTCAAGTCCTTCATAAGGATATCGACATCTATGCCGTGAGCCATGGCACCCTGCTCGATATTCTCGAACCTGGCGACCGAACAACCTACACAATGGAGACCGTGCTCTAAGAATACACGGATAGTCTCAGGATTATTCTCCACAACTTCCTGAATAGTCATGTCTTTGGTGATAGCCATGTTCGCACCTCCTTCCATAATCCCATTATAGGATAATATAAGCGTTAAGCGGCTTGATGGCCACCGCTTTTTTTATTTTCGTCGGGATAAGAATCAGATTCAGCGTCCTGGTTGAGTATGAGATGGAAATCGAGCAGGTCGTCCCAGGAGATAGGCTCGCCCTCCCCCGCCTCCTTATAATCGATAGGTGGTTCCAGGACGATCGGCTCGGTCCCATTCATGCTCATAAAGTCAATGAAGCGGCTGTCGGCTGGGTATGCCTGTGGATTCTCACAAGTGGTACAGATGAAGCTGTAGAAAGTTCCACCACCGTCTCCATGCTCCACCAGTAGTATGTCCTCCAAGGAAAGGACTACCTCCCCACATTTCCAGCAGCGAGACTTTACGCGAACCATCTTCCCTCCTTTAATATAATTTATATAATATATACTGTATTAATATACTATGTTATAATTATGTAAGTCAAGTTTTCTAATCATAATGGATATGAGTTCTTACAGCGACCAGATAGCCCAGGTATCAACGGCCCTTTCCGATGCGACCCGCCGGGAGATACTTGAATGCGTACTGCACTCGGAAAATCCCCTTTCCGTAAGGGAAGTCGCCGGGCATTTCGGACTCCATGCCAACGCGGCCAGGATGCATCTGGATAAGCTGGCAAAGGGCGGCTTGTTGAAGATCGTCAGGCGCCGGGGCGCCAGGGGGGGCAGGCCCGCCCACCTTTACACCTCCGCCGACCACGACTGTGCCCTGCATATTCCATCTCGCAGTTATAAGCTGCTGGCCGAGATCCTTACCGGAGCGATATGTGATTCCAAGGAGGACGTACCCAAGGGGATAGAGCGAAATGCCTTCAGGGGTGGAAGGCAGGAAGCCCTGCGCAGCTCCTCCCCCCTCGCCTACCTGCCGCCGGATACGGAGACCGAGGAGGTAACCCAGGCTTGGCTGGAGGATATAGAGCGCCGCGGGCTCAAGGCGATATGGAGAACCCTCGATGAAGGGAGAGTCGAGGTGACCTTTATCTCCTGCCCTTTCGGAGATCTGTCTTCCAGCCACCCCAAGCTGGTGTGCGAGATACACCGGCTCCTGGAGGAAGGCTTCCTGAGCCTGGCGGGGAACTGGAGAGTGAAAGCGTGTGAGGGAAAGACATGTACCTTCACGTTGGAATCGAGATGACGGGGAACACGACTACAGCGGGTATTCATTAAAGAGGAAGAGAAAAACGGAAGATAGAGCCCCCGCACTCGCGCGGCTCGTGCCATATCCTCCCCCCGTGGGCCTCAACGATCTCTTTTGCGATGTACAACCCCATTCCCATCCCGGGGGTTGAGTGATGCAGGGCATCCTCAACCTGACCGAAGCGCTCAAAGATCCTTCCCCGATGATCTTCGGGTATCCCGATTCCCCGGTCCGTCACGGAAATTAGTACCTCGCTCTCCCCCATCGCGGCTTTTACTTCTATCTCAGAACCGGTGGGAGAATAGGCCATGGCGTTATCCATCAATATATAGATAACCTCGGAGATTCTCTCGGGATCTATGTATAAGACAGGTATCTCCTCGGGGATGGAAAGGCTGATGGTGTACTCCCTGCCTATGTTCCCTATCTCGGCAAGGATTTCCTCCGCCAGGTGTTGGAGCCCCACTTCCTCTTTCTTCACGATAAAACTGCCTCTCTCTATACGGGAGACATCCAGAAGCTCCAAGGCCAGCCTGTTAATGCGGTCGGCTCCCTTGTCCATGGCGTCGAGCATCTCCTTACGGCTGTCATCATCCAGCTTTTCCCACAGGTCCCTGAGGCTTATGGCGTATCCTTTGATGATGGTCACCGGGTGACGGAGCTCGTGGGAGGCGATATCTATGAAGTCTTTCAATGCTTCCTCGCGCTCTAACCTCTCCTCCTCTATTCCGAGGGTATTGGCCAGAGTTGCTATAATACTTATCTCCTCTGAGGTAAAGGCCCTTTTTTCTTTGCTAAATAGAGATAGGGAGCCGATTGTTTGCTCCTGCATACTTACCGGATAGGCAAGCACGGACTTCATGCCGTGCTTCTTCACATAGGGATCGGTGTCCCTGAAGGGGGTCTTCTCCAGGTCCTCTATTGCCAGGGGAGCGTTTTTGAGCTCGGCGATTACCTTATTACATATATGGCCTTCCGGTTCCCTGTTTACCGTCAATGGCTCTTCTGGATCGGTGGAGATGACACAAAATAGTCTTCCCCTGTCCATTCTGCAGTAGCTCATTTGACCCCCGTTCAGGGCATCCCGTCCGGTCTCGATTATCGCCTCCATGTTCTCCAGAAAATCCGGGCCCAGGTTCTGGAAGAGCAGGCTGAGCTTCTCCTGTCTGTCCAGAGAAAGCTTACGCTCGGTGATATTAGTAATGAAGGCAAGGGCCCCCGTGTAGTTACCGTCTTCATCCTCGAGAGGGCCCGCCTCCAGTAGGGTGTAGATCCTGGTCCCGTCCTTGCATATAAATTCAAAATCGTGCTGCTCCGCGATGCCCTGGCGCCGGCGCTCTATGTTCTTCTCAGCTATTTCCCTGCCCCGCTCATCCATGAAGCTGAACAGGTGTTCCCCCATCATCTCGTCCACGGTGTATCCCAGCATATCTGCCATACGCTGGTTGACGAAGGTGGTATTGGCCTCGGCGTCGATGGCCCAGATGCCCTCCAGGGCGTTTTCCACTATGATGCGGTACTTCTCCTCGCTCTCCCTGAGAGCCTCCTCCGTCCTTCTGCGCTCGGTGATGTCACGGATGATCGCGATGAAAGCCTTCGGCTCTGCATGGGCGTCCTTTATCAGGGCGACTTTCATCTCACCGATGTAGGTAGATCCATCTTTTCTGAACAGACGGTAATCAACGCTTCCCGAAAACTCCTCGGTTAAGGTCTTTTCGAGGTGAGAGGCCGCCTTTTCATGCTCTTCCGGAGCGATAAGGTCGAAGGCGCTTCTCCCCAAGAGCTCCTCTTCTTTTTCACAACCATACAGTTTCAGGGACCGGGGTGAGGCATGCGTTATATTGCCGTCCAGGTCTGTTACGACAATGGCATCCGGGGAGGCGAGCACCAAGGTTTTATACATTTCTTCCGATGCGCTCAGGGCATCCTGCGAATGTTTTGCCTCGGTCACGTCATCGTAGACGGCGACTATCTCGCCGCTCGGAAGCTTGTAGATGTAGTTGTCCCTCCATCCGGCGATCCGCTCATCACGGTATCGAGCAAGGGGGAAATGTTCCGCCTGCCCCCTCCTCCACACCCTGCGAAAGACATCGAGGAGACCGAATTCTCTTATGCCGGGGAAGGCCTCGGTCACTCTATTGCCGATGATGTCCTCCCGCTTGACCTCATCTATCCTCTCTCCTGCTTTATTGAAATCAATTAATATGAAATCCTCGCCGTTCTCCAATGCACGGTAAACAGCCACACCGCTGCTGATATTATCGAACAGGCCCTTATACCTGGCCTTCTCAGCCTCCAGCTGTTCCTCTGTACGTTCGATGACAGATATGCGGAGCCGAAGCTCTTGCAGCTCTCTTGTAAGCTGAGCCCTGGTCTTCTCCTCGTCTTGCATGTTTTTCTCCGTGATTGTCTTTTGCATAGAAGGCGGCACGCTTTTGGAAAGCCCCATATTTCCCCATAATTAGATTGTTCCCAAAATTATTGTATTTTTAACTATTATTAGACGTGATTAAGGGCGACACGGAATAGCGGCTTGTTTTTATGCCAGGTTGATAAGGTCGAACACCCCGGCGACCATCAAGGCGCCCATGACTACCAGCAGTCCCCCGCTGATGAACATCACCGCCTTCATGTGCCGCTTCAGCCATGAGAAAAGGGGGATGAACCAGGAGAGGAAAACAGCGGAGGCGATGAAGGGTATGCCTATCCCCAGGGAGAATATAAGCAGGTAGAAGACGCCCTGGAGGACGGTGGGTTCGGTGAAGGCGGCCTTGAGATAGATGGCGGAGAGTATGGGCCCCACGCAAGGGGTCCATCCTATGGCGAAGGCCATGCCCAGTATGATAGTGCCTATGATGCCTCTCTTTTTCCCCGCTTCCAGCCGTTTCTCGTAATTGAGGAAGGGGATGGATATAACGCCCATGAGGTGGAGGCCGAAGATGATGATGATCGCACCGGCCACCCTTCCAAGGATGTCGAAGAATAAGGGGGGGAGGCCCCTGGTTGCCGCCGTAGTCAATCCCAGGGCTGTGAAGACAATGGTGAAGCCTAAAACGAAGAGGGAGGATTGCTTTGCCGCTTTAAGCATGACCTCCTTGCTCTTCTCCTGGGCCTCCAGCTCCTCCAGGCTGATGCCGGTGATAAAACTTAGATAACCAGGCAGGATGGGTAGTATACAGGGTGAGACAAAGGCTAGCAGACCCCCGAGAAACGCGCTTATGACCGTGACTTGTTCCATGTATGATCTCCAGGCTCAACCAGGAATTCGCCGTAGCTAAGGATAAGACCTCTCCCTCTATCTTAAGGTTCCTCCAGGTTGATGCCGTACTTGAAGAGAAGGTGGCGGTAGTCCTTACGATAGAAGATCTTGCAATTTATCTCGGGGTAGAGTTCCTTCAATCTTTTTACTTTGCGGTTTTTCTTTGTGACCAGCTTCTGGTTCATTGTAGTGATCTCGATATAAAGGTCGTATTCAGGGAGATAGAAATCAGGGGTGAATTTGGATACCGGGATTCCCTTTTGATCCCAGGCGATGTCGAAACTTACCGGCTCGTAAAGCCACTTGATATCGTAGAAGTCCAGCAGGCGAGCGAATTCCTTCTCGCTGCGGTGGGCGAATCTCACTTCGTCCCAACACTTCAGGTCGCCTTCCTTGATCTCCAGCCTGCTAACCTCCAAATTAAAATTCATCCCTGCAGAGCGAGTTTATACTCCCCGAGGCACCAGGATCTCGAACTCCGTCCACTGAATGCCATTGAGGCCGATGCTTTGGGCTGACCCATAGGAGAGATCGAGGACGCGTCCGGGAACGAAGGGACCGCGATCGTTGACCTGGACGATGACCTGTTTGCCCTGAAAGGTCACCAGCAGCCAGGTGCCGAAGGGGAGCGTCCTATGAGCGCAGGTATAGTCATACATGTTGAAGATAACCCCGCTGGCTGTCGACCGTCCGTGAAAATCCGCTCCATAGCTTGTGGTGTAACCGGAATAGGTCATGCCGGTTCGTTCGAAATCCGAAAAGGGAGGGCTGGCCGGCACTCTATCCAGCAGCTGACCAGGAGATGGTACCGTCCAGGCCGGGGGGTCCGGCGCTGGAGAGCGGGGCTGCTCCTCGCCGGCTCTCGCGGTACGCAGTTGGTCGTTGATCTGGCTCAGCCTGACCTCGAGCTCGGCTATCCTTCCGTCCAGGGCAGTAACGTCCAGGGATTCGGCCAGGCGCTCCCTCTTGTCCCGGGTCTCATTGAGGTCACGTTTCTTGATATCGAGTTCACTGAGTTTATCCTTGAGCTCCTCCAGGGCCTCGCTTCCCGACTCCATCAGGCGTTCATAGAAGTCGATATCCTGCCACATCTCCTCCAGCTCGTTCGCCCCAAGCAGTACCTCCAGTTCGCTGACGTCTCCACGCATGTACAGGGCCCTTACCGACTTATCGTAGGCCTCCTGGCATTGGTCCAGCTCCCCCTCCAACACCTGTACCTCCTCATCAGTAGAGGCGATGCTGGCATCTAACACCTCCAGCTCCCGCAGAACCGACTCCCGATCGTTGGCGGCCTTCTTGCGTCGGGTTTTGAGCTCTAGTATCTCGTAGGTAAGCCGGTCGGCCTCTTGACGCACTGCTGTTTCTTCTCCCTGAGCCACCGCTTTGGCAGGAAAGGGGGCCAGAGTAAAGACGAGCATCGCCGCTGCCAACAGGGCGAAAACAGATGTTCGAACCGACCTTTTCATCGTATACTTTCTGCCTCCAGTCTGAGTCTAATTTCCGGTAACTCCTTAATATGATAGCAATTATAGGTATGTTCTCACCATTCCTGACGAGCAGGTGCCCTCTCTAGACTTCAAGCACAGGTTTAATGGGAACCATACAGGTGAGGTAAAAAGTAAG
>Ga0180434_10008381_pt1 | contig 11409 bp, 10 predicted proteins | sample SS_ome_7_FD_132453 | JGI IMG/M metagenome (GOLD analysis project Ga0180434, IMG submission 132453) | Hypersaline lake sediment archaeal communities from the Salton Sea, California, USA - SS_1_D_2 metaG | ecosystem: Environmental > Aquatic > Non-marine Saline and Alkaline > Hypersaline >... | reverse complement strand
GTCTACAGCTCTCATCAGTGTGTTGTGCATGCTGCTCACGGCTCCAACGGGTGTGTTGATCTCATGGGCCACACCGGCCACAAGGCTTCCCAACGCTGCCATTTTGCTGGATTGAACCAGTTGTGCCTGTTTTTCCTGAAGCTCCCTGGTTCGGTCTTCGACTCTCTGCTCCAGCGTGCGGCTGTATTCCTCCAACTGCTCTTTTGCCTCTTCCAGCATTTCTGATTTTTCCTCGAGTTCCCTAGCGTAAATCTGTAAACTTTTGCTGTTCTCCATAAAGCGATGAAACAAGATGTTGCCGAGGAGCATAATGAAAACAAAGGTACCCAAGGGCATCAGAGATGGCCAGTCAGGCTTCCTGAGAATATCATAGGCAGTGAAAACAGAAAAAATGATAAGACCGCTCGTGAAAATCTTCGCTTCCAGTTTTCCCTTGATAGCTCCATATACACTGGCTCCTGTGACGACTGCGAGCTCAAAGATCCCCAAAAAACGCAGATGGGAGAGCCAGGCGGGCAAAGGAATGCTGCCAAAAAATTCCAACCCGAAAGCAATACAAACAGCCACCAGATGCAACTGCCACAAACGGCGCACGAACAATTTGTATCCTGGACCGATGACGCTATCGACGAAAGCGATAAGGGCCGCAGGAAAAAGGAAGAAGGGAATAAACATCAGGTAATAGAAGAGCTTCGGGGCGTGGATCAAATACGCCCCCGGCGAAACGATGGAAATGAGAGCCAAGCCGATCAGAAGAGCAAAAAAGCCGAACTGTAAGGGGGCAAGAGTTTTTCTTATGCTGCGATGACAGAAAGCAATAAAAGATAAAAAACCGATCAGAATGCAAAAAACTCCTACAAAAAATTGCAGAATGTTCCCGCGAATGATATGGACAAGCACTGAATCAAAAGACCCCAGATACACAGCCCCCTGAATCCCGCTTATTCGGGGTAAAGTTGAATATATACGGAAAAAAAGGCGTTTTCCTTGAAAATTCCCGGGTAATCCAAAGCGGTGGGAGGCAAAGGCCGCAAAACGATTGTCATAGGACGGCTTCAATTCGCCATAGGAGTAAATCAGCTCTCTATCGAGATACACTTCCAGATTGGTGATGACCCGCGGCAGGACAACCGAAGGATTTTCCCAAATCCCCTCAGGTAGCGGCACACTCAGCCAGAGAAATCGGCGATTCTCATAACCAGGCAGTCCACTCGTCACTCCGGTGCTTTTCCAATGGGAGCTATCCAGACCTGTGTATGTCCAAACGGGTGTCCCCTCCCCATCCAGAGGAGAATCACCCCAGCGGTATTTCCAGCCCTGGGTGAGCTTTAGCGGAGGCGGCGATATCGTCTCATCTTGCGGTGACACACTCGCAGACAACGGCCCCAAACAAAGCCAGATTGCAGCCAGAACGACAGGAATTTTCCGCCTTAGTGCAAAGTGTCTCATAACAATTTGACACATCATCCTAAGTGTATTTTTGCATGAACTGATTCTTTAATACAAAATTTTACTTCTTTTGATAATTCTAATCAAAAACAATCGACGGAAATTCCTCAAAAAAACTTCTCATTCGAAGAGTTTTTCAACTTACCAAAGTCTGATCCCTACAACCAGTTGACAAGGACGACGGGTTAGAGATATAAAGCTCTGTTTGTCATGAGTCGAAAAATTGAAATGTCGTATTCCAATCACAAGCATGAATAATACATAACCATAGATTCACAAATGGCTTTATCTGCTGGAATCGTGATCGTCCGAAAAGAGGAATCCGAGTGGAAATACCTTTTTCTCAGGGCATACAGAAACTGGGACTTCCCGAAGGGTACGGTTGAGCCCGGCGAGGATCCCATTGAGACGGCAAAAAGAGAATCCGAAGAGGAAGCGGGCATTTCTGATCTAAGCTTTCATTGGGGTTATGTCTTTAAAGAAACCGAACCCTATACCGGCGTGGTTAACAGAAAGAAGAAAATCGCCAGATACTACATCGCAGAAACTTCGGAAACGCAGGTGACCCTCTCCATCAATCCGGAGATGGGAAAGCCGGAACATCACGAATACCGCTGGCTCAGCTTTGAGGAACTCAAAAAACTGTCTCCCAAAAGGCTCCTGCCAATCATCGCATGGGCCCATAGCCTCATTCTCAGATTCGGGGGACATCATACTTAATGCAGAGAAATTCATTCATCATAGATCTGCATTCAAGTGACAGCACAGCTTAATCTCTATAATCACTGTGTCATTTAAGCCATAGTGTGCTCTAAGATAGCCAGAACATCTCAGAGAACCAATTATTTGAAAGATGAAGGGGGGTATGGTTTTCATGCGAAAAATGGATTGTTTTTCATCAAAATTGCAATAAATCTCTTTCCATACCGTCTACTTGATGTGAGAATGAAAGAAAATGGATTGACCGATGGCTAAAATTGGCGAGTTCTTCCGCGCAGAATACAGCAGGCTGGTCCGATTCGTTCGCGGCCGGATTGATGACGCTGTAGACAGAGATGCCGAAGATATCGTCCAGGATGTGATGCTCAATCTTTTCAACCAAGCAGACATAGCCGCGCCGATAGAGAACCTGTCGGCCTACATCTACCAGGCATTGCGGAACAGAATCACAGACATGCTTCGCAAAAGAAGAGAACTGGCAGTCCTCAGAGAACTCGTTGAGCCTTTGATAGATGACCCGGAACGATCCATAGAAAATAGGGAGCTCAAAGCAAAGCTTTTTGGCGCCATCGATAATTTGAACGATGACCAGAGAGCTGTGGTCATAGCCACTGAGTTTGAAAATCGTTCTTTTCGAGAACTTTCCGAAGAATGGCGTATTCCCATCGGAACTTTACTAGCAAGAAAATCGCGCGCGCTGCAAAAAATAAAAAAAGAACTAACCGGTTTGGTTTGAAGAATGACAGGAGGTACACATGTTACACAATACTATTCACAACCTAAATAGGACCTCTCCTCAAAGAGGGTCCAAAGTCTTTCGGATTATCGGCTGGACAGTGATGGGTCTGCTCTTCGCAGCTCTGTTTGCTCTGGTATTCGGCTTTGTTGTCAAATGGCTCTGGAACTGGCTGATGCCGGCTTTGTTCGGGCTGGGTGTGATCACCTACTGGCAGGCGTTCGGAATCGTTCTCCTGGCTAAACTGCTGTTTGGCGGCTTTGGAGGACATCATCGAAACGACCATGATCACTTCCGTCATCAACCTTCTGACAGATGGCACAGTATGTTCGGCGATGCACGAGAAGACTGGAATCGCGAGTCAGAGCTCAAATACCGCAAGTACTACAGGCGATACTGGCGCGAGGAAGGGAAGAAAGCCTTTGAGGATTACATCCAGCGCGTTGAATCACAAAAAGATGCAGAGACAACAGAGGATTGAAACCGTGAGCGCCTCTCTAACAGATACACATTTCAGGTTCATGGCACTGTCCCTGAAGATCCGCGATGCGTTCAAACCGCCCAGGAAAGTGCTTCAAGAAACCGACATCAAAGCTGGCGACACAGTTCTCGATTTCGGCTGCGGCCCGGGAAGCTATTCCCTGGCCGCAGCTAAGCTCGTCGGCAAAAAAGGCCAGGTCTACTCCCTGGATATCCATCCCATGGCCATTAAAAGCATCAAACGCCGTGCGAAGCGCCAGGGATTGAAAAACATAGAGCCGGTTTTTTCTGATGGAGACACCGGTTTTCCCGATAAAAGCATAGACCTTATCCTCGTCTACGATGTCTTCCACGAATTTGATGAGCCGGAAAAAATCCTTGCCGAAATGCATCGACTGTTGAAAGATGATGGAACGATATCCCTCCATGATCACCATTTGAATGACCAAGAGATCATTTCTGGCATGACGCGTAGCCACTATTTCCAGTTGGCTAAAAAAAACGCAAACACATACTCTTTTAAAAAAAATCAGACCAAATAAAAAAGATAGGATTGATAGCCGATTGAATCACCTCCGACTCCTATTGGAGATATCATATGTTTCCTATACCAAAAATTCAAACGCGTCGACCCCATTTCTAATGTGTTGACACTTGACCCAACGAATGTTCTTGAGTGATCGGATTGCGTGGTGGAGAGAACACTAATCTGATCACGCATCAGGTCTCTCATCACGTTCCTGGAAATGCTTCCAAACAAGTTGACATCAAGTCAATGGAAGGTCAAAATGTTAAAGCATGTGTTGAAGATGAAAGGAGGGAGAGACATGCTCAACAGAAAAATATCTATATTCATCATCGGCGTGGTGCTCATAATCGGTTGCGCAGATGGCCGTATCGCAAAGGATAATCCAACCCTGGAACAATTCCTTAGCGCCCCCTTCCCCAGCCATCTCGTCACCGCCAAAAATGCCGACCGGATCGCCTGTACATTCCTGAAGCAAGGGGAGCTCAATGTCTGGACAGCTGCGCCCCCCGATTTCACTCCTGTTAATCTGACTGGATTCGAACGGAACGAGGTGTTCGAAATCCCCACGGTCCTAATCACGGAAGACGGCTCACTCGTAGTCTATGTCCGCGGAGGGAATCCCAACAGCAAGGGATGGGTGGCGAACCCGACCAGTAACCCTGAGGGTGTCGAGCAGGCGGTTTGGGCCATCGATATCGCCACCAAGAAAACCTGGAAAGTGGCTTTGGGGAAAAATCCTGTCATTTCCCCGGATGGCAAATCGATTCTGCTGGTCAAAGGCAATTATATCTTCAAAGTGCCCATGGGCAGCCCAGAACAGGGAGAAAAAGCTGCGGTTCCCAAACAGCTCTTCAAAGCCCAAGGACAGAACGGAAGTCCCCAGTGGTCACCCGACGGCCGGAAAATTGCCTTCGTCAGCGAACGGGAGGATCACAATTTTATTGGGGTATACGACCTGCAACGGCACAAAATCACCTGGATGTCGCCTAGTGTTGACAGAGACAGCAACCCACTCTGGTCAGCAGACGGAAAAAAAGTAATTTTTTCCCGGAGGCCCGGAGCAGAATTCAGCGACTTCCCGACCCGCTTTGAGCTGCCGGATGCAGGCATCTGGATCGCAGATGCTGAAACAGGACAGGGGCGGGAGATTTGGAAGCAGGCTCGCGACGAAAAACCCAGGTATTACGAAATGCGTGATCTGTATGTATCAGCCAACGACAGAGTCCTCTTCACCGCTGAACACGACAACTGGTACCATGTGTTTTCCCTACCTTTCTCTGGTGGAACGCCTGTTGACCTGACACCGGGCGAGTGCTTTGTGGAAACCATCGATATATCTGAGGATGGCACAACCCTCTATTTCAGCTGCAACCTCGCTGATCTTCACGGACGGCATATCTGGAAAGTGCCCACGACCGGCGGCAAGCCCGTGCAATTGACCAAGGGTGCGACACTCGGAACATATCCCGCAGCGCTGGCCTCAGGGAAACACATTGCCTTCCTTCACGCCACGGCAAAGCATCCGACTTCTGTGGCAACCATTCCTGCTGCGGGGGGAGAGACAAAAATCATCGCACCTCAAGAAATCCCTTTGGATTTTCCGATGGATGCCCTCATCGAGCCCGAATTGGTCATCGTTAAAGCTGAAGACGGCTTAGAGATTCCCTGCCAGCTCTTCCTCCCGAAGGGAATCAAGCCCGGAGAGAAAAGACCGGCCGTTGTCTACACCCACGGCGGCCCGCAACGTCAAATGTTGTTAGGCTGGCACTATATGGGTTTCTACTCTGATGCTTATGGAATCAACCAATATTTCGCCCACAATGGCTATGTCGTCCTCTCCATCAACTACAGAAGTGGGATCGGCTATGGACGCTCATTCCGAAACTGCCAAAACTGCGGCTTCAGGGGTGGGGCTGAATACCAGGATGTAGTCGCCGGCGCCAAATATCTGCAGAGCAGGCCTGATGTGGATCCCGAACGCATAGGTAAATGGGGTCTATCTTATGGAGGTGTTTTGACGGCTACGGCTCTTGCCCGGAATTCAGACATTTTCAAAGTCGGGGTGGACATGGCTGGTGTCCACGACTGGTCACAGATGGGACGACGGTTCTCCGGGCGAATACCAGAAGGCATTCTGAAAACCGCCTTCAAGTCATCAGCCGTTGCCGATGTCAAAACATGGAAATCTCCTGTTCTCTTCATCCATGGAGATGATGACCGGAATGTCAACTTTAACCAGACAACGGACCTGGTCCAAAAGCTCCGAAAAAAGGGAGACGTGCACATCGAGCTCTTGGTTTACCCGGATGAACCCCATGTTCTCCTAGTTTATGAAAAGCGGATGGAGGCCTACAACAGCACCTTTGATTTCATACATAAATTCCTCAAGAAAAAATCTTAATCCTTTTTTGGGATTTTGAGGACTAGCGGTTCAGGGACGATCAGATGGGTGGACAAAGGTTCATCCTTTAAGAACTCTTGGAAGATTTGGAAAATCCCCGGGACATCAAAGACCCCATGGCCCCGGTCTTTTATCCTGACGTGATCGGCATTGCTGAATCCACCGATAATCTCGTCCACATTTGAGGGCGGTGTTCTGATGTCCATGGTCCCGCTGAAAAACAGTATCCGGGCATCTGACTGGAAATTGGACCTAAATTCATCGCCGAGGTCCGGGCTTCCGACCGCTTCTCCAATCATGGGAAAGGGATAGTTGATGGCATCACCGAGAATGGATGTCTTGCTCTCCCGGAAAATCTGCACCAACCGCTTTTTATGATACAAAGCTCATATCCTTATCCTTTTCGCTCTCAAGGAACAGATTTTCGCAGCTTCAGGTTGACTTCCAGCATTTCCAAAGCCATGTCCATCGACTCCCGCAAATGCTTCTGGTAGGTCATCTGACTTTCAGGCGCATATCCGGCACAGAATTCTTTGACTTCTCCGGGCATGGAGAGCCCTCCCACCGATATGATACCAATCAGGACTCGCTCAAAGTGCATCGGATGAAGCTGCTCCAGCCGCTCCTGGTTCTCTCTGAACATGTCCCATAAATGGGGAGTTAGCGCCGGGTTCCCCGCCATGACAGAGGGAGGGATGAACTTGAGCGCCGGGGGCATCGTCTCCAAAGCAAAGTCCAGAGCTCCCAGCATGTTTTCTTTCAGCACACATCCCAAGGCTGAGGCAATGGTCATCCGCTCCTGCTCACTGTCAGTGGCTTTGAATCTTTGCGCCAATTCATCCAATGCCGCACTGTCAGTAAAGGCAGCCGCTCTCTGCACAGAATCGGCGATATCCGGATGAATATTCTCACCGGTCTGCACCATGTGCCCGAATTGCTCTTTACAGAATTCGACGGCTCTAGAACTTCCAAACTGAACCGCAGTCCACAGAATACTGCTCCTCAGGCTTGCTGTCGTCAGCTCTTCGCCTGGCGCTGGCTCCATCCCTATCCTCTCAAGAGTTTTCTCTGTGACCGTTTTCCCGATCTCTCTCACCCGGCCAGTTTTGTCATTGTCCAGCACAATATTCAACAGGTTGAGATTTTTGATTATGCCACGCAGAGGCAAGTGATGATCCTCAGTCTCATAAAATTGGGCAATAACCTCGAGGTAATAAGACAGGGCTACATCGCCGCGCTTCACGAGAGCAAAGAGATCCTCTTCCAATCCGTACCTGTCAACTCCGCTTATTGCCTTGCCTCGGATTAGCCCTCCTAAGTTTTCCCATTCTGCCTTCTCATAGTGGACACGGAAAAAACCTGTTTGATTATGATTGAGCTTAAAGGCACTCACACCTTCACCCAAATGAAGGGTTTCTTCGTGACGGGATAAAAGATGTTTTGTCACCCGGCCGCTACCGGCATCGTCAAAGACCTGAAGGACAAGAGGAATGATCCAATTCTCCTCATAATCCTGGCTATTCAGATACGTGAACCGTTTTTGTCGAATACGAATTGAATTCCCCTCTCTCTTTACCTTGAGCAAAGGAAATCCGGGCTGCATCACCCAGGTCTTCATCATCTCCACGATAGGCTCCTCCGGGGCTGCCCGGCTGAAAGCATTCCAGAGATCCGAGCTGACAGCCGTCGAGTAGGCATGCTTTTCGAAATAATCCGCGATGGCAGCTTTAACTCGGCCACCAAGATAGGCAATGGCCATACGCATAACCGAGCCCCCCTTGTCGTAAATGATGGGTGCGGTGCTGGCCGTGATTTTGGCCTCTTCGCCCAACTCGACGGGAAAGGTTTTCGGGAGAGAATCGCGTCCCAGGGCTCCTGCCGTCGTCTCGAGTAGGAAGGTATCCATGGTTGCCCATTCCGGATAGACCTGATCCACCACAAACTCCCCGTACAGGGTAGCAAAACTCTCGTTCAGCCAGAGGTATTTCCAGTGAGCCGGGCTGACCAGATCGCCAAACCACATGTGAACGATTTCGTGGGCTATGACCGTAAACAAACGCTTCAGCGCAGCCCGCGATGTGATTCCCGGATAGACAAGGAGCAAGTTTTCCCGGAATGTCATGGCGCCCCAATTTTCCATGGCGCCAAATGCAAAATCAGGAACGGCGATGAAATCCAGCTTGGGGAGCGGGTACTTTGTCCCGAAGTGCTCCTCGAAAAAATGCACGCATTTCCGGCCGAACTCCAAGCCCTCTTTGGCTAAATGGATTTTACCGGGAGTGGTCATGGCCCGCAAAAGCACGTCACCCGGGTCTTCCATTATTTCAAAATCACCCACACCGAAGAAAAGCAGATAGGTCGACATGACCGGGGTCTGTTCGAACTTCACAATTTTCCTATCGTCGGCAAGGGCCGTCTCTTCTTTGACGGGCATATTGGCGATCCCGGTTAAATCCTTCTCAATGACGTATTCGACATCGAACGTCGCCTTCATATCCGGCTGGTCAAAACAGGGAAACGCCATCCTTGCGTAAGATTCTTCAAATTGAGTGACAGCAATGTGCTTTTCCTTTCCGTCTTGATCCGTATACGTGCTGCGGTAGAAGCCAAGCATGGTGTTGTTGATTTTCCCCACATAGCCAATATGCAGATAAAATTCACCTTGCAGCTTGCGCGGAAGTTTGACAGAAAAGGAATGCGATGTTTCATCGGGTGCGCAAAATTCCGCATTTTCGAATTCACCATCGACTTTGACCTGACATTTCTGAATGTTCAGGTCTGCGGCATGTAGATTGACCTCTTCAATTGTCTCACCGGCTTCAAGAAGGATCTCTGTCCATCCTTTAAGGATAAAAGTCTTTAAGTCGGGTTCCAAATGAAGGGTGTAATGCTTGGGTATGATTACGGCCATGTTCGACTCCTTTCTATGACAATTCAGCCGTCGGCTTTGTGCTCAAGCCAACTCAGAATGTGCGCCTACCTTGATCTCAGCTTGTAAAATATCAAAGGCGCAAGAGTTATGAACACCAGCACAAGCGCCCACAATCGGCCCTCACCAATATTGTAATCGTGAAGCAGAGTGCTCCAGGGATGTTTCATGACATAGTGTCCAAAGAGAAACTCGAAAGAAACCGTAAGTCCCAGCCAAATCAAACCGATACCAAGGGCTTGCCCGACAGACCGGATTTTCCATTTGAGAGTTACAAACCACACATAAAGACCGAACAAGATTATACCTGTGACAGTGGATATCTGATGTGCTATTTGCTCACCGACGAAATGACTGTAACCATACTGCCGGATCATGCCGTTGATGATGCCGATGAAAGGCATCGCAATCCAGGCTAGAATGTATCGTGAAGGCATTTGTCCTCCTTAAGGCGGATAACTCGTTTCAATATCTCTCGATCAGCAGGTCGACTTCATCCTGCAAACTCATATCCTTGAGTGCAGCCCACTCGGCCTGACGTATGGCCATGAAGGATCTCGCCAGATCCTCGCCCAGGGCTTCGAGCAGGACTTGATCTTTCCTCAAAGCCTGGAGCGACTCGCCCAAATTTTGAGGGAGTGGGTCGATTCCCCTTGCTAGGCGATCGGCTTCGGGTATGTAGCCGGGATCGACGGTCACTTCTTCAGGAAGCTCCAGGTTGCGCTGAAGGCCATCCAGTCCCGCAGCTATGAGAGCGCCCAGAGCAAGATAGGGATTGGCAGAGGCATCCGACGTCTTGAATTCAAAGCGATCTACCCTGGTTTCCTTGGGATCCTTGCATACCCTCACCGCCGCTTCTCTATTCTCGTAGCCCCATGCCTGAAAAGCGCCTACCCAGGCATGAGTCCGGATGCGCCGATACGAATTGGGACTGGGGATGGTGATGGCGGCCAAAGCGGGCAGATGATCCAGAACTCCGGTAACAAAGGCCGCAGCTTCACGGCTGATTCCGTTTGTCTGCTTCGGATCGCCGCTGATGTTCTTTCCATCTCGCCATAAACTGAAATTTAGGTGACAGCCTGACCCGGATCTATCTTCGAAAATCTTAGGCAAAAAAGACGCGGCGAGTCCATGCTGAGCAGCCACTCCTCGTGCCGTTTCACGATATATGATTTGCCGATCAGCTGCCTGAAGTGACTCGGCATGAGTTATATTCACCTCCTGCTGTCCGGGGCCAGACTCGGGATAGTAACCCTCTATCTCAATCCCCTGAGTAAATAGAGCATCGGTAAAATCACGGATAAAATCCTGATTGATATTCATGGAACCCGTCTGGGCAAATACGGTTTCATCTGTGGGTATCAGTTGTCCTTCGCTGTTTCTGTGCAATAAGAAAAATTCATTCTCAAAGGCCGCTTCCATGGTTAGATCTTTTTCTTTAAGCTCTTGGATTCGTCGACGGAGAAAGCCACGCGGACAGTGCTGCCATGCTTTCTGGGTAGCACCTTCAATCATATCGCATATAACCTGAGCATGTCCTTCCGCGTAGGGAAGGAGCGTCAATGTCGACCAATCGGCCATGAGACGAACCTCCCCCACTGGCAGGAGCCCGGTTTCGGGTACTACGGAATCGCACATGACAGGAATGGCCTGTTGCGCTTTCGATATACCCAGGCCATGCTCAATACAGTCTTCCAAAAAATCGATATAAGCGGCTTTGGCTCGTATCACATTAGCGTTGTCGCACCACAGAAATCTAATAAATTTAACGACAGAGTTTGTTAATTTCTTCCCGATTGAATCATCCATGGCTTTCTTCATCACTCCAAAAAAGAAATGAGCATCGTGTTCAAACATTCTATATAATATGGCTTGAGAATTCCATCCCCAATGGACGCGCAGAGAATACTATTTTGGATCAAACTCTTCCACACAGCTATCTATGTGTTCATGACGGCCTGCACAGTCTATATCATCTACTGCGGTATTATAGGGTTGCGAAACGGGATTCTTATAGCTGCGATCGGATTTATTTTTGTGGAAGGGCTGGTCCTTCTTTTGAACAAATTTCAGTGCCCCCTGACGACATTGGCCAGAAAATACGGAGAAGAACATGAGCGCTTTTCCGATATATTCTTACCCGGCTGGTTCACACCATTTGTCGT
>Ga0180434_10008380_pt1 | contig 11411 bp, 9 predicted proteins | sample SS_ome_7_FD_132453 | JGI IMG/M metagenome (GOLD analysis project Ga0180434, IMG submission 132453) | Hypersaline lake sediment archaeal communities from the Salton Sea, California, USA - SS_1_D_2 metaG | ecosystem: Environmental > Aquatic > Non-marine Saline and Alkaline > Hypersaline > Sediment... | reverse complement strand
TGCCATCCGGACGCTCGTATCCAAGAAACTCCATCCTGAGTGCCTCCATTAGCAGGGAACCGTTCTTACAGGATCTCCAGGCCTACTGCTTGAGATCGCCCGGAGCGGGCCGCGTGTTGTGTACGTGAACCCATTCTCCGCGAGCTATCGCTTTCGTGACCTGGACTATTGGCTCACCGTACCGGATTACACTCTCGCCGGCGTGAATCGGTGCGGCCGCGATCTTGTGACCGGCTTCTGTATCCTGAGCGGCTGCAAATAACCGTTGCCCCTTCACTATGACTTGCTCGCCCATGCTTATGGGCCGCGTGGCTATGACGACGTTATCGGCGTCGCTGATCCGTAGAGCGTTGCTCTTCATGGCGAGTCGTTCTCCCTGACGAGTTGATCGAGCAGATACCTATGTACCATACCGGTTTGCTACGTGCATGATAACACAGGCAGTCTGGACGCGCCAACTTGTCGGCAGCACGCCGGCGCTGGAAGATGTTCAGTGCGGACGCTGGGCGCCGCCGAATTGACGGCATTTCCGCAATCGTGGTACAATGCCGGTCGTGCGGGGGGCTGCTGCTTGCAAGTGATCCAGGAAGCTGGTGTACATTCGGGTGCGAAGGAGTGTTTGATGTGCAGGAGGAGTACCTCCATATAGGGTTGGACATAGGTTCCGTCAGCGTCAACACTGTGCTGATGAATCCTCAGGGAGAAATTCTCGAGGAACATTATACCCGTACCAAAGGGCAGCCGGTAGCGAGAGCTCACGAGGTGCTCACGGATGTGCTTTCGCGGTGCGCGGCGGACCGTCCGATTGCTGTCTCGACGACCGGCATTGTCGGCAGGCTGATTGCGGACTTGCTCGGCGGAGGGTTCACGAACGAGGTCATCGCTCAAGCCAGAGCCACCGGTAAGTTTCATCCTGAAGTGAGAACCATCATAGAGATAGGGGGCGAGGACGCGAAACTTATCCTCATCGGTCCGGGCACCGACCATGGAGCGATCCAGATTGTGGATTTTGCCATGAATTCAATGTGCGCTGCAGGGACGGGATCGTTTCTCGACCAGCAGGCGAGCCGTCTCAAGCTCACCATCGAGGAGTTCGGAGATCTCGCGCTCCAATCGGTCAACCCTCCCCGTATCGCAGGACGGTGCAGCGTTTTTGCGAAGTCCGACATGATCCATCACCAGCAGATTGCCACGCCGGATTACGATATTGTCGCTGGACTGTGTTATGCGGTAGCGCGAAACTTCAGGAGCTGTATAGGGCGCGGGAAGGAATTCACCAGACCGATCTCGTTTCAAGGAGGTGTCGCAGCGAACCTTGCCGTTCGACGTGCGTTCAACGATGTGCTTGAACTCCAGGACGGCGAACTCATTGTGCCCCGCTATTTCGCGTCCATGGGCGCTATTGGAGCTGTGCTCACGACCATGAGTCAGCAGGTCGAAAAACCGTTCAGAGGGTTGTCCGACCTCGAGCGGTACCTCCAGGAACCAAGAGCGCGCGGCGATGCGCTGGAGCCTCTCACCGACATTGCGGAGGGATGTCGGAGCAAAGCGGCGATCAATTGGAGCGCCCCTTTCTTGACCGAGGTCGTTGACGTTTATCTCGGTCTCGACGTCGGTTCGATCAGCACGAACGTGGTGATCATTGACAAGCATAAGAACCTGATTGCCAGAAGGTATCTCATGACCGCCGGCAGACCGATTGAAGCGGTGCGGCAAGGCCTTTCGGAGATTGCGGACGAGGTGGGAGATAGGGTTCGCATACGAGGTGCGGCCACGACGGGATCCGGCAGGTACCTGACCGGTGGGTTCGTTGGCGCGGACGTTATTCGGAATGAGATCACCGCGCAGGCTACCGCTGCCATCGATATTGACCCGGAGGTGGACACCGTGTTTGAGATCGGCGGCCAGGATTCCAAGTACATAAGCATTTCTAACGGCACCGTTGTGGATTTCGAGATGAACAAGGTGTGCGCCGCCGGGACAGGCTCTTTTCTCGAAGAACAGGCCGAAAAGCTCGGGATATCCATCGAAAATGAGTTCGGTGAGCTGGCACTTTCTTCGGAGGCCCCTGTGCCTTTGGGAGAACGGTGCACCGTGTTCATGGAATCGGATTTGGTTCGGCAGCAGCAGCGAGGTGCCCGCATTGACGAACTTGTCTCCGGTCTAAGCTATTCGATAGTGCACAACTATCTGAACCGGGTCGTCGGCGATAGAAAGATAGGCAAGAGAATATTCGTCCAGGGCGGCACCGCGTCAAATCCGGGTGTCATTGCCGCATTTGAGAAGGTGCTCGGCCAGCACGTTACGGTTCCGCCTCAGCACGACGTGACCGGAGCTATGGGTGCCGCGATCCTCGCCATGAGAGCCGATAGCGGTGCTGGCACGAAGTTCAAGGGGTTTGACATTACGAAGAGAAGATACGAGCTGTCAACCTTCGAGTGTCAGGACTGCCCGAATCATTGCGAGATCCGAAAGGTCTCGATTGAAGGTGAGAAGCCTCTCTTCTACGGGAGCCGGTGCGAAAAGTACGATGTGGACAAGGCGGAGAAAAAGCGGTCTGACATTCCCGACCTGTTCGCCTGGCGCGAGAAGATACTGTTGCGCGAGCACCAGCCCGGACGAGGTACAAGGGGCACAATCGGCATGCCGCGCGTTCTGTTCTTCCACGAGTTGCTGCCCATGTGGATCACATTTTTTCAGGAGCTCGGATACGATGTAGAGCTTTCTGCGAGGACGAACAAGCACCTGGTCCATGGCGGCGTTGAGAGGGTGCTGTCGGAGCCGTGCTTCCCAATCAAGGTCGCTCACGGCCATATACAGGACCTGGTTCAAAAGGGCGTAAAACGGATATTCCTGCCGCACATAGTGAACTTGTGGCGGACCGGGGTGGAAGATCCGTCTGTGGAAACTTACAACTGCCCGTACGTACAGACGTTACCGTACACGGCACGGTCCGCATTCGATTTTGACGATCTCGGTGTAGATCTGATCAGTCCTGTGATTCATCTCGGCAGAGAGAAGAAGCCGATGCGCGAGACCTTGACAGAACTGGCGTTGCGACTCGGGGTATCGTACGAGCAGGTGCGGACCGCGTTGGAGCGCGGCGTCCGGGCACAACGCGATTTCTACGATGAATTACTCGACAAGGGGAAGGAAGTTCTTGCAAATCTGGGGGAAAATGAGCGCGCGTTTGTTCTCACGACCCGCCCGTACAACGGCTGCGATATGGGTATCAATCTGGCGCTTCCACAAAAGATTAGGAACCTCGGCGTGCTGGCGATACCGCTGGACATGCTGCCGATCGAACAAGAAGACATTCCTGAGAAATATTACAAGATTTTCTGGAAAGCCGGGCAAAGGTTTCTGCAAGCTGCAGAGTATATCCAGCGAGATCCACGGTTGTTTGCAGTGTACATAACGAATTTCGGGTGCGGGCCGGACAGTTTCATATCGCACTTCTTCCGCGACATGATGTCGGGCAAACCGTACCTCCAGATCGAGATAGACGAACACAGCGCGGACGCTGGTGCCATCACACGTCTGGAGGCATTCCTGGACAGTCTTGAGAACTACCATGCGCCGGAAGAACCGGCTGTCGGAGCTGGTCGCGCTGGTTCGGAACGGGCTTCTGCGCTGCGAAGAAAACTGTTCTTGCCGTACATGTGTGACCAGGCGCACGCGCTTGTTGCGGCATTTCAGGCATACGGAGTGGACGCTGAGTTGCTTCCTGAATCCGACGATCAGACGCTGGTATGGGGCAAGAAATATACGACGGGCAAGGAGTGTTATCCGTGCGTGCTGACAACGGGCGATATCGCCAAGATGGTTCACCGTGCGGATTTTGACCCGGAGCGAAGCGCGTTTTTCATGCCGAGCGGTTCCGGTCCGTGCAGGTTCGGTTGTTACCACACGTTCCACCGCAACGTGCTCGACGAGATGGGATTCGAGAACGTGCCCGTCCTGGCACCGCACCAGGATACGAGCTTTTACGACGATCTCGGTATAACGGGATATGGCTGGGACCGGCTGGCATGGCAGGGAATAGTCGCAGGATGCTATCTGGAGAGGGCGTTGTTGCAGACACGTCCGTACGAGCTCAATCAGGGCGAAACGGACGCGACATATTGGGAGTGCATGAACGAGCTGTCTAGTGCCGTCAGAAGTAAGCAACCGCTCATCCCGATTATCGAACGTGCCAAAGAACGGTTCCGCGCGATTCCCGTGGATAAGGCTGTCAGAAAACCGGTCATTGGAATAGTCGGCGAGATCTACTTGAGGCTGAACCGTTACGCTAACGAGAACACGGTACGCCAGATTGAAGAGCTTGGCGGTGAGGCCAGAATGGCACCGTTTACCGAATGGATATACTATCTCAACACCGCGGTAAACCGGCGTGCTCGTGCGGCTCGAGAATACAGGCGCTTGGTGAAAACCGCCATCAAAGATAGGGTCCAGCGGTATGACGATAAGCGCATCGCGGGTGTTTTTAAGGGGTTTTTCGACCATCCGCCCGAACCGACGGTTCGGAGCACGCTGGCGTCTGCGGACCCGTTCATTAATACCTATTTCGAGGGCGAGGCGGTGCTGAGCATAGGCCGGTCGGTCGAGTTCGTCCACGAAGGGGTCAATGGTATTGTCAGCATGATGCCGTTTACGTGTATGCCGGGCACTATTGTGGACAGCATCCTCAGGCGATGCCGTGAGGCGTATCGCGACATACCTGTGCTCAACCTCTCTTTCGAGGGGCACGAGCAGACGACCACGCGGACGCGGCTCGAAGCGTTTATGTATCAGGCGCGGAGTTTTGCCCCGGTTGGGTAGCGTTGGCCTGCAACTTTGATTGAAGCAGCAACGGTCACGGCCAAGTGAGCGGGTCTGGCACTGACGGAGACACGATGGAAGAATTGGGGAAGTTTCACGAAGCGGTTGAACAAGACTTGGCGACGATAGAGGCAGGCTGCGTGGAGATCATATCGCGCGACGAGCTTGGCCGGAAGCTGCTCCAATCGAAGAAGGAGGGACGGCCACTAAAAATCAAAGTGGGGTTCGACCCATCGGCACCGGACATCCACCTGGGACATACCGTCCAGCTCCGCAAGATGCGCCAACTCCAGGACATGGGGCACACGGTATATTATCTGATAGGGGATTTCACGGCACGAATAGGCGACCCTTCAGGCCGGAAAGAGACACGTCCGACGCTCACCAAAGAGCAGGTGCTGGCGAACGCGAGGACGTACCAGAAACAGGCATGCAAGATTCTCGACGAGCAGAAACTGCAGCTCGTATTCAACAGCGAATGGTTCGATAAAATGACCCTGCCACAGGTTGCGGAGTTGACATCCAGGTACACGGTTGCGCGGTTACTCGAGCGGGATGATTTTGCAAAACGGCTGAGTGAGCAGAAGCCGATCACGGTGCTGGAGCTTCTCTACGCGTTGATGCAGGGATACGACTCGGTGCAGTTGGGCGTCGATATCGAGATGGGCGGCACCGACCAGAAGTTCAATCTTCTTGTCGGGCGCGACCTCCAGCGGGCGTATGGCCAGGATCCGCAGGTGCTCATCATCATGCCGTTGCTTGTCGGTACAGACGGTGTGCAGAAGATGAGTAAGAGTCTCGACAACTATATCGGCATTGACGAACCGCCGAACGAAATGTATGGGAAGGTAATGAGCATTAGCGACGAGTTGATGTTCAGTTATCTGGGCGTTCTGACAGACGTGCCGGCGGACGAGATCGCTGCGATGAGGCGGGACGTGGAAACCGGTAAGGTTAATCCCAAGGACGTGAAGAAGAAGCTCGCACGGGCGCTCGTGCGGATGTACCACGGAAAGGAGGAAAGTGTTGAGGCGGAACGCGAGTTTGACAAAGTGTTTGAGCAACAAGAATTGCCGACCGATATTCCCGAACTGAGACTGAGCCGTGAGTTGCTGAAAGAAAACGGCACGATATGGATTGTGGACCTCCTGCTCCGCGCGAAGTTTGCGCGAACCGGCAATGCCGCTCGTCGCCTGATCGAGGGTGGGGGGTTCAGCATCGACGGACGGAGGATCGATGACACGAAGTTGGATGTGAAACCGGTGGATGGTATGATACTGCGCACGGGAAAGCGTAAGTTCGCACGATTGGTGATCGAGGGAAACAAGCCTCATTGTGCTGATTGAGCGCATCGCGTTTTGTTCGTCGGGTTGTCCGTGGTCTCGCTTTAGAGAGTTAATAGAGCGGGATGGACATCTGAAAAAGTGAAGAGGAGGATTCTCATGGAAGGCACTGTAGTGAGACTGACCGATGCCGATTTCGAGGCGAAGATCGAAAAAGGCTCCGGGGTGGCACTGGTGGATTTTTGGGCCGAGTGGTGCGGCCCGTGCCACGCGTTCGCCCCTGTGCTCGAAGAGCTCTGCGCAGAATATGCAGGGAAAGCTACCGTGGCGAAACTGAATGTGGACGAAGGGAGGAGTGTGGCGGAGAAGTATGGAATTCGCGCCATTCCCACCACGGTGCTGTTCCGGGACGGCAAGGAGGTTGAACGGTTCATCGGTGTCACGAAGAAGGAAAAGCTGAAAGAGCGTATCGATGCGGTGCTTTGATAGTAGCGCAGCGGCACGACGTAATGAAGGGTGACGGACAGGTCTTTGCACAGAGCATTCGGGCAAGGTTCTCGCCCTCGATGTAGAGAGTGAGAAATGGCAGCGGCGGTTCGCGATGTGGTGAGAATAATGGAGGATATAGCGCCGCCGGAACTTGCGTTGCCTGACGATCGTATCGGGCTGCAGGTTGGAGATCTTGAGGCGCACGTGAAAAGTGTACTGGTCGCGCTCGATGCAAGCGACGCTGTGATAGCTCGTGCGTTATCTTCCGGTGCCAGTGTCGTGCTCGTTCATCACCCCCTTATTCACGAACCGGTTGATCGGATAGTACGCGACGACCCGGTCGGCAGGCGCCTCCTCGACGCAGCGGGTGCGGGGATTGCCGTGTACGTGGCGCACACCAACCTCGATCGCGCCCCCCGCGGAGTCAACACCGTCCTGGCCGAAACCATCGGGTTACGGAACGCTGAGCCGCTCCAGGTAGAGGAGGGATGCCCCCAGTACAAGCTCGTAGTCTTCGTGCCGAAAGGGTATGCAGATGCGGTACGCAACGCGGCGTGTTCGGCAGGTGCGGGGGTCATCGGCGACTACACGTTCTGCACCTTCCAGACTGAGGGAGTAGGCACGTTCGTGCCGGCGCAGAGCGCACAGCCGTTTTCCGGCAAAGTGGGCAACCTGAACAGAGCGGAAGAGCTTCGACTGGAAATGGTCGTCAGCGCACCGTTTGTGCCGCAGGTGGTCGAGGCAATAGGGCGTGCTCATCCCTATGAAGAGGTCGCTTACGATCTGCTCGTGACCGGCCAGCGTGATAGTCGTTTCTCTCTGGGCAGGATTGGCGAGCTCGAGGAGAAGGTCACTCTGGAAGAGTTCGCGGCGTTCGTCAAGAAGGTTTTGAAACTGGCGGCGGTGCGAGTGGTTGGTAACAAACGCAAGAAGCTCCGTCGCGTCGCGACCATCGCCGGTGGTGGAGCGCGGTATCTGTCGGCAGCGGCAGGAGCGGGTGCTGACGTCCTCGTCACAGGCGATGTCGGGTACCATCACGCACGGGAAGCGGCGGCTCGCGGGCTGTGTCTCATAGATGCGGGTCATGCGGGAACCGAGGGGGTCATACTCGAACCTCTCGCGTCGCTGTTACGCGCTGAACTCGAGAAGCTCGATCAAACAATCACGGTGGAAACCGTTCACGAACCCGGGGTATTCGCAGTGCTCTAGGACTGCGCCGAACGGAGGCTATCGGAGGCAGGGCCGAGGTCGGGAGAACGAGTCATATGGACAATCTCAAGATACTCATCGCGTGCTCAGAGGTGGTCCCTTTTGCGAAAACGGGCGGGCTGGCGGATGTTGCCGGCGCGTTACCGAAGGCGCTTCGAGTGCTCGAACATGATGCGCGTGTCATCATGCCGTACTATCCTCGGTTCATGCCACGGCGCGCGGAACCGGTTCCTTCCGACGGGCCTTTCTTAAAGCGTGTCCGGTCGATGCGTCGGCAAACGTCGGGGCGTATGGCGGTCCATACGGTGGTTCCTTGCTCGGACCTGCCGGTGCGCGTTGGCGACCGGGTATACAGTGCCTGCTTGCGCGAGGGGCGTTTCCCCGGGACCCGTATACCGGTATACTTCATCGAAAACCCCGCTTTTTTCGACCGCGACGGTCTCTACCAGGAAAACGGTGTCGAGTACGAAGACAATCTCGAACGGTTTGCATTTTTCTCGAGAGCAGCGCTGGAAAGTCTTAAAACGCTGCACTGGCAGCCGGATGTGATCCACTGCAACGACTGGCAAACGGCGCTTGTGCCAGCGTACCTTCGCACGACGTACGCTCGTGACCCGTTCTACGGCGGGACAGCAACGATGTGCGCGATCCACAACATAGGATACCAGGGAATATTTCCGGCGGGAAAATTCCCACTGACCGGGCTTGATCCGGGCCTGTTCACCATGGAAGGGCTCGAGTTTTACGGCAAAACCAACTTGCTTAAAGCCGGTATTGTGTTCGGTGAGATTATCAGTACCGTGAGCCCGACGTATAGCCGGGAGATCCAGACACCGGAGTTCGGGTACGGGTTGCACGGATTGCTGCAGAAGCGGGCTGACGATTTGTACGGGGTGCTTAACGGGATAGACTACTCAGTTTGGAACCCGCGTCTGGATCCGCATATCGAGAAGAATTACGACAGGGACGATATGTCCGGCAAGGTGGTGTGTAAACGATACCTGCAGGAGAGGTTCAGCTTGCCGCATGCAGACTGTCCGCTGTTCGGTATGATAACCCGTCTGGCGGACCAGAAAGGCCTCGATCTGCTTGCAGCAATCGTGGACCGTTTCCTGGAAATGGATGTCCAGTTCGTTTTGCTCGGTACCGGCGACCCCAAGTACCATGTCCAGTTTGAGGAGATAGGAAAGCGGTATCCACATAAAACCGGCGTAACCATCGGGTTCGACGACGCCTTGGCGCACCAGATAGAAGCAGGAGCGGACGCATTTCTGATGCCGTCGCGATACGAGCCCTGTGGGCTCAACCAGCTATACAGCCTGCGGTACGGTACCGTACCGATCGTGAGGCGAACCGGCGGTCTTGCCGACAGCATCCAGGACGCTACCCCTACATCGGTCATTACCGGCGACGGCACCGGATTCGTTTTCGTCGAGCCGACACCGGACGCTTTACTGGAAGCAATACAGCGTTGCGTGAGCATGTACGAAGATTTCGAATCCTGGCGACGAATTCAGATAAACGGGATGAAAAAGGACTTCTCTTGGCATACTGCTGCGAAAGAGTACATCAAGCTCTATGAGAAGGCCGTCCAGAAAAGGCGTAAAGCCGCCGCGCTCCGCACGTGAACCGGAACGGGACGACATCGTCACCATCGTCAGTCGCTCGCCGGATGAGACAATCGCGCTCGGAATACGCATCGCGCATCTCGTCCAACCCGGTGACGTTATGGCCCTGACGGGCGAGCTCGGAACAGGCAAGACCTGCCTGACACAGGGGATCGGACGCGGTCTTGGCGTACCTGCAGAACAATTCGTGAGAAGCGCCAGTTTCGTAGTCGTCAACCGGTATGACGGCGTGTATCCTCTCTGGCACATTGACGCATACAGGCTGGACACTCCCGCCGATTTCGCCGCGCTCGGATACGAGGAGCTTATTGATTCGGGGTGTGTTGCTGTGATCGAGTGGGCGGAAAAGGCTGCCGGATTGCTGCCCGCACGAACTGTGCAGATTGCCCTGGAGCACGTCGCACCCACTGAGCGCCGAATACAGATCGATTACAGCAGCATCCCCGCACACAGGAAACCTGAATGGAAACGCGGGCTCACCGTCCGCTAGGTTCTTTACAACTCTGCCCATTGAACTTCTGACCATTCTCAGCATCTCTATTAATGGAGACCGGCAATGGATCTGAAACAGAAGTTGCACGAACAGGTGCTGGTGCTGCGTTGCCAGGCTGGGGACCGTGAGGCGTTCGCGTCCCTGTTCGAGCGCTATCATGTCCCGCTGAAGTACTACCTTCGACGGCTGGTGAATTCGCCGGAAAAGGCGGATGATGTGCTTCAGACTGTCTGGCTCACGGCTCTGCGCGAGATCGGGCGCCTTCGACATTCAGGGGCGTTCCGCGTGTGGCTATACCGGTTGGCCCGCAACGAGGCGCTTCAGCAGATCAGGCGTGATCGCCGATGGAGGGAGGTTGAGGAGTCCCTTTCTGTCGCCGAGCCGGACGGGCACGAAGATCAGTTCACCGCAGAGGATGCGGCCCGTGTGCACTCGGCTTTGGCGGAACTCAGCCCAGCGCACAGTGAAGTGTTGGTGCTCCGATATCTGGAAGAGTTGTCCTACGAGGAAATCGCATCTGTCGTCGGCTGCGAGCTGGGTACCGTCCGCTCGCGCCTACACTATGCTAAACGCGCAATGCGGCGCGTGTTGGAGGGACGAAACGATGGCGAACAAGAAAGAATTCCGTAACGAACTGCTCAAGCAGAACGGACTTGATCCCCATGGCATCTCCGCCGAGGACAGGCAGGCTCTGCGTCGGATTCTGAAACGCGACAGGGCACGTGCGCGCAGGATGAAGTGGATCACGGCTGCTGTGTGGGCACTGCTTCTGGCGGCGATCCTGATCGGCGCGGTCTCGAAGAGGATGCAGGGGGACATCGGTCACTATACGATTGTAGCCGTTGTATCACTGTACTGGTTGGCGATTGTTTGCACGATCTCGTTGGTGGTCCGATCCTGGATAGCGCGAAACCGGGAGTCCCAGTTCCACCACACCGAAATAGAAGCGCGCCTCGCAAGGGTCGAAGAAGAACTGAAACGCCTGTCCCAACAGGATTAACAAGCCAGGCTCCCGTCACTAGATCAGATATCCGTGCTGCAAACGAGCGCTGGCATGTGCCGGAGCGTTTGGTATGGTATTGAGCCGACTTCAGCACTTGGTTCCGACAACTGGCGCGTTCTCACGCAGTTGTTCTGATGTTTAGCCCGGCTTTAGCGGGCGGTTCTTTGCAACCGGCTTTCAGCCGGGGTGATAGGCAGGGCGAGGGGAGGACTAAGCGCGCTTCAGCGTGGCTTATCCAGGAGGCTTCAGCACAATGAGCACCGGTTCCAGCCACAACTTCAGTGAGATATATCTCCATGTGAACTGGCATTGTAGAAGTGATGAGCCCATGATCCGACCGGAGATCGAACCCCGGTTATATGAGATTATCGAGGAGTACTGCCGCAAGGTCAAGGGAATCCATTACAAGGGAGTAGCAGGTACCGAGAATCATGTTCGTTTGGTTTTTCAAATAGAGCCATTTGTACTGCTGAGCGATTTCGTTG
>Ga0180434_10008377_pt1 | contig 11414 bp, 4 predicted proteins | sample SS_ome_7_FD_132453 | JGI IMG/M metagenome (GOLD analysis project Ga0180434, IMG submission 132453) | Hypersaline lake sediment archaeal communities from the Salton Sea, California, USA - SS_1_D_2 metaG | ecosystem: Environmental > Aquatic > Non-marine Saline and Alkaline > Hypersaline > Sediment... | reverse complement strand
GCGATGGAGCCGAACGACTACGTCAAGTTCATGTACGAGCGCATGGCCGACGCGGTCGTTCGGGCGTGGGACGGCCGGGCAAAAGGGGCCGTGGCCTGGGGACTGGGCCACGCCGTGGTGGCCTGCAACCGTCGGGCCGTGTACGCCGACGGCCGGGCCAAGATGTACGGCAAGACCGACACCCCGAGCTTCCGCGGCATCGAGGGCTACGAGGACCACTCGCTCGACGTGCTCTGCTGCTACGACGAACAGAAGCGGCTCACCGCCGCGGCCATCTCCGTGCCCTGCCCGGCCCAATCGGTCCGCGGCAATCGCTTAAGCGCCGACTTCTGGCACGAGGTCCGCCAGCGGGTCCGCAAGCGTCACGGCCGGCACGTGTGCGTGCTGGGGTTCTGCGGCCCGGCCGGCGACCAGGGCCCGCACCTCTTGTGGAACCAACGGGCCGAAGCGCGGATGGCGAGGCTCCGCGGGCTCGATCGGACCGAAGAGCTGGGCCGCCGGATCGCCGCCGCGTTTGACGACGTGCTCGGCGTGATCGAAGAGGACATCCGCAGCGACGTGACCTTTTCACACCAGGTCGAGCGGTTCGACTTGCCCGGCCGCCGGGTCAGCGAAAAGGAGTACGCCCGGGCCAAGGCGGCCTGCGACGCCCTGGACGCCAAGCCGAAGATGGTCGGCCCCGACTGGTGGAACCGGCATTTCTTGGGCCTGGTCGTCGAGCGGTACGAGGCCCAGCAAAAGGCCGAGCCCGCCTATCCGATGGAGTTGCACGTGCTGAGGATCGGGGAGTTGGCGATCGCCACCAACCCGTTCGAGCTCTACACGGACTACGGCATCCGGATCAAGGCCCGCAGCCCCGCCGAGCAAACCATGCTCATCCAGCTCGCCGCCCCCCGCGATTTCGGCTACTACGTGCCGACGCCGCGGGCGCTTAAGGGCGGCGGATACAGCGCCGAGATCACGCACGTGCTCGTGGGACCCAAGGGGGCCCAGGCGCTGGTCGACCGGACGGTCGAGGAGATCGCCCGATTGTGGCGCCCGGCTGCTAAGGCCGGCCGGGCGCCCGGCTCTGCCGGAGGGGGGCGTGGCCAAACGCCCTGAGTTTGGGCAGAATGGTCGCAGCCCGCCCGAGCCGCCCTCGCCGGGATTGCCATCCAACCTTCGCAGCCCCTGTGGCACGCCGAAAGACGTCCCACCGCAACCACCCCCGACAGAACGGTCCCCCTGCCATGAGCGAAACCAGCAACGTGCCCGCCGGCGCCGCCGAGCAGTTTGCCGAGCGGGTCGACCGGGTGAAACGGGAGATCCACAAGGTGATCGTCGGCCAGGAGCTTATGGTCGACCAGACGCTCGAGTGCATCTTCTGCCACGGCCATGCCCTACTCTTGGGCGTGCCGGGGCTGGCCAAGACGCTGTTAGTCAACACGCTGGGGCGGGTGCTGGACGTGCGAGCGGCCCGGGTCCAATTCACGCCCGACCTGATGCCCTCCGACATCACCGGGACCGACGTGCTCCAGGAGGACCCCGGGTCGGGGCGCCGGGAGTTCGCGTTCATCCGCGGGCCGATCTTCGCCAACCTGCTTCTGGCCGACGAGATCAACCGGGCCCCGCCCAAGACCCAGGCGGCCCTGCTCGAGGCCATGCAGGAGCGCCAGGTCACGGCCGGCAACCGCAAGTACCCGCTCGAGCCGCCCTTCTTCGTGCTGGCAACGCAGAACCCCATCGAGCAGGAGGGCACCTACAACCTGCCCGAGGCCCAGCTCGACCGGTTCATGTACCTAATCCGCGTCGATTATCCGGAGACGGCCGACGAGATCGAGGTGCTCAAGCGAACGACGACCAACTATGAGGACGACCCGCAGGCGGTCATGGACGGGCCGGCGATCCTCGAGTACCAGAAGATCATCCGGGACGTGCTGGTGCGCGACGACCTCTACGACTACGTGGTCCGGCTGGTGCAGGCCTCGCGCGTCGGCAAGGACGACTGCCTGCCCTACGCGAAGCAGTGGGTGGCCTGGGGCGCCGGGCCCCGGGCGTGCCAGTACCTGCTCTTCGGGGCCAAGGCCCACGCCTTCTTCCGCGGCCGGCCCCACGTGACCACGGCCGACGTCCACGCGGTGGCCAAGCCGGTCCTGCGTCACCGGATCCTGGTCAACTACGCGGCGATGTCCGAGGGGATCGGCTCCGACCAGGTGATCGATCACATCCTCGAAGCGGTCGCCGCGCCGAGCGCCGCGTAGCAATTTTGGAGTGCGATGACTCGTCATCGCTTTCTTTCGGACGGCTTCCGACGCAGAATACCGGACTACCTGGGTCGTTTGCGGAGAAGGGGCAAAGGCAAAAGGGACAAACGACGAGGAAACAGAAAGCGGCGACAAGTCGCCGCACTCCAAAATGAGCCGCACCATGCCGCAGAAGCCGCCCGCCGCCTACCAGGTCGACGACGTCCTCCCGCCCGCGTGGCGCGACTCGATGGGGCACCTGGAGATCCTCGCCCGGCGGATCGTGCAGGGCTTCACGCACGGACTGCACCACAGCAAGCGTCTGGGCGTGAGCACGGAGTTCGACCACCACAAGGACTACCAGCCGGGCGACCCGCTGAAGCACCTCGACTGGAAGGCCTCGGCCCGGCACGACCGGTACTACGTCAAGCGTTACATCGAGGACAGCTCGCTGTGCGTCCGCCTGGTGGTCGATCACAGCGGGTCGATGGGCTACGCGACCGAGGACGGCCCGTCGAAGTACCTGCAAGCGGCCCGGCTGGCCGGCTGCCTGGCCTACCTCGTGACCAGCCACGGCGACACGGTGGGGCTGACGCTGGTGGCCGCGGGCCGAACGGCGTGGCTGGCGCCCGGCTCGACGCAGCGGCACCTGGTCCGCGTGCTCGGCGAACTGGCCGCCCGGCAACCCGCCCGGCCGGACGACCTGGCCGGCTGCCTGGGCGACCTGCTTGCGCGCAACGAGCGCCGGGGGATCGTGGCGCTCATAAGCGATATGATGTTCGACCCCGTGCCGGTCCGGCGCGAGCTGGGCGGCCTGGTCGCCCAGGGCCACGAGGTGCTGCTGTTCATGCTCCGCGACCCGACCGAAGAGGACTTCCCGTTCAACCGCTGGGTGCAGTTCGGCGACCTGGAGGACGCCACGGTGCGACACCGGGTCGACGCGGTGACGCTGGCGCGGCTCTACCACGAGGAGTACGAGCGGCTCTGCGAGGGCTGGGCCGCGTGGGCCCGCAAGAACGGCGTCCACCTGGTCAGCACGCGCACCGACCGAAGCGTCGAGGTGGTGCTTTCGGAGTATCTTGCGTTTCGCAGCGGGTTGTTGGGGAAGAGATAAATCGAAGCCGTAGGACGGACTTCCAGTCCGTCGCGTGGAAAGCAAGTACCGCAGGACGGACTTCCAGTCCGTCATGCAGAGAAGAAGTGCTGTGCGACGGACTGGAAGTCCGTCCTACGGCAAAGAGGTAACCGATGTCGCTGGCCAATCCCACGCTGCTCTGGGCGCTCCCGCTAGGGCTGATCCCCATCGTGATCTACTACCTGTTGCGGTTTCGCGCGCTGAGGGTCGTGTGGGGCGCCAACTACGTCCTCGAACTGGCCCTCAAGCGCCTCAGGCGGCGACTGCACTGGGACCAGATCCTCCTGATCGCGCTTCGCGTGGTGGCCTGTCTGCTGCTGGTCGTGGCGTTCGCCCGGCCGATCCTCTTGCGACACAGCGCCACGGTGTTCGGCGGGGGGGTACACCACGTGGTGGTGCTCGACGCCTCGTACAGCATGTTGGCCGGCAGCCCGGGCAGCACCCGCTGGGACCGCGGCATGGCCGTGCTGCGGCGCCTCGTGGCGACGTGGGGACGCGGCGAGCGATGGTCGCTGTTGCTGTTGGACCGCCATCCCCACTGGGTCGTCGACGGCCGCCGGGTCGAATCGGCCGAGGGGTCGCTTGCGGCCATCGAGCCGCTCGAACCGGCCGAGACGGCCGCCTCGCTCTCGGCCGCGCTCGAACAAATCAGCGAGCGGGTGACCGAGGGCCGTGCCGAAATCTACCTCTTCGCGGACGACCAGGCGACCACCTGGCAGGACGTCGAGTCGGTCCGCCTGCCGGGGGAGCTCGACGCGGACATCTACTGGGTCTGCCCGCCGCTGGCCGAGAGGACGAACGTGGCGGTCACCTCGGTCCGGCCCGCCGTCGATCGCCCGTTGCAGGGCCAGCGGCAGCGGGTCTTCGTGTCGCTAAAGAGCTACGCGCCCGAGCCGATCGACGAGCTGCCGGTCGAGCTGCTCGTCGACGGCGTGTTCCGGGCCCGCAAGTCGGTCGCGCTGTTGCCGGGCCAGGAGACGACGATCCCGTTCGACGTGCGTTTCGAGGAGCCCGGCTCCCACTACCTCACGGCCCGGGTGGCCGACGACGCCCTGCGCTTCGACAACGCGGCGTCGGCCGGCGTCGAAGTGGTCGAGACGATCCGCGTGCTGGTGCTCCGCGACGCGGCCAAGCGGGGCAAGTTCCAAAGCGCGTGGGGCTTTTTCGAGGTGGCCCGGCGCGCGGAGCGGCTCGCGCGGGGGGAAGCCGGCGGCGTGGATGCCGGCGAGGCACCACCGGCCATCGCGTGCACGCTCGACGAGGACCCCGGCGACACGGCCGATTGGGTCGGCGCCGACGTCGTGTATCTCGACGGCGGCTGCACGCTCACGCCGGAGCTGGTCGAGCGGCTCGTCGATTTCGTCGGCCGCGGGGGCGGGCTCGTCCTGGCGCCCGACCCTTCCGTGGACCCGGGCTCCTGGAACTCGCTGCTCGGCCGGGCCGGGCTGCTGCCGGCGCCGCTGCGCACGCTCCGGGTCGAGCAGATCGGCGGCGAGCGATTCCGGAGCCTCTCGCGAACCGACTTCGACGCCCTGCCGCTCAAGACATTCGAGACCGACGAGCAGGGCGATCTTACCCGTGCAAAGTTCTACTGTTGGTTTCCGCTCGAGCCCGATCCCGAGCAGGCCGAGGTCCTGGTGCGATTCGATGACCAGACGCCGTGGCTCGTGCGCGGGCAGCGGGACTTCGGGCGCGTGCTGCTGGCGGCCACGGGGCTCGGCGGGCGGGGACACAACCTGTTTGTGCGCGAGTTCGCCGTGCCGCTGCTGGTGGCCGTGTTTCAAGAGGCGGCGGCCGGACGGATCTATCCCCGCACGGTCTCGCCCGAGGAGCCGGTCCGCGTGCTGCTGCCCGACGCGGACACGCTCCGCGCCGTCACCTTCGGAAACAAAGGGGTCGGGAGTCTTTTCTCGGCCGAATCCGTCCCCTGGGAGCCCGTGTCACGAGAAAGGACTCCCGACCCCCTTATTTCCGCCCTGGCCACCGTCAACCGCCCGGACCTCGACTCGGGCCTCTACCGGCTGCTGGCCACGCGCGACGCGGGCAGCCGGCCGGTGTGGATCGGCGTGCAGGGTCCCCGGGTCGACTCCGACCTGACGCCGGTGGGCGACGCGACGCGCGCGGCCGTGGCCGAGCGGCTCGGCATGGCCACGGCCGCCGACTGGGAGCAGCTCGACCAGCTCCTGGCCGCCGCCCGAACGGGCCGGGAATGGCACCCCTGGGTCATCGTCCTGGCACTCGGCGTGCTCGTAGGCGAGATGCTCCTGCAGCGGCGTTTCGCCCCGCAACGACGTGTTGGACCGCAGCGACGTTTCGCTGCGAAACCGAGATCAAGATAACGACGATGACGCCCCGGGAGACCACCGATCTGGCCCTGCAGTTCACCGCCTCGGCCTCGCCGTGGTGGCTGGTGCTGCTCGTGCCGGCCGCGGTGGGCGTGGGGTGGTTGCTCTATCGCGTCGATCTGCCGGGGCTCGGCCGTGCGCAGTCGATCGGGCTGGTCGGGCTCCGGTGCTTGCTGCTGGCGGGGCTGGTCCTGCTGGCGTTCCGCCCCAACCTGATCCACCGCCGCACGCTCACGTATCCCGGCCGGGTGGTGTTCGTGGTGGACGACTCGCTGAGCATGACCACGCCCGATCCGCAAACGCCGGCTGCCGTCGCCCTGCGCCTGGCGCGGAGTCTCGACCCGACCTCGCCCGAGGCCGACGCGCCGCCCGAGCCGCTCTGTGTGATGGCCGGACAGCTCGAAGAGGTGGTGCGCCGGCTGCGGGCGTTTCAGCGCGACGCCCGGGACGCCGACCGCAGCCTCGATGCGTTTTGGGTGCAGGCCGAGGCCGCCCAGGGGGAACTGACGGCGAAGCTCGACCGCATCGACGAGCTGGCCACGCAGGCCGCGGCCCTGCTCGAGGATCGGGACGACGAGCTGGACGAAGCCCTCGCCGAGGCCGCCGCGGTGCGGGCCGGCTTGGCGACGTTTTTTACCGGCCGGGACGCGCCTGCCCCCGACGCCTACCGCGAGTTCTACGCCCGGGCCGACGCCGTGGCCGAGCGGCTCCTCGCCTTCCAGGCCCATCTCGACGAGAGGCGACTGGCCGCCGGGAGTAAGCCGCTCCGCCGACGGGCCGACGATATCCGCCAGAGTACCCGGCTGGAGCTCGTTCGCAAAAAGCTCGCCCGGCTCGCACCGCGGCTGGATGACCTGGTCCCCGACCAGGGATTCGAGCTGGTCAGTTTGACGTCGGGCGAGGCGGCGCCGATCGACGGGGACACCCCGCCGTCGCTGGAGCCGCGGCCGGGCGAGACCGATCTGGTGGGCCGGCTGGAAGCGGTCCTGGACGCCGAAAGCGACTTCCCCCTCTCCGCGATCGTGCTGGTGAGCGACGGGCGCGACGTGGTCGGACGCCCGATCGCCGCGCTCGGCCGGGCCCTGTCGCAAAAGCAGGTGCCGGTCCTCTCCGCGGGCGTCGGCCGGCCGACGGAGCCGACGGACGTCGCCGTAGTCGAGCTGGTCGCCCCGCCGATCGCCGTGGCCGGTGCCGAGACGACGGTTCGGGCAAAGCTCAAGGTCGCGTTGGACGCCGCCCGGACGGTACGCATCGAGCTGCTCCGCGAGACGGAGCCGGTCGCCACGCACGAGGTGGAGCTAACGCCGGCCGATGCCCAGTGGATCGAGCTGCCGCTTGCGCCGGACGAGCCGGGCGTGTTCGGCTACACGCTGCGGGTCGAGCCGCTGCCCGGCGAGGTCTTTCCGGCGGCGAACAACGCGGCCGACTTCGTGCTCCACGTCCGCGAGCAGAAACTGAGCGTGCTGCTGCTCGACTTCGCCCCGCGGTGGGAGACGCGGTTCGCCCTGAACGTGTTGGAGCGCCTGCCGTACGTCGAGCTGAGTGGGATCGTGGTCCTTTCGCAGCCGGAGGGGAAGCTCGTGCGCGGGGCCGAGCGGGGCACTTGGCCGGAAAGCCCGGCCGCGCTGGAGATGTATGACCTCGTGGTGCTCGGGGACCTCCCGCCGCACCTCTTGAACGAAGCGGAATGGGCCGCGCTGGGCGAGTGGGTCGAGGAGAAGGGCGGCACGCTCTGCCTGCTGGCTCCCCGCGGCCGCCACGCCGCGGGCACCCCGCCCCCGGAGCCCGGGTTGTGGCCGCTGGAACCGCCAGCGGCTGACGCGCGCGCCGTCGAGCTGAAGCGGGGCGACGAGCTGCGGCTGACGCCCGCCGGGTGTATTCACCCGCTGACGGCGGCGTTGTCGGCCGATCTCGGTTCAACGGACAGGGCAAGTTCACCGGAGATCCGTCCGACCGCCCAAGTGCTCATGACCGGCCCGGACGCCACGCGGCCGCTTCTTACGTGGCAACTGCTGGGCGAAGGCAAGGTGCTGCTGCTCGACGCCGAGCGGCTGTGGATGCCGCTGAACCCCACGGCCCGGCGCGGCCACCTCGAGCTGTTCGTCGGGCTGGTCACCTGGGCCGTCGAAGGCGGCTGGGCCGAACGGCCCGACGAGAACATCGATGAGGACACCGCGCCGCCGGAAAACGACGCCGGCCCCCGACTCGCGTTGGGCCGCCGGCGTCTCGTCGCCGGGCAGCCGATCGAGGTCATCGCCGCGGGCGGACGTACGACGGCCTTCCAAGGCCGTCGCGGCGAGGACCCCGGCAATCGACGGCCTTGGAAGGCCGTCGTACCTCCGGCAGGGACCGTGATCGAAGCGTTCGTGGCGGGCGAGAAGGTCGCGGAGTCAACCGCCGAACCGCTCCACGACGGGGCTTCGCTCTGCGGTGCGGTTTTCGCCGACTTGCCGCACGGCGAGGTCGTCTTCCGGCTCCGCGACGACCCCGACGTGCCGGCGCCGCCGTTTCGCGTGGTTGCCCGGCAGCCGGAGCTCGACTTCCTGGCGCTCGACGAGCGGCGTCTTAAGGCCCTGGCCGAGACCAGCGGTGGCGCGTACCGCGGCATGGACCGGCTCGAGCGCCTGCTGCTGGAGGTCGAGCCGCAAGAGCGCATCGAGCGGCGGGAGCGGCTGTGGCGGCTCTGGGACGGCCCGTACGTATTGGCACTGTTGGTCGTGATCCTCTCGGTCGAATGGGTATGGCGCAAGTTAGCAGGACGCGTGTGAGGCGACAGGCATGAGCTGGCAGCACCTCCCCGCTGAAATCGCCCGGCCGCTAAGGGCGTACTACCGCCGCAAGCGGTGGCTGGGGCTGGTCCGCGTGGCGGCGGCGAGCGCGGCCCTCTACGGCCTCCTGGTGCTGGTCGCCACGCACGTCGACCGGTTCGCGCTGCTCGACGTGGCCCCGCGCCGGGCCATGCTCCTGGGGACCCACGTGCTGGCGGGGCTGTTTACACTAGGCGGCCTCGTCGCGTGGATGCTCCGCCGGCCCACGCCCCGCCGAGTGGCCTACGAGCTGGAGTCCCGGCTGGGCGGCCGGGCCGGGGAACGCTACGTGACGCTCGAAGACGTGCTCCGCCGGCGATCGGCAGTAGGACGGCCTTCCCAGGCCGTCGCGGCGACGGGCCATTCCATCGACGGCCTTGGAAGGCCGTCGTACGAACCGGAAAGGCCGTCGTACGAGCCGCAGCAGCCCGGCGGCGTGGCGGAGGAACTCGTCGGGCAGTTGCAGGCGTCGACCGCCGCGCTGAGCCGTGAAGTGAACGGGGCGAAGCTGGCGCGGGACCGTGCGGCCGTGGCCCTCGTGCTCGCCGCCGTGTTCGTGGGACTGGTGTTTGCCGGGCTGGCGGCGGCGGCCGGCTACCAATTCCCGCTCATGCTGCGGCGATTCTACGAGCCCGGCCGGGAATTGCCCCGGGCGAGCTTCGTGAAGATCGACGTGTCGCCCCGGGGCGCCGTGCTCGGGCGCGGCGACGAGGCGGTGATTCACGCGAGGATCACCGACACGACTCCGCGCCTGTTGCGCCCGCTGATGGGCTGGCTTGGCGCCCTGCCGGAAGATTGCCGGATGACTATCGTCCGTAAAGCCGCGACCGTTGGTCGCGCCGGCAGCGCGGTCGACGACGGCGGCCATAAAGCCGCGACCGTTGGTCGCGATTCTTCGGGCGCGACCAGCGGTCGCGGCTTTATGGAACGCGAAACCCTCCCCATGGCCCGGGTTCAAAGGGACCTGTTCCTGTTGACGCGGCCCGATCTAAAGCGGGGCTTCCGCCACACGATCCGCTCGGGCAACGCGGAAACGCCGTGGCTGGAGGTCCGCGTGGTCGACCAGCCGAAAATTACGGACCTCCGGCTCCGCGTCACGCCGCCGGAATACTCGGGTCTGGCGTCCGAGACGATCGACGAGCCGGCCGAGCCCGTCGCGCTGTTGGCCGGCAGCCGCGTCGAGCTGTCGTTCGTCGCACACCAGCCGGTCGTCGAACGAGAAATCCTCCTAGAGGGGGCGGCCGAGCCGATCGAACCGGACTGGGACGCCGCCACGCGCACCGGCAGCCATGCGTTTATCTTCGACGAGCCGACCACGCTGGAGATCCGCGTGGTCAATACCGAGGGCTTCGCCAACGTCGAGCCGGCCCGGGTGGCGTTTTCGCTCCGCGAGGACCTGGCCCCGAGCGTCCGGCTGACCATGCCGCCGCCGGAGGTCGAGACGGTCGCCTCGGCCATGCTCCCGGTGCGTGCCCGGGTGGAGGACGACCTGGGGCTGGAGGGGCTCGCCGTCACCTGGGTGATAAACCCCGCGGCCGACCGGGACCGCCCGCCCTTGCAGCTCGATCTGCCGGTCGAGCCGGCGCGGACCAGGACGCTTGACGTGGCCACCACGTTCGACCTGGGCACTACCGGCGCGGTGCCGGGCGACGTGCTGCTGGTTTGGCTGCGGGCACGCGATTCGGCCGGCAGCGACGGGGCCTCGCGCCCGGTCCGGGTGCGCGTGGTTCCCTTCACCCGCGGCTCCGACGAGCACTGCCGGATTATGGCCCTGGGCCTCTCGGCGAAGATCATCGGGCAGTTCGTCGAGGCCGGGCGGGGGGCCGGTCCGCCGGGCAGCGTGCCGGGGTCGCTCGATCCGGACGTGTACAAGAAGCTGCTCGACGAGTCGCGGCGCTGGGAGCTGGCGCTCGCCGAGGACCCGGCGTTCGATTCGCTGCTGGGGCTGCTCGAGGCCGAGCACTACCTGACCGCGGCCGCCCGGCACCGGCGCGACGTGCGAATGCTCCGCTTCGTGCTCAGGGCCGCGGCCGAGGAGAATTCTACAGCGGGAGATACGGCGGGTGATACGGCGGCCGACGGGCTGGATCGCATCCGGCAAGACATCATCCCCCCGCTGGTCGACTACCGGCTGGCCAAGAACCTCACCTGGCGGCTTTTCGGGATGCGGGGTGAGGCCCTGCGGATTCGCGGCCGCCTGGGGGAGCTGGCCGCCGCCGAGGAGCCCTCCGCCAAGCAATTCGAGCCGATCGAGCGCCGCGCGGCCCTCTACCGCGAGGCCCTGGGCGACATGGGCGAGGAGCTGCTCACGCTGGCCCGCCGCGTCCACGCGCTGGATCACACGGCCGCCGAGGAGATCATCGGCCAGATCAACACGTCGGGCTATTTCCTTGCCCGGGGGGGCATCGCCCGGCGCCGCGGGGCGGCCGAGGGCATCGCCGGGGGGATCACCCACCTCATCGAGCTACTCCGTCCGGCCTACGCCGCCCTGCTGCCGACCGAGCTCGAGGCACGGCGGGAGCTGGAGACGGCCTATGGGGCCGCGCTGCGCTCGATCGCGGCCGGTCCGGCGGCCGGCGTGCCGCTCGATAAGTGGGCCGGCGCGGCGCTGGCGCCGCTGAAGTCGGACCTCGCGCTGCTCTCGCGCGACCCCTTGGAGCCGGTGTGGCCGCGGGCGGTCCGGCTCGCTTTGGTCGACGGCCTACAGGAGGTGCTCGCCGCCGCGCCGGAGCAACGCTTACAGCGGCTCGACGCCTGGCGCCAGAGGGCCGCCGCCCTGCTCGAGCCGGCCCCGGAGATCGCCGACACGGTAGCCCGCGAGAAGGCCCTCTACGGGCTTCTGGCGCTGGACTGGCAGACGAGCCGTTTGCGGCGGGAAGACCGCATCTCGCCGCGCGAGCGGGCG
>Ga0180434_10008375_pt1 | contig 11417 bp, 10 predicted proteins | sample SS_ome_7_FD_132453 | JGI IMG/M metagenome (GOLD analysis project Ga0180434, IMG submission 132453) | Hypersaline lake sediment archaeal communities from the Salton Sea, California, USA - SS_1_D_2 metaG | ecosystem: Environmental > Aquatic > Non-marine Saline and Alkaline > Hypersaline >... | reverse complement strand
TGGAGATGACAATCTTCCAAGACGGAGTTGCATGACTATTCATCCTCTTATCCTTGCCGTGAATCCTTCCATTGTCAACTCCGAGGAAAGACCGATGAGATTGAAATAGCCTGAGTCTAATGTATCGAGACGCTCAGGAAGAAGCGCTTTGACCGTTTGCTGTGATCCGGTATACTGACTTTCACACACGAATGCGTATTTCCCGTCTTGCACGGCGGAGCTATCAATCTGTCAAAGAGTGACTGCATGGGAATGTCTCCGAATCTACTGAGCCACAGATACGAGCGGGGCGGGCCGTATCGGCGGAGTTACACTTTTGTAGCTGTTATCATTATCATCATCCTGGCATGCGCGCCTTATCTGCAGACGCTATCGAGATCATTCGAATTTTTGAACTGGGATGATCAGTACTATGTGACGCAAAACTTGCTCATAAGAGACTTCTCATTCGCCAAGGTGCGACATATCTTTACTCACTTTCATTTCACAGACTACATGCCGGTGAACATGTTGTCGTTGGCAGCGGATTATGCGATTTGGGGTACCGATGAGAACGGGGATATAGATCCGCGCGGGTTTCATCTGACGAACTTTTTGCTTCATGCTCTGAGCGCTGTCCTTACGTTTTTCTTTCTGCGGTTGATCCTGAAGCGGCCAATGTTGGCTCTTATTGGTGCGGTAGTGTTTGCCGCTCACCCGGTGCAAACAGAGACAGTTGCGTGGGTGTCGGAGAGGAAGAGTGTGCTGTCTGCCGCCATGATGTTGGGATCCCTTGTTTGCTACATCGGGTTTGATCAGCGGAAGGGCGAGCGCCTTGCATGGATGTGGTACTTGGTACCTGTTGCTCTGACTGCTGTTGGCTGCGTGTGGTATGCAGGTGCCTTGGTCGGACGAGATTTTCAGTTTGCACATCGAACGACTACGTGGATTTTCGCGGTGGTATATGGTTGCATTGTGGTCCTGAGTGTGATGGCGGTGTGGAGACGTTGCGGAGTGCTGTATGGCGCTGCTCTGGTGTTAGCTGCGGTAAGCGTTTTCGCCAAGCCCATTACAATTGTCATCCCAGCGATACTGTTTCTCTACATGTTGTGTTTCTCGAGGAAATGGTGGATTGGACCGACGTTGGACAAGCTGCCGTTCGTGGCGGTGGCTGTGATTGGTGCATATGCGGGATATCAGGCGCAGAAGCATGCGGGCACAGTGTTGTCCTGGCATGGCGGTAATCCGGTCTACAACATTGTCACGATGTTTTCGGTGTGGCCGCGTTATGTGAGGGTTCTCTTGTTGCCGTTTAGGTTGCAGGCGGTGTATCATCCGCCCGTCTTCTTGGGCCTACGCTCTTCAGTGATGATAATGTGGGGCGTGAGCAGTGGAGTTGTGCTGGTGCTTTTTGGTGGTCTGATGTTGCTTGTCCGATATATGTACCCCAAGCGCGAAATCGTATGGCTACTGGTGTCTCTGGCGGTACTTCTTGTTGGTGCGGGAGTATTCGATCCATTATTTCCGATGTGGGAGCCGGCTCAAGTGATATCAATAGCTATCGGTATGGCAGCATTGGGAACGATGGGGCGGCTGTGTGTGCTTTCGTGGTATCGGCATCGTGAGTTGTTCTTTTGGTTGATATGGATACCGGTCCTGATCCTGCCGGTTTCCAATCTGGTGCCCATGAATACCCTGATGGCTGATCGGTACCTTTACCTGCCTGCGATTGGATTTGGCGCGATCGTAGCTGTGATTATCAGGTCATTGTCGGGTGGCCATTTCGCCGTTTTTTCGTCACGATTGGGCCGGGGCATTGCTGTTGCCTGTGTGATTGTCATTGTGTTGCTTCTCGGGGTTCAGAGTGAGTCACGTGCACGAGTGTGGAAGGAACCGTACGCTCTCTGGAGTGATTCGGTCATGAAAGAGCCAAACGGAGCCATTTTGCGAACTAACCTCGGCCAAGCCTACAATGGCAAAGCTGAAGAGAACGCTGCTGATAGAGGTCTCAAAGAGTATTATCGTGCGAAGGCCAGGACTCAATTGGAGAAAGCGCTTGAGTATGAATCAGACTTGTTCTTTGCCGTATTCGATATGGGGATGATGACCTTCGAAGACGGCGATTACAAACGGGCACTTGAGCTCTTCGGGAGGGCAAAGGACCTCGACCGAAAACATGCGGAGTCTTTTTTTTACCTTGGCCTTACGTATGGGGCGATCAAAGACGAGGAAAGTATGGCTCAGTCCATGCAAGAAGCTATCAAGCGTGATCCCAATCACGCACGGGCGGTCCATAACCTCGGCACGTACTATAGCAATAGAAGAGAGTACGAAAACGCTCTAGAACTCTACCGTCGTGCAGTGGAAATTGATCCAAAGTCAGACATTAGCTACTACAATATCGGAACCACTCTCTTCCAGCTAAAGCGACATGATGAAGGTATTGAGGCACTGCGAAGGTGTCTGGAAGTGACTTCCCCCAACGGCCAAATTGCGGCTACCGTGAAGAGACTGATTCGGAAGTACGAAACGAAGGGGCCAGGGTTGTAGAAGAGGCTGGGATGAGAGGGGTTGAAACACCATTGCAGCCGAACAAGGTTCCACAAACGGGCCACCGTTCCTAGTTAGTACGGATAAGAGCTTGCTTAATCATCAACGTATTCGACTGATTGCCGCTGTTTCGATACCAATTTTGCTTGTGGCGCTGGTTTTGCTGCCGCAGCGATTTCGGTCATCGGTTGAAACCGCTCGAATGACGCTCCTGTCGAGTACTGGACCGGCTCTCGGCCTTATATCGAAAGCTCGCTCGGGCCTGCAGAGTCTTGCCGGTATGGTACCCGGTGGGTCCGGTAGTCCAAGAAATACGGAAAGACTTCGGGCGGAGCTTTCGGAGCTGAGCAATGAAGTGGCCATGTTGAAATCAGCCCTTGCCGATCGTGACAGGGAGATTGAAGGGATCATGCAATGCCAGCGATCCCTCGAAGAACTTGGTATTCCCGAGCTTGAGACAACGCTTGCTCGGGTGATTGGGCGGAATCCCTCCGGTCCTCCTTGTCGGATCATTATCGATCGTGGCACAATCCACGGGGTTGCCGCAGGCTGTGGCGTGATATGGCGAGGCTGTGTTGTTGGCATTGTCTCAAAGGCAGGCAGAAGAGCAAGCGTGGTGGCGCTTGTTTCTGCCCCGGAGTGTAATATCCCGGCCCTTCTGGTTGGCTCCGGGGAGAATGGAATTACTCGGGGAGAGGCAGCGCTCAGCGAGACATTCAAGCTTCAGCGAATTCACCAACATCCCCCAAAGATCGGCGAGATAGTCAGCACGTCAGGTCTGCTGGGCATATTTCCGCGGAGCCTCATCATCGGCCATGTCAAGAGTGCGAGCGAACGGCTGCGGGACTTACACTACGACATCACAGTGCAGCCGTCCGCAAATCTCACCTCGCTTCATTCAGTGCTCGTGCTGCTGCCGCGCAACGAGGAGCTTCGCCGCCTGCTTTCCCCGTAATTCGATTCATGGTAGAGTGTGGTAAATTGGAGTTGCAACATGTCCAAAATCCACACTTGCACGCTGCTGCAATCTGAACTGATGGGATATGACGAAGCCTACTTGTTGCAGAGAAGGCTGATAGATATTGTCCGTGGCAACCGCCAGCGCTCTTTCCTCGTTCTCCTGCAACACAGGCCGGTTTTCACGATCGGCAGACGCGGCACAGGCAATAATATCCTGGTATCTGAACGAATATTGGCAAAAGAGGGGATAGAGGTAAGAGAGATCGACAGAGGAGGGGACGTCACCTATCACGGTCCCGGACAGATCGTCGGGTATCCGATCATGGCGCTTCAGAAAAAGCGGCGCGACGTCCACAGATACCTTCGCTCGCTGGAAGCAATGCTCATTCGAACAGCAGCTCATTTCGGCATCGATGCAGGAGTGCAGGATGGCCTGACTGGTGTGTGGGTTGGCCCGGACAAGCTCGCTTCGATTGGCGTTGGCTTTACGTCGTGGATCTGCTACCACGGGTTTGCACTGAATGTGGATCCAAACATGGATCACTTTTCCCTCATCAACCCGTGCGGCTTCAAAGACATACGGATGACGAGCGTCAACAAGCTATGCGACCGGAATGTGTCTGTCCATGAGGTGGAGGACAAGGTGATCGAGGAATTCGCCGCTGAATTCGAATTTGACCAGATAGAACCGGCGGACATTTCTCGGTTTTTGGAAGAATAAGGTTTAGCTTGGTATCGTGTGAGAAGCAATTTGGTTTCACTTCAGGTAGACGCAAACAGCCTTCCGACTCCAGCTTCGTCGACCACATCAAGTTTGACATCATCTTCACATTGCTTAGAATACATTTTCGTGGTTCCTGCCTGGTCTCAAGGAATTAACCGTGTCGGAAGCTAACCGTAGATTTCCATCCTGGCTGAAGAGGCGTATCGTGCAGTCGCCGGAGGGCGATACAGTACGAGCTGTTCTTAAGGATCTTCGCCTCGAAACGGTCTGCGGCAACGCTCATTGCCCAAATATCCACGAATGCTACTGCCGAGGGACAGCGACATTCATGTTGATGGGTCGCATATGCACGCGGTACTGTCGTTTCTGCGCTGTCGAAGGCGGCACACCGGCACAGCCTGAGGTCGATGAGCCTAGACGCATCGCAGAAGCCATAACACGCATGAAACTGCGTCACGTTGTATTGACCTCGGTTACACGTGACGACTTGCCCGACGGTGGAGCCGCTCACTTTGCAGAGACAATCTATGCCATCCGACGGAGATCCGACGCTTTTGTCGAAGTGCTGACACCGGACTTTGGCGGCCAGAAAGAGGCTGTTGCCGCTGTTCTCGATGCCGCACCTGATATATTCAACCACAACGTCGAAACCGTCCCTCGGCTGTATCCGACCGTGCGGCCCGAGGCTGACTACGAGCGTTCACTCGATGTCCTCAAGCAGGGGTCGAAGCGGAGGAAGATAAAGACGAAATCCGGCTTTATGGTCGGCCTTGGTGAGACAGATGATGAGATCAGAGTGCTCATGCAGGACCTGCACAAATCCGGTGTAAACATAATTACAATTGGGCAATACCTCCAACCATCAGAAGAGCACCTGCCGGTCAAACGATTTGTGCCGCCGGAAGAGTTCGATATACTTAAGCAACGCGGTCGGGAAATCGGTATTGCCGCTGTTGCGGCGGGGCCGTTTGTTAGAAGTTCGTACAACGCTGAAGCGGTTTACAGGGAATTGCTTTCGGAGAGGAATGCATGCAATACGAAGTAAAACTGCCATCATTGGGAGACGATGCCGGGGACAAGGCGACAGTCTCATTCTGGTACTTTGACAAGGACGACTCTGTCAAGGAAGGTGATGACCTGATCGAAATGGTCACTGAAAAAGCTACGTTCAATGTCCCATCACCGAAGAACGGCACACTCGTCGAACAGAAGGTGACCGACAACGACGTGGTCAAGATAGGGGACGTGCTGGGAATAATGGAAATTGACGAGTAGAGAAGCCTATCAGAATTTCGCGTTTGATTGTCGGCCATGAAGCGGAACGTAGATTATCAGTTCGACGTGATCTTTGATCGCGTCGAAGCATGAATTATCGAGAGAAGTCTTTGGAAAGGGGTTCGGGGGAAACCTTTCTTCAGAAAGGTTTCCCCCGTAGAGATCAACTTGAGCTTTTCAGATATTCTAGGACAAACCGACGCGGCAAATCGCTTTCTGGCGACACTACTCAGCGAGCGCATGGCGCACGCCTACATCATCTGCGGCCCTGATGGCGTTGGCAAATCAGCTTTCGCCTGGGAAATGATGAAAGCAATTCTGTGCCGTAAACCACGCAAGAATGGTGAAGCCTGCGGTCTTTGTCCGTCGTGCCGAAAACTGAAAAGCGGCAACCACCCGGAGGTTGCCGTTATCGAACGCGAATCCGGTAGGCAGTCGATTCTTGTCGAACAGGTCGAGGCGTTGCGAGAGGAATGGTTTTGTCTTCAGCCTGTTGAAGGTGACCGGAAGATATGCCTAGTGTGCGAAGCAGATCGCATGAATGACGAGGTCGCCAATCGCCTTCTCAAAATACTCGAAGAGCCATCGGGTGAGACCGTGTTTCTGCTAACCACATCCCGCCCCGAAGCTCTTCTTGAAACGATTCTCTCACGATGCCAGACCGTCCGACTACGTTCGGTCAGCGAAAAAGAGATAGTCGATCATCTCCTCGAAACGCGAAGCGACCTGTCGAGGGAACAAGCCGAGATGGCAGCAAAGCTCGCGGAAGGTAGTCCCGGACGAGCAATGGAATTGCTCGACGGCGACCTGCTTGAAAGAACAAGGTGGGCTCTGGGTCTTATCTCGGAGCTTACGTCAGAGAATATGGTGCAAGTCATGGCAGAGTTGAAGGAATACTCAGCACGCCGCGGCCGAGAGAAGCTCGAGCACTCCCGTCAACGCCTTGCACTGGTGCTGGAGGCGTTGCTCCTGAACTGGAAAGACCAACTCATTGCCGCTGAGATCGGTGAGCCTGCCAACGGACGTGATTTCACGGCAAACGGTCGTCCACTGGCAGCGTGGCAGCTCGAACGCCTTATCGACATAGTCTTCGAAGCCGAGCGCCGTCTGCTGGCAAATGTCAATCTCTCACTTCTGCTGCAGACAATGCTGACGAAGATGGCGAAGATTCTGGATGCCGGCGCCCCAACGAAGTCATAGTAATAGCAGTATGGTAATTGGGCTATCAAGATACAAAGAAGAATTGCATAGTCGAGAAGACATCCCCTGACGTGGCGTTCATTGCCGCAGGCTTGACCCAAGGAGACTGCAAATGGGAAATAATGCTTCGCAATGGCTCGATGACATTCTGAAAGCAAATGAATCATTTCAGAAGAAGATAGATCCCGAGAGGATGCCGCCGGAGCACGAGCAATGTCCTTATGCCGTGATCACGTGCATGGATCCGCGGATCAATCTCGAGGCGGTTGGCATATCACCATTCACCGAGAGCGGCGAGATTCGATCTCACATCAAGACTATCCGAACTCTGGCAGGAGCCGCCGAGAATCGCGCCCTGTTGGTGGGCATTCACGTGACCGGTTTCAAAGAGATCGCCGTCATCTACCACACCGATTGCGGAGCGGCAACGGCTTACAAGAATGCAGGCGCGCTGGTCGAGAATCTTGAAAAAAGCCTCAGTCCGGAGAGGTTCGCCGCGCTCAAGAGCGAAATCGGGGAACCATTCCGCGACAATCTCATCAAATGGCTCAAAGCATTTGATGATCCAGTAGAGGCGGTCAAGCAAGAGGTTGCGTCGATCAAGAGTCTTTCATTTGTTCCCGACTACGTCAAAGTGCATGGTCTCGTCTACGATATCTCCACTGGCAAAGTCGAGGTCGTTGTAGAGGGCTGATCAGGCGACATTGTCCAACACGGAGTGCTTCGGAATGATAACGACCAGAACGGAGTCGACCGTAATCACTTTGTTCCTTTTTCTTGTGTGCCCGCTTTCCTGTCTGATATTCGCATGGTGGACGCCTGCCTCTCTATCATTGTTCGGCGTGATTCCAATGTCCGAAAACGTGATTATCTCGTGCGCCCTTACGGGATTAGCGCTGGGAATTGTGGTTGTGGTGGCGACGAGGAGGCAGTTGGTGTCCATATTCTACGACTTGAATAGATGGATTGCCGCTGTTCTTTATCTCTTCTGGTCAGCCATAGCCCTTGCCCTTTTCATGGGATTGCCAATCTGCAATCTTGTTTTGGGGGGGTGTGCAGGCATTTACGTTGGCCGAAAAGCATATCACCACCACATCAGTGCATCGACGTTCAAAAGAGTATCACGACACGTGAGTCTATTCACAGCGATTGTTGTCGGGATCATTTCGATAGCGATGGGAATCTTGGCAGTACACGATCAGACCACAATGCAGACAATTTTGGGACTAATAGGCCTGGAATGGCTAGCGTCGACAACTGCGCGTAAGATCGTGCTGGTAATCATTGCCGTGCCTGTGATGACTGTCGCGCAGTACTCTATGACACACAAAATGGCTGTCTGGGTTTACAGTAGCAAGAGCTCGACGGCAATAGCATAGGTATCTTCCCAGCGCGGTCTTGAATTGAGCTGCTCATTACGAGCAGTTCTTTCCCACGGATCGTTCCGAACCCGAATACAATGGCGAAACCGTTCTCGGGGGAGCCTGTTGAAGTGGCAACATAGACGATTCTGCATGACACAGAGCGTTCATCGAGCTTGGGATTGCCTGTTCTTAACATGTGATTTGGATGGTAGTCAACATTCGCATCCCCCGAAGCCCACAGGCGAACTGTTGTCGGCGAGAGAATCACGATATAATGTGTCCAGAGGTACGTGGTAAGTTATTGTTGTATCCGCAGACGGACAAGTTGCGGTGCGCATTGATTCCTGAGTATGGAGTTCATACATGCCTTATTCGCTGATTGCTCGCCACGGCGCGATGCACTATGTGACCACATTCAAGACTGGGCTGGCCAGCATTCGAAAGGGTGATAAGCTCGTACTTCGCACGGAACGCGGGGTAGAGCTGGGTGAGGCCCTCTCATCTCCGGACGCAATCACGAGTGACCAGCCAGATAAGTCAACATCGGGCGAAGTCCTTCGCAAAGCAACGCAGGCCGATCTCGATCAGGAAGCAGAGATAGAATCTGAGAAGATCCCTGAGGAGTTCACCTGTTGTCGCGACAAGATCGAAGAGCTCGAGTTGCCCATGAAGTTGGCCAACGTTGAACACATACTCGGTGGTGAGAAGATCATTTTCTACTACCTGGCAGAGGGTCGCGTCGACTTCCGCCAGCTCGTGAAGGATCTCGCAGCGAAGTACCGCACAAGAATTGAGATGCGACAAATCGGTGTGCGAGACGAAGCAAGGTTACTCGCAGACTATGAGCATTGTGGCAACCAGATCTGCTGCAAGATGTTTATGAAAAATCTTGAGCCTGTAACCATGCGCATGGCCAAGGCTCAGAAGACAACGCTAGACCCATCGAAAATTTCCGGTCGATGTGGCCGGTTGATGTGCTGTCTTCGATTTGAGGATGAAACTTACGCCGAACTCCGCAAGAGATTACCGCGTCGTGGCACGCGCGTCCGCATCGCGCGGGGCTGGGGAGAGGTCATCAGCACGAATATTCTAAAACAGACCGTCCAGCTTGAACTGGAACCTGGAAAACATGTGACTATCAAGGTCGACGAAATCCAGGAAAGAGAAAGTGGGAAAAGCTCTAAGAGGTCTCAGAACCGGGGTCAGAATAGTGCGAGCCAGACCCGGCCAAAGGAGCGAAACGACAATCCCCAGCGAGAAAATGACGGTAAGGACAGACCGAAACGCGGAAGAAATCGTCCTCGTCGCGGTGGCAATCGCACCAGACAGAGGGGAAATCCATCATCGAACAACAGTAATGAACGATCACCAGGCCAATCGGAGAACAGAAGCACATCTTCTCAGCAAAAAGACACGCGTAAGTCAAAAGATAGCCGAGAGAACCCACCAGAGACTACGGAGAAATCGTGAGCGATACCTGCTTCTATGTAACAACGCCTATCTACTATGTTAACGATATGCCCCATATAGGCCACGCCTATACGACCGTCGCAGCCGATGTGCTTGCACGTTATCATCGCCTGAGGGGTGAAAAGGTCTTTTTTCTAACAGGCACAGACGAGCATGGCCAGAAAATCGAACGTGCGGCCGCAGAACGTGGCGAAACACCCATAGAACTGGCTGACCGGGTTGTCCGTCGATACACAGAACACCTGTTGCCAAAACTCACAATCACAAATGACGACTTCATTCGCACCACAGAGGACCGTCATGTCCAAGTGGTTCAAAAAGTGTTTGAGAGATTGCGCGAAACGGATGACATCTACTTTGGGCAGTACGAGGGATGGTACTGTGTCTCCTGTGAAAACTTCCTTGTCCAGGGCGACCTTCTTGACGGCAAGAAATGTCCCGACTGCACCAAACCTGTTGAATGGGTCACAGAAGATACTTACTTCTTCCGCCTTTCCAAATACCAGGATGGCCTGCTGAAGTTCTATGAAGATCACCCGAACTTCCCAGCGCCTCCCACCCGGCGCAATGAGATGCTAAACCGTATTCGCGAGGGCCTGCGTGACATAAGCGTGTCTCGCACTACTATTGAGTGGGGTGTTGAGATTCCCTGGGACACTGACCACAAGATCTATGTCTGGATTGATGCTCTCCTCAACTACATCTCCGCGCCCGGATTCAACGTGGATGAGGGACAGTTTGGCAGCATTTGGCCTGCGGATGTCCATTTGATTGGCAAAGATATTGTGTGGTTCCACGCGGTGATATGGCCCGCTGTGCTCATGGCATTGGGGGAGGAACTGCCGAAGCAGGTATTTGCCCATGGATGGTGGCAGTCTGATGAGCAAAAGATGTCCAAGTCAGTAGGCAATATTGTCGACCCTGTTGCAACTGTGGACGAGTACGGTGCCGATCCATTCAGGTATTTTCTTCTTCGAGAGATGCCCTTCGGAGCGGACGGGAATTACTCTGAGAACGCTCTGATCCAACGCACCAACAGCGAACTGGGCAACGACCTCGGCAACCTTCTCCATCGCACGCTCAATATGATCGAGAAATACCGAGGGGGAATCATTCCGGCGTCCGAAAGCAAAGACGATGATATGGCTGAGACGCGAGCACTGATCCATAGTCTGAAATCCGATATCGAAGAAGGTTTCGTCGAGCTTCAGTTTAGTCAGATGCTTGAAAGGATTTGGGAAGTTGTTCGCGCCGGCAATCGCTATGTGGAGGAGAAGAAGCCGTGGAAATTGGCCAAAGACCCTGACGCCGAAGCCGAACTCTCCACGACCCTATACAACCTGGCGGAGCTTCTTCGCGTAGTATCGGTTTACATAGAGCCATTCATGCCAACAACGGCCGCATCAATGCGCAAGCAACTGGGATGGGAGCCTGAAACGCTCAGTTTTGATGCTGTAGAGTGGGGCGGTTTAAGCGCGGGGAAGGCAGTCAGCAAGGGCAATCCTCTCTTTCCTCGTATTGAAAAAGAATAGCGGAGCCATAGACCAAACGAGCATGAAGCTCCCATTATCAACAGCATTGGCGATTGTCTTGATTCTGTTGACACTCGGCTTGTGTAAAGTGGAGGCGTCACTGGTCACTTCCAATATTATCATTTCGCTGGCTTTCTATCTGATCCCATTTGTCGTGCTGAGTATTGTGAATACGGCAATGTCCAGGCGAAGTGTGCTTGTTCTTGGCGTGATTCTGATGGCCGCAGTTCTGGGAGTATCGGTGGTCGGTACGCTGATTCCTCAGCGCGCTCCCGACGGTTATTACCTTGAACACTACGGCAGAATTCTTGCGGCATTCTTTCTCTGGCTCGGGTTGCCCGACGTATTTCATGCGTGGTTGTT
>Ga0180434_10008374_pt1 | contig 11417 bp, 7 predicted proteins | sample SS_ome_7_FD_132453 | JGI IMG/M metagenome (GOLD analysis project Ga0180434, IMG submission 132453) | Hypersaline lake sediment archaeal communities from the Salton Sea, California, USA - SS_1_D_2 metaG | ecosystem: Environmental > Aquatic > Non-marine Saline and Alkaline > Hypersaline > Sediment... | reverse complement strand
GTGGGGACCGAAAATGTCTCCTCAGTCGGCATCGCTCAGCATGGGACTATCACTCATACTCCCACCTATACTCAGCATATTCGGAAAATCCGAGGGATCATCGATACAGTAGGAAGATTGCATTGACGGTTTTTTCACTTGTTCTCATCACAGCCGTAACAGTTACGGTTTCAGGTAACGGGGAAGTCTCCGATTCTCTTGTAGAAGAGAGCCTCAGATTGGCGGGTGAAAATGCTCAGGAACTTTCCAGGTTTCTGAACGAAGTTCCCGATTCTCTGATTCAGGATGCACGGTTTCTTGTGGCGAATATGCCGTATCGAGATCTGGGCGCGATCACGGCGGACCTGCTGCTGGAAAACATTCGAACGGCGAATGCAGCTCGGGAGAATCTTCCCTGGGGTCATACTATCCCGGTGGATATCTACCGTCATTTCGTGCTCCCGCATCGCATGACACAGGAACGCCTGGTCTCGTGGCGACCATACTTGTTTCAGGAACTCATCGGTGTTGTGAGTTGCTGTACCACAATGACTGATGCCGCCGTCACGGTCAATCGATGGCTTGATGACGCAATCGATTTCAAGCCCTCGGAACGCCGGGATCAGGATCCGATAACTACTATCAGGCGCGGAATCGGCAGATGCGAAGAAATGGCCATAGCGTATATCGCCGCGGCTCGTTCGGTATGTATTCCAGCCCGATCATGTTGGACTCCGTGGTGGGCCCTGAGTGACAATAATCATGCTTGGGTGGAAGTATGGGTTGATGGGGAATGGCATTATACGGGAGCGGCTGAAGCACGGCCCGAACTCGATGACGCATGGTTTACGGGACCCGCTACGTATGCGGCCGCGGTCTACAGCTCGACCTTCGGCCGAAGAAACGATTCACCTGAAGCCGTGTATCGGCATGGAGACCGCTATACCATCATTAACTCGACGGATGTGTATACAACGCCGCGGACCATAAGAGTCTCGGTTAAGAAGCCGGATGCTTCTGTGGTGTCCGGTGCTTCGGTATGGGTTCATGTATTCAATTTCGGGTGGTACATGTCGGTGGCATCAGGAGAAACGGATGATGCAGGATCGATCTCTTTTGTATTAGGCCCCGGGCAATATGTGATAACAGGAGGGGATGACGATTTGGGTTTCCTGGAACATGCGGATATTCTGCACGCGGAGATCGATACCGTTCGTGCGATACTTTCCGAACCTCTCGTTTCGCCCGGGTTTGAATGGCTGAAGTATATACCATGATCGGGATAGTTATCGTTTTGCTCCTCATGTCGGACACACTGTCCCAAGACCTTGAACGGGCTGATTTTAGTAGACCCGCGTGGGAAGCCGTGATTTCAGCGTGTGATGGAATTGATGCAGATCGCGCCAGATATCTCTTAACCGAACTACCGGTGAAAGATCTATATGAGGCTGACCCCCTCTGTATCATGAATCACGTTCGAGGAGTCGCAATCAATCATATTCCGGACTATTCAGTTCCCGAGGATTCTCTCCGGAAATTTGTACTCTGGCCTACGGTGGCGTACTGGCATCACATGGACGATTGGCGACCGTTTCTTCGTGAACGAATGATTCCCTTTATCAGAGATGATCTTGAAACTACGATACATAACATGGTGGAGTGGTTCAATGGTTCCATTCGGATCGAAGAGCGCAAGGATCTCTTTGGACCACCATCGGCGCCGGTGGCAACCCTGAAGCGTGGTTGGGGTTCGCCGACGGAAGCAGCGGGGCTATTCGTTGCCATGCTGCGCAGTCTCGGTGTCGCGGCGCGTCTGGGATCAGGGAGTACTGAAGTTCAGTATTACGACGGATCACGCTGGAACATCGCGCTTTCGCTGGAAACCGACGGTAATCCCATGGATGACGCAAACAGGGAGATTATTCTTCCAAATGCGACCCTTGTTCTAACTCTGACTCGCGACGGTGAACCGTATGTGAATGAAGAAGCCGTTGGCTTAGCCCGGTGGAAAGACGGCAGGTGGGAGCCCGTCATGCCTCATATTCTTCCCATAGAGTTCAGTACAACGGATAGTACAATCATCATTAGAACTGTCTCCGGTACCTATCTGGTCACGGTAGGAATCCGGAATGCCAGGGGCGAACCTCGGATTTGGCGGTCTACCGCGGAGATTTTTCCGGATCGGAAAACTTCGCTGGATGTTGCGCTGGATATTCCCTTCAGCGAACTTCGTACCGATGATCTGATACGGGGGAACATTCCGGATTTGAACAATATATCCATATCAACCACTTCAGCCGGCGTGCGAGAGCTGTTATCATTCGTCGGACAATCTCCCGTTTTGTTTGCCCTGGTAGCCGATGGAGCTGAGCCATCGGAGAGATTTCTGAATGACCTGGCCGATCATGAATCAGATCTCCACGCAATAGGTCTTCAAACGGTCATTATTGGAAGCGATTCCTCGAGCGTTCAGAGGTATACGGACTCAAGTGGCGGGTTCGCCGGCGCATTGCAGTTATTGAAAAACGGTCGAATAGTTGAATCCCGACTTCCAGTCATCCTGTTGTATGATGTCTCCGGTGCATTGATTCTCAAACAGGAAGGGTATTCTTCTACGTATATCGATTTGATCGAATATGTCTTGAATGTAGACTGATAGTGATACATGGCTATGGCGGGAAATGCTGAATGCTGATTGAAGAATTTGGTGATTTCATAGATTTGTGATTTTTTGAATTTTCAGAGAGTGCAGGGATTGATGAATGTTAATTTTCGGTATCGGTATCGGTATCGGGATCAAAATCGATCAATCCATGGATATAGATATCAATCCTACGGAACTGGATTCCGAAAACGATTACCGAAAACTGATGACAGATAACCACTCATGATTGATGATTTGAAGAAGTGAATGGAAATGATGAATGCTGATTGAAGATTTTTCGGGATCGGGATTCGAACGCGATATTCTTTCCTTTCAAACCTTTCTTTCTCTTCACTTCTCAAACCTGTAATTGTTGGAGGGATGCCCGCGTCTACGCCCGGGTGGCTACGCCGGGCTTCCGGCTTCCGCGCGTCCAAATTGTTGCGTCCGCGCCAGCCACGACAAAGCATTGCTCTCCACAGGAGTTATGTGAACGTGGTATCCATGGAGGGTATGCGTACAAATTTTCTTCGGTTTTCTCCGATTCAGATACCTATTTCGATTTTCTTTATTCAATTATCGACCTTTAACATTCAACCTGTAACTTTCAACCCTCCTCAAATTCATCAATCATCACTCATCCTTCATCAATTCTTATTCTCTTCCAAAATTATAAAATCACAAAATCCTCAAATCTATAAATTCATCCTTCATCAATTCCTCCTATCCTGTTGACACACCAATGGAATCCGCCTAGTATCTGCCTCTCGATTTACGGGTAAATCGCTATTGAATCGAAACAGATACGCAGTCATATGGTGTATCCGTGGTGGTAACGAATCATCATAACATGATATGACTTCAGCCGTTGGGATAAACAGATGCGGGCAACATTAAAGACACTCTGGTTCTATTGGAAACGTTTTGGGCATCGCCTTGGCCGATTTCAGACCGAGATAGTAATGACGCTTTCCTATTTTATAGTTTTCGGTCCGGGACGATTCGGGCTTCTTATGGCACGATCCGATCCATTGACAAAACGACTCTCGGATGCCGAATCGCTTTATTCCCCAAAAGCAGAGAGTCCTTCCGATGTGGAGTCGTATAAGCAACAGTTTTGATCCGCACTTCAGATAGATAAGAGAGGTTTTATTACCGTGAATATACTCGGTATCAGTTGCTATTATCACGATTCAGCGGCTTGTGTTATGCAAGACGGAAAACTAGTCGCGGCTGCGCAACAGGAGCGTTTTTCCCGGATTAAACATGATCTCGAGTTTCCAAAAGAAGCAATCGAGTATTGCCTTAAGGAAGCGGGCATTACCATAGATGATGTCGATTATGTAGGGTTTTACGATAAGCCTTTTGTGAAGTTCGAACGTATCCTGATGACATACCTTGCAACGTTTCCGAAAAGCTTTAATTCGTTCAGAAAAGCACTACCCCTCTGGCTTCGTAAAAAGCTGTGGATGCGTCAACTCATCCACAATGAACTCGAGTATGACGGTGAGCTTCTGTTCGCCGAGCATCACCAGAGTCATGCTGCAAGTGCGTTTCTGTTCAGCCCTTTTGAAGAATCGGCCATTATCACGGTGGATGGTGTCGGAGAGTGGGCTACAGCAACTGTTGGAGTAGGAAACGGGACTGATATAGAGCTCAAAGAAGAAATTCAGTTTCCCCATTCTCTGGGATTACTCTACTCAGCATGTACCTATTATCTGGGTTTCAAAGTCAACTCCGCGGAGTATAAGGTCATGGGTTTGGCTCCCTATGGCAATCCGGTGTACTATGAAAAGATCATGGCAGATATGGTTCATGTACGCCCGAACGGTTCGTTTAGATTGAATATGGATTATTTTGCGTACGACTATGGATTGACTATGACCAACAAGCGGTTTGAAGATTTTTTCGGAGCTCCAAAACGCGATCCTGAAACCAAGCTTGAGCAACACCACAAGGATGTTGCGGCGAGCGTCCAGAAAGTCACTGAAGAGATTGTTTTACGCATGTCGGATCATGCCTATGATTTAACCGGATCTGAAAACCTTTGTATGGCCGGCGGTGTTGCTTTGAACTGCGTCGCAAACGGTCGCATCATCCGAGAAAGCAAATTCAAGAATCTGTTCGTCCAACCAGCGGCAGGGGACGCGGGTGGAGCCGTGGGAGTGGCGGGTTTCATTTATCATACCCTCCTGAAAAACCCGAGGAACGGGAACTGGACCACGCCATACCTTGGTCCGGCATTCTCGGATGAGGAGATTGAAGCATACCTTACCGGGGGTGATGTCTCCTTCCCTGTTTGTGAGGATGCCGAGCGTTACCGGAATGACAATACCATATCATTTCGGAAACTCGAACGCGAAGAACTCATTCGCGAGACGGCGAAACGTATTGAGGAACAGAATGTCATCGGATGGTTCCAGGGACGTATGGAGTATGGCCCTCGTGCATTGGGTAACCGTTCGATCCTTGCTGATGCCCGGAATCCCAAGAACAAGGATGTTGTTAATCTCAAAATCAAATTTCGTGAGAGTTTCCGTCCATTCGCTCCCACCGTCCTGGAGGAGTATATCGGGGAATATTTTGAGATCGATCGCCCGAGTCCCTACATGTTGCTCGTAGCGCAGGTCCAGAATGATAAGCGGGTAATTCCATCGGTCACTCACGTGGATGGATCGGCGCGTATTCAATCTGTCAGTCGGGACGAGAATCCGCTTTATTATGATCTCATAGACGAATTCAGAAAACAAACCGGATGTCCGGTAATTATAAATACGTCATTCAATGTCCGAGGCGAGCCTATCGTATGTTCGCCGGACGACGCATTCATGTGCTTCATGCGAACTCATATGGATTACCTGGTTATGGGATCCTACGTTCTTGCCAAAACTGATATGAAGCCCATGGTTGAACTAGAGGATTGGCGAACGAAGTTCGCACTTGATTGATCCGCCGGGGGCGGATGGCACAAAAGGAGTCCCAATGGCTAAGGCGAGTAAAGTATCAATTTTCGCCGAGTTCTGGCAGTTCTTGAAGGTCCGGAAAAAGTGGTGGCTTGGACCAATCGTTATAGTCCTGCTGCTAATGAGCCTTTTGATTTTCTTTACCGAAGGTTCAGCTCTGGCTCCGTTCATATACGCGCTGTTTTAATCGAATCTGCGAATCGGTATTGTGACGTTCATTTCGTCACATGGATCGATATGAATCGTATCATATTCGTTCTGGTATTGCGAGACCTCGCCTCATCCATTGATGATATTATGATGGCAAGTTAAATGGCGCGGGCATATAGAAGTTTCATACTCCGGATTATCATGATGGGAGGGACCCCATGGCACGTGTGATTACGCCACGGGAAAAAGATTACGCGCAGTGGTATGTGGATGTCGTTTTGAACGCCGAACTGGCTGATTATTCGCCGGTAAAAGGGTGTATGGTAATCCGACCGAACGGATACGGAATATGGGAGAAGATGCAACGGGGACTTGACGATATGTTCAAGGAAACCGGGCATTCCAATGCGTATTTCCCAATGCTGATCCCCGAGAGCTTCATGCAGAAGGAAGCTGAGCACGTAGAAGGTTTTTCACCCGAATGCGCGGTGGTAACCATCGGCGGAGGCAAAAAACTGGAAGAACCACTGTATCTCCGTCCCACGAGTGAAACCATTATATGGAGCATGTACAGGAAATGGATTCAGTCATACAGAGATCTACCGCTCCTCTACAATCAGTGGGCGAATGTCATTCGTTGGGAAATGCGAACCCGCCTTTTTCTCAGAACCACGGAATTCCTCTGGCAGGAAGGTCATACCGCCCATGCGACGCATGAAGAAGGCATTGAAGAAACTCTTCTCATACTCGATGTATATCGTCGATTCGCGGAAGAGTTCATGGCAATGCCCGTACTCACGGGCAGGAAGACAGAGCGCGAAAAGTTTCCCGGCGCATTAACCACCTACTGCATCGAAGCCATGATGCAGGATGGCAGAGCGCTTCAGTCCGGAACAAGTCATGATCTCGGCCAGAACTTCGCGAAGGCATTCGATGTCACATATCTGTCCGATGAAGGAAAGCAGGAATACGTATGGGCAACGAGTTGGGGCGTATCTACCCGATTGGTCGGCGGTCTCATAATGACACACAGCGATGATAATGGACTAGTTATTCCTCCCAGACTCGCTCCACAATTGGTAGTCATTGTTCCCATTTATAGAAGCGATGAAGAGAGGAGCAGGGTGATTGAGGCGGCATATTCCCTCGCGAAAAGCTTTCCTTCCGAGTGGCGAACGAAAGTGGATGACAGGGATAGTGCGAAACCGGGACGGAAGTTCACTGAATGGGAATTGAAGGGTGTTCCCATTCGCGTGGAGATTGGTCCTCGAGATCTGGATAATGAACAGGTGATGCTTGCGAGAAGGGATATCCGCGATAAAGTGGCGGCACCCATGGGAAGAGTCGCACAGGAAATCGAAGCCCTTGCCGAACGGATTCAATCCGATCTTTTCAATCGCGCGAAATCATTCCGCGAGGAAAACACTCAAACGGTAGACTCCTGGGATGAGTTCCAGGAAGTATTCAGTGCCGGATCAAAATTCGTCTGGGCTCACTGGTGCGAGGATTCCGACGTGGAAGCGGAAATCCAGGAGAAAACAAAAGCCACAATACGGCTTATCCCACAGGACTCGGAGAATGAACCGGGTAAATGTATACTGACGGGAAGACCGTCTCCGCGTCGTGTCTTATTCGCAAAGGCATATTAGCATATTAATGGTATTTAGGTAATGGGAGAGCAGTGTGTCATGTTATGATATGGAGGGACGGGTAAGAATTGATAAATGTTGATCCCACTTCGCCCTCGCTATCGCTCTCATTCGGCCCTTCGATATTACTCAGGGACTGTGTCTGCTCATGGCCAAGACGGTTGGCTTCGAGGGACAAGATGATGATTGATGATTTGAAAGAATGAAAAGAATGAAAAGAATGAAAAGAATTGATGAGTGATGATTGATGAATGATGAATGTTGGAGCGGCATGAGCCGCGAAGAGGGCGGAGCTTCGTCGCGTCCGTATTCCGGGTTCTGTTTCGGCCATGCGGAGACGAAGCCCGGCGTAGCCAAGAGCAATGCGAGGACGAAGACGCGGGCATGGCCCTCCGCGGTTGAAACACACACGAGGCACTATTCTAATATTAGAATAGTGTCGGATGAACCGTGTTTTAAATGCAGAAAAGGCTGGACATGAGGCGGGGTAGCAAATAGTAACCATGCCTGATTCGTCGACCATGTCTTCGCTTATAAACGGTTCGGGGGATGCGGATACCCGACGTTTTCTCGAGACTTTGAAAAAGGCACTCAACGAAAAACAATACGAAGCGGTAACCGGTGATGAGGGCCCGCTTCTTGTTCTTGCCGGAGCCGGGAGTGGTAAGACCCGCGTTCTGACGTACCGCATCGCATACCTGGTTGCCATGCGAGGTGTTCCGATACACCGTATTCTTGCGGTAACCTTTACCAACAAGGCAGCCGGCGAAATGAAAGAGAGGCTTATTGAACTCCTGGGCGATGATGTGCGGGATATGTGGGTGGGAACATTTCATTCCATATACGCACGCATTCTCAGAAGACACCTCGATGTTCTCGGCATGCGAAATGATTTCGTGATATACGATTCCGATGATTCTCTTCGTCTTGTGAAGCGAATTCAGAAGGAACTCGAGATCTCTACAACCGAACATACGCCCCAGCAGATCAGGGGAAGTATTTCCCGGGCGAAAAACGATCTTCTCGATCCTGAGCGGTTTTCACAGAATGCCCGTGGTCCCTACCAGTATGCGGTTGCGGATGTGTATCATCGGTATGAAAAGCAGCTCCGAGAGAACAATGCGTTGGATTTTGACGATCTTCTCGTGTTGCCGATCCGTCTCTTTCGTGAACATTCAGACGTTCTGGATATCTACCGTTCACGGTTTCTTCATATCCTTGTTGATGAATACCAGGATACCAATCGTGCTCAATACGAGTCGCTGACACTCCTTGCCAGTCTTCACCGGAATCTCTGCGTTGTTGGAGATGATGATCAGAGCATTTACCGGTGGCGCGGCGCCCGATTGAGGAACATTCTCGATTTTGAGAGTGAATACCGGGATGCGGCCGTGGTGCGTCTGGAACGTAATTACCGTTCCACTTCGAATATTCTCAAAGCGGCTTCGAGTGTCGTGGCGAATAATGTGGGACGAAAAGAAAAAACGTTGTGGACCGAGAAAGAAACCGGCTCACCGGTTAAAACCATGGTGGCGTATGATGAAACCGACGAAGCATCACAAATAGCGTATAAGGTGCAGGAATTATGCGCGGCAGGTTTCTCGCTGGGCGATCAGGTGGTCTTGTATCGAATAAACGCTCAATCCAGAACGCTTGAAGATACGTTGACTCATCAGGGTATCCCCTACCGGATTGTGGGTGGTCTGCGATTTTATGAACGTAAGGAGATCAAAGATATTCTTGCATATCTCAAGGTGGCGCTCAATCCGCGGGACGATATAAGCCTCATCCGAATCCTCAATGTTCCTCCCAGAGGTATCGGCGATACGTCGCGTCAACGTCTTTTCGAATATGCATCAAGAAACAAACTCTCTCTTTTTAACGCGGTTGTCGGGTATGATCCTGAACATCCTCCCGAGGATCTGGCGATACGTGGGAAAGCCGCGCGGGGTCTGGCCTCTCTGGGAGAATTGCTTTCCTGGCTCCATGACAGAATCACCGAGGTTCATGTGGGCGAGTTGACTAAAGGTTTGGTGGAGGAACTCCACATCATCTCGATTCTGGAGGAGGAGAGAAGTATTGAGGCGGAAGGTCGAATCGAGAATATCCGTGAGTTACTGACGGCAACGAATGCATATCAGGGGAGCGATGGATCGGGTTCGATTCAGGAATTCCTTGAAGAAGTTTCACTCATTACGCAAGTGGATGAAACCGAATTCGGAGGCGATTTTCTAACCCTCATGACGCTCCACTGCGCAAAGGGACTCGAGTTCCCGGTGGTGTATATCGTCGGCGTTGAAGAGGGACTGTTGCCATGGCATCGCGCTCTCAATGACATGGAAGAATTGGAAGAAGAACGAAGATTGTTTTATGTCGGTATGACGCGAGCCCGGGAGAGACTCATTCTATCGTATGTGACGAATCGATATCAGGGCGGGTTCGGCATGATGAGCCGGGGCGCATCCCGGTTTCTGAAGGAGATTCCCCAGGAATGCCTCGAAACTTCCGGATCACCGGTTGGTTCATACTTCCCGAAACGGCGCCCGTATGCTCCAGGCGCACGGCGAAGATCAACGCAAAAATCCTCACGTTCTAAAACGCACTCCTCATCGACTACATCATCCGATTCTTCTGTGACCCTGGATTACTCATCTAGTCAGGTTCCTCCGACCATGATACTTGCCATGGGCAAACGTGTGGAGCACCCGATTCATGGCCAGGGATTGGTTGTCGCACGTCACGGTTTCGGTGAATCCCTTGAGGTTGATGTCCGATTTGCCGACGGTTCTATCCTCCGATTTCCCGCAAATTCCGGCGAACTCCGACCGATCTCTATTGAATACTGATTAACCGGTTTCAGGCTTGGAAAAAATCGATGAGAGTAGAATAATCGAAATCGCTATCGGGATCGGGATCGGAATCGAATGTTCGGATGTCTCTGTCAGTTATAATATCAGTTGAAAGTTAAAGGTTGGGAAAGAATTGATGAAAGATGAACGATGAGTGATGATTCAAAAATCGGGATCGGGATCGGGATCGGGATCGGGATCGAGATCGGGATCGAAAGAATATAACCCTGGGCCACGAAAAGCTGGATGTTTATCAACTTGCCATTCGCTATGTTGCATGGGTATATGAAAAAGCGAACAGCTTGAGTGGTATCCATCGAAATGCTCGGGATCAATGGCTCAGGGCTAGTCAGTCGATTCCTCTCAATATTGCCGAGGGAAATGGCAAAGCTGCAGAGGCGGATCGACGCAGGTATTTCGAGATTGCGCGTGGATCTACTCTGGAATGTGCAGCAATCCAAGATGTGCTCGTTGTTGGGAATGCTTTGGATAAAGAGGAAAGCAAAGATCAAAAAGGTAATTTAGATAGAATTGCCGCAATGCTGAGTCGAATGGGGGAAGAGGTTACAGAGTACATGATGCTCTGAACGGGTATGAAATCACGGAAATCGAACCCGATCCCGATAGCGAGTTCCGATCCCGATAGGGAGAGGAGTGGCTGACATCCTACAATCGGTATCGGAATCGCTAGTCGAGTCATCACATCTCTTGCCGGGAATCCTTCAGGATAGATCTCTGATGCGGGGTTAATTCCTTGATCCAAATAGTAAAAATGCTATATTAGCCATATATATGACTAAGGAGGAAGTGTTTCCATGCATCAGGTTAATATACACGAAGCAAAAACTCATCTCTCCAAACTGATACGGGAAGTTATGAACGGGGAAGAAGTAGTGATCGCCAAGGGAAATAAGCCAATAGTGAAACTGACCACCATACAGGGCAATAACGCCGAACGAAAACTAGGTAGCGCAAAGGGTAAGATAGTTATCGGCGATGATTTCGATATGCCATTGGCTGATTTCGGCGAATATGTCCAATGAAATATATTCTCGATACGCATGCCTTACTCTGGATTGTTACCGATGATCCCCGACTCAGCAGGGATGCGAAGCGGATCTATCTCGACAAGGCAAACGATATCTGTCTGAGTCTGGCCAGTGTCTGGGAATTGGCGATCAAG
>Ga0180434_10008373_pt1 | contig 11418 bp, 7 predicted proteins | sample SS_ome_7_FD_132453 | JGI IMG/M metagenome (GOLD analysis project Ga0180434, IMG submission 132453) | Hypersaline lake sediment archaeal communities from the Salton Sea, California, USA - SS_1_D_2 metaG | ecosystem: Environmental > Aquatic > Non-marine Saline and Alkaline > Hypersaline > Sediment... | reverse complement strand
TCGCGGCTCGGATGCGCGTCGCGGCTCGGGCGTGGGTCGCGGCTCGGATGCGCGTCGCGGCTCGGATGCGCGTCGAGACCCGGCTGCGCCACGTGTCCAGGCTGCGTCGCGTGTCCCGGCTGCGCCACGTGTTCGGGATGCGTCGCGCGCGGCGGCGGGAGCGGGGCCGGGATGCCGCGGCCGCGCGGCCGACCGTCAGCCGCGCCGCGCCGGACCATCACCGCGCCCGGCGCGAACGGCCGCGTGCCCGCCGCACCGTCCGACTCGGTCTCGGGGACCACCTGAATCGGCACGGCGCGCGGGGCCACGAACGCGAAACCGCACGACGGGCACTCGACCAGGCTGCCTGCGTACTCGGGGAAGATCACCAGTTCCGTATCGCACAGGGGGTTGGGACACAGGAACGCCCAGACGCGCTGGCCGGCGGCCTGCCTGGCGGCCGGGGGCGGGGGCGCGTCGGCGGGCGCGTGCGTCCCGCCGGCGGGCGGGGCGTCGCCTTGGTCGAACAGCCGGTGCCGCCAGGTTTTGCCGCGCATCGTGGCCACCTCGCGGCCATGATATCGGCTGGCGGGGTCGGCGTTAAGAAAATCCGGAAGATTTCGCGGCGTCGTGCGTTCAAGAAGGCGAAGCGGGTGCGCCGGGGCGCTGCCCGTGGAAAAAACGACTTGAAATGCGCCTGCGCGGGCGGCATGCTGGCGGTCGCCACGGATAAAGGAATGCACGTCGAAAACAGGGGGGCACGCGTCATGCAACGGCCCGCGTCGCACGCACTTCTCCTGGTCCTTCTGGCAGTCGTTCCGGCGGTCGCATGGATGGGTCCGGCCGCCCTTGCCGCCGAGTCGCTGGCCGAAAAGGAGGCCCGCGAAGCCTTCGAGTCGCTCTTCGGCCGCGAGTTGCAGCAGGTGACGGCCACGGGCGGCGTCAGCGACGATCTCGCCCTGGCCGGCCGCATGATCGAAGCCGCCGAGAAGGTGCCGGACGCGCCGATCCTGTTCGGCCTGCTCGTCGACAAGGCGTTTGCCCTGTCGCGTCGGCACACCGAGGGGTACCCGACGGCGATCCGGGCGATGGAACTGCTGGCGGCCCACGTGCCCGCCCGCGCCGCCGAGGCGCACGATCATATTATCGAGATCCGTCGCAGCCGCTTCGACACGGGGCCCACGAGCCAGCGGCTGGAGAACGGCGGGGCGCTGGTCGCGGCCCTGGAGGACCAGGCCGCCCGAAAGGAGAAAGCGGGCGACCTCGCGGGCACGCTCGCCATCTGGCGCGAGGCCGCCGCCGTCGCCAAGGCCGTCCAGGATGCAAGAGCGGAGGAGTTCCAGCGCCGGGCCGACGTCATCCAGGACCGCCTCGCGATCCAGCGCCGCATCCGCGACGTCGAGGCCCTGCTGGAACGCGACCCGACGAATACGGCCGCCCGCGAGGGCCTGATCCGGCTGTACGTCATCCGCATGGACGACCCGGCCTCGGCCGTCAAGCATCTGGCGGGCATCGAGGACGCCGACCTGAAAAAGTACGTCCCCGCCGCCGCCAAGCCGCTGGACGAGGTCCCGGAACTGGCGTGCCTGGAACTGGGCGAGTGGTACCGGACGCTGGCAGGCCGGGCGCCGCCGCACTGCCGGCCGGCCATGTGGCTCCGGGCCCATCGGTACCTGGCCCGCTTCCTGGCGATGCATCCGGCGACGGACATCTACCGGACGCGCGGCCAGATGGGCATGGAGAAGGTCACCGAGTCGCTCGCGACCGCGGGCATCCAGCCGCCGGCCGAGACGGCCTCCGAACCGCCGCCCACAGGGCCGACACCCGCCGAACCCGGCCCGGCGGAGCCGGCCGTCGCCCAGCCCACGGTGCCCACGCCGCCCGAGGCCGTCCAGGTGGCCGAGACCACCACCATGCCCCAGCCCGGACCGGGCGCCAAGTGGGTGGACGTGCTCGACGTGGTCGAGCCGACCGAGGACGCGCGGTCCGGCACGTGGGACCGCGCCGGTGGGGCGCTGGCGCTTGGGGAACCGTCGGAGGCGGCGTGCCTGGTGACGCCGATGTCGCCGCGCGGCAGTTACATTCTGCGGGCCCGCTTCGCGCGCCAGACCGCCGAGGGCGACGTCTGTTTCGTCCTGCCCGTCGGCGAGCGGGCCGCCGTCGTCGCGCTGGGGGCCAAGCAGTGCCGGCTCGGGTGCCTCGACCGCAAGCCGCTGGCCGAGAGCACCGCCTGCGGCGCCTGCGACCTGGCGCCCGGCACCCGCCACGACCTGGAGGTGGGGGTCCAGGTGATGGCCCAGGCCGCCATCGTCCACGTGGCGGTCGACGGCCGACTGCGTTTCGCGTGGCGCGGGCCGCTGTCGAGCCTGTCGATGCCGCCCGTCTTCCAGGTGCCGACGACCGACTGCCTGGGCTTCGCCGGCCGGGGCGCCGGCTGCGTGTTCGAGCGATGCCGCCTGCACATGCTGACCGGCCGGGCCGTGGTCTATCAGCGGGTGGCCCAGCGCGAAGGCACCGCCCTGCCGATGAATCAGTGGATCGACCTGCTGCACCTGATCGACCCGGCCCAGGACGCCGTCCAGGGCTCGTGGCAGCGCCAGCCGCACGGCCTGCTGATCGGCGAACGGCAGGACGGCAACCGCATCATGGTCCCGCTGACGATCAGCGGTTCGTACGAGTTGGAGTTGAAGTTCGTCCGGACGGCCCACGACCAGGCCCTGGGCGTCGTCCTGCCCGTCGGGTCGGCCGCGGTGGCCCTGACCTTCAGCCGGAACCGGGGCGAGGTGCACGGCCTGGACATGCTCAACAAACACGGTCCCGCGAAGAACCGGACGGGGTACCGGCCCGGCAAACTGGTCAACGGCCAGGAGTACGCCGTCAAGGTCCGTGTGGAACCGCTGGGCGAGAAGGCCCATATCGTCGCCTGGCTGGACGACGATCAACTCTTCGACTGGACGGGCCGGATGGAGGCCATGGTTCCGCCGCCCAAGTGGCGGATGCCGTTCGCCGGGGCGCCCGGCCTGGTGTGCCAGAACGTGCCGGCGTTCTTCCCGATGTTCCGCCTGCGGATGACCTCCGGGGAGGCCCGGTTCCTCCGCGGCGGCGACGCGCCCGCCGAGGCGGGCGACGCGACGGGCGAGGCGGGGGATTCGGCCGGCGAGGCGGGCGCTGCGCCCGGCGACGGCGCGCCGGGCGGCGCGGACGCGACGGGCACCAACGCCCCGGGTACGACCTCGCCGGGCGAGCCCGGCGGCTGAATCGCGTTGCGGTTGCTGGTAATCCGAAATCCGCAATCCGAAATCGTTCTATTCCGGCGGCCGCGGCAGGACGTACGGCCGGCCGGTCGCCTCGTCGATCCGAACTTCGACCGGCGTCTCGTACACTCCCGCCAGCACCGCCGGCCGGACCACCTCGTCGGGCGTCCCCGCGGCCGCCACGCGGCCCTTCGACAGCAGCACCAGCCGGTCGCCGTACGCCGACGCCAGCGACACGTCGTGGCTGACCGCGACGACGGCCTTCCCTTCCACGCGCGCCAGCCGCCGCAGCAGACTGTAGATGGCATGTTGATGTTTGATATCCAGGAACGCCGTCGGCTCGTCCAGGAGGATCACGTCGGGCTCCTGCGCCAGGGCTCGGGCCAGCAGGACGCGCTGCCGCTCGCCGCCCGACAGGTCCTCGAGGCCGCGGTCGGCGAAGCGGGCGGTGCCCGTCTGCCGCAGCGCCGCCTCGGCCGCCTCCCAGTCGCCCTCCGACTCGAACCCCAGGGCCCCGATGTGCGGCGACCGGCCCATCAGGACGGTCTCGGCCACGGTGAACGGCGCGGCCGCGAGCGTTTCCTGCGGCACGTAGGCGACGCGGCGCGCCAGGTCGGCCCGCCGGTACGAGCCGAGCGGCCGGCCCGCCAGCCGGACCTCGCCTTCGCCCGGCCGGGCCAGGCCCACCAGCAGCCGGAGCAGCGTGGTCTTGCCCGACCCGTTCGGGCCGAGGACGCACGTCAGCCGCCCGGCGTCGGCCCGCATCGAGAGGCCCGCCAGCACCGCCTCGCCGCGGACGTACGCGAAGTGCAGGCCGTCGGCTTCGACCGCCGCCCGGCTGCTGCCGCCGGTGTCGGTGCCGCTGCCGGCCCGGGTGCCACCGGCGGCTTGCCCGCCGGTGCCTTCCACGCCGTCGGGTATCATCGGATTTCCAGGCGTTTGCGCCATCGCGTCCTCAACAGGTAAATGAAGAACGGCCCGCCCGCGAGGGCCGTCAGCACGCCCACCGGCATGGCCGGGATGGCCGCCCCTTCGCTCAGGCACGTCGCCAGGTCGGCCAGGACCAGGAACGTGGCCCCGAAGAAGAACGAGGCGGGGACCAGCCGGCGGTGGTCCGGGCCGAGCACCATCCGCAGGATGTGCGGACAGATGAGCCCGACGAACCCGATCGGCCCCGCCAGCGCCACGCTCGCCCCCGTCACGAGGCTGGCCGCCACGAACGCCGCCAGCCGAAGCCGGTGCACCGGCACGCCGAGGGCGCCGGCGGTGTCCTCGCCCATCGCCACCAGGTTGAACCCCTTGGCGAGGAACGCAAAGAGGATGCCCGCCCCGACGGCCGCCGCCGCTACCACGCCGATCAGTTCCCACTGCGGGCCGAACGCCCCGATGTTCCCCATCATCCAGAGGGCGATGTCGCCGCGCTCCTGGGGCCGGACCACCGCCGTCACGAGCATGATCGCCGCCGCGTAGAACGCGTTCAGGATGACGCCCGCCAAGAGGAGCGTGTACGGCTCGAGCCGCCCGCGCCGCCGCGCTATGCCGTACACGAGGCCGACCGTGGCCAGCGCCCCGACGAAGGCCAGCGCCGGCGCCGCGGCCGCACCCACAAAGAGGCTCGCCAGGATGAACGCCAGCCCCGCCCCGCCCGAGACGCCGAGGATGTACGGATCGGCCAGCGGGTTTCTAAGGAGCGCCTGCATGGCCAGGCCCGCCAGCGCCAGCGCCGCCCCGACCGCGCTGGCCGTCGCCACCCACTCGAGCCGCAGCCACAGGACATCCCACACCTGGGCCGCCGACGGCCACGCCCACAGCCGGCCGCCCACCACGACCGCCGCCGCCGACACGATCAGCCACACCGCCATCCACACGAGGATGGTGAAGACGTAGCGGCGGCGTGTCAGCGGGCGCGGGGTCATGGCGCCGCCTCCCCGGCCAGGTCCGGATGGATCGTCTCGGCCAGCACGCGGGCGGCCTGCCCGACGCGCGGGCCCGGAATCGTCAGGTACGCCTCCGGCAGGACGTACACCCGGCCGTCGCGGACGGCCGGCACGCTCGAGAGGCTCTCCCAGCCGCGGCGGATGGCCTCGTCGCGGCCGGCCGGGCCCGGCACGGCCGCGTTGATGACCACGACCTCCGGCTGCATGGCGACCACCTGCTGCGGGCTGACGGTCGGCCAGTCGGCCGCGTCGGGGTAGGCGTTCTCGGCCCCGGCCACGTCGAGCAACTCATCGACAAACGACCCGCGGCCGGCGATCATGATCCGCGGCGATCCGACCGTCATCGGGAACGCAAAGAGCGTCCGCGGGCGCGCCAGGCCCGCCACCCGCCCGCGGACGGCGGCCAGGTCGGCCTCGATTGTCTTCAGCAGCGCCGCGGCGGCCTCGGGCCGGCCGGTCTCGCGGCCAATCGTGGCGATCGCCTCGCGCAACTCGCCCAAGCGGTCGTTCTCGACCGGCACGACGCGGATGCCCAGGCCCTCCAGCCGCCGCACCGTTTCCGGCAGCCGCGTGACCGTGAAGGCCAGGGTGGGCTCGGCCCGGATGATCGCTTCCAGGTCCAGGTGCAGCGTGTCGCCGACGGCGGGAAGGGCCGCGGCCTCGGGCGGGTGCAGGCAGTACGTGGTCCGGCCGACGATGTGGTCGCCCAGGCCCATGGCGAAGAGGATCTCCGTCAGGTTCGGCGCGAGGCTGAGGATGCGCATCGGCGGCGCAGCCGCGCCCTCGCCGGCCGCGGGGGCGGCGGAAGCGCTGCCGGGCCCCGGCGCGGCGGCGCCGGCGGATGAAGCGCCCGGCGCAGCGGAATCGTCGCACCCTGCCGCCAGGGCCAGCGCCGCCGCACAGGCGGCGCGGAGAAGAAGGGTCGAACGTGTGCGGCACATGGCGGCGATTCTAGGACGACGGGGCCGATACCTCAAGCGCCTTCGCGCAGGCGCCGTTCGAGCCGCCCGCCGCGAAGGGCGCTTGACAACTCCCGTTCCGCGGGGTACAGTGGACGCACAATCGAATACGGAGCCGGGAACAGGGAAGGCGGTGCAAATCCGCCGCGGTCCCGCCGCTGTAAGCGAGGACGAAAGGCCCGACTGTCTGGTCACTGCCCTTCGGGGCGGGAAGGCCGGGCCGAGTAGGACGAATCGCAAGCCAGAAGACCTCTCCCGGCCTCCACGACGCCAGGCGTTCCTCGCGGACAGGATCGGCCGGCACGAAGGCGTGTTCCCCTTCGGCCCCCGCGCGAGGCCGAAGGGTTTTTCTTTTCGGCCTTGCCGAGGCCCGTTCGGGACCGCCGACCACCGTCGCACCCGGGGAAACACGAACCGCGATGCCGACCGGCGACCGCGCGCCGGACGGGAGGAGGGCGCACCGCCATGCTGTCAAGAACACTTGCTGTCATGTTGATGCTCTGTGCGGCCGCCGCGACGGCCGGCGCCGCGATGAACGACCTCGGCATCCCCGTGCCGGAGCCGGGGCTGTGGCACTTCACGGCCCTGGCGTCCGACGCCGCCGGCACCGTGTACGCCTTCGAGGGCGACACGCTGTACCGCCTCCAGGGCGGGGGCTTCCAGCCGCTGATCGCGGGCCTCGAGGCCGCCGTCTGGCCCGGCCAGAACATGACCATCGACCCGTCGGGCTTCGCCGTCACGCCGTCGGGCCGGACGGCCTACGTGGCCACCGGCATGACCGGCCGGCTGGTCGAGGTCAACATCGACACGGGCTCGGCTCAGTTCGGCGCGGCGCGGGAACTGACGGGGGCGGCCATGACGTCCGGCTCGAACTACGGCGTGGCGGTCGACCCGCTGACCGACACGGTGTACCTGACCGATTCGTACGCGGCCGACGTCTACGCCGTCGACACGGCGGGGGCCGGGGCCCTGACGCTGGTGCGGGCCTTCGCGGGCGGGCTGTTCGGCAGCGGCATCGGCTTCTCGCCCACGGGCGACCTAGTCGTCCCCGTGGCGACGGGCTATGCCGCCTGGCCCACCGACGACACCTACCCCGTGGACGTGTGGCGGTTCGGCCGCGACGTCCTCGACACGCTGCCCGCCGGCCCGGTGCCGGCCGACCCCGGCGACGAATTCGCGTCGGGTCTGGCGGTCTCGGGCAGCGGGTTCACGGCGGTCGACGCCGACGGCAACACGTACCTCCAGGCGGCCGACGGCATCTACTGCGTGGGCCCGACGGGCGCGCCCTCGGTGCTCGTGGGCGACACGTCGGCCAACGCGTTCGACCTGGTGGGCGTGGGCTACATGGGTCTGGCGTACGACGCGGCAGGCGACCGGCTGCTGTTCGCCCATCGGACCGACGATGCCCAGCCGTGGTCGCTGCACGAATACGCGCTGCCCGAACCGGTGACGCTGGCGCTGCTGGCCGCCGGGGCGGGCGGACTGCTGCTGGCCCGGCGCCGTCGGGCGTAGCCGGACCGGCGCCCGCTCCGGGCCGCGCTGGTCCGCTCCGGTGCGTTCCGATCCGGTCCGTACATCGAAAGACCGTGATGCGACGCGCAGGCTTCACGCTGGTGGAATTGCTGGTGGCCATCGCCATCCTCGGTACGCTGGCGGCGCTGCTGGCGCCGGCGGTGGCCGAGGCCCTCGTGCTGGCCGACCGGACGGCCTGCGCGTCGAACCTGCGGCAACTGGGCCTGGCGCTGAAGATGTACCTGAACGACAACAACGGCATGTTCTTCCCGATCCGCGAGACGGAGCCGGGCGGCGTGGCGTGGTACTTCGGTTTCGAGCCGCGCGGCTCCCAGGCCCGGGGCGAAGGCAAACGCACCCTGGACCGGACCCGCGGCAGACTGTATCCGTACCTCCGGACGGCCGAGGGCGTGGAGATATGCCCGGCCTTCGATTATTACGGCGCCTACAAGGCCAAGTACGAGGGCAAGTGGTGGACGTACGGCATCAACGCCGAACTGGCCGGCCTGCCCGCGTGCCGGAGCATCACGGAGGTCCGCGGCCGCGACGCCGGCCGGACCGTCCTGTTCGCCGATGCGGCCTGGATCAACACCTTCCAGCCGCCCGCCACGCCCCAGAACCCGCTCGTGGAGGAGTGGTTCTACATCCGGCCGGGCGTCCGGTACGTCCACTTCCGCCACGGCGGCTTTGCGAACGTGCTGCTGGCCGACTGGCACGTCGAGGCGATGAAGCCGGCCGAGGGAAGTTTCGACCCCCGGCTGCCGGAGGCCCGCATCGGGTACCTCGACCCGAAGGCGGTGCTGTTCCGGCCGCGTCCGGGACCATAGGCATGCTGCACACGGCTCCGGCGGCGCACATTCCGCGTCGGCGCCGCAAAAAAGTGCCTGCCTCGCTGCCCGTCCTGCCGATAGTACCTTCGAGGCCCTCCGTGCGCCCCGCGGGCGCTCCTCCATCGTGTGGCCCGGCCGGCTTGACCGGCCGGGGGATTCGCACGGCGTGCAGAGATTCATCTGCCGAAGGTGGGCCCGCCGCGCGAGACGGGTCTGGACGAAAGGACGGTCCGTGATCGGCCGATGGGCTGCACTGGTGGCAGGCGTGCTGATGGCTACGGCTCCCGCGTGGGTCGCCGCGGCGGCGGGAGCGACCGGGGCGAGGGCCGGGGCCAACGCGCCGGCCGTGCGCGCCGACGTGGTGAAGAAAACGTTCACCCCCGTCCCCGGCGAGGTGGTCGACGGGGCTGAGAAAGCGGCCGCGGGGCCGGTCACGGTCGATGCCGTGGTACTCGAGAACGCCGTCTATCGCGTGACGGTGGTGCCGGCGCTGGGCGGGCGGATCGAGCAAATCGTCCACAAGCCGAGCGGGCTGGACCTGCTCGCCGGCGACGCGGCCGGCGACGCGGCCGGCGGCGGGTGGCAGGTGCGGTTCCCGTGCCCGGAGGCCGGACCGCCGGTGCGCGGCGGCGTGGCGTGGCGGCTGGTCGAGGAACCGGACCGGGCCGTCACCGTGGCCATGGACCGCCGGTTCCGTCAGTTCACGGGCCGGGGGCGGCGGAACTTCTCGCCGATGCGCGTGGGGATTCTGGTGACGCTCCGGCCGGGGGCGGCGGCCGTCGAGGTCGCCACCCGGGTCGATAATCCGCTGCCCCTCCGGCAGGGATTCCGGCTGTGGCAGGCGGTGCGGTTCCCCGAGACGGCGGCGTGGACGGCGCTCGTGCCGGTGGCGGCGACGGCCGACGCCGCGCTTGCCACGGTCCGTCCGTTCCGCGGCGCCGGTGCGGCGCCCGGCGACAAGGCGGCCGGGCGGCCGGCCCTTCCGTGGGGCGTCGGTCCCGCCGGCGACTGGACCGGCGTCTACGATCCGGCCAGGGACGCGAACTACCTGCTCATCCGGTCGCGCCACACGGCCCCCGGCATCGAGGTGCCGGCGCCGGCCGGACGCGGCGACGGGGCCGGCATCGAAACGGCCGTCGGCTCGAACGTCACGCCGGCCCATCCGGGGCACTACCTCCAGGCGTTCGGGGCGTACGTGCTGCGCGGTCGGCTGGCCCTGGTGACGGGTATCGGGCCGGTGGCGTGGGCGAATCGCCGGGTGGCGGTCGGGTTCGAGCGGTCGGGCCGGCTGACGACGGTCCGGGTGGCCGGCTTCGGGCCGACGCAGGAGGTCCGGCTGATCCTCCGGTCGGGGGACGAGCGGCGCGAGATTCGCGAGCGGCTCGGACCGACCGAGCCGGCCGTGTTCCGCGCCATGGACTGGACCGGGCCGGTCCATCTGACGGTCCAGGGGGCGAACGGCGACGACCTGGCCCAGGTAACGCTGCCGCTGTCGGTGCCGGCGGCGGACGCCTCGGCGGTCGATGCGCTTCGGCGCGAGATCGGCGGCCGGGACTGGTCGACGATGGACCTGGCGGGATGGCATCCACCGGCCGGCCGGCCGGGCCCGCCGGAGGCCGTGGCGGCGCTGGCGCAGCGTGCCGCCACCGAGCGCGAAGACCGGCTGCTGGCGGCGGCGCGGGGCCTGATGCAGGCCGACACGCCGGGGTCGGTCCGCTGGCAGGCCGTCCGAAACCGGCTGGACTTCCTCTCCCGCGACGCCAAGCATCCGGCGTATCTCCATGCGTACCTTGGCCTGATGATGACGCTGGAGGCGGGGGGCCGGGCCACGGCCGAGACGGCCCGGCATCCCCCGGCGGCCCTGCCGCTGCCGGCCGGCCACTATCTGACCGCGCTGAACGCCCTCGCGGGCGGGGCGATGCTGCCGGCCCTGAGGCACCTGAAGGAATGTGCCGCCCAGACCCCCGCCATCGCCATGGGCCTGGGCAGCCTGGGCATCGCGGGCAACGAGCGCCGGCATCCGGCCTCTCTGGCGGGCGGCCAGTGGACCGACCTGGCCCAGGCGGCGGTCCTGTTGGAGATCAAGCAGCCCGAGCGGGCGGTCGGCGTGCTGGACCGGATGCTTCGGGTCGACCCGTCGCGGGTGGAGGCGGTGGCCCTGATGGCCGAGGCCCACGCCCGCCTGGCCGAAGCGCACACCCGCGAGGCCGCCGCCCATCGCCGGCAGGCCGTCGCGCTTCAGGCCGACGCCGAGCGGATGCTGAAGGCAAACCCCCAGGCCGCCCGCGACCTGGAGGCGCTGTGGGAAGAGGTCCGCCTGGGGCGGTGGTCGGGCATTCCGCGGCCGTAGCGGTGCGGCGCCGGCGGGCGCGATTCGGCCGCAGTGGGCCATCCGTGGCAGGCGCGGCGGAGATCGCCTCCCACATCTTGCGGTGACAGCACGCTGTCACATCGTTGCTCCCGGCATATTTCTTCTTGATTCCCGCTACTCGAATGCCGATACGAGCACTGTCGCCTTGAACGGTCCGAGTCAGGCCGGACCGGCGCTGGGGGCGACCGTCTTTGCGCTGGGAGGGACTGGGATGAGGGACCGCATCCGTATTTCCACGTCCGGGGTCCGCCTGCACCAGTTTGTCTGCGGGGCGCTGCCGGCTATCGCGTACCTGCTGGGCTGGCTTCCTCCGGTGTGGGTGGCGCTGGGCCTGTCGGCCCTGGCGTTGGCGTCGCCGCGGTTGGCCGTGACGGCCCTTGCGCTGGGGCGACGGCGCGGCACCGACTCGGAGGACGACCTCAGTCCACACGCGGGCCTGTATCGGCTGGACGAGGGACTGCGGCTCGCGCTGCTGGGCGCCGGGGCAGCGGTCGTGCACGCGGGCGAGGCGCTCGGGTGGCTGCCGATCCTGGCGGCCGCCGCCATGTCCATCCTCGAAGGCACGACCGCCTTCTC
>Ga0180434_10008371_pt1 | contig 11422 bp, 11 predicted proteins | sample SS_ome_7_FD_132453 | JGI IMG/M metagenome (GOLD analysis project Ga0180434, IMG submission 132453) | Hypersaline lake sediment archaeal communities from the Salton Sea, California, USA - SS_1_D_2 metaG | ecosystem: Environmental > Aquatic > Non-marine Saline and Alkaline > Hypersaline >... | reverse complement strand
GCGGGGTCCGGCAAAAAGCAGCCGGCCGTCGTGGTGAAGGGGCAGGACCAGCAGGCCGGGCAGTCGCTGGAAAAGCAGCATCTCGAAACCACCATGCTGGAGATCATGAATGCTGCATAGACGGGTCTATCAGTTTCTGATTGTCTATAGCCTGGGGCTGGCACTGCTTCTGGGCATCAAGTATCTCCTGGAGCTTTCCAATTATGTCATCCCGGGTCCGATGGAAATCTGGATGACCTGCCGGGAGGTGACCCGGCGCTACTTCGCCGATGTCATGGATACCATGACGGTGGCGATCATCGGGCAGGTGCTGTCCATCTGCATGGCCGGCTTTATCGGCATTGTCGGCCGCCAGACCACCTGGCTGGGATCTTTCGTCAAGGTGGCGGCCTATAACGTCCAGGCCTATCCGATCGTGGCCCTGGCGCCCATTATCTTCATTCTGCTGGGCGACGGATTTATCTCCCGCTTGCTGATCGCCGCCATGATCTGTTATTTTCCCCTGCTGCTGTCCGTCCTCGGCATCATGTCCGAGCCGGTGCGGGACATTGAACATTTCTACCGCAATACCGGGCGTCTGCGCTGGCAGCTGGAAGTGAAGATTCGTGCTTTTGAAAACATTGGCAAGCTGACGACGGTGGTGGCCGGCAGTGCCACCCTGGCCATGGCGGGAACGATTGTGGCCGAGTTTATCGCGGCGAATGCCGGCATCGGTTACAGCATCCGAATTGCCCTGTACCAGAGCGACCTGGGTAAAATTCTGGTGGCCCTGTTTCTGATCGGCATATCGCTTTCGATCTACCAGGGCCTGCTCGAATGGATAGGCGCCATGGTCCGGAAAGCCTGGGAGAGTCAATAGCGTTTGGCACGATGATCCGGTCGGATCAGAGAGGAGGGTGATATGCGAAACCATCGCGTGAGGGGAATCGGTTGGGCGGTTGCGGTATGCCTGACCCTGTTGGCGGCCTTTCCCCCCGCGGCTGCGACAGGAGCTGAAAAACTCACCTACCGGTTGAAATGGCTTTTCAACACCAGCGTGGTCGGCGACCTGTACGCCGACGTGCGCAAAAAATTTGCCGCGGCGGGCCTGGACGTCACCGTAAAGCCCGGCGGACCCGAGCGGGACGCCATCAAGGAACTGGAGTTGGGCCAGGCCCAGTTCGGGGTCGCTTCCGCGGATCAGGTCATTCGCGCCATGGCCAAGGGATCGCCGGTGGTGGTCATTGCCCAGTTGTTCCAGATCAATCCGCTGCAGTGGATCTATCGCCAGGCGGACCCGCCGATAACCCGTCTCGAGGATTTGCGGGGGCGCACCATCGGCATCACCTATGGCGGCAATGATGAGACCATTATGCGCACCCTCCTGGCCAAGGCCAATTTGACGGAGCAGGATGTGCGTCTGTTCAGCGTGCGCTACGATTACACGCCTTTCTTCCAGAAAAAAGTGGATATCTGGCCGGTGTATCGCAACACCCAGGGGATTTTTATCGGCCAGAAAATGATGGATGGCGGCGAACCCGTGCAGTTTTTTATTCCGTCCGACTACGGCATCCAGTTCGTGGCCAACTCCGTCGTGACTTCCCGCCAGATGGCGGAGGAACGTCCGGAAACGGTCCGGCAATTTCTCACCGCCCTGTTGAAAGGCTGGGAGGAAGCGCTCGACCCGGCCAAGAGCAGTTTGGTGGTCGAGATGCTGCAGGAATTCGACAAGGATACGCCCCGGAAGCAGCTGGCGGAGCAACTGGAGATTACCCGGCGCCTGGTGAAACCCCAATCCGGTGTGGCCATCGGGGTTATCGACAGAGACGCCTGGATCCAGACCGAAAAGATCATGTACGACCAGAAGCAGATCGTGAAGCCGGTCCATGTCGAAACCGCTTTGATGCCGGGATTTGCTTTTTAAGACAGGACGAATAGATGACACACGCATTCTGGGATTGGTGGCAGCATCTGCCCCGCATGATCGATCCGAATCTCTTTGAGATCGGATCGTTCCAACTTCGCTACTACGGCCTGATGTATATCGTGGCCTTTGCGCTGACCTATGGGCTTCTGGTCTATCGGTCAAAAAAAGATGGCTTCACCTGGTTTACCCCGGAACACATCCAGGACTTGATGGTCTGGTTGATTGCCGGGACGATTCTGGGCGGCCGATTGGGATATGTTCTCTTCTACGATCTGAGCTTTTTTGCAGCCCATCCGCTTAAAATATTTCTACCCTTCGATTTATCCGACGGCTTCCGGTTTACCGGCATCTCCGGCATGTCCTATCATGGTGGGGTTATCGGTGTTGTCGCTGCCGGCTATCTCTTCAGCCGGCGGCACAAGCTTCCGTTTGTCACGATGGTGGACTTCGTCGCGCCGGCCGCCCCCCTGGGCTATACTTTCGGACGTCTGGGCAATTTCATCAATGGGGAGCTATACGGTCGTGTCACCACGGCGCCCTGGGGGATGTTTTTCCCGCTGGACCCCGCCCATCAGCTGCGGCACCCCTCCCAGTTGTACGAAGCGTTCTTCGAGGGCCTTTTCCTTTTCGTGCTGCTCTGGGCGGTGCGCAATCATCCCCGCTGCAAGGGCGGGCTGCTGGGGCTGTATCTGATCGGTTACGGCACGGTGCGCTTCGGCATCGAGTTCTTCCGCGAGCCGGACCCCCACCTGATGTACGTCCTGGGGCCTTTCACCATGGGGCAGGTGCTATGTGCCGCCATGGTGCTGGTCGGTCTGGCGACCTACGGCCTCGGACGGCGGGCGGTTCTGGGAGGAGCGTCGCCGCGATAAAAAGAGTCTATCTGCTATTTGAATTTCAAATTGCTCGATCGAATCATCTTATTTTAACCATTAGGGATAATATTGTTTTCGCTATCGTCCTTCACGATCAAATGGATATGATTCGATGTCACGACATCGTTCAGCACCACGATTCCGAAGAACCGCCTTTTGGCTTCGAAAAGCCACCGAAACCCGCGATAGCGGTCCTTTCCCCCTATCTCGATTATAACAGCAGGTTATCTTGGGGCGACCCTTTTCTAACCTTTCTAAGCCTCAGCCCCCTCTATGAACCCTGCGCCGCGACAGCCCAAAACGGCTCAGTTCTTTCGGTCGCGGATCGCATCCAGGCGGTCCCTGTTCAGCGTGTCCTGACGCGGTTTGTGCTTCACATGCAGGGCGGCCTTGGACAGCATGTAGGCTGAGATAGGGGCCGTTATAAAGATGAACAACACGATCAGTATCTCCTTGATACTGATGCCCTTGCCCTGGAAGGAAAAAAAGATTGTCGACGCCATCAGGATGGAGCCGAGTCCCAAGGTGGACGCCTTGGTCGGGGCGTGCAGCCGCATGAAGAAGTCCGGCAGGCGGAACAGGCCAATCGACCCGATCAGCAAGAACACGGCGCCGCTGAGGAGAAAAAACGCTGTCGCTACATCTCTAACCCACATCGCATTCCCCTATTCGATAATGTCCCCGTGCAGGATAAATTTACAGACCGCCGACGTGCTCACGAAGCCCAGCATGGCGATGAAAAGGGCGCCTTCGTAGTACAGCGGTGATCCCATAAAAATGCCGAGAATGACGATCAAGGCGATCACGTTGATATACATGGTATCGAGTGCGATGACGCGGTCGATCAGGTGCGGCCCGATCATGAAGCGGCCGAGATTCAAGAGCAGCGAAACACCGATGATGCCGCTGGCTGCCAAGAGGAACGTTTTTAACATCCGAATATCTCCTTTAAGGGTTTTTCATAGCGCTTCTTGATGCGAAGGATGAGCTGCGCTTCGTCATCGACATGCAGCGCATGCAGGTAAAGGGTCTGGTTGTCCTCCGAGACTTCGGTACTGACAGTCCCCGGCGTCAGGGAGATGGTGCTGGCCAAAAGTGTAATGGGAAGTGGGCTCTTGAGATCTAGCGGAATGGCGATAAAGCCGGGTCGCAGATTGCCCGGGGGCCCCAATACCTGTGTGGCAACGACCATATTGGAGACGATGATGTCGCCGATCAGGACCGCCACATAGGCGGCGGCCTTGAAGGGCTTTTTGACGGCCGGCGTGGTGGTCTGGAGGCTGCTGACACCGACCGGAATGACCCACGCCAGGGCCGTGGCCAGGAGGACATTGCCGAGGGTAAAGGTATGGGTCAACAACAGCCATACCCCGAACAGCAGTACAAAGTTGAACGCGCTGGGCACGTAGGTTCGACGATCAGGGGGACGCATGGGTGCTACTCCGATCTTCTTGGATGGTCTGTTGAACGATTTGCATGCTCTGGCGGATATCTTTTGCCGCGCCGTTGCTATAGGCAACGATAGGATCCGCAAAGAGGGTAAGCACGGGCGTCACGCTCAACAAGATAACGATGGCCAGAATTTGCGTGGGCCGCGTTTTCGCCTTTGCGGATCTTTTAGCGGAGCCTTGCCAGAAGAGGGTGGTGCCGGCCCGCGAGAAAGCGATCAGGGCGATAAAACTGCTGAGCAACAAGGCCGGCCAGACCCACACTTGCTCCGCAAACCGGTGGGTAGAATGCAACAGCAGCGTTTTACCGATAAACCCGGAAAGCGGCGGCAGACCGATCGCCGCTATCGCCCCGACGACAAACAGGGCTCCCAGAACGCCGGTTGGCCGCATTTGTTTGGAGGACACCAGACGATCCTGGGTTGTGCCACGCTGCAGGCGGATCTGATCGGCGATCAGAAACAAGGCGCCGGTCGTGACGGTGGAATGCAACAGGTAATACAGGCCGGCGGATAGATGTTGTCCGCCGTCGATCACGAAGGCCAGGAGCAGGGTGCCGACCGAGACGATCACCATGTTGGCGGTCAGCAGCCGCAGGGACGGCGCTGCATAGGTGCCGAGGGCTCCGATAACGATGGTGGCGACCGCCAAGGACCAAATCCACGGTGTGGCCAGATGCGCCAGGGCCCCTGCGTCGCTGCCGAAGATGCCGCCGAAAACCCGATAGATGGCATACACGCCCACCTTGGTCATGATGGCGAAAAGGGCTGCCACGGGCGCGGGCGCGGCGGCATAGGTGTGCGGCAGCCAGAACTGCAAGGGCAAAAGGGCAGACTTCAAACCGAATACCAGCAGCAGCAGGAGCCCGCCGGCCTTGGCGATGGCTTGCTCTGCCGGAGACAGCAGCCCGACCTTGGCGGCCATATCGGCCATGTTGAGGGATCCCAGGGTGCCGTACAAGGTGCCCAGGGCGATCAGGAAAAAGGCCGAGCCGAGCAGATTCAAAGTGACGTATTGAAAGCCTGCTCTGGTTTTTTCCTTGCCGCCGCCGTGCACCAGGAGGGCATAGGAGGAGATGAGCAGCACTTCAAAAAAAACAAAGAGATTGAAGATGTCGCCCGTTAAAAAGGCGCCGTTGATGCCCATCACCTGGAACATATAGAGGGGATAGAAAAACGGCCCTTCGCCATCCTCTTTGCCGGCACTGTACACACAGGCACAAAAGGCGAGCACGGCGGTCACGGCGAGCATCAGGGCCGTGAGACGATCGACCAGCAGCATAATGCCAAAAGGGGGCTGCCAGCCCCCCAGGGCATAGATCTGGGGTTGATTCGCCGCGTGGTGGAGCAAGAGTCCCGCAACACCCACCAACGCGGCAAGCACTCCCCCGGCGAGCCAGCGCTGCGCCCGGACGCGGGCGGCCAGAGGCGGCAGCAGCATCACCATTCCGGCGAGAGACGGCAGCAGGATCGGCATCAGGGGGAAGTGGTTCATGGGCGCCTCTCCTTCCGCCGCATCTCGTTTTCGATGGTCGGCGGATTCCCGTCGACGTGATCATTGCCCAGATCGGTGCGGGCGCGCATGGCCAGGATGATGGCAAAGGCCGTCATGGCGAACCCGATGACGATGGCCGTCAGGACGAGCGCCTGCGGCAGCGGGTCGGCAATTTGCTCGGACTGTCCCAGAATCGGAGCGGCATTGATGACGAGGCGGCCACTGGCAAAGAGAAACAAATTGGCAGCATAAGAGAGCAGGGTTAGCCCGACGACGACGGTGAATGTCCTGCCGCGCAAAGTGAGGTAGACACCGCAGCTGGTCAGCACGCCGACGCAGAAGGCGAAAACAAGTTCCATAACGCTGTTATCCTTTCAGGCCGCGCCGGTCAGACACTGTCAACGCGCCCAGCTTGGACAGAATCAACATGCAAGCGCCCACTACGGTGAGGTAGACCCCCATGTCGAACGCCATGGCGCTGGCCAGCTCGATTTCCCCCAGGAGCGGGAAGTGGATGTGGTCGTGCCAGCTTTTGAGAAACGGTTGCTGCCATAAAAAACCGCCGATACCGGTCACAGCGGAGAGGCACAAGCCGCCGCCGATCAAATGGAGGTAGTTTATGTTCAGGCGCGCTTTCAGCCAGTCATGGCCCTGGGCGATATATTGCTGGATCACCGCAATCGAGGTGATCAGGCCGGCGATGAAGCCGCCGCCGGGCAGATTATGGCCGCGCAGGAAGATATAGACGGATACCATCATCGCCAGTGGCAGCATGGCCTGAGAAATTATCCCCAGCATCATGGGATGTTTGTCCTTGGACCACGGCAGCCCGTCGTTATCGGTATTGGACTGGAAGAGGCGCATGCGGCCGATAAGGTTGCAGGCGCCTAGGGCGGCGATGGCCAGCACGGTGATTTCACCGAAAGTATCGAAACCGCGGAAGTCGACCAGGATGACATTCACGATGTTCGTACCGCCGCCCAGAGCCTTGGCATTCTGGGTGTAATACCAGGAGATGGAATCGTGCGGTCGTGTCATCAGCGCGTAGGTAATGGTGCCGACGACCCCGCCGATCAAGACCGCCACCGATGCATCCCTGATAATGATGCCGGGCGAAGAGTAGTTGCGGATCCGCTGGGGCAGATAATAGAGGGCCAGCAGCAGTAGGATAATGGTGACCACCTCGACGGAAAGCTGCGTCAATGCCAGGTCGGGCGCGGAAAAGAGGGCAAAGGCGATGGCGACGATCATTCCGACCACCGAGAGCAGCAGGAGGGTCAGGAGGCGCAGATGATGCCAGATGACGGTGGCCACCGCACTGACGCAGAGCAGGGTGGCGCAGGCGACCATGACCGGATCGATCGGTATTTGGGGCCGCAGACCGACGGTCGTGTCCAACTCCATCAAGGGCACGATGGTAAAGGCGAGGGCCAGGAAGAGCAGCCAGAACACGGCCCGCTGGGTCGATCCCGGATCGAACCAGGTCAAAAACAGACGCAGTCTGTTTCGGATGCCCTTGATACCATCGTCGAACAAGCGGCTTTCATCGCGCTCCGGGAAATAGGTCTGCAGATAGAACAGGCGGTGACGGTAGTAGTAGATCGTACCCCCGCTGACCAGGGCAAATACACTCATCATCAACGGCAGATTCACGCCGTGCCAGATGTGCAGGTGGTATGCCGGCAATCGGCCGTTCAGGACGGCGGTGGATGCCGAGGCGAGCATGTCTCCGACCGTGAACTCGGGAAAAAGGCCCACCATCAGACAGAGGCCGACCAGGATCTCGACCGGTACCCGCATATAGTGGGGCGGTTCGTGGGGCGTTTTGGGCAGGTTTTTTGGCTCACCGTTGAAGAAGACATCATGAATGAAGCGCAGCGAATAGGTGACCGAGAAGGCGGCCCCGATGGTCGCGAAAACCGGGATCATCCAGGAGATGGAGCCCAGTGCGCTCTGCGCCAGCGTTTCCGCAAAAAACATCTCTTTGGACAGAAATCCGTTCAACAGAGGTACGCCGGCCATGGCCGCCGAAGCGACCATCGCCAAGGCTGCGGTCTGCGGCATGTATTTCCAGAGACCGTTGAGTTTGCGCATATCGCGCGAGCCGGCTTCATGGTCGATAATGCCGGCCGCCATGAACAGCGACGCCTTGAAGGTGGCGTGATTGATGATGTGAAAGACGGCCGCCACCGCTGCCAGCTCTGTGTTCATTCCCAGCAGCAACGTGATCAGGCCCAGATGGCTGACCGTCGAATAGGCGAGCAGCCCTTTCAGGTCGTGTTTGAAGAGCGCCAGATAGGCGCCGATCAGCATCGTCAGCAGACCCGTCACGCTGACGATCAGAAACCAGCTCACCGTGCCGGAGAGGACTGGGTATAAGCGGGCCATCAGGAAGATACCGGCCTTCACCATGGTGGCGGAGTGCAGGTAGGCGCTGACCGGCGTCGGCGCCGCCATGGCATGCGGCAGCCAGAAGTAGAACGGGAATTGGGCCGATTTGGTGAACGCGCCAAGCAGTACCAGTACGAGAACGACGTGATACGAGGCGGACTGACGGATGCGATCGCCGCTTTGAAGCACCAGATCGATGTCGTAGGAACCGACGGTCTGGCCCATGAGGATGATGCCGGCGAGCAGCGCCAGGCCGCCGGCACCGGTGATGGTCAAGGCCATGCGCGCGCCCTTGCGTGCCTCGCTGCGATGGTACCAGAAGCCGATCAGCAGAAAAGAACTGATGCTGGTCAGTTCCCAGAAAAACCAGAGCAGCAGCAGGTTGTTCGATAGCACAATCCCGATCATCGCCGCCATGAACAGCAGCAGATAGGCGTAGAAGAGCCCCACCTTCTCTTTTTCAGACAGGTAGTAGCGGGCATAGAGGATGACCAGCAGCCCGATGCCCAGGATCAGGAGCGCAAACAGGAGCGACAGACCGTCCAGTCGAAAGGCGATGTTCAGACCCATGGCCGGCATCCAGGCGGCTTCGTAGCGGACCACCGCCCCTTCGAAAATGCCGGGAATGCGGGCGGCAATGACGGCCAGGGCCAGCGCCGGCAAGAGCGCGGTCGTCGCCGCGCAGCCGCTACGGCCCCATCTTTCGGTAACTAACGGCACCAAACCGCCTAGAAACACCAATAGCGGTATCCAATAAAGGTTCATGAACAGACGGCTCTCCGATTCGTGAATCCCATTAGGCACATCCACCCTGAGGACTGTTCGACAGCGAACAGGGCATTTTCATTAGACCAGCCTCAGCCCATAGGATAAAGGCCTGCGGCTTCCACTATTCGGCGTTCTGTCAGCCGAAAACCGAGGCGCTCAGCAGGCTATGAGCGTTGTCCGGATAGTCCAGTTCTCTTGGTACTCCCGGCAGAAATCCATTGCTCTATCCACTGTGCGCTGCAGGAGCGATGGGAGTGTTTAGCGGGGAAATAGGTGGATAATTCTTACACCAAATTTCAGGGGCTTGCAAGTTGGCGGCTGGCTGGAGAGGGGAGCGGACGGTGGTGGGCCCGTCATGGGGTCGCTGGCGGAAACCTCAAAGGGGCCGGCTCTCACCTGTTGACAGCAACGCTTCTTTTGCGATCATAATGATGCAATACAAACGATCGTTCGTCTGTCAATTGCTGCGGCATATACGGCATTACCCGATTTGTTGCGGTTCAATTCCGCCAACTTGTCTTCTTTGTCGACGATTCTGAGTTTTTCGGGATGGGTGTTGTCGGTAAAAGCCTGCATGACATCCGAACCTACGTGCTGAAAATCCTTGTGCCGGCGTATGAGCGTTTCAGGATGGCTGAGTGTCACCTCCGGTGCGGATTCACCCGCTGTTAAATAGTGCTCATCCATAAATGGGCAATTTGCCCGATATCGGCGTTACGCGAAAAATTGAATCCTCGGCATATCAACCACCCTAATTTTCAGCAAACGGCTGCACTCTTGGCTGAGCGGGGAAGGGCTCTCATAGCCGACTTGGAAAGCTGCTGTCGCGGCATCCATATTGTCTGTCCCGCTGCAAGGGGGCTGTTGGGACTTTATCGGATCGGTTAGGGCGCGGTACGCTTCGGCATCGGGTTCTTCCGCGAGCCGGACCCGCACTTGAGGTACGTTCTGGGGCCTTTCACGATGGGGCAGGTATTGTGTGCCGCCATGGTGCTGGTCGGTCTGGCGGCCTACGGCATTGGACGCCGGGCGGCGCAAAAGGTAGCGGTGCCCTGAACGCGGTATGCGGCAATTCATCACTTCGAAAGCACCGCACTCCGGTTGAATCTCAGGGGATGGAACCAACGGGGCGTGTTTAAATTTCCTTCCGGCTCGGCAGGGCATCCTCCTTGACAACGAAGGGTTTGATATCGAGGATGGGCGTACCGTCGAGCATGTCCATGCCACGCACACGCAGCACGTTCTCGTCCCTTGCCAATACCTCCAGCACCGACAACCCGATCGGATTGGGTCGCCTGGGCGAACAGATGCTGAACACACCCAGAGACTTCTCCCGATGCGGTGGGGTTTGCTTCAAAAGATCGTCTGAGAACGTGGGGCTCTTGTGGAAATGGAAGAGTACGACAATGCGTTGCCCGGCGGCAATGTCCGAAAGCCCTTCCCTATACGCAGGATCGATCACCAGCGTGCCTTCCACATCCGACACCGTCCAGTGCCGGGGGATGCTCGCTGCATCCGTGTGTGCCGTTCCAATGGATTGTAAGGTCATTTGCATGGTGATCTTATGCCGGGTGACGTTATTAAATTTTATCAGGACAGCAGGATCAGCGGGGTATCAACTGCCCCTTGAACCCGGACTGTTCCAATGCGGCCAGCACCTGGGACGCGTCATCGGGGTGGCGGAAGCCCCCTACCATGACGACGGGGGCGTTGCTTTCGCGGTCGCCGGGCAGCCGGTAGGGCAGGAAGCCGGAGGCCATCAGCCGGTTCTCCAGAGTTTCCCCTGCCGGATCCATTTCATCCGGCGTCACGGCGATTGCTAAAGCAATGGGGGTCAGGAACGCCTCCGGAAACCCGATGCGGGCGATATCGGCGCGATATTTTTCAGCCTCTTCGGGCGTCTGATAGCATCCGATGTAAACCCGATACCACACTCCGGTCGATCCCATGGAACCCCTGCCGATAAAGGCCCGCTGACCCTGGGTGGTCAACTCCACACCCAGCTGAAAAGCATCTTCTTTCTGTTTATAGGATTTGACCTGATAGGCATAGGGATAGGCGGCGGAAACAGCGATGGCCTGACGCTCTTCGCCGGCGTCGGATTCAGGTTCTGCTGCCGGTGATGCCGCGGGTTCGGTGGTCGGTGCCGGTGCCGGTTGCGGCGTTTCCGCAGGAGGCGCAGGAGGAACCATGCCGTCCGGCATACGCTGGACAAAAGCCCCCTTGAAACGATCGGGGTCGAGTTTGGCGAGGGCTTCCCGGGCGGCTTCCAGTGAAGGATATCCGTTGATGTAGATCCGGTGCCATTGGCCCTTGTCCGGAACCTCGACGGCTTGGCTGAAGGCGGCATGGCCTTCTGCACGCAGACGGGCCACGATCTTGGCCGCACCGGCGGCTTCCTTGACCGAGCGGACCTGGATGGTGAAGGCCGCATCTGGCGGCAGATCGATGGGCGGCGGCTCCAGAGAAGGGAGAGCTGCTGGCTCGGCCGGCGGTGCCGGAGCGGCTATTTCGGGTGCGGGTTTCTCGGTGGAAAGATC
>Ga0180434_10008369_pt1 | contig 11424 bp, 7 predicted proteins | sample SS_ome_7_FD_132453 | JGI IMG/M metagenome (GOLD analysis project Ga0180434, IMG submission 132453) | Hypersaline lake sediment archaeal communities from the Salton Sea, California, USA - SS_1_D_2 metaG | ecosystem: Environmental > Aquatic > Non-marine Saline and Alkaline > Hypersaline > Sediment... | reverse complement strand
TGCAACGCCGCGAACACCTCGCGCCATCGCACCTGCCCCGTGCCGGGCACGCCGCGGTCGGATTCAGACGCGTGGAAATGTCCCAACCATTTACCCGTCGCGCGGATCGCCGCGGCGGTATCCTTCTCCTCGATGTTTCCGTGGAACGTGTCGAGCTGCACCTTCAGGTGCTCGCTGCCGACGGTCTCGACCAGCTTGACCGCGTCGGCCGCGGTGTTCAGTACATACGTCTCGAAACGGTTCAGCGGTTCGATCGCCAGACACACCCCAGCGCCCGCGGCGTGCTGAGCCCCGGCGGCCAGGCCATCTGCGCACCAGTTCCATTCATCTTCCGTTCGCGCCCGCCCGGTCATGTGTCCGACCGGAGCGTAGAGCGGACCGGCCACCATGTCGCCCCCCATCGCCGCGGTGATATCGACCATGCGCCTCAGCCGCTCGGCGCCGAGTTTGCGTTCGCTCTCGTCGGTGCTGGAGATGCTCTGGCCGGGCATGATCACGCAGCATGACGTCAGGCCCATCCCCGCCGCTTCGCACGCCTTCCGCGTAGCCGCCGCGTCCAGCACGCTCAGATCGTTGAACGGTATCTCGACGCCGTCGTAGCCCATGTCGGCGACCTTCGCGACGAGGTCGAGCTGGTTCTTGGAAAACGTGGCTGTGTACACAAGGAGGTTCAAACCGTACTTCAATTCTGACATGCTCGGGTCTCCATAGAACTACATAAGGACAATCTTACCGGACGGGCCATTGGAATAATTGTTGAGTGTAATTGCAGCGGTCCGGAAGGTCAAGGCGATCGTTGATCCCGGAACCTTCAGGCCTAAAGCCCGGATTCAGTTTTCCGACCGCACCGCATCGGATACAATCTCTGCAGAAGCCCCGCAAGGAAATCCCGGACTGAAGGAATAAGAATGAAATTCATGACTCGAAGTGCAATCGCGGCGATGCTGGCTTGCCTGTTCAACTTCAGCGTAACAGGAGCGGAAAACAACGGTCTGGCGCCGGAAGTAACGGACCTCAACGCCGCAGACGTTTCTTATGCCAAAGAGAAACTGATCGAGTATCTCGACAAACCGTACATCAGCACCGCCCCGACGAAACTCGATGATGGGATTTCCGTTGGCCGGCTCGGCGCCGACGGCGGCGACGCCGAAAAGATACTCGACTTCGCCCGGGAGATCGCCAAAGGACCCGAAGACACGAAGCACAGCACCGACAGCCTGCTCATCAGTTACAAGGGAAAGCTGATTTTCGAATCGTATTTTCGGCGAGGCCGCATCAACTATCCCCATTACCAGATGTCGATTACGAAGTCGTATACGGCCCTGGCGCTTGGTCGGGCGATACAGTTGGGGTATTTCTCGATGGAGGATTTGAAAAAGCCCGTCGTGAACTTCCTCAAGAATGTGGACAAAACCAAACTCGCCGCCGGGACCGCCGAAATAACGCTCGACAGGGCAATGCACATGGGCTCGGGTATTCGTCTCGACAGGGAGAAGGTCAAAGAGCTCCGGAAAAACCCCGCCCTGCTCAAGGGGCAACGTCAGATCCAGGCCTACATGCAGTACAGCGCCCCGATCCCGAAAAAAGGCGTGAAATTCAAGTACCAGGCTTCCGATCCGGCGATGACGATGCAGGTTGTCGAGGCGGTTGTCAAGGGCAGTGCGAAGGATTTTATCAAGACCGAACTGCTCGGGAAAATGGGCATCACCAATTACGGGTGGCAGGAGGACACCAGCGGGCTTCCGAAATCGGCGGCCGGTTCCAGCATGCGTTCCCGCGACATGCTGAAGATAGGAATGCTGGTCCTTTCCGGCGGGAAGTGGAACGGAGAGCAACTCATAGCGAAGAAGTTTATCCGGCGCGCCACGAGTCCGCTGGTGCTGTCGTACGGAAGGTCGTACTACGGGTATTTCTGGTGGATTGACGACTTCAAGGTCGGCGGTAAGACCCACCACTGCCAGGCCGGGCGCGGCGCCGGCGGGCAGTTCATCCTGATCTTTCCAAAACTGGAACTCATCATCGTGATAACGGCGCACAACAAGGGGATGGGAACCATGCTGAAAGACGCGCCCGCAAGAATCATCCCGGCTTTTGTAAAGGACTGATCGACGGATATGTTTTGGGGACAATCGACGAGTCCAATTGCAGCTATCGTTACTCGGATATTACGGTTGGAAATGTGGGCTCCGGCGCCCTGAGTTCTCCAGTAGACCCGGTGGCCTATGATGATTTGGATCTATCGTTGACCGCCCTTGCCGATCGCACCTTGGAAGCAGGCGGGTCGGTGACTGTAAGGGTTAGTTTCTCCGGGGGCAGCGGCAATTCCGCCGTCACCGGCCCCAACAACTACATAGACAACGTTGCGTTCACGGGCGTCCCCGAACCCGCCACGATGGCCCTGCTGGCTTTTGGCGGGCTGACAGTGCTGTCCAGGCGGCGTCGCAGGATGTAAAGGTAAGAACAATCAACGACGAGAGGCGGCGGCCCTTACCGGGCGTCGCCTTTTTTTTGGTCTACCGAACCGGCCGGAGCGCTATAGAGTTTCAATGCCGTTTGGGATTGCGGTATTGCGCCAAACGGGCCGGGCGAGATGGTCTTGGGGTCGAGGGGTTTGGCGAAGAAGTCGCGGGTGATGTTCTTCACTGCCCGGCAGCGAGGCCGCTTACCGCCGGCGGACCACGTGAGGGTCATCGTTTTGCGATCGAATTCGGCGGCGATACCCTCGGAGACATTGTTGCTCAGGTCGGCGTGCTTGTCGCGCGTCTCAATGGGAATCCTGGAGTTGAAGAGGATGTTGTTAGTGACCGTGTGATTGCCGCTGACGATTTTCTCACCTCCGACTTTGCGGTTGGTGACCTTGCCCCTCAGGCGGATCGCCGGCCCGGTGGACTTGCCGATAAAGTTGTGGCAGATGATCTGGGCGCGCGAGTCGTGTTCGTAGATACCCGCCCCGCGCACGAGCCAGATAAAGTTGCGGTCGATCATGTTGGGCTTCAGCGACGCTTCGATGAATATCCCGCCGTGCATCGTGCTCGAGTTTACGATGATATTGCGGCTGCAGCGGGAGTTGACGTTGGCGAAGTCCATCCATATTCCGCCACCGTGCAGCGTGTCGAAAATCCGATTACCGCGAATCAGCGTGTTGGCATTACCGTGCGTCTTGATCGCCGCGGTCTCGTAGTAGCCCTCGACGTTGTAGATCGCGTTTCCGACCAGCAGGTTGTTTTCGATGAGGCCGTCGCGGCACGCCAGGCCCTGGATACCGCATACGCCGCAGTCGGTAATGGTATTGTTCCGCACTATATGCCATCCCGCCCGGACCTTCGGCTGATCGAGTGCCCAGTACTGGTCTCCGATATCGATGCCAACGCTGTTGACCGCTCGCACGGTGTTCCGCTCGATTAGCCAGTGATGCCCGCGCCAGGTCGACAGGGCGCCGTATTGCGGGAAAGGAAATGGATTTCCCGCGTGCTCGATGATGAACCCCGCGACGTGGATGTATCCCAGGCCCGTCCGCTCGGGGGCGAAAACGCACCGCTGCGTGGTTATCTCCATGACCGCGGTATTGGGGTCCTTGTTGTCGAACGGATGGACGTGCAGAATTTGTCCCTTGACGTCGACCTGGTACGTTCCCGGCCGCTTGGCGAGATCGTCGAGCGTATTGACCTGCACGAGCCGCCGGGCGTCCTGGAACACCAGGCCCCTCGGCAGCGTGTAAGGTTTCTTCCCCCGCCAGCGCTGTGCCCACGACATCATGTCGAACTGCTTTGGCGTGACGTTGGGCAGCGCAAATGGATTGTAGTCATGCTTGAACCACCTGGCCTGGAGGGCGAGTTTCCAGACGCCTTTGGCGCCGCGGGCCTGCCATTTGTCCGTTACAACGCGGGAGCCTTTGATAACCACCTTCGCCCCCGGCGCGGCCTGGTAGCTGATCATCTTGGCCGGCGACTCGCCACCGCGCCTGGGGCGGACCCACTCGCGATAGACACCGCTTGCCACCAGCACCCGCTGACCCGCGACGGCGACCCGGGCCGCTCGGTTGATCGTCTTGAAGGGGCGTCCCTTCGTACCGGGATTGTCGTCGGATGCGTTGGCGGCTGAACCGTTGACGTACAAGGTGCGCGAGAACGTCAGCGCCGGCCGCCACGTCTTGAACTCGCGCCCGTCGGGGAGGAAGACTTTCGGCTCGAGACTCTTCAGACCGTCGCCCTCGCCCGCGCACCAGGCTGCAGCGAGTCCGACGAATAACAAAACGCACGCCGCACAGAATAAGTTGACTCGCATCATTTCACCGCCTTTACTCGTGATTTGATTAGTATACCGTTCCATCGAGGCCGCACCCAGCGGCAGAAAGACAAATCATCTGACAATCGGGCGGCGGATCATGGTAGAATCTCCGCAACGCCTTCGCACAAACTTACGATCCCGCGGACAAAAGGATTCTTCCATATGTGTATCACACCATTTTTCAGGTCGCTGTCGACCGTGCTGATCGCGGCGTTTCTCGCTGCGGCCGCACAGGCCGCCGACCGGCCGCAGTGGGGCAACCGTCACGATCGCAACATGGTATCGACCGAAAAAAATCTCCCCGAGACCTTCGACCCCGCCACGGGCAAGAACGTAAAATGGTCCGTGGATATCGGCTCGCGGACGTACTCGACGCCGATCGTCGCCGGCGGGAAGGTGTTTATCGGCACGAACAACGACCGCCCGCGCGACCCGCGGCGCACCGGCGACTTCGGCGTGCTGATGTGCTTCAACGAGTCCGACGGTAAGCTCGCATGGCAGCTTACCGTGCCCAAACTGCTGAGCGACAGGTATCTCGACTGGCCGAAAGTGGGAATCTGCTCCGTACCGACAGTCGAAGGCGACCGCGTTTACGTCGTCACGAACCGCGCCGAGGTCGTGTGCCTGGACATAAACGCCCTGGCCGACGGTAACGACGGGCCTTTCAGGGATGAAGAAAAGTTCATGACCCAGGGTGACGCAACGCCGGTGAAACTCGGAAAGTTCGACGCCGACGTCATCTGGCGATTCGACATGCGCACCGCCGCCGGGGTGAAGATGTGGCCCCACGATTCGGTGAGCGTTTCGATCATGATCGTCGGCGATCACCTGTACCTCAACACGAGCAACGGGAAGGACAACACCCACAAGAATATCCGCCGCCCCGACGCCCCCAGCCTGATCGTGCTGGACAAGTCCACCGGAAAGCTCGTCGCCGCCGACGCCGAGCGGATCGCTCCGCGGATATTCCACGCCACGTGGGCCCCGCCGTCGATGGGCGAGGTTGGCGGAAAGCGACAGGTTTTCTTCGCCGGCGGCGATGGCGTGGTTTACGCATTTGCGTCCGTCAAGGGCGGCGCCGCACCGTCCGTCAGGCCCGCCGCACTGAAGCGGATATGGCGGTTCGACTGCGATCCGTCCGCTCCCAAAGTCAATCTTAACAAGTACATCAGGAACCGCTCCGAAGGCCCGAGCATCATCTACTGCATGCCGGTCTTCCACAAGAACCGCGTCTACGTGACCGTCGGCGGAGATATCTGGTGGGGCAAGCGCAAGGCGTGGGTAAAGTGCATCGACGCGACGAAGAGAGGCGACGTCACCAGGACCGCCGAAATCTGGTCGCGCGAACTGTCGCGACACTGCTGCGCCACGGTCGCTATCGCCGGCGGACTGCTTTACGCAGGCGACCTGGGCGGTAACTTTTACTGCCTCGACGCCGAGACGGGCAAGACTGTGTGGGCCCACAAGACAAAGGGCGAAGTGTACGGTTCGGCGCTGGCGGCGGACTCGAAAATCTACATCGGCACGCGCAAGGGCCAGTTCCTCATCCTGGCCGCCGGGCGAACGAAAAAAATCCTCGCCGACGTCCAACTCGACAGCGCCGTCCACGGCTCGGCCACAGCCGCCAACTCCGCGGTCTACATCGCAACAATGAAAAAACTCTACGCCCTGAAAAAATGACGTTGATTCATTATTGCAGCCGGCGCCTTTTATTCCACCGCTTCTACTCGCTAAAACTGAATGAATAGAGTTTGGCGTTTTTTAATTCAAACCGGAGGCGGATCGCGCCGGTGGTGATCTTCTTCTGCAACTTCAGAGGTCTGTCGGTCACTGTTTCGGAGATGGTCTGCGCCTCGGAAATCATCTTCCCATCCTTGTCGACGACGCTTACCTCGATCGAGCCGGATTTCGCGACGTCGGCGCTGATCTGAATGGCCTGGCCGGAGTAGGGGATCGCCGTTGTCGTGACGATGCCGGGAGAGTCTTTGCTTTCCTGCTCGTAACCGGCGAACCCGTCGGGCCTGAGGGTCGCCAGGCAGAGGAAACCGGTGCGCCATCCGTTATGCAGGTAATCGCTGCCGCCGTAATAGAGGCGGATTCCATCTTTCAGGAAGACGGGATACGCGCAGGGGTAGACGCATCCGTAGTCGTAGTCGAGTTTCTTCTCCGAGCAGGGGATCAGCGGCGTACCGGGCGAAACGCGGTTCCATTTTTTCGTGTCCGCGCTCCACGCCAGTTCCGTCCACACGCGGTTGGACGGCGTGTCGAAAATGGCGATCAATCCGATATAGACCCCGCAGCGGAAGAACACGGGCATGGCGTAAGTCTGCTGTTTGCTGCTGAGCCCTTCCAGGACCACCACTTCTCTGGTCCACTTGACGAAATCGTCGCTTTCGATTCTTGCCACCTGCCGGCCCTTGGGACGCCCCCAGGTGCGCGTGATGCCAACGTATTTGCCCAGCGTCGGCGCCCATAACGCGTTGTTGTGCGTGTCGCCGGCGACGCGGACGCCCTGGCACTTTTGGGCTTTGGACCAGTGCAGCCCGTCGGGAGAGAAACTGACGTTCAGGCCCTGGTAGATGGTCTTGTAGCGGCGCTTGGGGTCGCCATCGCGGTCGTCCCTGAACACGCCCGCGCCGTGCGGTCCGCGAAGGACGATGTTGTTCTTCTTGTCGCCCGATCCGCGCTTGTGCCGGTTCTTCGGATCGTAGTCCACCAGGCCAAGTTCGGGCTTTTCCCATTTGATACCGTCTTTCGACGTCGCGTAGCAGATGCCCATTTCCCTCCGGCCGCTGCGGTAGCGCTTCTTCTGACGCTGGTCAACGGTCCACTTCCTCGACCAGGTCGCGTCGATGATGAAGGGGCTGTACCAGCACTTGTAGATATTCTCCTTCTCGTCGAAGATGATGTTTCCGTAAAGGTTGTCGAATCGCATTTCCCATGCCTTGTCTTCGCCGAAGAGCGGGTTGGCCTGGTGTTTTTGAACGGTCCCGACGACGAGTTTCGCGTTCTCCGCTTTTTCGACGATCCGCCCGTCCAGCAGGAGGAAGCGGTTGGCCTTGGCGCCCGATGCGGGCGGGGCGATGACGGTGAAGGCGATCGCAATAACAAGAACGCGGCGACTTGTGAGACCGGCGGGTTTGGCTGGTGGATGTTTCATGGCGAGGGTTTCTCCTGGAGTTTTAAGGTTTCCGCCCAGTCGCCTGGCGGGACTGTCCGAGTCGGGTCGCCAGTATCCCGCGCGCCCGGGGGTGGTGTCAACTCCGGCGGGCGGGGCGACACGCGAACCGGTTTGAAGGCGCCGGTCTGTCGCTTTGGGCCTCGCGGGCGATGGCCTCGAGCATTCCGTTGAACATCATATTGTGGATCGGAAGGACCAGGGTCCAGTACGCCAGGCCGGCAAGACCCCCTGGTTCAAACGCGGCGGTCTGTCTTATCACCGAGGAGCGTTCGTCTCCCACAACTTCGAATTCGAGCCACGCTCGCCCGGGCAGTTTCATTTCGGCGCGCAGGCGCAGGCGGTGTCCGGGATCGTAAATCTCGACTTGCCAGCAGTCGATCCGGTCTCCCTTTCGGAGTTTGTCCGGGTCGCGTCGGCGCCTTTTGAACCCGGGCCCGCCGAAAAGTATATCCAGCCATCCCCTGATATCCCAAAGGCGGTTACCGTAATACCATCCGGCGCCTCCTCCGATCCTCCTGACGGGCGCGAATGCCCGCATGCGTCCGACGTTTACCTTGACGGCGCGGTAGTCCAGTATCCTGTTTCCGACCCTGACGATTTTCCGGGCGGGTTCACCTGGCGGTATTCCCTCAAGTTGCGACATGGGTTTTTCGGCGAATTGGCGTTCTTCGTTCGCCAGCGTTTCGCCGATGGCCCGGCGGAGCGAAATCGGGCGTATTGGGAATGCGTCAAGAGCTTCGTGGTTTTTGACCACGCTGGGGTTTCGGACGCCTTCGATGAGCCTCCTTCCCACACGCTTGTACAACGGCGTGACCAGTGCAAGCCAGAGGCTCGAAAGCCCCGGCGTCAGCACCCTCACCGGGATCATCAGCCTGCTGAGCTTTCGCCGGCGTGCGTACTCTTGCATTATCTCCGCGTAGGATACCCGGTCGGGGCTTCCGATTTCGTATATCCTGCTCTCGCCGGGCGCCTGGTCCAGGCCGGCGACCAGGTACGCCAGAACGTCGGATATGAAGATCGGCTGGGCGGGAACGCGCACCCAGCGCGGGCATATCATTACGGTAAGGCGCTCCACGAGCGCCCGGACCAGTTCGAACGAGAGGCTTCCGGTTCCGATAACGACCGAAGCGCGGAATTCGACGGTCTCGACGCCGCACTCACGCAGGATTCGCCCCACTTCGTGGCGGCTTCGCAGGTGCGGTGAGAGATTTGGGCCCGGTTCGGCGAGGCCTCCGAGATAAATTATCCTTTTCACTCCCGCGTCCTTTGCGGCAGAGGCGAAATTCTCAGCCGCCCGGCGGTCCATCGCCTCGAAGTCTCCTTCGCAGTGCAGGCAGTGGATCAGGTAGTAGGCGGTGTCGACGCCCTCCATCGCGCGTTTCAGGGAAGCTGCGTCAAAGACGTCGCCCTCAACGACCTCGGTGGATTTGGCGCATATAGAAAGGACCTTTTCCGGACGGCGCGCCAGGCACCTTAGCTTCTCGCGGCGCCGCTGGAGCAGGCCCAGGAGCTTGCTCCCGACGTATCCGCTGGCGCCGGTCAGCAGGATGGTTCGGGACTCGGGTTGTCGATCGCGTTTTGCCCCGGCCGGTTTTCCCTCTTTTTCACCTTGTGAATTTTTGCGCGGCATTGCATATTTGTCTCCGAGTCGCGGGCGGTCAGCGTCGTCGTCGTCGCCGTCGCGGAGGTGAAGACCGCCTTCAATTCCAGGCCGCCGGTCCTGAGTTTATCTTGAAACATACCGATACGCCATAAATAATGCTGAATAATGCTGAAGGCGCTCGCCGCTATGAAGGCGTCATGGGAGATCGACCATGATTCAACCGGAACGAGTTCAGACGCTCCGTTCGGGAAAACCCGCCGGAGGGGACTACGTTCTATATTGGATGCAGGCCTCGCAGAGGGTCGAGTGCAACCATGCCCTGGAGTACGCGATTCGACGCGCAAATGAATTGAAGCGCACCGTGCTGGTTGTCTTCGGTCTGACCGATCGGTATCCCGAGGCCAACGAGAGGCATTACGCCTTCATGCTGGAAGGTCTGCGGGAGACCAGGGGCGCCCTGGCGCGCAGAGGCATCCGGTTGGTTGTCAGAAAGCAGTCGCCGGAAATGGCCGCTGTCGAACTCAGCGCCGGGGCCTGCCTGCTGGTGACAGACCGGGGATACACCCGAATCCAGAGCGCCTGGCGGAGGCGCGTCGCGCACCGGGCGTCCTGCCCGGTGATGCAGGTCGAGAGTGATGTTGTTGTCCCCGTCGAGGTTGCCTCGCAGAAGGACGAGTATTCCGCGGGAACCCTGCGGCCGAGGATCCACAAGCATCTCTCTGAATACCTGGTCCCATTAGAGCCTACCCGCCTGGTGCGGGATTCCCTGGGCGTCAAGGCGGCGGGCATTGACGTCGAGGACGTCGATACCGTGCTGTCGGGAATGCAACTTGACCGCGGCGCCGGGCGCGTCGGCGCTTTCGTTGGAGGGACGTCAAACGCCAAGCGCCTTCTGCGCCGTTTCATTACCGCCAAACTCGCCGACTACGCCCGATGCGGAAGCGATCCCGGTCTCGACATCCAGTCGCACCAGAGCCCCTATATCCATTTCGGGCAGATATCGCCTCTTTACATAGCGCTGGAGGTCATGGCGTGCGGCGCGCCGCGGGAGGCGGTCGAGGCGTACCTCGAACAGTTGATCGTGCGGCGGGAGTTGAGCGTTAATTTCCTTCGTTACAACCGGCGCTACCGGTCCTTTCGGAGCCTGCCGCTATGGGCCAGGACCACGCTGGATATTCACAAGTCCGACAGGCGTCCAAGAGTCTATACCGCCGCCCAACTCGAACGCGCCGAAACTCGCGATCCCTACTGGAACGCCGCCATGCGGGAAATGCTTGTCACCGGTAAGATGCACGGGTACATGCGGATGTACTGGGGCAAGAAGATCCTCGAATGGACGCGCAGCCCCGCATGGGCGTTTGGCCTGGCGATTCGGTTGAATAACAAGTATTTCCTCGACGGGCGGGGGCCCAACGCCTGGAACAACGTGGCATGGTGCTTTGGACTGCACGATCGCGCCTGGGCCGAGCGGAGTGTTTTCGGAAAGGTTCGCTACATGAACGCGGCCGGTCTGGAACGTAAGTTCGACATTGACGCCTACGTGCGCCGGGTGTCGCAATTGTCGGGGCATTCGGAGTGATCCTTGCGTGGCGAGTCGAACGGGCAATACAATGCGCCGGCGATGCGTTGGATGGCGCCGGCGCCTTAACATGTAATTGTAACTGGAGAGATTACGCCATGAATTCGGAAGTTTTTCAAAGCTCAGGCGAGAGGGAGGCTTTACGCGATATTCGCAAAATCCTCGATTCCCAGAAGTTCACCGTGCTTTCAAGCCACGCCGAAGGTCAGCCCTACGCCAACCTGATAGCGTTCGCGGCGACCGATGATTTGCGGCGGATCCTCTTCTGCACTCCGCGGTCGACGCGAAAGTACGCCAATATTTCAAGCGATCCACGAGCGGCGATGCTGTTTCACACCAGCAGTAACAAGGCCGCCGACTGCCGCGAAGCCATGTCCGTAACGGCGACCGGAACGGTGGTCGAAGTACCCTACGAGAGCAGGGGCGCCGAAGCGGAGGTCATTCTGGGCAGGCACCCCGGACTTGCCGAGTTTTTCGGCGACGTAAAAAACGCTCTGCTGGCTCTCGAGGTCGAAGAATACCACCTGGTGCGACGGTTCCAGGACGTCATCCGGATTGGATTGGCCGGGGGGGGTGCTTCGCCTCTCAACGGGAACGGCGACGGGGAGTTGAAGGCTGAATCGGCCGCAGTCCTCCTGGCACACGGAAGCCGGGACGAGGCGTGGAGAGCGTCTTTCGAGCAGTTCGCCTCTTCGCTTGCCGGATCGCTCGGCGCCGGACGTGTCCGCGTCGCGTATCTCCAGTTGTCGCCCCCGACACTGCTGGAGGCGGTGA
>Ga0180434_10008368_pt1 | contig 11425 bp, 5 predicted proteins | sample SS_ome_7_FD_132453 | JGI IMG/M metagenome (GOLD analysis project Ga0180434, IMG submission 132453) | Hypersaline lake sediment archaeal communities from the Salton Sea, California, USA - SS_1_D_2 metaG | ecosystem: Environmental > Aquatic > Non-marine Saline and Alkaline > Hypersaline > Sediment... | reverse complement strand
GCTCGCCGTACCTCGCGCTTGTCCCCGAGGGGCCCGACCGCTTCGACCGGGCCACCGGCAAACCGCTGCGATTCCTGCCTCGCGACGGGTCGGTTTCGATTCCGGTCGAGCATCGCGGCAGCGGGCTGATTCCTGCTGAGCTCAAGGATTCGCTGGCAAAGCTGGGCGGCCTGGCCGAGAGCCTCAACGCCTTGATATCACCCGAGCCGTCGCCCGCCCCGGCCGCTACGACGCAAGCGCCGGACACCCAGACAGCCGAACCCGCCGGCGGGCTGCGAGGCGCGGTCGATCGTCTGAACCGGACACTCGATGCCGTCCACGCCGTCATGGGCGATGAGACGAACCAGGCGAACATCAAGAAGTCGCTGGCCAACCTCGCGGACGCAACGCAGGGCACCGCCGAGGCCATGGACGCCCTGAAGGACTTCGCCGCCCAGGCCCGCAAGACGATGGAAAACTTCTCGCAGACGTCGGACACCGCCCACCGGCGCGTCGACGAGTTGGCAGACAAGCTCATCGAGGATGCCGAGCGGATCAGTGCGTTGATGACCACGCTCAACAGGGCCGCGGCGAGAATCGAATCCGGCCAGGGCACTGCCGGCAAGCTGATCAACGACCCCAAGCTCTACAACAACCTCGTCGAGGCCGCAGCCCAGATGACGAAGCTGACGCGCGAGTTCGGCGAATTGGTCAAGGAATGGAAGAAGAGCGGCATCCCTCTGAAGGTCAAATGAAACCGAACCGAAACGCCCCCATTGTCATTTGCCGTACGCCCGCCCAACCACAGCACTGCTACGCCGCGGCCATGTTGCGAGTGCATGAAGCATGAGCGTAGGAACGGCTGTCTATCGTCTGCGGTGGGTTGTGGTGGCGGCGTGGGTCACAGCTGCGGCGGCGTTGGTCTGGACCGTCGAGCCCGTTCAGCCGGGCAAAGACGAAAAGGCCACTTTCCTTCCAGCCGACAGCCCCTACGTACACGCTACCGACGCCTTCGGCAGGCTCTTCCCGCACAACGGCGGCCTGAGCGAGGCGGTAGTGGTCTTCGAGCGGTCCGACGGTGCGCTGACGGGGGCGGACAAGGACTTCATCGAGTCGGTCGCGCGAACCATCGACCAGCCGTTCGAGGGCGACCTGCCCGTCGAGGCGTTGGCGGGCCTGAATATCCGCTCGCCGGGGGACGTTCAACTGCCGCCCAACCCGTTGACCGGACGCGCTCTCGCGCGCAACCCAATGGTAAGCCAGGTCGCCGCGAACTCTCAGGCGGCGCTTATCAAGGTCAGCGTGCCGGGCAGCTTCATCACTATGCGGTCGGCGCTGGTGGTCGAGCACATTCGTCGTCTGCTCGATGCACGAACGCCGCCGACGGGGTTGAGCTGGGCGGTGACGGGCTCCAGCGCCTTCGGGCGCGACTACGCCGCAGCCGCCAAACGCAGCAACCAGAATACGCTTTACGTCACGCTCGGCGCGGTGATCATCATTCTTCTAGTGGTCTACCGTGCTCCGCTGGCAGCCGGGATCGCCCTTGGGGCGATCAGCCTGGCCGCGACGGTGGCAATGTGCCTGCTGACAATCTGCGCGCACCTGGGCTTGCCGACAGGCACGGCTGAGAGAATCTTCGTCATCGTGCTGCTGTACGGCGCAGGCGTGGACTACTCGCTCATGCTGATCAGCCGCTACCGCGAGTTCCTGGCGATTTTGCCGCCCGCCCAGGCGCTGGCACGAGGCCTGGACGCCACGTTCGCGGCAATCCTCGCCTCGGCCGGCACCGACGCGGCGGGCCTGTTGATGCTGTGTTTCGGCCAGTTCGGCCTGTTCCGCTCGACGGGTCCGGTGGTGGCGATGGCGCTGGTGGTGGCGTTGATCGCCTCGGTGAGTCTGGTGCCGGCGCTGCTGGGCATTTTCGGACGTCGAACATTCTGGCCCGCCCACCGCGCCGACGATGCTGCCGGCGCCGGCATAGGCCGATTGCGATTCTGGCCACGCCTGGCCACGGCGGTCACCGCGCGCCCGGCGCTTACGCTGGTGATCGTGCTGGGAGCCATCGCCCTTCCCGTCTTCCAGGGCGCGCGCCTCACGTGGGTGTACGACACGCTGGCCGACCTCAAGCCGCACTACGGCGCGGTCAAGGGAATGCAGATGGCCAAGCGACACTGGCCCATCGGCGAGATCGCGCCGGTCAAGATCCTGCTGGAAAGTCCCGACCCACTGCCGCCGGACAAATGGATGCAGATCTCCAGTTCGGTAACGTCCGCAGCCCAGCATGTTGACGGCGTGACCAACGTCCGCAGCTACTCCCAGCCGCTGGGTAACGACGCGGGCGCAGGGGCAAGCGTGATCGTCGGCCTGCTGGGTCAAGTGCGGGTCCAAGAGGAATATCTCAGCCGCGACCTCAGCGCGATGCGCCTGGAGGCGGTGCTGGCCCAGCCGTCGCTGACACTGGGGGCGATGGATATCGTCAGGCACATCCGCCGGCAGGTCACGCAGGCCCTCGCCGCCAAGACTACCGGCGTCAAAATCTTCATCGCCGGCGCCACGGCTGAGATGATGGATATCCGCCGCGTCACCGACGCCGACTTCCGTCGGATCGCGCCGCTGGTGTTGGGTGTGATATTCCTGATCGTGCTGCTTCTGCTGCGCGACTGGGTGCTCGCAGCCTTCATGACCGCATGCACCGTCATGAGTTTCCTGACCGCACTGGGGATTTCCTACTGGGTCTTCACCACATTCTTCGGCGCCGAGGGGCTGGACTGGAAGGTGCGGGTTTTCCTGTTCGTGGTGATCGCCGCAGTGGGCGTGGACTACAACATCTTCCTGGCGGCCAGGCTGTCCGAGGAGCGCCGTCGCCTGCCGGTTCGCCAGGCTGTGCAGCAGGCGATCATCCACACAGGCCCGGTGATTTCGTCCTGCGGAATAATCATGGCTGCCACGCTGGGCAGCCTGATGGTGGGCGATTTGGCACTGCTGGAGCAGTTGGGGTTCGCCATGGCCACAGGGATGCTCGTGGACACGTTCGTTGTCCGTCCGCTGCTGCTGCCGGCGTTTGTGGAACTCACCGGCCGGGCCGGCAGGAACGCAACGCTGGGCCACGGATAACCACGCCTTCGCCTTGTGGCGCGAGTCGCTATTGACACCAGGCGGCGGCTTGGGTATCTTCGTTTTTCTGCCGATCATGTGGCAGACGTGGTGGCTGTAGCTCAGTTGGTTAGAGCACCTGGTTGTGGTCCAGGGGGTCGTGGGTTCGAATCCCATCAGCCACCCTTTCCCCCAAGCCCCTGCCCATGCAGGGCTTTTTTTTGCAGCTTTGTCCGCCGCTCGAACCCAGGCAGGAGTTCTCTTGCATTACTTGGGCTATTTGCATTGTTGGCATTTTTTGGCATTATTGCCCTTCCAGACGTTCTTCTATCGCAGGTCCAGGCGTTTTTCGCTTCGTGTCAATTCGTGTCATTCGTGGACAACGCTGTTTTGTTGTGGCGTCCCACGGTCCGTTTTTTCCGCGTTGGCCGGCGCGACATTTTTCCGGGCACAACGCTTTGGTGTGGTAAAATCCTCGAATGGCGATGAGGGAAGACCCGTACCAGGTGCTTGGCATTTCGCGGCAGGCGGACCTCGAGGAGGTCCGCCGGGCCTACCGCAAGGCGGCACTTCACTGTCACCCGGACAGCAGTGTCGCCGACGGCGACGAGGCCCACCGCCAGTTCAGCAGGCTGACGGCTGCGTATCGCGCCGTGTTGCGATCCTTCGGCCCGGACGGCGTGCGGCGCAACCCAACGGGACGGCGCAAATACGACCCGCAAGACTTCACCCGCCTGGAGGTCGGCTGGCACGCCCGCATGCACCCGCAGACCCAAAGCGACCCGATCCGCCAGCGAAATATCCCGGGAACGCACAGGTTCACTTGGGCAAGACTCAACGAGCCGGCTGTGTTCATCTGTGCCTGGGCTCTGGCGATCGCCCTGGCGGTGGTGGTTGCACACTTCATGGCCCAATCGGGATGGCTGGCACAATTCCGGCGAGACCTCAGCATCGGCAAGGCTGTGCTCCTGGTGGCGATCTCCCTGGCAGTCTACGCAGCCGTGGTAGCCGGGAGCCTGGTTCTGCTGATCCTGACCCGCAAGGTCATCCACCTGGTAGGCCAATTGGGCTTCCTGGGCCGGCGGACGCTGCCCAGCCCGGAAGGCACACGCAAGCTCCCCCGCCGCGACCCCCACACAGACGCCAAACCTGGTGGACACTGAAAAGGTGTGCGATCTCGGGGGCTGAGAAGGCCAGCTTTTTCTCCCAGCGGCGGTAACCTTGGCCACTTTCGGGGTTACATAGTATAGTGACATGTCGCGCTTGGCGTTTGCGCTGCTGGGGCTTGTGGCCTGACAACAAAGCCCATCGCACGCGGAACTCGTCAGGCGAACACTGGAGAGAAACTAATGTCTGGAGCAACCGGAAGTAACGCGCCAGCTGTGCGTATCGCCGCCGACGACGACCTGGCCGCTGTTAAGGCTGTCCAGGCCGCCTACGAGAAGATGGCCAAGCAGCTTTCCCGCGTGATCGTAGGGCAGGACAAGGTCATGGAGCAATTGCTGGTGGCGATGTTCTGCCAGGGCCACTGCCTGCTGGTGGGCGTCCCGGGACTGGCCAAGACGCTGCTGGTCAGCACCGTTTCGCAGGTGTTGCACCTGAGCTTCAAGCGAATCCAGTTCACGCCGGACCTGATGCCCTCGGACATCACCGGCACTGACGTGCTCGAAGAGGACCGCACAACCGGCAAGCGCGTGTTTCGTTTCGTGCATGGGCCGCTGTTTGCCAACATGATCCTGGCTGACGAGATCAACCGCACCCCTCCCAAGACTCAGGCGGCACTGCTGGAGGCAATGCAGGAACACCGCGTAACCGCCGGCGAGACGACTTACGAGTTGCCCGAGCCATTCTTCGTACTGGCCACGCAGAACCCCATCGAGCAGGAGGGCACCTACCCCCTGCCGGAGGCCCAGCTGGATCGGTTCATGTTGAACATCGTGGTCGATTACCCCTCCCCCGAGGAGGAAATCCGAATCATGAAGCAGGTCACCGGCACCTATGAGGCACAGCTGGAGACCACACTTGCCGGCGAAGACATACTTCGGCTGCAGCAGATCGTCCGCCGGGTGCCGGTGGCTGATCATGTATTCCAGTACGCCCGAGACCTGGCGCGTGCGTCCCGGCCGGGCAGCAACGAAGCTCCCGACTTCATCAACGAGCTGGTCAACTGGGGGGCCGGCCCGCGGGCGAGCATCTACATGATCCTGGCTGCCAAGGCACGGGCGATACTCCACGGGCGATACCACGCCACCACCGACGACGTCCGCGAGATGGCCCTGCCGGTGCTTCGACACAGGATAATCACCACGTTCAACGCCGAGGCTGCCGGAGTGACTGCCGACGAGGTAGTGCTTCGCCTGCTGGCGGAGATACGCGCGGCTGCGGAACACGATCTCGGGTGAGGAGTCCATGATCCGCCGCGACGAGAAACCCCGACGCCTTCAACTGCTCGACGGCGAAGTTCTGGCGAAGATCCACCGCCTGGAGCTGCTTGCCCGCGGCGTGGTGGAGGGGTTCGTCTCGGGCAGGCACAAGAGCCCGTACAAGGGCTTCTCCATCGAGTTCGCCGAGCATCGCCAGTACGTCCCCGGCGACGACATACGCTCGCTGGACTGGCGAGTCTACGGCAAATCGGACCGGTACTACATAAAGCAGTACGTCGAAGAAACCAACCTGCGCGCAACGATCCTGCTGGACGCCTCCGGCTCGATGAAGTACGCCGGCACCGAGGCGGCAACCTATGAGGGCAGGCGTCTGAGCAAGTTCGAGTACGGTCGGCTGCTCGCAGCCTCGCTGGCGCACCTGATGATCCACCAGCAGGACGCCGTGGGACTGGCGACATTCGATACGCAGATCCGCAGGTACATCCCGGCCCGCAGCCGGGGCGGACACCTGCGAGTGTTGCTGGAGGAACTGACCGAAACCGTGCCCGGCGAGGAGACGCGACTGTCGACGATCTTCCATGACATCGCTGAGCGTATCCACCGGCGCGGGCTGGTGGTGATAATCTCCGATCTGTTCGACGAAATCGACCCCCTGCTCAACGCGCTGCATCACTTTCGATATCGCAAGCATGAGGTGCTGCTGCTGCACGTGCTGGCCGATGAGGAGTTGACGTTCCCGTTCAAGCAGTGGGCTGAGTTTCGCGACCTGGAGCAACCCGGCCGGCAGGTGCAACTGGACCCGCGCTCGCTTCGGGCCTCCTACCTGGAGCGATTGCGGCAATTCGTCAGCCGGATCGAGTCGGGCTGCGGACAGATGAAGATCGACTACGTTCCGCTTTCGACCCGGACGGCATTCGACGCCGCACTGGCCCACTACCTGGCACAACGAAGAGGCAAGTAGAGCAGCATCGAGTATTGATTTCCACGACGATGACCTTTCTGAACTGGACAATGCTGTTTGGCCTGGTGGCCGTGGCGATTCCGATCGTCATTCACCTTCTCAACCGGCGGCGCGCCAAGGCGCTCGAGTGGGGGGCGATGCAGTTTCTGCTGTCGTCCCTGGCCAGCCGCAATAGGCGCATCCTCGTCGAAGAGATCGTCCTGATGGCAATGCGCTGCCTGCTGGTGGCACTGGTGGTGCTGGCAGCGGCCAGGCCGTTCGTGCCAAGCGGCGGCGGCATTTCGTGGACCCTGGTGGCCCCGGCGGTGCTGGCAGGGGCGATCTGCGCCGCCATGGCGGGCGCGATGTGGCATACCCGCCGGGCGCGATGGTATCTGCTGGGCGCCGCGATGGGCCTGGCGTGCCTCGCCGTCGGCACGGCGGGCCTGCAACACTTCCTGCAAGGTCGCCGGTGGACAGCCAGCGGCAGCGGGCGCGACATCGTCATCATCATCGACGGTTCGGATTCCATGAAGCTCACCGCCCGGCAGTCCCAGGGCATCTCGAACTTTCAGCTCGCGCTGGACGACGCCCGCGCAACCGTGGCTGCCTGCAGGGCGTCCGACGCCATCGGCGTGGTCCTGGCCGGCCCGGTGCCGCAGCGGGTGATCCCCTCGCCGGCGTTCGATCACGACGACGTGCTCGACGCCATATCCGGCCTCGAGCCAACCGGCGGCGCCATGGCTGCGCTGGAGGCGCTCCATGCCGCAATGGCGTGCCTCGAAGCCGGGCGCAATCCCGCCAAGACCATCGTCTTCATCACGGACAGCCAGAACGTCGGTTGGGACCTCGACAACGATGCGCGGTGGTCGTCGCTGGTCGCAGTCACGCGGGGCCTGACAGCCCAGCCGGAGATCGTCTGCCGCACGCTGTCGCCGCCGGGCCAGTTCCGCAACGCAACCGTCGAGGCGATTGCCCTGTCGCGTAGCGTCATCGGCACCGACCGCGAGGTAGGCATCGACGTCACGCTCGCAAATGCCGGCACGGACCCGATACGTCCCGACGCGATCGAACTGGAGATCGACGGATATTGCGTCGCCCGGCAGTCGCCCGACAGCATCGACGCCGGCGCAGCCGAGACGGTCCACTTCAGCTACAGATTCGAAACGCCCGGCCGCCACGTCGTCACGGCGCGCCTGGCCGGGGCCGACCACCTGGCCTGCGACGACGCTGCACATCGCGTGGTGCGGGTCATCGACACTCTCGACGTGCTCGTGGTGGACGGCGCGCCGTCCGGTCGAGCGCTCGAGGCCGCTGCGTCGTTTGTGGAAATCGCCCTTGCGCCGGACCGGGACGAGCAGTGCCTTATCGCCCCAACCATCGTGCCGGCGACGGAAATCCAGAGCATTGAAAGCTTCGAGAGCTACCGTCTGGTAATACTCGCGGACGTGGCCCGGCTGCCCAAGGCAACGGCTGAGGCACTGGAGCAATACGTCGCCGACGGAGGCGGGCTGCTAATTGCGCCCGGTGATCATGCCGTCGCGAGCTTCTACAACAACTGGACCACCGCCTCGGGACGACCGCTGTGCCCAGCTGTGTTGGATCGCCGCATCCACGCCGCCGATGCCCCGGCACGCTTCGCGCCGGAGACCTTCAAACATGTCGCGTTGGAGTTGCTCAGCCAGGCCAACCGCTCCGACGCCCGCTCGGCGCTTCTGGGCGCGTATTGGCAACTTCGGACGAACGACAGCGACCAGGCCACCTGTGTCGCGGGCATGCTGGAGAGGAATCAGCCGCTGCTGGTGGAGCGCCGGCTGGGCGACGGGCACGTGCTGCTCCTGACCGTTGCACTGGACCGCAAGGACAGCAACCTGCCGAGCCTCAAGTGCTTCGTGCCGCTGGTGCACGAGTTGGCCTACTACCTAGCGGCACCCGCGCTGACGGCGACGAACGTCCAGCCGGGCCAGGACGTCCTGATCGAGCTGGCCCCGTCAGCTGAGGGCTCAGCCCCCAAACCTTCCGCACCGCCCGGAGGCGCCTGGGGCCTGAACGTTACCGGCCCTTCACAGACCAACTACCTGGCCTCGGCCAAGCTTTCGGACGGCACGCTGCAGCTAAGCTGCACGGGCACCGACGAGCCGGGACTTTACCGTATTTCCCTGCCGGGCGAGCTGTCCAAGAGCTACCTGGTCGCCGGGGAGCAGTCCGTGCCGTTCGCCGTCCTGCGCGACCCGGCCGAGAGCCGGCTGACCTTGCTCGCAAGCGATGACTTTGACCGCCTGGAGCAGGAAGTGGGGCTCAAGCGCGTAACGTCCAGCGAGGAACTCACAAGCGCTATGACGGGCAACGTCCCCGGCCAGGAGATATGGAAAGTGCTCGCCCTCGGGGCATTGATGATGGCGATGGCAGAGATCGTGCTGGCGCGCTGGATCGCCGCCCAGAGAAAGGCCCACGATGTCCAGACCGTTCCCTTCGGACGGTCCGCGGCAGATGTGGAGTCTTACGGCAACAAGGTCAGGCGAATGCTCGCGGTGAGGCAAACACCCCGCCCGCGGAGGGCCTCGATACGATGATGCTCGGCGTCCAATCCAATCACGTCCAGCCCGCAGACCTGCCCCTTTGGTTGGCAGCGATGCTGGCGCTGGCGGGCGTGGCGGCATGGGTGGCCGCTGGGCTTCTGCGACGGCGTGGCGGGGCAATATGGCAAGACTACCTGGCCCCGGTTGTGCGAGCAGCCGTGGGATTCTGCGCCCTGCTGGCCGTCGCCCACGCGGCGATGCGCGTCTGCCTGCTGACGACAAGCTGGCCGATCTGGCCGATGGCACTGGGCGCCGCGATAGCCGTGGAAGCAATGCTATGGATCTATCGGCTCGAACGCGGAACGATCCCCCGCAGGCAAGCGCTTGCCCTGGCGTCGCTGCGGGCTGCGATAATCCTGCTGATCGTCGGAATGCTCGCCCAGCCGGTCTGTTCGCTGCATTCAAGCCACAGGCTGCAGCGCACTGTGGCAATGCTGGTGGACGACTCAGCCTCAATGCACGTAGCCGAAACGCAGATGACGCCCGCCGAGAAACTCCGCCTGGCTGAACTGCTCCTGCCGGGGGCGCCTCGCCGCCCATGCCGGCTGGACTCGACCGTCGGCGAGCTCCACAGCCTGAGGGAGCAACTGATCGGCCAGGCCGATTGGTTCGCCTCGCTGCGTCAGACTTCCGCCCAGTTGCGACAGGCGGAGCTTCTGGCCAGGCGTGAATCGCTGCACGCACATTTTGCCGACGCTCACGCCGTGGCTGAGGCGCAGATCGGCGCGCTCGGCGAGGCAATCAAGGGCAAGCTCAAGATCGACGACAAGACGCGCACCGCGCTGATGGACGCTTCGGCCAAGCTCGGCAACCAAGTGCGCGACCGGATGTCCGAGGCGATGAAGCTCACCACCGAGGCCGCCGCCGGGCAACTCCAAGCCAGCTGCGAACGCATCATGAATGAAGCTCGTCACGCAGCTGCGAGTCTTGTGGAGCTTTCAGCCGGCATCGACGCCCTGGGCCGGACGCTTGACGAGGCGTTTTACGCCTCGCTGTCGCCCGAGCAGCGGGCCCCGCTCGATGCCCTTGCCCGGCACACGCGCGCCGAGCTGGCCCAACGGGCGCTGACGGCTGAGCCATCCGCCTCGCAGGCGGACCCCAACGGTCCGGGTGGACCATGGGGAGCGATGGCCCGCCTGAAGGGCGCCTACGCGCTGCGGGCCTACAGCTTCGCAGCCGAGACGTCCGAGCTGGACATGGCAAGCTGGCACGGGGACCGCCCCGCCCCAGCCGACGCCCAGTTGGAGGCGCACCGCCAACTCACCGACCTGGCCGGCGCCCTCCAGAAGGCAGCCTCGGACCTTCGCGACAAGCCGCTGGCCGGGGTGATCGTGCTGACGGACGGACGCCACAACGCCCCGCGCCGCATCGAGGCCATAGCGAGAGAATTTGCAGGCCGGGGCGTGCCCATACTCCCGATCGTCGTTGGCAGCCGAGAGCCCCCAACCGACGCAGCCATCGTCGGCGTCGAAGCCCCGGAGGTAATCTACGCCAAGGACCAGATGCACGTAACCATCGACGTCAAGCTGGACGGCCTGGCGGGCAAGGAAGCTCGCGTCGTGCTCTACGATGGCGATCGCGAGGCTGATTCCGCTGCGGTGCGAGCGACGTCGGCAAGCTTCCGGACGCAAGTGCGCCTCGCCCATACCCCCGACGAGGCGGGCCTACACCATTACCGGGTGGTAGTCGAGGAGTTCGACGGCGAAGCCTTCCAGGCCAACAACTCCTGGCCCCTGACGGTCAACGTCTCCACCGACCGGGCCCGGATGCTGCTGATTGAGGGCCGCCCGAGATGGGAGTTCCGCTACCTCAAGAACCTCTTTGCCGATCGCGACCGCTCGGTCAAACTTCAGTATGTCCTGTTTGCACCCGACCGGATCGAGGGCCATACCGCGCGTCCGACGATCCACGCCGCTGCCGACCGACCCGACGGGCAGGTCGAGGCGACCGCCTTGCCGGTAGACCAGGCCGAGTGGATGAAGTTTGACGTGATTGTCCTGGGCGACGTGGACCCGCGGCACTTCTCGCCAGCCGACATGGAAGCGATGAAGAAGTTTGTGATCGATCGCGGCGGCACGCTCGTTTGCATTGCCGGCCCGCGATACATGCCCCACGCCTACGCCGGCACGGCCATCGAGCCACTACTTGGCGTGGAGTTCCGATACGACACCCGCGAGCCGACTGAGAAGTTTGACAAAGGCTTCCAGGTAGCCCTCACCGCCGAGGGACGCAGCAACGTCCTGATGCAGCAGGACGCAGCGGGCGAAACCTCCGCCCAGGTCTGGGAATCGGCCGGGGAGCTCTACTGGCGATATCCGATCATCCGGGCCAAACCCAGCGCCACCGTGCTGGCCTACGCCCTGCCGACCGACCCGCCGCCATTCCTGGTACCCGACGTCGCCAACAAACCCCTCACCGACGCTCAACAACGACAATTGGGCCGGTTGAGG
>Ga0180434_10008364_pt1 | contig 11428 bp, 12 predicted proteins | sample SS_ome_7_FD_132453 | JGI IMG/M metagenome (GOLD analysis project Ga0180434, IMG submission 132453) | Hypersaline lake sediment archaeal communities from the Salton Sea, California, USA - SS_1_D_2 metaG | ecosystem: Environmental > Aquatic > Non-marine Saline and Alkaline > Hypersaline >... | reverse complement strand
GGGCAGCAGGGCGATGCCCAGGTCGTGGAGCAGCCCGGCCAGGCCCAGGGTGCAGAGGTCGTCGCGGTTCATGCGGCGCTCGACGCCGACGGCGATGGCCATCCAGGAGACGTGGGCGGCGTGCTCTTCGGGGGCGGTGGGGCCGGTGGCGCTGATGCCGACGACGTGGGCCGGATCGGCGAGGACGTCGTCCACGGCGGCCTCGATCGCCTCATGGGCGGCCGTCATGGGGAGGCTGGTCTCGTGCCGGGCGGCCTCGAACACGGCCGCGGCGGTGGAGACGCAGTCTATCTTGCTGGCATCGGAGATGGATTCATCGCCGGCTACGTCGGCCAGGCGGTCGTCGCGGATCCACACCTCGCTGACGCCGTACTGGCGGAGTTTGTCAAGGTACTCGGCTTTGAGCTCGACGCCGGCGTTGAGCAGCACCTTGCCGCTGCGGTCGTGCACCGCCTTGGCCAGTTGCGCGGAAGCCTTAAGGCCGGCCAGCTGTTGACGGATCATGGTTCCCTCGTCCCGAACTACCAGATCTGAACTACACTGCCCAGGTCCACCTCGACGTCGTCCACGAGCAACTTGGGCACGCCGTCCTCGAAGCGCACGGAGTCGACGGTGCCGGTGACTGCGTCGCTCAGTTCGTCCTCCTGGTAGCTCACGTTGCGGCCGACCAGGCTCAGGGCCTGCGAGGCGGCGAGCATGATCTGCTGCACCGAGAGCACGGTGTTGATCTGCTGCATCTGCTCCAGGGAGGACAACTGCGCCAACTGGGCGACGAACTCGGTGCCTTCCATGGGATCGAGCGGGTCCTGGTTCTGCAACTGCGTGATGAGGAGTTGCAGGAAGGCATCCTGGTCCAGCGCGTCGCTGTCGCTCACCGTGGTGCTGCTCGATGGGGTGGTGTCTCTCACCAAGACCGGGCTGACTACCATCTCCGGCTCCTTTCGCTGCCGCCGGCGCTAGGCGAAGGCATCTATCATCCGTCCGCCGCCCCAGCCGTCCGGCGCCGCGGCGGCCTGCTCGACGAGGGGCGCCTGGGACGGATCGAGATCGGCTGCGGGGGCGGCCGGGGCCTGCGAGCCCTGGGGCTGCTCCCACTGGTGCTGGCCCAGGCCGACCGAGACCGAGAAGCGATCCACGTTGAGCCCGCCTTCGGCCAGGGCGTCGCGCAGGGCGGGCAGGTTGGCCTCGAGGATGTCGCGCACGGGGGCCGCCGAGGCCTCGATGCGCGCCGTGACGCCCTCTGCGCCGGAGGCCACACGGACGCGGATGCGCCCGAGTTCGGGCGGCTCCAGGCTGACCTCGAGTTGGGACTTGCCGGACCGGACGGCCGCCTGGGCCTGGGCGGCGACCTGCACGATCACGGCGCGGGGTTCGATCTCGGCGCCTCCCACCGGGAGATGAGCGGCCGTGGGCTTCGAAGTTGGCGCGGAGAGTACTGTCGTGGTTGGGACAGGCTCAGGCCGCTCGATCTCCTCGGTAGGCTGGTAGTCTGCGTGTCCCGCGCCCTGCCCGGCCGGCCGCAGCGGCGAGGGTGACTGAGGGTCCGGCTGCGATGCGGGCTGCGACGTTGCGGCTTGAGCTGGCGCTTGAGCGGCCGTTGGCTGGGCCTGGACTTGGGAACGCGCAGAATCTCGAGTGAATGCAGACACCCCCTGTGCCTGCGGAGTAGTCGTGCTCTGCTCGGCCTGGACGGCGGGGCTTTGCGTGCCGCTGCTCGGAGCGGCGTCGCTGCCGGCGCGGATGCTCGACGCGGTTTCGGGAGCCTGCGCTCGCGCGGGCGCAGCGCCGCCGGAGGCGCTCGGCGGGGCCTCGCGGACGGGCGCCTGCTCGGAGGCGGCCTGCACCGCCCCCGCATCGGTCACCACGGGGCGCGGCGCCGTCTCGGCCGGCGCCGGCTCGGCGGCGGCGCTCACGGCGCGGGCCGGCTGGTAGGTTGCCGGCTCAGGCGACTCCGCCGCGGTGGGGCTCTGCCCCTCGAGGTGGGCCGACGGGCCGGGCTGCTCGGAGTCCGCCGCGGAGGGAGCACTCCCGGAACGGCCCCCAAGGTCCGCGGCGGCTGCGCGAGATGCGCCGGAGTCGAGGCTCGGCGCCGCGACCTGGGAGGCGGCGCGGAGCGCGGCTGCCTGGCCGGCCTCGGGTCCCGCAGCGAGCTCGGGCACGCCTACGGAGTTGGCGTCCGGCTGCGCCTCGGGCTGAGCGACGGCGCGGGTGTTGGACATCTGCGGGCGGGCCGCCGAGGGCTGGGGGGCTGTTTCGGCGGCTGACCGCCCGGCATTCTGTTGTGCGTCTGGTGTGGCGTCTGCGGCGTTGGCGCTGGAGGCTGTCGCCTCGCCCCCGGCCGAGGCGCGGACCCCGGACTCGGAATACGCAGACGCCGCATCGGCCGCCAGCGGGAGTTCGTATTCGGCTGCGGAGGACAGCGGCTGCTGCGGCTGCTGCGCGGCCCCGAGGCTGCGCGCGGCAGGCGCAGGGGTCGCTGCGGCCGAGGAGGGCTGCGGCGCAGACGCGGCCGACTCCGCGATCTCGTGCGTGAGCACCGGCGCGGGCGGAGCGGGCTGCTGCACGGCGGAGGATTCGGCGCGCGCACTGCGACCGGCCGCGTCGGCCGACGGCGCTGCGACGATGCCTTCGGAGGCGGCGGTGCGCACGATGTGGGTGAGCAGGTCCTCGCCGAAGACGTAGGCTTGGCCGCTCTCCGGCCCCGAGGGAGCGGCGGAGTTCGCCGGCGCCGCCTCGGACTGCACGCCTTCGGCAGGCGCGGGGGTCGGCACCTCGCCGCCGGCGTCCGGCGGGACAACAGCCGCAGCCGGCTGAGCGGTGGGCGCGGCGGCGGGCTGCAACGGCGCCGACTCCGTCTCGGCGGCGGGCGCCGACTGGGCCGGCTCGGCGTGGGGCGCCATCGCCGTCGCTTCGGGCGCCTGCGTCGCCTGGGCGGAGAGTGTGTCGGCAGCCGCGCCGTCGAGCGCTCGCGGCGCGACGGCCCGCTGGCCCGCAGCGACGAGAGGTTCCACATCCTGTGCGGACGGCAGTACGGCCGGGTCGGCAGGCGCAGGCGTCGCTACAGGCGCCTGGGGCTGCACGGGCGGCGCCGGGATGGGCATCTCGGCGCCGGACGAGGCCGCAGGCTGCTCGGACGAGTCGGCGGACTCGGCCGGGTCGTCCTCGGTGAGCAGCGGCGCCGCCTCGGCCGTCTCCGGCGCGTCGTCCTGCGCGAGGGGTGCGGAGCCCGCGGGCACGACGACGGGCTCCTCGCCGGCCTTGCGGACGTCGCGGCAGACGGAGGCAAGCAGCACGGCGAAGAGGTCGGCGTCCGCCGCCTCGTCGCGCTGAGGCGCCGCGAGCCCGACGCCGTCAGCGGCGTCGGCGGCTATCGTGACAATGGCATCCATTGCGTCCTTGGCGGTGCGAGGAGGCGGCGAGGCCCCGTCCACCGACGGCCCACAGGGGCCGCGGCGACCGCCACACGGAGCGGCCAGGCCAACCGCATGCGGTGCGGCCGGCCCGCCTCCAGTGTAGTTATCGCCGCCGCAGGTGGGGGACTTGAGGGGTTTGTTCGGCCGGCCGCCGTGCAGACCGGGGAGGGGAAGGCCGCCCGGCGGGCGCCGGGCGGACGTCAGTCGTCGGAGCCGGCGCCGAGGATCGCGGCCAGGTAGTTCTGGGTCTCGGTATAGGGGGGCACGCCGCCGTAGCGCGCCACGGCGGCGGGGCCTGCGTTGTAGGCGGCCAGCGCCAGGCGCACGTCGCCGAAGCGGTCCATCTGCTGGCGCAGGTAGCGGGCGCCGCCGGCCAGGTTCTGCCGGGGGTCGAAGGGGTCGCTCACGCCCAGCGCGGTGGCGGTGGCGGGCATGAGTTGCATGAGGCCCATGGCGCCCTTGGAGGAGACGGCCTGCGGGTTGAAGCCCGACTCGGCCCGCACCACGGCCTTGAGGAGGGAGGGATCGAGGCCCTCGCGGGAGGCGGCTTGGGCGATCTCGGCGTCGTAGGCGGCGCTGTCGCGGGGCGACGCGGCGCGCAAATGGGCCCGGAAATCGTCGCGGGCGAAGCGGGTCTTGATCTCCTTGACCCTGGCCTGGACGCGGGTCAGGCCCTCGGGGACGGGGACACGCAGCGCCACGCGCATGGTCAGGCCTCCTGGCGGCGGGTCGGAGATTGGAGCGCCGCCTGGGAGCGATGGAAGCGCGGAGTGACGAGGTCGTCCGCCTGGCGGATCTCGAGCCGCGTCATCTCGCGGCGGTGGTCGTCGCGGCGGCGGTCGCGCAGGTTCTCGAGCATCTGGCGGCGGCGCATGGCCTGCACGAGGGCCTCGCTGGTGCGCTCGATCTCGCGCTGCAGGTCGTTGGTGAGGATCTCCTGCTCGGCGACGGCGCGCAGCAGGCGTTCGAGGTCGCGGCGCTCCCACTCGAGTTGGCGCAGGTCGAGCCGGCCGCGGGCGGCGTCGCAGAACCGGCGCCGCCGGTCGGAGCGGGCCTCGCCCAGCCGCAGCAGGCGGTCGAGTTCGCGGCTCAGGACGGCGCGGAGGCGGCCCAGTTCGATCTCGATGCGGCGCTGCTGGGCGAGCGCCTGGTCGAGCACGGGCTGGAGGCGGAAGTGGAACTTGCGCATCGCCCTAGCCGTCCGTGGCGGCGTGGGTGGCGGTAGGCGCGGGCTGCGGGCCGGCGAGTGCGAGGAGCCGCTGGTGGGTCTGGTCGCGGGAGGAACTCTCGTTCAGGTCCTGCTTGAGGAAGGCCCGGATGTCGTCCATGGCGGCGCAGGCCTCGTCAATCTTGGCGTTGGTGCCGGCGGTGTAGGCGCCGATGTTGATGAGGTCCTCGGCGCTGCGATAAACGGAGAGGAGTTCGCGCATGCGCTCGGCGGCGCGGCGGTGGGGCTCGTCGGCGACGTCGGGCATGAGGCGGCTGACGCTCTGGAGCACGTCAATGGCGGGGTAGTGGCCGCGGGCGGCGAGGTCGCGGCTGAGCACGATGTGGCCGTCGAGGATGGAGCGGACGACGTCGGCGACGGGCTCGTTCATGTCGTCGCCCTCGACGAGGATGGTGTAGAGGCCGGTGATGCTGCCGTGGGGGGAGGTGCCGGAGCGCTCCAGCAGTTTGGGCAGCACGGCGAAGACGGAGGGTGTGTAGCCGCGGGTGGTGGGGGGCTCGCCGACGGCGAGGCCGAGTTCGCGCTGGGCCCAGGCGAAGCGGGTGACGGAGTCCATGGTCAGCATGACATCGAGGCCTTGGTCGCGGAAGTGCTCGGCGATGGAGGTGGCGACCTGGGCGCCCTTGATGCGGAGGATGGCGGGCTGGTCGGAGGTGGCGACGACGACGACGGAGCGGCGCATGCCCTCCTCGCCCAGGTCTTTCTCGATGAAGTCGAGCACCTCGCGGCCGCGCTCGCCGATGAGCGCGATGACGTTGACGTCGGCGTCGGAGTGGCGGGCGATCATGGCGAGGAGGGTGCTCTTGCCGACGCCGCTGCCGGAGAAGATGCCGATGCGCTGGCCGCGGCCGCAGGTGAGCAGGCCGTCCACGGCGCGTACGCCGAACGAGAGGGGCCGCGTGATGCGGCTGCGGCGGAGCGGATGGGGAGGCGACTGCGCGACGGGCGCCTCGGCCTCGGGCTCGATGGGGCCGCGGCCGTCGAGGGGGCGGCCCAGGCCGTCGAGCACGCGGCCCAGCAGGGCGCGGCCGACGGGGACGCGCAGCGAGCGGCCGGTGGCGATGACCTCGTTGCCGTAGGAGATGTTGCCCATCTCGCCCAGGGGCATGAGGAGGGCGCGGTTGTCGCGGAAGCCGACGACCTCGGCCTGCACGGGCGCGCGCGTGCGGCCGGTGACGATCTCGCAGACCTCGCCGATGTGGGCGGCGGGGCCGAGCGATTCGACGACCAGGCCGACGACCTGGAAGACGGTGCCGTTGAGCCTAACCGGATCCGTGCGGCTGATCAGGCGTCGGTAGCGGGAGAGATCCGGGGTCTGAGGTATCGCCATGGGCAGCTTCCGTGATCACGCGTTCCATCTTGGCCAGTTGGGTTTTGATGCGGGCGTCGAGGTTGCCGTTGCGGGACTCGACGACACAGCCGCCGCGATCCACGCGGCGGTCCTCGACGAGGTCGAGGCGCCGCACGCCGTCCACGGCGGCGATGAGATCGTCGCGCGCGTCGCGCACCATGTCCAGATCGTCGGGGTTGAGGCGCACGCGCAGCGACTCGCGCTCCTTCATGCGCGCCATCGAGTTGCGCACGAGGTTGAGCACGATCTCGGGCTGGGTGGAGATCTCCTGGGCGACGACCTTCTCGGCGACGGAGACCGCCAGGGTGGCGATCTCGGGCTCGACGCGGGAGAAGAACTCGTCGCGCTCGCGGGTGATCTCCGCCACCAGGGCCTCCAGGCGGCTGCGCACGTCGGCGGCAAGGCGGTCCTGGTGCTCCTGGGCTGTGCGCTGGGCCTCCTCGGCGCCGCGCTCGTGGGCTTCGGCCTGGATGCGGGCGGCCTGGCTCTTGGCCGCCTCGACGCAGGCCAGGGCCTCGGCGTGGGCTTCGGCGACCACGCGGGAGGCGCGCTCGTGGGCGGCCTCTTGCAGGCCCGGGGGCGACACCAGATAGGCGGAGTCGCAACCGGCGGCGCCGCCGGCCTCAATGGCGTCGGGGGCCCAGACGGGCGTTTCGTCGCGTTCGCGTCGCGGCTTGATGATCTTAGGTGATGACATTGTCCCCCTCCTGGCCGCCGATGACGGCCTCGCCGGCGGCGGCCATCTGGCGCACGGCGGCGGCGATCTTCTGCTGGGCGGCCTCGACATCGCGCACGCGCACGGGGCCGGCGGCCTCGAGGTCCTCCTTGAGGCTGGCGGCGGCGCGCTCGGAGATATTGGAGAAGACGAACTCCTTGATCTCGTCGGTGGCGCCCTTGAGGGCGTTGCGGAGCGTCTCGTTGTCCACCTCGCGGATGACCTTCTGGGCGGTGCGGGGGTCGAGGTTGACGATATCCTCGAACACGAACATCATGCGGCGGACCTGGTCGGCGGTGTCGGGGCTCTGCTCGGCCAGGGCCTCGAGCACGTTGCGCTCGGTGCTGCGGTCGGCGTTGTTGAGGATGTCCACGAGCAGCCGGGCGCCGCCCGTCTGCGCGGGGCCGGCGGAGGTGAAGCGGGACTGGAGCACCTGCGCCAGTTGGCCGGCGGCGTCGGGTGAGGCCGGGCCGCTGCTCACAATGCGGGCGGCGACCTGGGCCTGGGTCTCCTGACCGAGGCCGGAGAGCACCACGGCGGCCTTCTCGGGGGCGAAGTGGGTCAGGATGAGGGCGATGGTCTGGGGGTGCTCGTCGCGGATGATGCGGAGGAGTTGGGCCGGGTCGGCCTTCCTGAGCACGCTCAGGGGATCGTCCTCGCCCTGCCGGGGCGAGTGGATGCGGTCGAACATCTTGCCGGCCTTCTGCTCGCCCAGGGCCTTCTCGAGCACCTCCCTGGCGTAGGGGGCGCCGCCCTGGGCGGGGAAGGCGTCGGCCTGTGCGATGGCGGCGAACTCGGTGGCCACGGCGTCGCGGGTGGCCGCGTCCACCGACCGCATGCTCAGGATCTGCTGGGAGAGCACCTCGATCTCCGGGGGATCGAGATGGGCCATGATCTCGCCCGCCTTGTCGGGTCCCAAGGCGATGAGCAGCACGGCGGCTTTTTCGAGGTTGGTGAGTGGTTCGGGTTGAGTGGCGGGCATGGCGGGTTAGCTCTCAGCCTCCACTTTGGATTCGTTCACCCAGGCGCGGATGCTGCGCGCCAGGCCTTCGGACTCCGCCTGGCTCAACTCGGCCAGGGGGGAGGAGGCGGGCGCAGGGGCGGCCCCGCCGGGTGCGGCGGGCGCATCCCCGGCGGCCGCCGCGCTGTAGGCGGCGACGGCACGGGCCTGCGGGAGGGCCTCGGCCGGAGCCGCTTCGGGACCGGAGGCCGGCTTCATCTTGAACGCCGAGCGCGCGAAGACGAGGAAGATGACCAGCAGCAGGACGGCGCCGACGTCCTTGCCCACGGTGATCAGGGTGCGCCGGGTCGCCGCCTGGCGGGCTTCCTTGGCGTCGGGGTTGGGGGCCGCACTGAACTTGGCGCCCTGCACGACGACCTGATCGCCCTGAGACAGGTCGAGGCCGGCGGCCACGGTGACGGTCTTCTGGATCTGCTCGATCTGATCGGCGGTGGGCTCGCCGTCCACGAAGACGGCAACGGACATGCGCTCGACCTGGCCGGGCTGGACGGTCGTGCGGTTGATGCGGCGGGAGACCCGGTAGGCCGTCTTGGTCTCGGTGCGCTGGTAGGTGTCGGCGCCGGCGGCGGGCCGGGGCGCGGCGGGCGCCGAGCCTGTGTTGGAGGCGATGCCCGGGATGCCGGAGGCCGCCGACGGCTTGCCGCCCGAGTAGGTTTCCTGGACTTCTTCGTGCTCGGTGAGGACGCCGTGGCTGGCCTCCTCGGGGCCTGCGGCGGGCTCGAAGGTCTCTTCCTCGGTTTCCTGCTGGTCGAAGTTGAGTTTGGCGCTGACGCGAACGACCGCGCTGCCCTGGCCCAGCACCTCCTCGAGCATGGATTCGAGGCCGCGGGCCATCTCGGCCTCGAACTCGCGCTGCAGGGTGAGTTGCGAGGCCGCGAGCATGGGGCTCCCCGGGCCGCCGGCCAGGTCCACCTGGGAGGAGAGCAGTTGGCCGGCCGTGTCAACGACGGTGACGTTCTCCGGCTTCAGGCCCTCGACGCTGGAGGAGACAAGGTGGACGATGGACCGGATCTGCTGGGACGAGACCTGTGCGCCGGACCGCAGGCTGAGCACGACCGAGGTGGTGACGGGCTGCTGCTCGGAGGTGTAGAGGCGGTCCTGGGGGAGGACGACGTGGACGCGGGCGTACTCGACGGGCTCGAGTTCGGCGATGGTGCGGGCGAGTTCGCCCTGCAGGGCGCGCTGGTAGTTGAGTTTCTCGGTGAACTCCGAGAGGCCCATCTGCGACTTGTCGAAGATCTCGAAGCCCACGCTGCCGCCGTGGGGCAGGCCGTCGCCGGCCAGTTGCAGGCGCAGTTCGTGCACCTGCTCCTTGGGCACTTCGACAGCCGACCCGCCGTGGGCCAGGCGGTAGGGCACCTTGAGGTCCTTGAGGGCGGCCACGATCTCGCCGGCGTCCTCGGTCTGCAGGTTGGAGTAGAGGACGGCGTAGGAGGGGCGGCTGGCCAGCACGCCGACGCCGATGAGGAGCGCGACGCTGAGCACGAGGAAGAGGCCGACGGCGGCGCGCTGGGGAGCGCTTGCCTGCCGCCACCACTGCGTGATAGGCGCGAAGATGCGTCCGAATGCCCCCACTTGGCTGGTCCTCCGTTGGTGAGCGTCTCAGGTGCTAGACTTGAGTTTGCATGATCTGCTGATAGGCTTCGATGACCTTGTTGCGCACCTGGATGGTGAACTCCAGGGCGAGGCTGGCCTTGTTGAGGGCCAGCATCACCTCGTGCAGGTTGTCGGCCTTGCCGGCCGCCAGGTCCTGGGCCAGGGAGTCGGCCTGGGCCTGCAGTTCGTTGACCTGGTTGGCCGAGTCGGCCAGGAGCCGCCCGAAGGAGCGCGCGGCGCTTGCGGCCGGCCCCGAGGGCTGGAGGCCCTGGGCGGGCGTGAGCGGCCCGATGCTGGGAATGGAGTCTATTCTCATGGCTTATCCGCTCCCCAGGTCCAGCGCGCGCTGGTCCATGGTTTTGGCGGCGCTGATGGCGGTGACGTTGGCCTCGTAGGAGCGCATGGCCGAGATCATGTCCACCATCTCCTCCACCAGGTTGACGTTGGGCAGTGCGACGTAGCCCGCCGCGTCGGCGTCGGGGTGGCCGGGCTGGTAGACCAGCCGGGGCGGGCGGGGGTCCTCGACGACTTCGGTCACCTCGACGCCGCCCGCGTCGTCCAGCGTGAAGACGACCTGCTGGCGGCGGTAGGGGCCGCCCTCGGGGGTGCGGGTGGTTTCGGCGTTGGCGATGTTCTGGGCGATGACGTCCATGCGCTGGCGCTGGGCGGACAGGGCGGTGGCGCTGAGGTCAATGGAGTCGGTCATGGCTTACCTCTTCCCCTCGGAGACGGCGGTCCGCAGCATGCGCAGTTTGGTGGCGAGGGCGCGGGCGGCGGCCTCGAACTCCAGGGCGTTCTGGGCGACGCGGGCCATCTCGCGGTCCACGTCCACGTTGTTGCCGTCGGCGCGCGCGGGGGAGGTGGTGTCGCGGAGGAGGCGCGGCTGGACGCCGCGGATGCGCTCGAGAGCGGTGCGGGGGTGGGACTGCGCGTGGGTGAGCGCAGCCTGCAATTCATTTTCGAAGGACACGTCCGCGCGCTGAAAGCCGGGCGTGTCCACGTTGGCGATGTTCTCCGCGATTGCGCGGTGGCGCGTCGCGGCGCCGTCCAACGTCTTGGCGAGGGCCGCCGTCGTGGCGTCGGCCAGCAGATCCCTGGTCATGCTTGGGCCCCTTCTCGTGACCTGCGTTGGCGATGCGTCTATTCGGTTGTCGCGTGAACGCGGCTCGGCGGGCTAGGCCAGTTCGCCTCTCACCATCTGGCTGGCGGTGACGAGGCTCAGGCCGTAGCGATCCACGAGCGAGCCGATCTTCTTGATGCGCTTCACGTCGTCCTGCGAGTACAGCCGGCGGCCGGCTCCATCCCTAGAAGGCTGCAACAGACCGTACTTGGTCTCCCAGAAGCGAATCCGATGGGCCTCGATTCCGGTTAGTTTCACGACAGTCTTCATAGGATAGATGGGCACGTCTGTCGGAACGCGCACCCACCTCACCTCCTTGCAGCGTCTCGCCCCCAGTCGGTCAAGGCGATTCCGCTGAGCGGAATCAAGCTGCGTTGAGCAGTATTCCACATAATCTCGGGGATTTGAGATGGGTGTAGCGGCAGGGGGAGCGAGGCGGCCTGAGCGGCCGCTCAGGGCAGTCTGCGGGCCAGGCGCAGGAACTCGCGGCAGGATAGGCTCTCGCCGCGCCGGCCGGGATCGAGGCCGGCCCGGCGGATCAGCCCCTCGGCCCGTCCCTTCTCCAACCCGAGGCCGGCCGAGAGCGCATTGGCCAGGGTCTTGCGCCGGTAGCCGAAGGCCGCCCGCACCGTGGCGAAGTAGGCGTCCTCCAGATGGGCCGGAACGAGCGGCCGCCGGCGCATCGCAAACCGCAGCACGGCCGAATCGACGCGCGGCGCCGGAAGAAAGCACTGCCGCGGCACGCCCGTCACCCACTGGACCGTGCAGTAGGTGCGCGCCAGCACGGTGAGCGCGCCGTAGGCCTTCTCCCCGGGCTGGGCGGTCAGGCGCTCGGCCACCTCGCGCTGCACCATGAGGACCATGGAGCAGAAGAGGTCGCGGTGCTCGATGAGCCGCGCGATGGCCGGTGAGGTGATGGCATAGGGCAGGTTGGCGACGACCTTCCAGCGGCGGCGCCTCGCCGGCAGCAGGGGGCGCAGGTCG
>Ga0180434_10008359_pt1 | contig 11430 bp, 15 predicted proteins | sample SS_ome_7_FD_132453 | JGI IMG/M metagenome (GOLD analysis project Ga0180434, IMG submission 132453) | Hypersaline lake sediment archaeal communities from the Salton Sea, California, USA - SS_1_D_2 metaG | ecosystem: Environmental > Aquatic > Non-marine Saline and Alkaline > Hypersaline >... | reverse complement strand
GATTTTTGAGAAAATACCACGGCTCGTACACGCTCTGCGCCAGCGCCCACCCCTCCGGGTTCCCGCCGTCCCGCTGGCCTCGGTAGTGCAGGCTCTTTCCGATCGGGATCGCGATCTCGTCGTACGAGGGCGCCGGCCGCTGCACCATCGCCTGCACCCCGCCTGCATCGTCAAAATCCCACCGGTAGAACGCGCTCTGCCGGCGTTCCGCCCACTTGCGCCACCCGATCCGCCCGTCCGCCCTCCGCTTGTAGCACACCTCCTGCCAGAACCAGCCGAACCACACGCAGCTCAGCGCGTCTTCGATCGCGTCCTCGATCGTGTGGCTCATATCGTGCAGGCATTCCTCCAGGTGCTCTGCTGCCCGCTTGTCCGCGTCCGTGGTCCCCCCGGCCTCAAAATACCACGAGGCCGTCCTAGACAACAGCATCTGCGCATTCAGCATCGACCGGATCCCCGGGTCCCGCCGGCGCATCTCGTCATAGATCGCGTACGCCGCCGGCCACTGCAATTTCGTCGAATACGCCTCGGTCACCTGCCCCGACCACGCCTGCAGGCCTGTCTTCCCCTTTTCCATCAGGTCTATCCGGGCCACGTAACCCCCTCCCGTAGGGGCACGTCCGCAACGTGCCCTCCTGCCCGCTCGTTAAACGGATCAAACAAGCTCCCCACCGGCGTCCCCACCGGGATATCCTCCCAGCTCACGAATCCCGGCAGCATCTGCCACGCCCCGCTCACCCCGTCCACCATATCGTTCGGCTCGGCCGGGAAATTGACGCACTGCTCGATAAAATCGTCGTTCCACGGCCCGCGCACCAGGTAAATCAGCCCGTCCTCTGCCCGCGTCCCCCACAACTGCGCCCGCGCCTCTTTGTCCCCGCCCGCCTTGGGATTCACCGGCACGATCGACCGCAGCTGCAGCTTGGGGTCGTCGCGGAAATCCTGGTAATACCCGTCCTGCTGCCCCGCCACCTCGATTCCCTGTTTGACCTCGGGTCCGTCCTCCAGCATCACATTCACCAGCTTGTTCCGCGCCTCGCTCCACGGCGGCTGGAACTCGCGCACGTCCAGGATATAGAATCGCCGCTGCTTGTCCCGCCCGCACAGCGCGTTCGCCAGCGGGTGCGCGCGGCTGCTCCGCCCCACACTCAGGTCGTGGTATCGCACCGGTCGCACTTCGGCCGGCACCTCATCCGCGTCGATGTACCGGAACAGCGACGGCTTGAGAATGTTCCCCTCCTCCCGTCGCGGACGTTGCTGGAACAGCGCCGCCCAGTCATAGCCGCCCACGTTCGCCTTGATCCGCGCCATCTCGACATCGTCGTATTTGTCCGCCCACAGCGGCTCGCCCGGCGCCCGCCCCAGCGCGTCGGCCGCCATCACCCACCCGGCCCGCATCGCCCGCTGCGCCTGCTCCGGGTCCACCTCCTCCGCCCACGACTCGGCGATCGCCGGCAGGCACAGCACCTCCCACCGGTCCGCGCTCGGGTCCGTGGCCATCGCCTTGATCAGCCGCCCCGCCCAGTCGTCATTGTGCCACCGCGTCAGCATCCCGATCACCGCCGCGTGCTCCTCGAGGCGCGTATACGCCGTCGACGTCCACCACCCCCACACCGCCTCCCGCTTGGCCTTGCTCTCGGCGTCCGCCCGGTCCTTGTGCGGGTCGTCGACGATAAACAGATGCGCCCCCTTGCCCGTGATCCCCCCGCCCACGCCGGCCGCCACCATCCCCCCCTTGTGCCCGTCCAGGCTCCAGCTCTCCACGCTCCGGCTGTCCCCCGAAATCTCGACTATCTCCTCCCGGCTGGACAGGTCGCCAAATACCGCGCGGTACCGCTCGCCGTACATCAGGTTCCGTGCCTGGCGGCTAAAATCCATCGCCAGCGCGCCGTTGTACGAGGCAATGATCACCCGCTTGTCCGGATTGCGCCCCAAAAACCACGTCGGAAACAGCACGCTCGCGTTGAGGCTTTTCCCGTGCCGGGGCGGCATAAAAATCAACAGGCGGCCGATCCCCGCCTCGCCGCCCGTGGCCACGTACCGTTCCACCTGCTGCAGTTTCTCCGCCAGCAGCCGGTGGTGCGCCGCGTCGATCCACCCCGGGAACGCATACGACGCGTACCGGCCATAATCCCGCCTGGCCAGCTCGCGCCGCGCCAATTCCGTTCGGAGCCGAACGTCGTGAGGCGGAGATCCCGAGTCCACCGAGGGACGGAGCCGCTCCTGCTCACTCACCCGACTCACCCTGTAGGCCAGGCATCTTTTTCCCCTCCACCAACCGCAGCAGCTCCGCATCCGACAGATCCGACAGATCCTCCGGCACCTCTCGATTCTGGCGAAAATGCACCCCCACCATCTCTAGAAACGTCCGCCGGTCCGCGTGATTCCGCCCGCTCGGCGTGCTCGCGCTCTCGATCAGCGCCTCCATCACCGCCGGGATCGCCGAAAACACCCGGTTGCGCAGCAGCCCGACCGCCTCCTCCTCGATCGCCGGGTTCTCCTGCCGCCACGCCCGCAGCCGCCGGTCCGTCGCCAGGCCCAGCACCTCCGTCGCCAGCTCGTGCTGTGTCCGTGGCACCCGCCGGCCCTCCGGCATCGCCAGCCACGCGATATAGATCGCCTGCCGCCAGTTCCACCCCTGCTCCCGCAGCGTATAATATGTATCCAGCCACGGATGATCGACCTGCTGGGACGCAAAAACGCGGTACGCGGCCGCGCGCTGCGCCGCCTCGTCCGGCTCCACATCCTCTATCGCCGCCTCCATCCCCGGAAGCGCCTGCGCCTCCACAATCACCTCATCCATCCACTCACCCACATCTGATTACGCGCGTATTCGCGCCCCCGGGCCTGGTTCGGATCCGGAGGGGGGGGGAACTCGGATCCTCCTCGAAGCGCAGTGGAGATCCCACCCGCACTATGTGGGACAAAGGCCCCATTCGCGCCCCCGGGCCTGGTTCGGATCCGGAGGGGGGGGAACTCGGATCCTCCCCAGGCCCCAGCGCGCGATCTCAATCCTCCACCGCCGCATCCCCAATGCACGGCCGCGTCGCCAGCATCGTCCGGATCGCGCCCACGTCCCGCCTGCTCTCCTCCAACGACGTGCACAAAATCGCCATCCCCGCCGCGATCTGCCCCAACGTCGACGTCGTCTCGTGCCACGCCGTCGTATTCCGCTCGATCACTCCCACCAGCTCCTGGCGCTCCTCGTGATAGTTCTCGTGTTCCGCCCGCCGCTGGAGCTGCTCCATCGCCATCCGTTCCTCGTGCTGCTTGCGCTCGCTCGCCAATCGCTCGTCCCGCTCCTGCAACTGCCGCTTAAACTCGCGCTGCAGCACCCAGATCGCAAACGCCGCCAGCGCTACCGGCGCCGACGCATCCAGCAGCGCCGCCCAGAACTCGATCCCCGGCATCGTCTATCGATCTCGCCTGTGGGCATCCTGAGCCTGTCGGAAAGCGCCAGCCCGCTTGGCAGCCGCGTCCTCGTACGCAATCGCCCCGATCAGCATCACCGCCACAGGCTGCAGCGCCGCGATCAAAAAACCGATATCCTCCGCCATCTCTGGCGCAGCATACCGGCCCACAAAAAACACCACCATGCTGATCACCGTATCCAGCACCAGCACCAGGAATTTCCGGCTCCGCAGCAGCCCGCTCACTGGACTCATCGTCCCCTCCATCGCGATCCGTACGGGCACGACGTGTCGTGCCCTCGTCCCAACAAAAAAAGCGCCATCCCCCCATCTGGGGAAATGGCGCTCCCTTCCAGGCCACGCCTGGCTTCGTGGCGATGCATTCCCGCATCGCCCGGCCACATCTATAAGCCCGGGTCCCTGCCCGCTCGGGAGTTCCCGGGGCGCATCTGCGGGCGCGCATACATCTACATTTTGGCTCGGATCTCGATTTTGACCGGATGGGTCTCGTTGGTGGGATTCACGTTAATGATGATCTGCCCGGGCTGCTGCAACAGCTCCGCCAGCCTCTCGGCATGCCGCTGTATCTCGATCACAATCCGCTCGACGATCCCCATCGTCTCCCTCGCTACCCGGCCTCGCACACGTATTGCCATTATATCACGTTCTCCCACCCCCTGTCAAGCCGTGTGGTCACCAATCAGAACATCCGTGCGGATCTCAATTTTTCCGAGGCCGCCCCGAATGTTAAAAGTTTCGCCCAAAACTGCCCTTTTTCTTGACAACCTCACAAAGTTGGTGTATAATCTAGACATCGAGTTCACAAAGTTGACTGAAAGGAGCCTGAAATGACCGAGACACGGAACGACATCAGCACGTTGGTAACAGCGGGGATTCCAGTCCAGTTGGGAAAATTCGACTGCGGCTGCTGGGGCAAACACCAGCCGCCCTACATCGAGGATGGCACGATCATCGTGGAGACGGGCCAGGGCTATCGCTCCAATGCCCATCTCCACGGCCAAAACCTTTACACGGTTGAGGTAGGAGAGGGCATCGCCCTGATCGAAATGCGGAAATACGGCGATCTCTACGGTGCGGGGATGTGGCACTATCTGGTCGGAGTCGACGAGGCCCCGTTCATCGCCCAGATCCCTAGTACCATCGGCACGCTGGCCGATGCGCTCGACTACCTCCAGCCCGCCGAGGTCAAGCAGGCCCGGGCCACAGGCACTATTGTCCATCGCCAGGGCGACTGGTTTTTCGTCCCGGTAGCGCGCGATCCGCGCGGAGACAGCGAGCCCGACGTCGCTCTCGCCGGAACCGATCACGTAGCGGTTGAGGCCATCGTGCGCAAAACGGTTCTCTATGTACGCGGCACGATCCGCCACGGAGAGCACCAAGCGCTGCTCCTGGGTTGCTGGCACAAGGCGATCCGGAACAAGGCCATCCGTACCGGTCGACTGGCACGCGTTGGCAGCACAGACTAGCAAGAGCGGACGGGTTTGCGCCCGTCCGCCCCACTGTGACCCCGTCACGCCGACCAGCCCGGCGGGGTCACACTTTTATTCTACCACAGACAGGAGGATTTTACAATGAGTGTCGTCGACCGTACACCACAGCAGTACCGCGATACCATCCAGCAGTTTCTAATGGAATACTGGCGCAAACGCACCTGGGAGATCGAGCAAGCAGTACTCGGTGTCCAGGTGCAGCTCGTCGCATCGGACGCCCTGTACAACTCGGCCCTCGCCGATCAACTCGCCGAGATCGCCCGGCTGGCGGCCGGAGAGCTCGATGTCGAATCCGCCTTGGCGATGGGCGTGAGCGAGGGCATCCAGGATCTCTGCGAGCGCCTGTTTGCCGCGCCGGGGATGGGCTACAGCTACCGCATCCCCCGCGAGTTTTGGGATTCTCCACTGGGAGCCATCGTAGGCAAAGCGCATTTCCGCCTGCGTGGGGATGATCTGATCACCATCACCGAAGCTGCCGATATCTTGGGAGTCGTCGTATCTGCCATCTCGAATCGCATCGACCGAGGCCACCTCGATGCCTACCGCGACCCGGACGAGCCGAATCCACAGCGCGCGCGCCGTGTTCTGCGCTCGCAGATAGAAAGCCTCACAGACTAAAAACGTCCCCCCGCCGTCACACGATGGCGGGGGGGCTCCCTCCCTACCGCATCCCACCTCAATCATCACCCGCATTCGCCCCGATCACACTCGCCAGCTCCACCCTCCCCCGCCGCACCGCCCGCCTCTCCTCGTAATCCATCGCCAGGTACACCGCCAGCTCGTCCGCGTCCACGTACCACATCCAGCTCGGCCTGCCATCACTCCCCCGCACCAACCGCTTCTCTCCGCTGATCACCCCCTCTCGCGCCCACTTGCCGACCGCGTTCTCGTACGAGCCCACCCGTTCCGCCGCCTCGGCCAGCGTCACCCAATCTGCATTGCCGCGTGGCCGCGCCTCCCCGGCCCGCAGCGCCTCCTTCCGCAGCCTGGACACCTCCTGCTCGAGTTCCTCGATCCGGATCTCGTACGCCGCCACCCGCGCATCCCCCCGCGCGATCAGCGCCAGCACCTCCCGCGTCGTCAGGATCATCCCCACCCGGTGGTTCCGCTCCCGCTTTGCCGCCACCCGTCGCAACCGCTCTACATCCACCATCGCATCCCTCCCCACTCCCCTACCCAGCCACGGGCACCGTGCTAACCGTGCCCTGCACGCTCACCACACTCCGATCACACTTTCCAGGACCGCCGGCCCCTCTCCTACCCCCCCTCCCGTGCCAACGCGCCCGCCCCGTCCATCGCCGCCCACCCCCGCGCAAACGCCTCCCCTTTCGCCGTCAGGTACCGCCGCGCGTTCGGAGCCCCGCTCGTCTTGGCCGCGTACCCGATCCGCACCCACTGGTCCGACACCTCCACAAACTCCTCCCTCGGCACGCGGAACAGGATACTCGTGGCCGCGCGCACCGAAAACCCCGGCCGCAGCATCGGCGACCCACTCACCAGCGCCCGCAGGTAGCGCTGCCACCGCTCCGGGTATTCCGTCTCAAACCGCGTCCGCGTCTCCCCGTTCCCCCCGCGCACGACGCCTTCCACCACGATCTTTCGCGGCCCGTCCTCCTCCCCCTCTCCGCGCTCCCGCCGCCCAAACAGCCACTGCCAAAACGTGCGCCCCTCCCCGCCCGCCGGGTCCGCCTGCCCGTACGCTGGCGGCCACTCGTCGTTCAGCAGTTTCGGCACCAGGTTGAACACGATCAGGATCAGAACCGGCGCAAACCACTCCAGGACAAGCGGGATCGGCCACAGAAACAGCCGCTCCCCCACGTGCGCGGCCACGGCCTCCCACACCGCCCCCAGCCTGCGCCACGTCGCAGACCAGGCGGACAAATACCCCGGCGACGTGGTCGCGTCCCACACTCGCTGTGCCCGCACCAGCCACGAGATCGCGTACCCCCCCACCGTCAGCCCGTTGATCAGCAGCGCCACGTTCACCGCCATCCGGATCGGCACCCGCCGCCGGCTCTCGTCGTTCTGGTGCGTAATCTGGACCTCGCCCCTCGGCCCCAGCCCACCGCCATCTGGAATTCCCATCTGTCCCTCCCCTCTGCGGCCCCCATCGTAGGGGCGCAATGTATTGCGCCCCCTTTCCTCCCGTCTACAGCCCCTCTAAGCCCCAAAAACCACCCCACGGCCCCTGGTATGCCCACTTCCGCGCCTCGGCCACCCTACCCCCCGCCCGCCCGGACGCCCTAGGGCACCCTACCCCCCGCCCTATAGGCTGCCCGCCCGGACGCCCTACCTCACCCGCCAGGAAGCCCCCAGAGCGCCACTGCAGAAATCATTCCGGCTCCCACGGCAGCGCCAGCCCCTCCCCGGCTCGATAGTACGGCCTGGCCTCCCCCTGCGGCCGCGCCTCCCCCTCCTCAAATCCCGCCATCATCCGCGCCAGCGCATACACCACCACATCCGCCGGCCGCAGCGCCCCCCACCGCCGCGCCTCCGCGTACACCACATCCACCCACGCGTCGCTCGGCAGTGTCAACGACAATTTCCGCCCCCGCCGCTCCCGCTCGTGCGGCGTTTTCTTTCCCCTCCCGTTGGAGGGAGGCTGGGACGAGGGGCCTAAAATACTCGCCACCGCCGGATCCAGCGCCACCTCACGCCTGGCCACAGCCCACCTCCCGCACCAGCCGGGCCAGCACCTGCACGTATCCCCCCACCCGCGCCCCAGAGTCCAAAATCGCCCCCTGCAGCGCCCGGCACACCGGCGCATACTCCCACAGCGTCATCCCGTGCGCCGGCGCCTCCCGCGCTTTGACATCCAGCGGCACCGGCGGCCACACCAGCTCCCGGAACTGCCCCGCCAAGACCTCCAACTGCGTCTGGCTCTCTTTCGTCCGCCGCTCCCACATCGTCGGCAGCACCCCCAGGCACCTCCCCCGAAACGCCCCCACCTGCAGCAGGCTCGCCGTGCTGGCCAGCGCGTCCGCCGCCCCCACCACCGCCAGGTGGTCCAGCGCCACCGGGATCAGAAAATAGTCACACGCCACCAGCGCCCCGATCTGCAGCACATCCACCCCCGGCGCCGCGTCCAGCAGGCACACGTCGTACACGCCCGCGTACACATCCAGCGCCTGGCGCAGCCGCTGCTCGCGAAACGCCATCCCCGCCAAAATCTGCTTCGCCTCCACGGTCCGCTTGTTCCCCGGCACCACCTCCAGGCCCGGCCGCCCGCTCAGCCCCGGCGCCAGCGTCGGGTCCCCGATCAGCATCTCGTACGTCCCCGGCCGCTTGGCGATCCCCAGCGCGTCTGCCACGTTCCCCTGCGGGTCCAGGTCCACCACCAGCACCCGCATCCCGCCCATCGCCATCCCGTGCCCCAGCGTCACCGCCGTCGTCGTCTTGCCCACGCCCCCCTTTTGATTCACGATCGCGATCGTCTTCATTTCCCCGCCCCTCTCTATACGCCCCCGGGAGCCGTCCACCCCTGGAAACCCCCGGAGGCTATATCCGCAACCCGGCTTTCCTCACATCCCCGGATCTTGGCCTACGTACGGGCACGACGTGTCGTGCCCACGCGCCATTTCGCGCCTACTCGATCATCAGGTCAGCGCCGCCGCTTCGAACCCCGCTTTGGCTCGATCCTGTTCGCGTGCTGCCTGAGCGTATTAGCAACCTGCCTGGCTTGCTGTGGCGTGAACCCGATAGACGCGATTGGCTCGCCAAAACTGATGACTATGCACCCCTTCAACGAGGTTATGCCTATCCGGATCTCTCCCTCATCGTTATCTGTCAGATGCCCTTCTGGAAAGCGTCCGGTCGGCCCCAGCTCCATCTCCCTGAATTGCTCCGCGATCTGCTCATCTCTATCTTTACTGTGATGCACTGCAACCTCCTATTTCCTCTGTCTGCATCCCGCACGGCGCCGGATATTGCCTTGTTGTCCGGCCTCTTGACCATCTCTCGCCTTTCCCCCTCCCTCGAGGGCTCCTCCTACTCGATCAAATAGCAGCTCCGCCGATTCGCCGCCAGGTGCCCCTTGAGCGCCGCCACATCCGTCTCCAACCGCGCCACCAGCTCCGCCAGCGTTCCATCTGGCGGCGTCGTCGGCGGCACGTACGGATCCTCCACGATCCACGTCGCCGTGTCCCAATACGTGTCGCACCACGCCCCGGGCCACTCGAACCAGGCGTACGTCCACACCGTCACCTGCCCCTGCGACACTGCTCTCGCCGACAGCTCGACAAACGCATCGTACGGCTCCCACACCTCCTCCGACCACACGATATCTGGCGACCACGGGTCCACGCCCCCGGTCGGGTCGATCCCAATTCGAACCTTACCCTTGCTGTCCTTCACCCCCTGCTTGGCATAGATCCGGAACGTCACCTCCCGGCCCGCCGTCACCGCGATCGGACCCTGCATCAGGCCCGCCTCGTGCGTCGCGTGGTTCGTCCAGATTTTCTGCGCCGTCGGCCCCGTGTTCACCTTGTCCGCGTCCGCGATCGGCGCCGCCTCGGGCCGGAAATTCGTGCTGTCCGGGTCCCCTTCCGTCCGCTCCCGCCACCACACCCGCCACGGCGTAAACACCTTCAACTGGCTGATCCCGTCCTGCTCGGCCCACTCGCCCTGGAAATACAAATTCCTCAGCTCGTCCGCCACCTCGTCACCTCCTGTCGTCCATCTATAGCCCTCGGCCAGCGCAGCTTCCATCCCCGCCAGCACCCCGGGCTTGTCCACCATACTCCACTGGTCGATCTGCGGCCAGCGATACATCGCCACACAGCGCACGTCCATCTGCCATGCCCGCCACTCCATCGCCGCCGCATAGGCCAGGCGGATCCATCCCCGGTTCGCGTCCTCCCATTCTCCCCCCTGGTTGCACTCTGTAATATAGATCGGCAGCCCCTGCAGCGCCGCCGGCGTGCGCTCAAAAAACTGCGTCGCCTGCTGCAGGTGAAACAGCCGGTCCTCGTACGGCGCATCCATCGTCTCTGCGCTCCACACCAGCGACGGATCCGAGCCGTGCGTATACGCGTGCCAGCACAGCGCGTCCACCCCGCCGCCCAGGGCCATACAGTAATACAGCAGCCGCTCGTAATACGTCAGCCAGTCCCCCGTCTCCACGTTCCACGGCGCCACCGCCCCCACCATCACCACGTCGTCCTCATGGCCCGCCTGCTGCCGGATCTGGTACCGGCACTGCGCGTACACCTCCGCCGCATCCTCCGGCTGGATTTTCATCCCGTACGGCCGCTCCTGGCTGTGGTTAAACTCGTTCCCGATCACCCACAGGTGGCAGCCCCGCGAGGCCGCCACGAACCGCCCCACCCGCGCCGCAAACGCCTCCCACTGCTCCGCTGCCGGGATCGTCCCCGCCTCCCCGTACCCGTGGTTCAGCCGGACGATCACCCCCAGGCCGCGGTCTGCCCAGGGCCGGTAATCCACCCCGCCCGCGTCGTCCGGGTCGTGGCCGAGGGCCTCCGTAAACACCATCCAACCCTTCCCCTGGAGGACCTCCGCCCCGCTCCACCGCACGCGCTCCGACCCGCCGTCGTTCCCGCTCCCCGCGTGCAGCCCATAGATATACTCACTCTCGCCGTACGTCGCCATCGATCTCTCCCCTCTGCGTGTCCTCCTGTGGCACGATCAACTGATAGGAACCGTCGTAATTCATCAATATGCCATATCCTGGCGGGAGTTTATCACAAATCTTGATGAGGAAGTCGTCCCCTCAACGCCAGAATGTCCTCTAGAATGCTCATCGTTCCACCTCGGGCCTCGAATCAATCCCCTCGATCGCCAGCGTCAGCAGCCCCCGCACCCGCTCTGCCAATCCCACCTCCCGCACGTACCACTCCGCCCGGTACGGCGTGATCCACCCCATCGCCTCCTGGTCGCGCACCACCAGCGCACAGAACCGCGTCACGTCCAGGTCCCACCGCGTACCTGCCCCGGGTCCCCCAGCGGGGTCCCCCTCGTCCAGGCGATACACCCACTCCTCATTCTCCTGCGCCGCCAGCTCCACCCCCAGCGCCGCCATCAACCGCGCCACCAGGCAAAACTCCTCGCAAAAGTCGCTTTCCATCGCCCTTGTCTCCATCCTGAGTCCGTCGAAGGACTCCCCTCCCCATCCCGAACTGTCAAACAACTCCCGTACGGGCACGGCGTGCCGTGCCCTCTTGCCCCCAACAACCACAACCTGTAGACCCCCTACTGTCATACCCTCCCGACACTGACGACAGTTGGAGTGGCGTCAGTGTCATTCGTCTATGACGCCCCAACTGTCAGTCCCAGGGACCCCCTCGACACTATGACAGTATGACACTTGCAACTGTCGTCAGTGTCATACTGTCAAAACCTACTGACAGTTGAGGCCGTAAGCCGTCAGTGTCAGTATGACAGTACTGACAGTTCGCGAGTGTCATAACTGTCAAAACCCTATGACACCTACCCCTAGTGGTTGCCACTAAATCTCTCCCTCATCCCGCTTGACGCGATAATACCACGCCCGG
>Ga0180434_10008358_pt1 | contig 11430 bp, 8 predicted proteins | sample SS_ome_7_FD_132453 | JGI IMG/M metagenome (GOLD analysis project Ga0180434, IMG submission 132453) | Hypersaline lake sediment archaeal communities from the Salton Sea, California, USA - SS_1_D_2 metaG | ecosystem: Environmental > Aquatic > Non-marine Saline and Alkaline > Hypersaline > Sediment... | reverse complement strand
CGTACCCGGCTCGAATCGCTGATTCCGGCCGGCTATGGCCGCCTGGCCGAACTGGCGGACACCTTTCGTGAGAAGGTGAAAACCACCTTCAGCAATCCGGCTGATCGACGTCGCTTTTGGGACTGCGTCCTGCAAGGTGGTGTGGCGGAACGCGTTTTCTCCGGTCATATGAAAGAAGCCGAGCTGATGATGGAAAAAGAGCTGCAGAAAACAAGCTCTCTGTCCGGCATGGGCGAGGTCTACCTGGTTGGGGCGGGCCCGGGTGATCCTGACCTTTTGACCTTTCGCGCCCTGCGCCTGATGCAACAGGCCGACGTGGTGGTTTATGACCGTCTGGTTGCCAAGCCCATTCTCGACATGACCCGCCGGGATGCTCGCCGCATCTACGTGGGCAAGGAACGCGACAACCACGCCATGCGCCAGGAGGAAATCAACCAGACCCTGGCTGACCTGGCGAAAGAAGGCCACCGCGTGTTGCGCCTGAAGGGCGGCGACCCGTTCATCTTCGGGCGTGGCGGTGAAGAGATCGACACCCTGGCGGCCCAAGGTGTGCCCTTCCAGGTGGTGCCGGGCGTGACTGCCGCAGCCGGCTGTGCGAGTTATGCCGGTATCCCCCTGACCCACCGTGACTACGCACAATCGGTCACGTTCGTTACCGGGCACCTCAAAGACAACACCATGAACCTGAACTGGCAGCAGCTTGCGCAGCCGTCACAGACCGTGGTCTTCTACATGGGCCTGAAAGGCCTGCCGGTGATCAGCCGCGAACTGCAGGCGCATGGCATGCCGGCGGATACACCCGCGGCACTGGTTCAACAGGGCACAACGCATAAGCAGCGCGTTTTCACCGGCACCATCGCCACCCTGCCGGACATTGCCGAGCGGGAACAGCCGAAACCGCCGACCCTCATCATCGTCGGCGACGTTGTGCAATTGCAGGAGAAGCTGTCCTGGTTCAATGCGCCAGACCACTCCGAACAGGGCGCCACATCGCCGGTCACCGCCGGAACCGAGCTGTAAATATCTTGGTTTGAGTACCCGAACACTGCCGTCCAACAGCGCCCCCTGGAAAAAACTGGCGCGTTCGAAATATTAAAAAATCCTGCCCATTGATCATTTTCAATGAGGGGACCGCCAGTTTTCCCTAGAGTTTTGCTCAGGTATTTTTATCAAGAGCAAGAAATGGAAACCGGCAACAAGCAAACACCCCGCCTCAACAACTTTCCTATCTCCTTCTTTGCGATGGTGATGGGACTTTGCGGCCTGACGATCGCCTTGGAAAAAGCGTTGTCACTAAGCGCAGTGGAAATACCCTATTTGATCGACGGGCTGCTGATGATGACTGCCGGGGTCTTTACGGCGTTACTCGCCACCTACTTGGCCAAGTTTGTCAGGCATACCGACGTGGTGATCGGTGAATTCCGGCACCCGGTCAAACTAAACTTTTTTCCGGCCATATCAATCAGCCTGTTGCTTATGGCCGTCGCCTTTCTGGGCGTCGATGAAAGCATCAGCGAATCACTATGGCTGATGGGCGTAGGCTGGCACATGGCGCTGACGTTGTACGTGGTCAACGCCTGGATGCATCATCAGCATTTCCAGGTCCAACACCTGAACCCGGCTTGGTTCATCCCTGCTGTTGGCAACGTCATCGTACCGGTCGCCGGTATGCCACTCGGTTACGTCGAACTTTCCTGGTTCTTTTTCAGCGTCGGTATGCTCTTCTGGGCCATCCTGATGGCTATCGTTTTTTATCGCCTGATGTTTCACTCGCCAATGGACGAAAAATTGCTGCCGACGCTGTTCATCCTGATTGCGCCACCGGCAGTCGGCTTTATCGCCTATACGCGACTGGTCGGTGAAATCGACACCTTTGGACATGTTCTGTACGACGCCGGCCTGTTCCTGACGTTAGTACTGTTCACCCAGTTGCCACGCTTTTTGAAACTGCGTTTCTTTCTTTCCTGGTGGGCCTATTCGTTCCCGCTGGCAGCCATCAGCATTGCCAGTATGGTGATGTTCGAACATACCGGCGGCGTATTTTACGGTTGGCTTTCGGCAACCCTGGTCGTAAGCCTGATCCTGGTGGTCGCGTTGCTCCTCGTAAGGACCATCGAAGCGGTGATCGGCCAACGTATCTGCATTCCGGAACACTGAAAAAATCTGCCGACCATGCGCAGCTTTTGGTCGGCATGATGCTCAAACAACAGCGCTCAGATCCACACTGCACTCAAAGCACGTGGACGGACCCAAGGAGAGAGAATCAATGAAAGTGGGCATTACCAGTCAAAACTTCCGCACCATTACCGGCCACGCGGGGAAAACCCGCCGCTTCCTGGTCTACTCAGTCGACGACGAAGGCCAGTGGCAGGAACAGGATCGCCTCGATTTGCCGAAAGAAATGGCACTGCATTCGTACCATGGCGAAGACCACCCGGCCTATGCGTTGGACCTGATCATCACTGCAGGCTGTGGCGAGAATTTCATCCAGCGCATGCAGGCACACGGCGTTGAGGTCGTGGCAACGGCTGAGTCTGACCCGCTTGTCGCCTTGAAGAAGGTCATGGACAAACGGCCTCTGCCGCCCCCGCTCCCGCACGATCACAAGCATTCCTGATACCCATCTCCCCGCCGGGCGTTTCAGTGCCGCTCGGCAGCTTCGCCCAAGACCAAGTCCCTACAAGTCGCAAGGGGATTGAGAATTATCAATTTCCCTTATTTTTCAAACACATTGCGTATTGTCATTCATTCTGTCGCTTTCTCCCTGTTAGGTTGAGGCCCGTGTTCCAAGGGCATCTATTGCCAATCGAAATAGAACCCGGCTCGTTGCTTGCAACGCCTTGAAAAACCCTAGCGGGAGTTACTGATGTTAGACCCGGAAATGATTGAATTATCGCGCTGGCAGTTTGCCAGCACTGCGATGTATCACTTTATTTTTGTGCCGCTGACCCTGGGCCTGTCCTGGATTCTGGTGATTATGGAATCCGTGTATGTCATGACCGGCCTGCAGATCTACAAGGACATGGTCAAGTTCTGGGGCAAGCTATTCGGCATCAACTTTGCCTTGGGTGTTACCACCGGCCTGACGATGGAATTCCAGTTCGGGACCAACTGGGCGTACTACTCGCATTATGTGGGTGATGTGTTCGGCGCACCGCTGGCGATCGAAGGCCTTATGGCCTTCTTCCTGGAGTCCACCTTCATTGGCCTGTTTTTCCTCGGCTGGGAACGACTCAGCAAGCGCCAGCACCTGGCCGTCACCTTCCTGACCGCGCTCGGCTCCAACCTCTCGGCACTGTGGATCCTGGTGGCCAATGGCTGGATGCAGAACCCGGTCGGTTCCGAGTTCAGCTATGAAACCATGCGCATGGAGATGACCAGTTTTGCCGAAGTGCTGCTAAACCCGGTGGCACAGGTCAAGTTCGTACATACGGTGTCGGCCGGCTACGTCACCGCCGCCATGTTTGTGCTTGGCATCAGTTCCTGGTACCTGCTTAAGGGCCGAGATATCGCCTTTGCCCGCCGCTCCTTTGCCGTAGCTGCCGGCTTCGGTCTGGCCTCCATATTGTCCGTCATCGTGCTGGGTGATGAATCCGGTTACGAGGCAGGTGATGTGCAACAGGTAAAACTCGCCGCGATCGAGGCCGAGTGGGAAACGCATGAACCGCCGACCGCTTTCACCCTGTTCGGCATGCCCAATCAGGAAACCATGGAAACCGAGGCCGCGGTGAAGATCCCCTGGGTGATGGGCCTGATCGCCACCCGCTCCACGGACGAGGAAGTCATCGGTATCAAGGATATCCTCAAGCAGAACGAGCAGCGGGTATACTCGGGGATAGAGGCCTACAAGTATCTGACCGAGTTGCGTAGCGGCAACACTTCGCCTGAAGTTGTTGCAGCATTTGAGCAACACAAGGACGACCTGGGTTACGGACTGCTGCTTAAGGCGTATGTTGAAAACCCGGCCGATGCCACTCCGCAACAGATCCAAATGGCGGTCAAAGACACCATTCCTGCGGTCGCCCCCCTCTTCTGGAGTTTCCGCATCATGGTTGCAGCCGGTTTCTGGATGTTGCTGTTGATCGGCTTGGCCTTCTACTACACGGCACGCCGCAAGTGTGGTCAAAAACGTTGGCTGCTGCGCGCCCTCCTGTGGAGTATCCCGGTCCCCTGGATCGCCTCCGAGATGGGTTGGTTCGTAGCCGAGTTCGGACGCCAGCCCTGGGCTATCGGTGAGGTGCTGCCGACGGTAATCGCCACCTCCTCGCTGGAAGCCAGTGATGTGTTGACCAGTTTGATCGGCTTCATCACCTTCTACAGCTTTCTGCTGGTGATCGAGATGTACCTGATGTTCAAGTTTGCACGTCTTGGACCAAGCTCACTGCACACCGGACGCTACCACCACGAGCAGCAAGGTGGCGGTGACCCGGCCCTGGCAGCACAACCGGCTGCCCCGTTGAAAGACTGATGCCCAGGCATCTTGGTAAAAATTACGGAGATCCTGAAAATGATCATCGATTACGAAGTACTGAAGTTCATCTGGTGGGTGCTGGTCGGCGTGCTGTTCATCGGTTTTGCCATCACCGACGGCATGGACATGGGCGTGGGCACCCTGCTGCCCTTCCTCGGCAAGAAAGACGAGGAACGCCGCGTCATCATCAACACCATCGGCCCCCACTGGGATGGTAACCAGGTATGGTTGATCACGGCAGGCGGCGCGATTTTCGCGGCTTGGCCAGCCGTCTATGCAGCGGCCTTCTCCGGTTTCTACTTTGCGATGCTGCTGGTGTTGTTTGCGCTTTTCTTCCGCCCAGTCGGCTTCGACTATCGCAGCAAGTTGACCGATGCCAAGTGGCGCACTGCCTGGGACTGGGGACTGTTTGCAGGTGGTGCCATACCCGCGCTGGTATTTGGCGTTGCCTTTGGCAACCTCTTGTTGGGCGTACCCTTCCATCTTGATGAATTCCTGCGCCCCTTCTACACGGGTTCATTCTTCGAGCTGTTCCACCCATTTGCCTTGCTTGCCGGCGTTGTCAGCCTGGCCATGCTGACCATGCACGGCGCGGTATGGCTGCAACTCCGTACCGAAGCGGTCATTGCCGAGCGCGCACGCACCTGGGCCAAGTGGACCAGCCTGGTTACCGTAGGCGCGTTCATGCTGGCCGGTATCTGGCTCATGTTGGGAATCGATGGCTACCGTGTCGTCAGCATGCCGGCACTCGATGCCATTCCCAACCCCTCGGTCAAGGAAGTCGTACGCGAGGCTGGTGCCTGGATGAGTAACTACGAGCTGTACCCATGGACCCTGCTCTTTCCCGTGCTTGGCATCCTTGGCGGCCTCGCCACCCTGTTGTTGAGCCAGGCCAACCGTGCGGCTTCGGCCCTCGTCACCAGTTCAGTGGCCTTGACCGGCATCATCCTGACCGCTGGAAGCGCGATGTTCCCGTTCATCATGCCATCGAGTACCGATCCTAGTTCCAGCCTGATCGCCTGGGATGCGGTTTCCAGTCACCTGACCCTGACCGTGATGTTCTGGGCTGCGATGATCTTCGTGCCGATCATCCTCGGCTACACCACCTGGACGTACGCCAAGATGTGGCGTCGGGTCACGGTGCAGGAGATCAAGGAACAGGATCACCTGGCCTACTGAGATTCAACGAGTGCTTGCAGCGCGGGGTGGAGTGTCTCCCAACCTCTGTCCCGCGCTCCCTTTAACACCGAAGTGATGGCAACGCCATCATCGAACACGTAACTGAGGAGACCTCACGATGTGGTACTTCACCTGGATACTCGGCGTATTGCTCGCCCTCGCCTTCGGCGTGATCAACGTCATGTGGATGGAAGCCGAACACGTTCTCGGCGACAGCGACGAAGACTCCAACTGATTGCCCGGATCCGGAGCGCAAGATGACTGGAACCTTTCACCATGTCCTGGCTTGGTTTACCGGCCTGGCTTGTCTCTCTGCCTCAGTGCTGACGCAAGCCAGCAGCGAGCCAAGCGACCACGACATGAACTATCGGCTCGACACCGTTGTCGAGCAAACGACTGTGCGCGCCGACTCGAACTCCACGGCCGACCACAGCAAGTTCCAGGAACTGAAAGGACCATTCAACAGCGGCACGGAAGTCACGCAGGCCTGTCTCAAGTGCCACACCGAGGCAGGTCACCAGTTCATGAAGAACATTCACTGGACCTGGGAATACAAGAACGAAAAGACCGGCCAGACGCTCGGCAAGAAGCACCTGGTCAATAACTTCTGTACCAATGCCCGCGGTAACGAGGGCATGTGCGCGCAGTGTCATACGGGTTACGGCTGGAAGGACGACACGTTCGACTTCACCAACCAGAACAACATCGACTGCGTCGTCTGCCACGATCGCACGGGCACCTACTACAAGACCCCGAACTCGGGAGGTAACAAGGCCTGCTCGATCATGTTCGAGGGCAAGCAGCCCATCCAATGGGCGAAAGTCGCCCAGAGTGCGGGCCTGCCGGGACGTGAAAACTGCGGCGGCTGCCACTTCTATGGCGGTGGCGGTGATGGGGTCAAGCACGGCGACCTGGACTCCTCCCTGATCCATCCTGACCGCAAGCTAGACGTGCACATGGACGAGCAGGGCCTGAATTTCGGTTGCACCGAATGTCACCGCACCAACAAGCACGTGTGGGCCGGCAGTCGTTACGACATGATCGCACACGATACCGAGGGCACCGGCAAACCAGGCCAGCGCCGCGATGTGGCTACCTGCGAATCCTGTCATGGCAACGCGCCGCACGACAACGGCAGCCTCGAAGGCATCAAGCTCAACAACCATGTCGACCGCATCGCCTGCCAGACCTGCCATATTCCGGCCATTGCGCGTGGGGGCGTCGCCACCAAAACCGATTGGGATTGGCGCACTGCCGGCAAAACCAGGGACGGCGAAGGCTACAAGGAGAAAAACTACACGCAGGCCAATGGCGAACACCGCGCCACCTACAAATCAATCAAGGGGTCATTCAAGTACGGCGAAAACCTGGTGCCACACTATGACTGGTTCGACGGACAGATGGTCTATACGACCATCGACACCCAGTTTGATCCGAGCAAAGGCCCGATTGATATCAACAGCTTCGACGGTTCTGCTGACGACCCCGACTCGCGCATCTGGCCGTTCAAACGCATGCACACCGTGCAACCTTTCGACACCGGTAACAAGACCCTCGTTTACATGCACCTGTGGGGTAATGACGAGAATGCCTACTGGGGTAATTACGATTTTGCCAAAGCCATTGAGACCGGCATGCAGAAGAACGAACGTACCTACAGCGGCAAATACGACTTTGTAGACACCTACTCCTACTGGCCGATTACCCACATGGTGGCACCCAAAGAAGATGCTCTCGAGTGTGACAGCTGTCACGCGAAACAGGGTCGCATGCAAGGTATCGAAGGCATGTACGTACCGGGCCGCAATGAAACACCATGGCTTGACCGCGCCATGCTGTGGATCCTGGCCGCCACACTACTGGGAATCCTCGCCCACGTCCTCGTGCGGATGCTGTTCGGCCCGCGGTCCAAAGATTCAGGAAAAGACTGATGAGTATCCGCCCTGTCATGATCTATAGCCGCTTTGAGCGATTCTGGCACTGGACACAGATGGCACTGATCATGCTGCTGATGGTGACGGGTTTTGGGCTGCACGGCACACATGACTTGTTACCGTTTGACAAAGCAGTCAGCCTGCATGCCTTTGCAGCATTCGCATTGATGGTACTTTGGATTTTCGCCATCTTCTGGCACCTGACCACCGGCACCTGGCGACACTACCTGCCCACGACCAAAGGCCTGTTCGCGGTGATCCGTTTCTACGCTTACGGCAACCTCAAGGGCGAGCGTCATCCCTATCGCAAGGCCTACTGGCGTAAGCACAATCCGCCACAGGCGATGACCTATCTCAGCCTGAAACTGTTCATGTTTCCTGCGATCTGGGCCTCCGGACTGGCATACCTGCTCTACCCACTGTGGGATGACGTCAGTGGCGCAACCGGACTGTTGTCGGTCGTCGCCATCGTACATTTGATCGCGGCGTTCGCCATCCTGCTTTTCGTCATCGTTCACCTGTATCTACTAACGCTTGGCGGCCCCGTCCTTGAACACATCAAACCGATGCTGACAGGTTTCGACAAGGTCGACCTGTCCCCCGAGGAAGAGGCCTACCTAGAGCGCGATGAACCCGGACATATCCGCTGAAACTGGAGCCGGGCCCACGACCTGGCTGACGGCGCAGCGTTCGCATACCGGGCGTTGGGTAAGTGCCAGTATCGGCCTGGCGTTTGGGAATGGCCTGCTGATGATCCTCCAGGCCTGGCTCCTTGCACGTACCATCGACGCGGTGGTGTTCAAGGACGCAGGCCTGGAGCAGGTCAGTGGCTGGCTGTGGATGATCCTTGGCCTGTTCAGCGTGCGAGCCATGCTCAGCTGGCTGGCAGAACAGGCTGCCTTCCGCGCCGCTATAAAGGTCAAACTGCATACCCGGGATCACCTGCTCAGACACCTGTTTTCAATCGGCCCGGTCCACTTGGGCCATGAGCGTACAGGTGAACTCGCCACAACCATTAGTGACGGTGTAGAGGCCCTGGAGTCCTACTTTGCACGGTACCTGCCAGCCATGTCACTGATGGCCTTACTACCATTCGCGATTCTGGTGGTAGTGATGCCTGTCGACTGGATCGCCGGCCTGATATTGCTGGTCACCGCACCGTTGATCCCACTTTTCATGATTCTCATCGGCAAGGGTGCGGAACGACTCAACCAGGCCCAGTGGCGCAAGCTGACGCGAATGGCAGCACATTTTCTCGATGTCATCCAGGGGATGACCACGCTCAAGTTGTTCAACGCAAGTCGTCGCGAGATTGCCAATGTGGCTCGCATTTCCGACGAATACCGGCGCAGCACCATGGCGGTATTGCGGGTCGCGTTTCTCTCCTCGCTCGCATTGGAGTTTTTTTCCACCGTCAGTATCGCAATCGTCGCGGTATCAATCGGTTTCCGCCTGCTGTGGGGCGAGATGGATTTCCTGTATGGCTTCTTCATCCTGCTGCTGGCCCCCGAATTCTACCTCCCTCTGCGTAACATGGGCACGCACTACCACGCGCGCATGGAGGCCATAGGTGCTGGAGAAAGGCTTGTGCGCATCCTCGAAATCGAAACGCCTCAACACGCCGGCCAACAACAAACGGCACCAGACCTGCGCGAGAAGCACATTGCCTTGGAGACCATCAGCGTGCGCTATCCCAACGGAACGGTTGCACTGAACAACATCTCGCTCGACATCAAGCCGGGCGAACGCATTGGCGTCGTCGGCCCAAGTGGTTCAGGCAAATCGACCCTTTTCAACCTGCTGCTCGGCTTTGTGACGCCCAGTGAAGGTCGGTTGCTGATCGGTGATACCGCGCTGCAACAGATCGAAAGCACATCCTGGCGAAGTCAACTCGCCTGGATACCCCAACACCCTCACCTGTTCGCAGGCAGCATCGCAGAGAACATACGGATGAGCCGGGCGGACTCCAGCGAACTGGAAGTGGTCCTCGCCACCTGTGCCGCGCATGCGCACGAGTTCATCCGCGCCCTGCCCGACGGCTACGCCACGCAAATCGGCGAGGGCGGGAGCGGTCTTTCCGGCGGGCAGGCCCAGCGCATTGCGCTGGCGCGCGCCTTCCTTCGCAAGGCGCCACTATTACTGCTGGACGAGCCCACTTCCAGCCTCGACAGCGAAAGTGAGCACCTGGTGCAAACGGCACTGGACGAGGTGGCGCGCGACAGCACGCTGCTGGTGATCGCGCACAGACTGAACACCGTGCAACAGATGGACCGCATCTTGGTTCTGGATAACGGAGAGATCATCGCCCAGGGCTCGCATCATCAACTCCGCCAAAGCAGCGAAACCTACCGCCGTCTGCTGGCCGATTTTGGAGACGGCGCATGACGCGTCTGTTGCGGCTGCTTTCACTGTACCGTCCGATCTACGCGTGGATGGCCCTGGGTGTGCTGTTGTCATTGGCCACCGCGTTGGCCAATGTCGCCCTGATGGCGGTGTCCGGCTGGTTTATCACCTCCATGGCTCTGGCTGGCGCCGCGCAAGTGTCGATGAATTACTTCACGCCGGCGGCGATCATTCGCGGCGCCGCGATCCTGCGCACCGGCGGCCGTTACCTGGAACGCCTCGTCACGCACGAGGCCACCCTGAAACTACTGGCGCGCCTGCGCTGCTGGTTTTATGAGGCACTCGAACCACTGGCTCCGGCAGCGTTGCAGCACCACCATAGCGGTGATCTGCTCAGTCGTATCCGCGCCGACATCGATACCCTGGACAACCTCTATCTCCGCCTCCTGGTTCCTGCCGGTACAGCATTCCTGGCCACCACGATCCTGACCCTGTTTCTCGCCAGCTACAGCCTGGCGCTGGCAGGCGTGTTACTGACCCTGCTGCTCAGCGCAGGCGTGGCGACTCCCTTGATTACGTCAAAGCTCGGCAGAAAACCCGGTGAGCGCAAGGTCAGCCTGATGGCAGAGCAACGCAGCCTGCTGGTGGACAGCACCCAGGGAATGGGGGAATTGCTGCTTTATGGTGCCGTATCAAATCAACTGCAAGGGGTGAACGATAACAGCCAGGCATTGGCCGCCGAGCAGGCAAGGCTGAGCGGTATCAATGGCCTTTCACAGGCGGCGCTGCTGTTCTTTGCCAACCTGGCGTTGTGGCTGATCCTGTGGCTGGCTATCCCCATGGTCGAAAGTGGGACGCTGCATAAGGCAGATCTGGCGATGCTGGCCTTGTTCAGCCTTGCCGCGTTCGAAGTCGTCATGCCGCTGCCTGCCGCATTGCAGTCCTACGGGGAAACGCTTGCAGCAGCGCAGCGCTTGTTCGAAATCGTCGAGCACGAGGTTCCCCTCAAATCACCCTTCGCACCGGCCCCGATACCGGACCGTTTCGACATCCGGATCCAGCAGGTCACTTTCACATACCCGGGAACCAAACAACCTGCCTTGCAGAACATTGATCTGACTGTGCCACATGGCGGACGCCTGACCCTGCGCGGCCGTTCCGGCTCCGGTAAGAGTTCGTTGATCCAGCTGCTGGTACGCTTCTATGAGCCGCAGCAAGGCAAGATCAGCCTGGGAGGGCAGCCTTTGAGGGACTGGGATATCGAGCAACTCCGGAGCCAACTGGCCGTGGTGTCCCAGCAACCCCATCTGTTCACCGGCACTATCCGCGACAACCTCCTGATCGCAAATCCGCAAGCCGATGACCAGGCGCTGCAGCAGGCTTGCCGCATCGCCCAGATTCACGATTTCATTTCATCACTGCCGGAAGCCTATGAAACCTGGATAGGAGAGGCCGGGGCCACCCTTTCAGGCGGCCAGGCGCGTCGTATAGCGATCGCTCGCG
>Ga0180434_10008357_pt1 | contig 11431 bp, 9 predicted proteins | sample SS_ome_7_FD_132453 | JGI IMG/M metagenome (GOLD analysis project Ga0180434, IMG submission 132453) | Hypersaline lake sediment archaeal communities from the Salton Sea, California, USA - SS_1_D_2 metaG | ecosystem: Environmental > Aquatic > Non-marine Saline and Alkaline > Hypersaline > Sediment... | reverse complement strand
TATTTCGGGTATGGGGGCGTTCTACGTGTAGTGTAGAGTTTGTGTTGCAGCCTTCTCAAAGAGATCCCAACGGCCCCCAACCCACCATTTCAAAGCGCTAAATTCATACAACAGAATAAAGTTTTTTGTCCTGAGAGTGAAGTCTGGATTTTTCAAACGTTCCCTCGGTCCGAAAAAAAAGGGAGAGACCGAAAGCCTCTCCCCCTTTCTTGCTGCCCGAAAACGCTTGATTTACTTCTTCCTGAGCTCCTTCAGAAGCGGCTGAAGGTATGCTTCTCTGTCTTCGAACATCTTGATGACCTGACTTCTGCTCATGACCCGTATGGGGCTGCCGCTTGCCTTCATCTTGCTGATAACTTGCTTGCTATTGAACATCTTGGGGAAAACCTCGGCGCATTTATCGATGATGTCCTGAGGGACGCCTTTTGGAAATGCGACCCCGCGGAAGTTCACGCTGGAGTCATCCACGTCCACCCCCATTTCCTTAAATGTCTTCACGTCGGGCAAAAAATCATGCCGTTCAAGATCCGCGATGGCAAGGATCTTGATTCGCTCTTTGTTTCGAAACGCATCCGACAGGTTGTTGAACCCCGCCTTTACCTTGGCGGCCACAACCGACTGCATGGCCGGAACGCCCCCTTTCTCAGGAATATAGGTCATCTGTATTCCCGCAGCTTTCGAAAGCTGCAAAAAGGCGATGTGATGCCCCACAAACATGCCTGCACCGGTGACGGTGACTTTCCCGGGGTTCTCCTTTGCATAATCGATCAGATCCTGGGCGGTGTTGAACGGGCTGTCTTTGGGTACGATCAGCACGGCAGGATCAGCCCCCCAATTGGCCACAGGCTCGAATGTGTGGATGTCGTACTTGGTGTTGTACACGATGGATTGTGCAATGAAGTGCGGCACGTTATAGGCCACCATCGTGTAGCCGTCCTTGCTTCCTTTCTCGATACACCAATTCCAACCCACCTGACCGCCGGCACCGGGTTTATTGATAATAACGATGGGCTGTCCCAGATACTCTTCTTGGCCGGCCATCATGCTGATAATCCGGGCCTGAAAATCGGTGGCACCTCCCGGAGAATAGGAAACGACCATACTCACCGGTGATTCCGGATATTCAGCATTCGAAATCGAGCTCAGTCCGAAAACGACAATTCCCATCGACACGACCAACATTGTCAAAAAATTACATTTGCCTTTTTTCATTTCGACCTCCTTTAATTTAACAACTGGTTTTTATTGATCTTTTCAAAATCAACATACCCACCCGACACTCTCCGACGCGCTGCGTATGGGACTCTAGAAAAACACCCCCTTGGGCGTCTGGACTACCAACAGCTTATTAAACAGAAGAAACAAAACCCCGGTGAAAACAAAAGCAATACCGACCCGCATGCCACCTTTGCGCAGCGTCAAACCCTTTCTGTCCAATAAAAACGTGACGGCGATAAAAAACAAGAAGGCGGAAACATAGAATCCGACCCTCTCCATTACGACAAGATAGACCACAATCAAAATAAAACAGCCGAGCAATCTACCAATCGGAAAAGACGGCTGAGCGGCGGGATTCTTTTTCTCCTCTATGCGGTCGCTTTGAAGCGCCGGCTTGCCGGCTTTCCCCCGGGAAATTATGCTTTGGAGCAATAACGCCAGCGACAAAACGCCCATAATGATGATAACCACCTTGGGAAAAATAGCGGCCCGCGGATCTTCCATCAAAGAGAGGGAAAAGTACAATCCGATTGTCAGAACCAGCAAAAACAGTGAAATAATCAATTCCCTTCTCAATTTTACCGCTCCTTTAGTTTCTTGATCGCTCTAATTTCTCCATAAATACTGTAACCGATTGAGGCCGCACAGAGAAGTATAATCGTGATATTCATCGAACCTGTAAAAAAGTATGAAAAGGCACCCACGTCGGTATCTGCAATCAACTTCCCTTTGAGGAAATTATCTTCCGCGATGGGACCCAGGATGATACCCAAAACCACCGGTGCGGCGGAAAAACCAAAATTTCGTCCGATATACATCAACGTCCCCAGTGTGAACATGACAATGACATCGTCAAAACTGTTCTGAACGCTGTAGGTACCATACACCGCCAAGACCGTCACAGCAGCGATCATAAAAAGATTGGGAACGCTCATGACCATGTAAGAGTAACGAGACATGGCCAGCCCGAAAATGCACATGGCCAGTTGCGCAAGCACCAGGCTCCCTATAAACGCGTAGGTTACAGACGCGTTGGTCAGAAAGAGGTCGGGTCCCGGAAATAGCCCGTGTATCAAAAGGCCGCCCAGCAACACGGCCGCCGTAGGGCTCCCCGGAACGCTCAACGTCAACAAGGGAATGAGGGATGGGCCCACCATGGCGTTGTTCGCGGATTCCGCTGCCACCACTCCCTCCGGGTTGCCGGTACCAAAGCTCGCAGCCCTTTTTGAAAACTTCCTGGTTTGATCATAGGCAATCAGACCCGAAACCTGACCCCCGGCCCCGGGAATCACCCCGATAATGGAGCCGACAATGGAGCCGATACTCAGGGCCTTTACCATTTTCAGATTCTCGACGAAAGTCTTGACCAAAACCCCCTTTTCGGGTTTGTAGTCCGGTCTTTCTATATGAACATCCAGTTTTTCAGCCAATGAGAAAACCTGAGGAATGGCGAAAAGCCCGATCAGTGCCGGGATAATGGCAACGCCCCCGGTCAGCACGTCATGGAAAACAAATCTGGGCACCCCCAACAATGGGCTGTAACCGATGGTGCTGATCAGAAGCCCGAACATCCCCCCAAAAAGCCCTTTCGCGATCGACCCGGAGGAAAGACCCGCCATGACCGTAATGCCGAAGATTGCAATCCAGAACATCTCGGAAGGCCCGAACTTGAGTGCGATCTTGGCCAGGGGCGGCGTAAAGAGGATCATGATCAGCATCCCGAAAAGTCCGCCGATTAAGGAACTGATAAAACACATGTAGAGGGCCGTCTGAGATTTGCCCTGCTTGGCCATGGGATGACCGTCGAGTAATGTCGCAATGTTTGCAGGGGCGCCGGGAATGTTAATCAGGATCGCCGAGATGGCACCTCCCGCCACCGTGGCCGTATAGACCGCGCCGAGGAGAATCAGACCGGTGGTGGGATCCATGTGAAAGGTGAAGGGAACCAGGAGCGCCACCGCCATCGTCGGGCTCAAACCGGGAGTCGCACCCAGAATTAACCCGCCGATCACGCCGAGTGTCAAGGTAAGAAGATTCGTTAGGGTAAGTGCCAGTGGAAGATACTCAAAGAACTCTGCCATCTGCTGCCCTCATTCCTGAAAGTATGTCACGTCTCTTGCGTTTCACCCCAAGATGCTCAATGCGTATCACACCCGGCATGAATTCTCAACTGCCGGCCTTTTTTGGCGGAGCTTCAGATCTCAATTTCCGTCATCACCCTCGAGTCGTTTTACCAAATCGGGAAGTTTGAGCCGTTGAATCTTTCCCGAAGGGCCTTTCGGCAGCTCATCCATCACTTTAATGACTTTCGGCGTCTTAAACTCCCCGAGATACTCCTTGCAGTGCTCCCGCAGCTCCTCCTCCGTGCATGCGCAGTCCGGCTTGAGCACACAGCAACACATGATCTCCTCCCCGTATTGATCATCCGGAATACCCACGGCAGCGGCGTCCAACACCGCAGGATGCTGGTAGAACGCTTCATCGATCTCCTTCGGCGCGATGTTTTCGCCGCCCTTGATGATGAGTTCCTTGATCCGACCAGTCACGAAAACGAATCCGTCCGCATCCATGTACCCCAAATCCCCCGTGTGAAGCCACCCATCCGGTTCCAGGGCTTCCGCGGTTTTGTCCGCCGCCTTGTAGTACCCCTTCATGACATTATCCCCCTTGATCATGATTTCGCCTTGCGTCCCTCGGGGCACCTCATTGCCTTCTTTATCGATAATCTTGGCAGTATTCCCGACCGCCTGACCCGGCGAGCCGTACTTTCTCTTGGAAGGATCCATGGGATTTGAAAAGACCGGTGCGGCCGTTTCGGTAAGACCCATGGTTTCAACGATGGAAATTTTGAATTTTTCCTCAAATGCTTTATGAAGGGACGGGGGCAAGGCGGATGACGCCGACCGGCCGAAGCGCAGTTGATCCAGGGTATAGTTCTTTCCCTCAAAGTCTGTGGCGTTCGTCAAGTAGGAAATGATTGTAGGCACGACGCTGAACCAGGTGCATCGGTACTCTGAGATAAGTTCCCAGAAGTCGGACACACTGAATTTGTGCGGCATCACCACGCTGCCGCCGCTCACCAAGGGCGTTACCGCCGTGACCACCTCACCATTGATATGATAGAGGGGTAGGGAACAAAGCGCCCTGTCTTCCGGTGTCAGTTCGTGCGCCTGGGCCGTGTATGCGCCTCCGGCAACCATGTTCTTGTGGGAGAGAATCACGCCCTTTGGGACACCGGTGGTTCCGGAGGTATACAGCAACAACGCATCGTCGGCTTCGGTCACCTCCGGTAGGGTAAACTCGGAAAGATCCTCGTCAGGAAAAATGGCTTCGGTGTCGTTGTCAATTCGGATCAGCCGGATATCCCTTGGGACTTTCTTGCTCGCGGCCTCCACCCTTCCCTGCTGGTCTTCCGTGAAAAAAACCAACTTCGTGTCGGAATGATCCATGACATACTCAAGCTGGGAAGGCTGTGCCAAAAGGTTAAGGGGGGCAACGACAAAACCGGCATACATGGTTCCGAGAAAAAGCTTATTGGTCTGGTAGCCGTTGCCCATCATAAAGGAGATTTTATCTCCCTTTCTGATCCCCAGCTTCATCAATTGCTTCCCAAAATTCACCGAGTCCGCTTTCAGCCGGGCATAGGTCAACTCCAGTTTCGGCTCAGGAGCAAACATATACACCTTGTTCGGATCATTTTTTGCCCTTTCGTCGACAACGTGTCTGATGGTCCGCATTTTTGACCCCTTTCCGTCTCACAATCGGCGTGCTTTCAGTCCTAGGGCGGCTATTTCATGTAATCATAGCCGATTTGAAAAGCCTTTCGATTCCGATCATGGAATTTAGGAATGATCTCCAGGATGCTGTCCAGCATCACGTCCTTGTCGAGCACATCAACCGTCTTCGCAATGACCCCCAAGACCAGCGTATTGGCAAAAAGCGGACTATCAAAGTGGTCGACGGCAAGCTGTTTGGCCGGGAACGCCTCCTGCGTGCAGGGCAAGCCCTCGTCTATCTTGTCCACAAAGGCCGGATCATAGATGATGAGTCCATAATCCGGCACCGTATCCTTGAATCTGTTGTAGGCGGCGCTTGACAGCGCGACAAAATAGTCCGGAGCCTCACACATGGGACTGTCGATCACCTCCTTTGCCAGGACCACCTGGCTCCTCACATAACCGCCGCGCATTTCCGTCCCGTGGCTTTTGAGCATCGCCACCCGCAACCCTTGTTTGACACCCGTCTCTCCGATAATCTGGCCGAGCCTCACCACCCCCTGCCCGCCGAACCCGCTTGCAACGATTTCGATTCGATCTTTCATAGCGCTCCTGTCCTCCTGATTCTCTCGACTGTCTCATGCACGTATTCATGGAATTCAGGTCTTGAATTGCTGGCATCATGCCATATGCCGCAGGCCCAGAAGGTGTCTTCCTTTTCCTGCCCCAAAGGCGCGGCATGCGCCTTGATCCATCGGTAGATATTCACCTGATTCCTCGATCCGAGCTCCCGGGAGGCGAAGTTCGTCGGACAGGGATAGGGCATATGAATGAGGGAGAATCCCTTGTTAAGCATCGCCTTCTTTACCGTTTCAACCGCCCAGGCGCCGTCCATTGCCACATGCCGAGCAAGAAATGTGGCTCCGGCCCCCTTGAGGATCTCCAGCACGTCCATACCCTCGCTCATCAGGTTGTGCTCGAACATGCCGTATGGACTGCTGTCCGTACGACTTCCCTGAGGCGTGGTCCAGCCGTACTGCCCACCGGTGGATTGATACCCGAGATTGTCGTTGACGACCACCGTCATGTCCGCATTGGATCGGGCCGCATGGATGAGGTGCATCAGGCCGATGCCGAAGGCATCTCCATCGCCGACGGTCAGAATGATTCTCTTCTCCGGCGGCAGCGCGATGCGCAGCCCTCTTGCAATGGCATATGCCCTGCCGTGGGTGCCGGCAAACCCGTCTCCCTTCCACGTCGCAAATGTCTGCCGGCCGGCGCACCCGATGGAGGTTCCCCAGACGACGTCGGCGACATCAAGCCCCAATTCCTTGATGGCCTGCACCACGATCTTGTGATTCATCCCCAGTCCGCAGCCGGAACATGCCGTGCTGGGAATTTTCCTGGAGCGCAAGTACGTCGATGTGATTTCGCTTGATCTGTAATCCATTTACCATGCCTCCAATACCCAACCCTTACGAGTAATGGGTTCATTCTTAAGAAGTTTTTCAAAGGTCTCAATTAAATCCGGGGTGCTCGGCAGATCGCCGCAGGTCCCCAAAAAGTGAACTTCCGAATCCTTCGGCGCCGCACGTTGAACTTCGCGAACAAGTTCTCCATCCCAGTTCAACTCCACGGCCAGGTATTTGGTCTTGCGGTTGAAGTGCTCGTCCGGGAACGGCCAGATGTTGATCAAACGAAGCGCGCCGACCTTCAGCCCCTGTTGCCGGGCCTTTATGACCGCCGTGTTCACCACGCGCGAAGGGCTTCCGTAGGAAACCACGACCAGGTCCGGGTCATCATCCATGAACTTTTTTTCGTAATGTTGGTTGAAGAGATCCCTGTGGTTGCGAACCTTGTAGATCAATCGGTAGGCATGTTTATGGTGGGCGTCGACTTCTTCAATGTCATATCCCTCCACTGTGGGTGTCCAATCCGAGCATACCGCCCCCGTGTTGTGGCCCAGGACCACCGGCGGAATATCCAGCGCATCCGTATAAGGGTAGAATTCGGGCCCCTGACAGACCTTCCTGGGCCAGACCCGAAAACCCATTTCCTTCATTTCGCCCTCATTTTCAGGCACGCTGATATCTTCAAACCCGTCGGTGATGAGCTGATCGGCCAGCACCAAGACGGGCATGCGAAACCTCTCGGAAAGATAAAACGCCTCGACCACCATGGCCATACATTCCTGAGCGGAATTTGGGGCCAGGCAGATGGTCTCGAAATTACCGCCTTGCGTCGGATAGCGCATCAGATAGAATTCCCCCTGGCCCGGCGCACCGGTGATACCACTCACGGGGCCCACACGGCCTGAATTGAGGACCACCAGCGGTGTTTCACAGCCCAGCGCCCAGCCCAAGGGATCCGCATAGAGGATATATCCGGGGCCGGACGTGGCGGTCATCACCTTGTATCCGCCCAGGGAAGCCCCAATGCACATGTGAAGGGCGGCGCATTCGTCTTCGGCCTGGAGATAGACCCCGCCCACCTGGGGGAGGCGAAGGCTCATGGCCTCGGCGAGCTCTGTGGCCGGCGTAATCGGGTACCCCGAAAAAAATCTGCAACCTGCCAAAATCGCCCCTTCGGTGATCGCAAAATTTCCCGTTTCCAAAAATCTTTTCATATCAAAAACCTCCTCCGTTTCAGGCAGTCATTTCTTGAATATCTATGGCGAAGTCGGGACAGGCGAAATAACACTTGAAACACCCGCAGCACCAGTTCGAGGATTTGACCTCCTCAGGTCTATACCCCTTGGCATTGAAAAAGTCGGCCGGGCCAAAAACTTCCATCCCGCAGACTTCCGCGCAATAGCCGCACTCCTTGCAGTACTCAACGTTCAATGTCACTTCGAATTTCCTGGCATCGCAGTCAAGACAGCGGCTGGATTCAGCCATGATTTGTTCGTCCGTCAGCCCCAGTTCGACCTGATCAAAGCCTGAGGTTCTCTCCCATGCCTTGAGAAGCCTCATTTCATTGCGAGGTTTCACCTCCCGCTCCAACTCGGTCAGAAGGACCTCTTCCTCCGGTTGGGCGAGCGTTTCATGGATTTCACCATCGCCACCCAAATACTGATCGATTGCCGCAGCCGCGTTCCGGCCATGGCCGATGGCGCCGATAATTGAGTCAGGGCCGGTCACCACGTCTCCCCCGGCAAATACGCCTTTCTCACCGGTTCCAAGGTCGGTATCCCCGACCACGACCCGGCCTCCGCCGGTCTTTATGTTTTTTTCAGTTTTGAGGAAACCGAGATCCGCCGCCTGGCCGACCGCCAGAATAATATGCGTTGCCTCCAGCTTGTGGCTGATATCTTCGTCGTAGGTGGGATTGAAGTTGCACGCGTTATCGAATACCGACGTGCATTTTATGAGCCCAACTCCTGTCACCGATTCCTCGCCCAAGATCTTTTTGGGTGCCCAGCCGGTGTTGATGAAGACGCCTTCCTCTTCTGCGCGGGCGATTTCCCATTCATGGGCCGGCATCTCCTCCCGCATCTCCAAACAGAAAAGGTGGACCTTTCCGGCCCCCAGCCGTTTGGCCGTCAGCGCCACGTCGATGGCAACGTTGCCCCCACCGATGACGATCACATCTCCCTCGAATTCAAATGGTTTCCCGAGCCCAACGTCTTTCAAAAAATCCCATCCCCACAAAACGCCGCGTTTCTCCGAACCTTCAAGCGGGATATGGACACTTCCATTGGCTCCGCTCGCGACAAAAACGGCATCAAACTCCTTCTTGAGCTGATCCAGGGAGATATCACTCCCGATCGTGGTGTTGCCCTTAAAGACCACACCCAACGCCAAGATGTCGTCTATATCCTTGTCCAGCCTTTCTTCCGGCAGCCTATAGTCGGGAATACCGTAACGCATCATGCCGCCCGGTTTTGGAAACGTATCAAAGACGGTCACGTCATGTCCTTTGCTTACCAGATAATAGGCGGCCGTAAGACCGGCAGGACCGGAACCCACAACGGCCACCGATTTACCCGTCTTGTCCGCCGGTTTCTTATTCTTTTTCCAGGAATCCCCCCCCTTATCCATAGCCGCCCGCTTAATCGCTCGAATCGCGATGGGATCGCCGAACTGTTTGTAAGCGCATACCGCCTCGCAAGGCGCGAAGCAGGCGTCTGCACAAACCGTCGGCAGCGGGAGTTTCTCCCGCAAAACCGCGACAGCCTCGTCATATTTTTGGTCCCTGACGGCTCGGATATACCGGGGCACGTCCACGCCCGCCGGACACGCCTGTGTACAACGCGGGACGATAAAATCCGTTCTTTGAGCTCGTATTACTCCCATCGTAGCAAAGTCCTCCTGAGATTGTTATAGTACCTGTTGCGGGGAAATGAAGCATTCCGCACATCATGAAACATTGAGCAATAAAAATGCCATCAGTTTTTTTCCGGTCCGGAGGCAATGAAATGGCCGGGAATGGATGACATAACATTCTGAAAGATATACAAAAACTGGAAGAAGAAAAGAAGTGTTTATTGCTGGATGGGCGACACGCTCTCGAAGAATTTCCACACATGCGTGTCCGGATACCGGGACATGTTTGGAATTCCGTACACTTTACCGGACGGCTGAGAGTCGATGGCGCACAGGCACCCGTTTTCCCGCAAGCGGGCAAAATCCTCGCCATTTCCGGATGGACACCGCCTGAGCTACCCGACAAACTGATCCCACCCTGATCGCTCCCTTTGGAAGCGAACAACCGCAGGGCCCCATTCAGGGTGTCTCAGAACGGTGACCATACGGACGCCCCGATCCTCAGGCATGAGAAAAAAAAGAGGGCCGATCGATTGAATGTGTCCGATTTTTTGGACATGCATGAACACCGCGAAATCTTTCAAATTCCGCGTGCTTTGCACTTCTCATACAGGGTAGACCGCGATATTCCCAACAATCTGGCGGTCTTGCTCATATTCCCATGGGTAATCTTGAGGGCCTCCAGCAAAACTTCTCTCTCACAGCGGGCCAGGGCTTTGGACAGGGGGGTTAAGTTGGCTGACTCTCCCTGCCGGGCATTGCAAGTGAACTCCCTGATTTCACAGGGCAGTTGATCGATATCAATGACGTTGTTTTCAGCAAGGCTCACCGCCCGTTCGACAATGTTCTTCAGCTCCCGAATATTTCCCGGCCAAGAATACCCTTCCAGCATCGACATGGCGGTCGCCGTCACGCTGAAGTTCGGCCGTTCCATGGACTGCAGAAAATGATCCACCAAAGCGCGAATGTCTTCGACCCTTTCCGATAAGGGTGGAATCTCGACAGTCAGCGCGTTCATCCGGTAGAAGAGATCTTCCCGAAATTCATGATGGTCAATCATCGCCTTGAGTTCCCTGTTCGTCGATGCCACCAGCCTGAAATCCACGTCAACTGATTTGAGCCCCCCCAGTTTTTCAATCTTCCGTGTTTCCAGCACTCTGAGAAGTTTGGCCTGCGCGCCCAAAGGGAGGTCTCCGATCTCATCCAAAAAGAGGGTTCCCCTGTGAGCCAGCTCCATCTTCCCCGCCTTCCCTTGCCGGCGGGCACCCGTAAATGCGCCGGTCTCGTAACCGAAAAGCTCAGACTCCAAAAGTTCCCTGGGAATGGCGGCGCAGTTAACACAGACGAAGGCACCCCGTCTTCTTTTGCTGGCCAGGTGGACCGCATGCGCAAACAGTTCCTTGCCCGTCCCTGTGGCGCCCAAAATCAAAACCGAAGCATCGGTTTTTGCATACTTTTCTGCGATACGCTTCACCTCCAGGATACGTTTGTTCCGGCCGATAATGGAGTCAAAGCTGTAGGTGGGTGAAAGCACACTGACCAAACCGCGCTTGTAATAATTTACCTCCTTTTCCAGAAGACTCAGCCTTTTCATCAAATCACTGACTTCCGTGTAGTCCTTGAAGATCGTCTGAAGTACCACGCCGACGGTTTTGCCGCCCCGTTTGAGGGGAATTCTGTTCACAAGCAGCGCAATATCGGCCCGCAGGCTGCACCTGCGTCCCAGCTCCATTTTCCCGGTCTCGACCACTCCCGGGAGTCTGGAGTCGGGAAAATATTCCTTGATGTGTTTTCCCAGGGCCTCATCTTTGTTCGTTCCCAACAGTTCCGCGTAGAATCTATTCATGTACAGGATCTTGGAATTCCTGTCGCAAAGAATAATTCCCGAGTAGACATTGTCCAGCAGCAGCTCCAACACACCTGCGAAATCCGCCAGCTCGCCCACAAGTTCTTCGCGCCTGCGCGTGTCGAATGCGGGCGGCACGGGCCACGCGAGATCCTTCTTACGGTCTTTTGCAAAATCCTTGGAGCTATCCGTTGACACCATGAGATTGCGCATCCCTCCAAAAAATAATACCGATTGTATCAATTTAGATTTTTGAAAGAACCCGTGAGCAGAACAACAGGGGCCGTTGGGATCTCTTTCAGAAGACCGCAAAGCCCTCCCTCACTCCATGGAACGGCAGCTGGGCCTCAAAACTCAACCCCGGACAGCCCCAGAAGGGAATCGCT
>Ga0180434_10008356_pt1 | contig 11431 bp, 6 predicted proteins | sample SS_ome_7_FD_132453 | JGI IMG/M metagenome (GOLD analysis project Ga0180434, IMG submission 132453) | Hypersaline lake sediment archaeal communities from the Salton Sea, California, USA - SS_1_D_2 metaG | ecosystem: Environmental > Aquatic > Non-marine Saline and Alkaline > Hypersaline > Sediment... | reverse complement strand
CGACGCCATCGTCGCGTTCGATCCCGACTGGCAGGCGATCGGGGCGGCCGGGGTCGAATTGCTGGAAACCTGGGTCGCCGAACAGGGTGGCGGGCTGGTGCTCATTGCCGGGCCGATCCACACGGCGCGGGGAATCAACGGCTGGACCGAAGACGCCGCCATGGCCCCCGTTCGCGCGCTGTACCCGGTCGAGTTCCAGCGGCGTTTCAGCTCGATCGGCGGCGGCAGCGACACGAGCGACGAGCCGTGGCCGCTGGAACTGACGCGCGAGGGGCTCGAGGCCGAATACCTCTGGCTGGCCGATACGGCGACCGCCTCGCGCGAGGCCTGGGCGTCGTTCGAGGGCGTCTATAGCTATACGCCCGTAAGAGGCGCCAAGCCGGGCGCGACGGTCCTGGCGCGATTCTCCGACCCGCGCACCGGCTCGCTCGACAACCAGCCGGTCTACTTCGCAAGCCAGTTCTACGGCTCCGGCCGCGTGTTTTACCTCGGCAGCGGCGAGATGTGGCGGCTGAGGAAACTCGACACAGCCTGGTTCGATCAGTTCTACACGAAGCTGATCCGCCACGTGTCGCAAGGCCGGCTATTGCGCGGTTCCAGTCGCGGCACGCTGTTGGTCGGCCAGGACCGCTACCTATTGGGCGACACGGTCGAGGTGCGTGCCCAACTGACCAATGCCCGGCTCGAACCGCTGGAATCGCCGCGGGTGGCCGTGCAGGTGGTCTTGCCCGACGGCAGTGTTGATTCGGTCCTCTTGGAGCCGAACCCGAACCGCCCGGGCGCTTATATGGGCCGCTTCCCCGTGCTGTCCGAGGGTTCGTATCGGCTGGAGTTGCCGGTGCCCGAAAGCACCGACCAGCGGCTTTCGCGGCGGATTCAGGTGAAGGTGCCCGACCTGGAACGCGAGAAGCCCCGGCGGAACGACGCGCTGCTAAGCATGTTGGCCCGGCAAACGGATGGGCGGTACTACGTGGGTGTCGGCGAGCTGCTTCAGGCCAAGGCCGAGTCGTCGCTGCCGGCGCTGTTGAAAGACCGCACGAAGACGATGATCCTCACCGCCCCGCCCGACCCGCTGTGGGAGCAGCAATGGCTGAAGTGGATGATGCTCGGCCTCTGTGGGCTGCTCTGTTTCGAATGGCTGATCCGGCGGTTGTTCAAATTGGCATAAACGCATGATACCCATCGCAACAGTTGTTTACGCGTTCGAGTCGCACGATCGCACGCACAAGCCGTCATTCCCGCGATCACACAAGCCGTCATTCCCGCGAAGGCGGGAACCCAGAGCGCTGCCGGAAACGGCTGGGTTCCCGCCTGCGCGGGAATGACGGAAGAGAAGGTCGCGCAGCGGAAAGCATAACAGGATACGTGCGTCTAGTTCCCGGAATCCTTATGAATCAACACCTCGACCCCCAGCTCGCTCCCAGCGTCCACGCGGTGCTCGATCGGTTGCGGCTGCGCATCCGTCGCTACGTCTGGCTCGAAGGCCTCGGTTGGGTGATTGCTTATCTCGCGGCGGCCTTCTGGGCAACGCTCGTGGTCGATTGGTTCTTCGAGCCGCCGCCGGTCGCCCGGGTGGTGGTCCTGGCGGCCGTCGCGATTGGCTTCGGCTGGGTGGTGGTCGCGCAGATTGGCCGTCGGGCTTTCGTCCGCCTAAGCGACGCCAGTATGGCAACGATCCTGGAACGCCGGTTCCGCAATCTCGACGATAGTCTGCTTACGGCCGTCGACCTGACCGCACGTCGCGGGGGCGAAGAGGAGTTCGACCCAGCCATGCTTCAGCGGACCTGCCGCGAGGCCGAACAGCGCGTCGCCGGGCTCAATGTGGCCGAGGTGTTCGACCCGGTGCCCTTGCGGCGGAGTCTCGCTGTTGCCGTGCTGCTGTTGGGCACGGTCGTCGCCTTCGGGCTATCGACCCCCGAGACGATGGGCGTTTGGACGCGGCGGAATCTGCTCATGAGCCGCGAGCTGTGGCCGCGGAAGACGTCGCTCTCGGTCCAAGGCTTCGACGAGGGTTTCGTCAAGGTCGCCCGGGGTGCCGACCTGGAGTTGATCGCCAAGGCCGACGCCCGATGGCCCGTCGTTCCGCAGGTCGTCGAGGTTCGCTACCGCAACGAAGGCGGCGCCCAGGGTCGGGCGTTGATGAACCGGCTCGGCAGCGCCACGGCCGACGAGCCCTGGCAGCGCTATGCGCACATATTCCGCGGCATCCTCGCCCCGATCACGTTCGACCTGTACGGCGGCGACGACCGCATCGACGACCTGCGGATCGAGGTGGTCGACAGCCCGACGCTGATCGACATGCGGCTTAGGTGCGAATACCCCGCCTACACCGGCCGGCTGTCGCGCACGCTGCCGACGGCCGGCTCGACTCAGCTTCCCCGGGGCACGCGCGTCACCGTGCTGGCCCAGGCAAACAAGGACCTTATCGCCGTCCGGATCGACACGGAAAGGGATGACGAGACGACCGATCGGCAAACGCTCGACGCGGCCGCGTTGATGGCCCATCCGCGGAGCTTCGAGTACAGAATCGAATCGCTCGACGCCGACACGAACCTGCGCTTCACGCTTTCCGATACCGACGGCATCACCGGCCGCGAACCGGTGCGGCTGGGGTTGGTGGCCGTGGCCGACCAATCGCCGCAAATGGCCGTGCGGCTGCGCGGGATCGGCTCGGCCATTACGCCCGAGGCACGCCTGCCGGTCGCCGGTCGGATCACCGACGACTACGGCGTCGACCGGCTCTGGTTCGAGTATGCCGTCGATCAGGCCGCGGCGGCCGAGCTTCCCGTCGAGCTTTTCGCGGATCATCCAACAACTCTGAAGTTAACCGACGAAGCGCTGGATGCCGACGGCTTGGGGCTGAAGCCCGACGGGAAGCTGAGGGTCTGCCTCAAGGCGGCCGATCGTTGCGACTTGGGCGACGGGCCGAACGTCGGCACGAGCGACCGGTGGCTGCTGGATGTCGTCACGGCCGATCAGCTCCGCTCGATGCTCCAGTCGCGCGAGCTGGTGCTGCGGCAGCGTTTCGAGGCCATTGTCGAGGAGGTGACCGATACGCGGGACGTGCTGCTACAGCTTGACTTCTCCGTGGGTGAGGAATCCGCCGAATCGGACGCGGCCGACGAGCCTGACGGTTTGGCCGAGGGAGCCGAGCCGGGCGACGCGGCGGCCGGGGCGCGTGCGTCGTCGTTGTCGCTGAAGCGGCTGGAGGTCCAGCGTGCCACGACCACCACGCAGAAGAACGTCCACGAAACCGAGGGCGTGACCGACGCCTTCGCCGATATCCGTTTGCAGTTGATCAACAATCGGATCGACACCGAGGAGCAGAATTCCCGGCTGCAGCAGGGCATCGTCGAACCGCTGACGCATATTGCCGAAGACATGCTGCCCGAGCTGCGGAAGCGGCTGGAGTTGCTTGAGGAGCACCTTGCCGATCGAGAGCTTGCCCAGGCCGACCGCCAGTCCGCCCGAGAGCAGGCCGACGCCACCCTTGGGGCAATGCGAGGGGTATTGGACCGCATGATCGAACTGGAGGATTTTCAGCAGGCCGTCGAATTGCTTCGCGAAATCATCGCCGCCCAGGAACAATTGGCCGAAAAAACGCAAGAACGCCAAAAAGACAAGCTCCGCGAACTGCTCGAATAGCCGGATCGGGTAGAATGGAAGAGGAGTCAACCATGCACAACGCTCGACAACTCACGCTCGCGATGCTCGGCCTGATCTTGCTTGCCGCGTCAGCGACGGCGCAGGAATCGGTGGCGGAGCCGGGGCCGGACGAGAAGCTGGCCCAAGAGCAGCAACAGCTTGCGGCGAAGTTTCGCCACCTGGAGGAGGTGCTGCTGCGGATGGCCGAACTCAACGCGGCCACCGATCCCGGCCGGGCGGCGCTGCTGAAAAAGGCGGTCGCCCAAAGCCGCGAAAAGCTCATCGGCACGCAGTTCGATACGCTTGTCGCGCTATTGGGCAAGGGCCAGCTTTCCCGGGCGATCGAGAACCAGGACCCCCTCGACAAGGACCTCCGTGCGTTGCTGGAGTTGCTCTTAAGCGAGAACCGCTCGAAGCGGATCGAGGCCGAGAAAGCCCGAATGCGGCGGTATCTCAAGGAGGTCAACCGTCTGATCCGTCGGCAGAAGGATGTCCAGGGCCGCACCGCCGGCGGCGACCAGCCCGACCGACTGGCGGGCGAGCAGGCCCGATTGGGCGACGACACCGGCAAGTTGGCCGGCGAGATCCAACAGAACGAGGAGCCCGGCGCGGCTGAAGGGAAACCCAATCAAGGCGACGGCAAGAACGGCAAAAAGCCCCAAGAGGGCAAGCCGGGCGAACAGGGCTCCGAGGGCAAGCCGTCCGAAGGCGAGGGCTCCGAAAGCGAACCCTCCGAGCCGTCGGAGTCCGACAGTCAAGGCGGCAAGCCCTCCGAGGGCCAAGGCCAACCGCAACAAGGCCAAGGTCAGCCGCGGCAAGGGCAAGGCGGGGGCGAGTCGGAAAGCCAGCCACAGCCGCCCCAGGGCGAACCGCCCAACCCGGCCCGAAAGCGGCTGGAGGCCGCGCGGCAGCGGATGCAAGAGGCCGAACAAAAACTCCAGCAGGCCCAGCGCGACGGGGCCGTCGAGAAGCAGGAGGAGGCCGTCCGCGAGTTGGAGCAGGCCAAGGCCGAGTTGGAAGAGATCCTGCGTCAGCTTCGCGAGGAGGAGATCGAGCGGATGCTCGCGGCGCTCGAAGCCCGATTCCGCAGAATGCTCGAGATGCAACGCGAGGTCTACGACGGCACCGTTCGGCTCGACAAGGTGCCTTCCGAGCGGCGCGGGGCGAGCCACCAGATCGAGTCGCGCCGGCTTAGCGGCAAGGAGGACGAGATCCTCACCGAGACCGACAAGGCCCTGTTGCTTCTGCGCGACGACGGCACGGCCGTGGCCTTCCCCGAGGCGGTCACGCAGATGCGCGACGACATGGTCCAGGTCCGTCTGCGGCTTGCCCAGGCGAAGGTCGGCAAGATGACCCAATTGATCGAGGAGGACATCATCGCCGCGATGGAGGAGATGATCGAGGCGATCAAGAAGGCCCAAGAGGACCTCGAGCAACAGCAACAACAGCAACAACAGGACCAGCCGCAGGGCGAGATGCAGGACCCGCCGCTGGTCGACGCCCTGGCCGAGATCAAGATGATCCGCGCGTTGCAGATGCGCGTGAACCGCCGTACCGAGCGCTACTCGAAGCTCGTCGACGGCGAACAGGCCGACCAGCCCGAGCTGCTTGAAGCGCTGCGTCGGCTGGCCGAGCGGGAATTGCGGATATATCGGGTGACGCGGGATTTGGAGATGGGGAAGAATCAGTGACGAGGAGAGGGGGAAAGAAAATGGTTCAAATCCGAAATCCGAATATCGAAATCCGAAACAAATTCAAAATACGAAATCCAAAGGTTCGAAACATACGGAAATCGGGCCGACGCCGGAAGGTTTCGGTCCTTCGGTCCTTCGGTCCTTCGAATTTGTTTCGTATTTCGATATTCGGATTTCGGATTGTTTGCCTCTGCATCGCATTCGCAACATTCCTTCTCGGCCTGGAGATCCATACTGCCGCTTTGGCCGCATCGACCGATCCGCTGGCGAAGACGGCTGCCTGGCAGGCGCCGACTTTCGACCAGGTTCGTGGACAAGTGGCGGCGTGGCTCGACGGGCGGCACCTCAACGCGGTGCAGTGGGAAGCGGTCATGGAGCCTTGGGCCGAGGTGCCGGCGGATGTCTCGGGCGACGTGCTCTTGGAACGGCTGGCGCGGAGCTTCGCGGCGGTCGATCCGCATTGCGCGGCTCTGGTAGCGCAATGCCGACAGCAGACGCACCCCGGGCGGCCGGCCGAGCAAGCGTGGCTCGACGAGCAGGGGCTCGATCCGCTGGTCGCGCGGAATATGCGGCTGCTCTACGGCCGGTGGCTGGTGCATCAGCAGTTGCACGACGAAGCGCGGCAACAGCTCACCGGGCTGGAGCCGAATCAGGTGGTCGCCCCGGCGACGTTGCTGTTCTACCAGGCCGTGGTTTACCACACCTTGTTGGACAAAGAGCCCGGCCTGCAGGCGGTCGAGCGGCTGTTGGCCGAGGCCGAGCAAAGCCCGCGGCGGTACGTCGCCCTGGCTCGGCTGATGGAGCAAGACCTTGAAAAGCTCGAGGACGACACGCTCGACCATATAGCCCGGCGGATGGACGACATCCGGCGACGGCTCGAACTGGGGCGCGCCGGCCAACGTGTCCGCACGATCGAGGACGGCGTGATCGAGTCGTTGGACAAGCTGATCAAGAAGCTCGAGGAGCAACAGCAGCAGGCCGCCGCGGCCGCCGCTGCGGCCAACAGCAACCAATCGAGCCGGCCCGCCCAGGACAGCCAGATCATCGGCGGCAAGGGGCCCGGCCAGGTGACCAAGCGGGATGTCGGCTCGGGCGACGGGTGGGGCGACATGCCACCCAGGCAGAGGGAAGCCGCCATGCAGCAGATCGGCCGCGACTTCCCCTCCCACTATCGCGACGCGATCGAGCAATATTTTCGGCGGCTTGCGAGCGAATCTAGCCCCTAGAGACGCACCACAGCCTGCCTTCGGCGCCGCCATCCGGTACAATGGAGAGGGAGCGGGCGGCAAAATCCGAAATACGAAGCACGAAATTCGAAGCAAATCCGAAATACCAAACCCGAATGCTCCAAACCGGGAGCCGCACCTTCGGGAATAGAAACCGTTGATCAGCGCTGATAATCGCTGATAGAGAAGAAGGGGCGATTCGGTGGGCAGGGCGGCTCCTGTCTGGTATTCGCGTTGATGAGCGTTGATTAGGCGAGCGGCGGAAACAACCATACAAGCTCGAAGCGCAAGCGAGTGGGTTTTTGGCGATACTCACTCGCTTGCGCGTCGAGCTTGTATTGCCGATAGTTTTTCATCTGCCGCTCGCCTTAGCGGTTTCCTCCCTTTAGTACACACAACTTGAGCGGTTTCCATGGTCAATCTGCTCATTACCCTCGCTCTACTCGCCAATCCGACGGTCGAGGTCCAGACTCTCGACGGTCGGACCGTTTCCGGGGCGCTGGTGGCGATAGATTCCAGCCGTGCGACGGTTGAAACGGCCGATGGCCGCCGGACGGTCGACGTCGAGCGGCTCATCGGCGGCGACTTTGCGGGAAAACAGGGCGAAGAGGGGGCCAAGCCGGGGGTTTGGGTTCAGTTGCGCGACGGCTCCTCACTGGTCGGCACCGACTGCACCGCCGCCGAAGATCGCTGTCGCGTGGATACGTCCCACGGCCCCATGGAATTGCCCTGGGCGTCGGTCAACGCCATCTGCTTTGCCGCGATCACGCCCGACGTGGAAAACCAGTGGGAGCGGATCGCCGAAGCGAAGGCTTCGGCCGACCGGCTTGTGGTCCGCAAGGAGAACCACCTGAACTACCACCAGGGCATCGTCCGCAGCATCGGCCGGCAGACGGTCGAGTTCGACCTCGACGGCGATGTCCTGCCGGTCAAACGCGAAAAGGTCTTCGGGCTGGTCTTCTACCGCCCGGGCGAACCGCCGGCGACCCAGCCGCTTTGCCGGATCGCCGAGGCCGGCGGCTCGCGATGGGTGGCCACGTCGCTTCAAATGCGCGACGGCCGCTTGCATTGGACCACGCCGGCCGGGGCGGAGGTGTCGCGGCCGGTCGAGAAGCTTCGCCTCGACTTCGCCTGGTACCTCAGCGACCTTCAGCCGGAATCGGTCGCCTGGACGCCCTATTTCGGCCAGGCGGACCAACTGCCGCTGCTGGAGCGTTTTGGCCTGCCGCGGATGGACCGGAGCCTCGACGGCGGGCCGCTTGTGCTCCACGGCCAAGAGTACGCCAAGGGCATCGCCGTGCGGAGCCGAACCGAGATCGTCTACCGGCTGCCGGGTCGGTTCCGCCGCTTTCGGGCAACCGCGGGCATCGACGACGCCGTCCGCCCCCATGGGCATGTGCGGCTGGTCGTACGGTGCGACGACCGCTCCCCCGAGTCGTTCACCCTAACCGGTACCGATGAGCCCTTGCCGCTGGATGTCGATCTGACCGGCGTGCGGCGGCTGTCGATCCTCGTCGACTTCGGCGATGGGGCCGACGTGGGCGATCACCTGGACCTCTGCCGTGCAAGGATAGTGCCATGACCGCAACCGTTGACGACAAGCCACGCCCCTACAAGCTCGACGCGCCAGCGAGTGGGTATTTCCTAGCCCGCTGCCTCGAAAATAGAACAGTTTTCCGTCATTCCCGCGAAGGCGGGAACCCAGAGCCCCTCCGCAAACGGCTGGGTTCCCGCCTTCGCGGGAATGACGGAGGGGCGCATTTTCATCATTCCAGGTGCCGCCCAAGCGGCATGACGGACTTCGCACCCCCTCGCTTGCGCTTCGTGCTGGTATTGTTGACGGCCGTCTGCCTGCTTTGGCCGCAATATGCCTCAGCGAACGAGGTGCCCGACGAGGTCCTCCGGGCCGAGGCCGACCGGGTCGCGGTGATGCAGAAGGCGAAGGACGCGGTGCTGGCGATCTTCTCGGCCGACGGGGGCGGCGGGGGCTCGGGCGTGGTGATTACGCCCGACGGCTACGCCCTGAGCAACTTCCACGTCGCCCAGCCCTGCGGCGTTGCGATGAAGTGCGGCATGGCCGACGGCAAGGTCTACGACGCCGTGGTCGTCGGGCTCGATCCGACCGGCGACGTTGCCCTGATCAAGCTCTTCGGCCGCGACGATTTTCCCACCGCCGAAATGGCCGATAGCGACCGGGTCGAGCCGGGCGACTGGTGCTTCGCCATGGGCAACCCCTTCCTGCTGGCCACCAACTTCCAGCCGACGGTCACCTACGGCATCGTCTCCGGCGTGCATCGCTACCAGTTCCCCGCCGGCACGCTGCTGGAATATGCCGACTGCATCCAGACCGACGCCTCGATCAACCCAGGTAACTCCGGCGGGCCGCTGTTCGACGCCGAAGGCCGGCTGATCGGCATCAACGGCCGCGGGTCGTTCGAGAAGCGCGGCCGTGTCAATGTCGGCGTGGCCTATGCCATCTCGATCAACCAGATCAGGAACTTTCTCGGCTACTTGCGCAGCGGACGGATCGTCGATCATGCCACGCTCGGCGCGGTGGTCGGGTTCGACGCCGAAGGCCGCGTCGTGGTGACCGACATCCTCGACGACTGCGACGCCTACCGCCGAGGGCTGCGTTACGACGACGAGATCGTCAGCTTCGGCGGCCGGCCGATCTTCACGCCCAACGCCTTCAAGAACGTCCTGGGCATCTTCCCCAAGGGCTGGCGCGTGCCGCTGAGCTTCCGCCGCGACGGCAAGCGCCACGATGTGCTCGTCCGGCTCGAAGGGGTCCACAGCACAGAAGAACTGATCCAGAAGGCCACGGGCGGCCCCGGCGAGATGCCCATGCCCTTGCCCGACCCGGACAAAGACCCCGACTCGAAAAAGCCGGGGAAACCGGGCGAGAAGCCGAAGCTGCCGATCCCGCAGCTTGTAAAACGGGCCAAGCCAAAGCTGCCGTTGCCCGAGGTGGTAAAAAAACACTACGAAGAGAAACGCGGCTACGCCAACTACTACTTCAATCGGCTGAACCGAGATCGGGTAATAGACGCCTGGGCCGCTCGCGGCGATCTTTCGGCATACCGAGGTCCGTGGCGGTTGACCGGGCATTCGGCCGGCGGGGCCGAATTCGTGCTGCGTCTTTCGGACGAGGCGGCCACCTTGCGGCTGCCGGCCGGCGAGTTCACTTGGGCCGCCGACAGCGATTCCAGCGCCGCGTTGCCGCCTCCGCAAAGCAATGGACTGTTGCCCGCGCTGAACCTTTGGCGGCGTCTGGCCGTCGAAGGGCCGGAGAAGTTCGGCGAGGTCACCTACCTGGGCACCGCGCCGCTGCCGGGTCGGCCGGAGCCGGTCGATGTGCTCGTGGGGCTGCATAAGGGCGTCGAGGTCCGGTTCCATTTCGATCCGGCCGCGGGACTGCTTTTGTCGCTGGAGTTGTTCCCGCTGGAGAACATAGACCCCTGCGAGGTCTATTTCTCCGAGTATCGGCGGATCGGCGGCCGGATGTGGCCCGGGCAGATCGACGTCCGCGTCGGCGACGATCCGTACGCCACGCTCACCGTCCGCGACGTCCAGGTGCAGCCGTAGCGGAGTCCTCATGAAACACGCCTCTATTGTCTCCCGAATGCTTGTGCTGCCGTTGGTCCTTTGGGCCGGCGTGGCGCTGGGCAACGACGCGCCGCGAGCCAACGCGGCGGGCGAGACGATCCGCCGCGTGCAGCCGAAGATGGTCAAGGTCTACGGCGCGGGCGGCTTCCGCGGCATGGAACCGTACCAGAGCGGGCTGCTCATCTCGCCCGAGGGGCACGTCCTGACCACGTTCAGCTACGTGCTCGATACCGACTACATCACCGCCACGCTCGACGACGGGCGGCGGCTGGAGGCGAAGCTGCTGGGCGCCGACCCGCGGCTGGAGATCGCCGTGCTGAAGCTCGACGCGGAGAAGCTGCCGGCGTTCGACCTGGGCGAGGCGGTCGAGGTCGAGCCGGGTGCTCGGGTGTTGGCCTTCAGCAACCTGTTCGGCGTGGCGGTCGGGAAGGAGCCGCTGAGCGTGCAGCACGGGATCGTCTCGATGACGACCGATCTAGCGGCGCGTCGCGGCGTGTTCGAGACGCCCTACGACGGCCCGGTCTACGTGCTCGACGCGATGACCAACAACCCCGGCGCGGCCGGCGGGGCGCTGGTCACCCGCGACGGACGGCTGATCGGACTGTTGGGTAAGGAACTGCGAAACACGCGGAACCACACCTGGCTGAACTATGCCGTGCCGATCGCCGCTTTGCGCCAGTCGGTCGAGGCGATCCGCGCGGGCCGAATGGTTGCCCAGCGCGACGACGCCCAGAAGAAACCCGACCGGCCGCTGCAATTGGCAATAGTCGGCCTGGTGCTGGTGCCCGACGTGCTCGAACTCACCCCGCCCTATGTGGATCTGGTCTATTCCGGCTCACCGGCCGATCGGGCAGGCATCCGGCCGGACGACTTGATCCTCCTGGTTGGCGATCGGCTCGTGCAGTCGTGCAAAGCGTTGCGCGAGGAGCTTGAGTATATCGACTTCGAAGATCCGATTCGGCTGACGCTTCTGCGCGATCAGGAGATGATCGAGGTGGAGTTGCAGGCGCGGCTAGATTAGTTCGGCCGGCTATCCGTCATTCCCGCGTAGGCGGGAATCCAGATAGCAGGGTGGAATACCAAAGGACGGCCATGATCAAACCCCGAAGCATCCCGAGCACACCGATCCTTGCTTCGGCCTTGGCGGCGCTGCTGGCGGCGTTCTGCGCCATCTTCCCAGCGGCCGCGCAAACGGCCCGCGAAGCCCAGGAGCAGGCGGCCTTCCGTGCGGCGGTCGAGCGGGTGGCGCCGTCGGTGGTG
>Ga0180434_10008353_pt1 | contig 11433 bp, 8 predicted proteins | sample SS_ome_7_FD_132453 | JGI IMG/M metagenome (GOLD analysis project Ga0180434, IMG submission 132453) | Hypersaline lake sediment archaeal communities from the Salton Sea, California, USA - SS_1_D_2 metaG | ecosystem: Environmental > Aquatic > Non-marine Saline and Alkaline > Hypersaline > Sediment... | reverse complement strand
CATTTTTCTCGATTCTGAGTTTGTACCATCCGTTGAAAAGATATCCATCCGAATAGTAGCTAAAAAAATCTGAATAGAGTCGCTTCCATCCGTTGTCGTAGTATGAAAGTGCCAATGACCAGTCTGTTGGTGGCTGTATACCATCTTGGATATATTCAAATTTTATCTTAGCAATTTCTTCACTATCATTATTTTTAAAGATTAGATACAAATCAGCAGCCTCACTGGTGTTTCCACAGGCAAACCATACTTCCCACCACTGGATGTCACTTTCAAGTTCAGAAAGAGTATAATTCCAATAGTGTGGGCTATCGGCCGCTCGTATTTTTGTTTTGAATGATTTTGCTGTTTCATACCGATAGCTGGGTACCACTTTAAACGCACTTATTGCAGAACCTTCACTTGTTTCAAACCACAATCGATCCGGAGGATACAACTGTGTCGCACCTCCCCCATTAATGTCATCAGAGAAGTCTTCGGTGACTGACGGCGGAGGCTCATACACTAATACGGTGACGTTTGCGTAATCGGTATATGTCACCGTATCAAGTATGCCATTGTTGTCGCTATCCCACTCTACAACTCCTTGATTGGGAATAATAGTACCATTTTCTACTCCTTCATTAACAGTCACTTTAAACTTGATTCTATTGTAGTTATCTGCTGGGATATCGCCCGTCCACATGATCTTATGTTCGCCAGCAACATACTCTGCAGTACCAAAATCTGTTGTTAGATCACCTGCAAAGAGCACATCATCAGAAAGGATGTCTTCGAATTCGTTATCTTCTTGCTCAATCTCTCCGCCATTGATAATGTCTATACGGTATTCTATGGTTTCACCACGTTCAACATAGTTTATTAACTCTCCCCCCAGGTTATAGGCGTCTTTTCTAGCAGTGATAGATACTTGCGCCTCTTCTGTAAAGCTTATATTGTCGATAAAAACTGCACTATCTACTAAGTTATCTCCCCAGTCGAGGATGTTAATAGTTACGGTAACGACTTCCGGACCTAAGACAGGATGCTCAGCAGGGAAACGGAGTGTCGCTCCTGCGTCACCACCAGGACCTATAGTGGTGGTCAGTCTATCGAGATCGCCAGGATATCCACTCAGGGCAAACACATTGAATCCAGATCCTGTCAATTCTGGTGCTTCTAATCGGAATATACCGCTATTGATATCTTGGGTGTACGTTGTTGTTCCTTGGGAAGGAGACTGGATAGTTATTGTTAGTTTATCATTGAATTGAGAGCCTACATATTCAGGGTATTCAGCACTCAGGAATTGTACATCATATCTTAATACGGTCATGAGGGGAGGTATTTGTAACGCCATCGTTAGCGTCGCCTCGTCTCGCGGATAACCCTTCTGTCCGCCTTGAAACCATGTACCTCGTTCATCTCCAGGATTGTCGCCAAAGCCATCGTGATCTTCGTCAGTCGTTACAGGAACAAAACCAGCGATTCCTGTGCTGAGTATCGTAAAATTTTCTCCATTTGTGGGTTGTAACACTCCCAAAGAAGTACATACTTTACCTTGCCGGTGCTGCCCTGCCCCATCTTGATCTGAGTAGGTTGACCACAAGAGATTATCCTGATATCGTGTATCAAGTATGGCACGAGCCAAGTCTTCTCCAGTATACGGATCATCGCCACACACGTTTTCTGATGGGACAATAACAAGCAGATTTGCCGTTAATAGTATCAGAACTAACGCAACAGCAGCATGGCTATTGGTCATACTTTTCATATTACCCACCACCTCCACCATAATTCATTATTTGAAGAATATTAGATTGAACCAGCTCATCATCTTGTATACTATCATTTGGAATGGCCGTACATTTCCACCGATTTTCTACTGCGGTTTCCTCTGAGACAATAACACTTTTATCTGAGTGTCCATCCTTTGTACACAAATAATTTTGATAAATCTGTTCTGCGGAAAGCGCACGATTATAAATCTTAAACTCATCAATATATCCACTAAAATTATTATTTCCTGCAGCAGGTAATCCTGTAATTGCCAAATCATCAATGGCGACATATTCAAAACGTTCGGATGTTGACCACCAAAATTGGAGAACAAGCGAGTTGATATCGTCAGGAATGCTTGTTTCAACATATTGCCAGGGTTTTTGTCCATTTTCGCTAGGTTCGGGTACCTCAAAAATGGGTTCCCAACTCCCACCATACTGATAATATAATCCAAATTCGTCAGAACTTTCCGTGTCTTTGTAACTATACCACACACCAACAGTGACACCAGTGTATCCTGAAATGTCAATACTTTCTCTATTATATGCTGCGTGATGCCGGCTCCACCAGTAATACATATTGCCCGCTCCGCCGATACAATAGCTTCCAGTACGAGGATTCAAGCTATCTGATGCAAATCGATCGAAGATTCCTTGATTTGCCCAATCATCTGTCCTAGGGCCATACTTTGACCACCTATCTTCCTCTTCTTGCGTTTCAAAGCTTGTGGAAAAGATCGTTTCTTCACCTGCTTTTGCGCCATAGCCAATAGTCCCAAGGGGCATATCTCCAGAGCCAAGCGTATCGCCAGGGTTATGTAACGCTTCGATAGTATCCAGTATCCCATCAATATAAATGGCACTTTCTCCTGAAGAAAAATCATACGTTGCAGCAATATGGTGCCAACTCTCCGTAGTTAATGGGGCTACTGCTGTTGTGTCAACAGTATCTACATCAACGGTTGTAGACCACACAATGTGACCGCCTTGCAATGCTAACTCCCAATACTTCTCCCGTTCAAATGATGCAATGGTCCCAGAAGATCCACTTGCGTTAATCCATGTTTCTACAGTAAGTTTGTCAATAACGTCTGCCGAGTAGCAGTAGGGGATCTCAATATAATTATCAGTGCCATTAAACGCATAACATCCACCGACAACTCCCTCCTCCGTCCATGAAGCCCCATAGATGGTACCATCATACGTATTTCCCGAATAATCTTTAGCAACATCCGAACTATTGGTGTCAAATGGTAAGAGGATATTCACTATCGGATTATTATTGACAGACCAGTTATAGATATAGGTTCGTGCATTAATTGCTGGAGTGATGGATTCATTATAACAGATAAGATCCTCGTCGGAGGAATCGGTTCGAAGACTGGAGAGCAACATCGGATTCTCTAAAGGAATGGTAGGTGGTTCTTCACCCCCCTTTGCTTGGAGAATGCCGTCGAATATAATCTCATACTCGCCATCTTCAGTACGGCTTGAAACAGTTACTCTCACCATCTCTTCTGTTTCGAAAGCTTCAGTATCTAGCAGGACAGAACTTCCAATCTTCCATGGATTTGCTTTATCGTCATAGGTTGTTGAGTCAATAAGTGTACCATTGAGATGCCTCACCTCTATTTTGTAAAATTCAAGAGCGTTGCCACCCATGTGCTCAAGATAGATATCGCCATTATCAGTCACGTATCCCTTTAATTTAACATTGACGCTACCTGATTCAATCGGGAGAGGAAACACATACATTAAGATGGCAGAAAAGGTAATCAGGGCAATCAAGACCAGTATCAGACCGCCAATTACTTCCGACACGGCATGACTATCACTACATAAAAGGATTTTTTTCATCTCTCCCAATCCACATAGTACTTTTTCTTTGTTCTCCTATTTATACTCTTGCTGGTATTTTTACATAGTGTAATTTTTTTAGAAGAGAAATTTGAACGTAAAAAAGGAAACCAATACCAGTACAAAGCCAAATCGTACGCCCGATGAGAGTCTCCCATCCATCATAAATCCTCCCAGTAAACCCCCTCCAATACTCTGGACAAACACAAATGAAAATAACGTGTTTTTTAACAACTCCTGATCCACAGAAGCAATACTTAACCCTGTCCCCTCTAAACCCCCTGCAGGGACTTTTCCCTGCAGATCAAAGAGAGCTGCAAATATGGTCTTGTCTATAATGAGAATGACGGCTAAAAACACAAAAAAACTGATGAAAATGACGATACTATACATGGACATTTCCACGCGACGCTGCTGCTCTACTTTTTTTATCTGATCAATTTCTTTTGCTGCCGCTTCAAAGACCGAAGAAGTATTTCCTCCAATTTCAAGTGCCTTATTTACCGTGACTACCATTCGCTTTACGGAGTCCGTATTGACGCGTCTGGCAAAGTTATTCAATGCGTCTTTTATGGAGATTCCCCAGGAAAGTTGTGCAGCCATTTGCTGTAATTCTCTTGTAAGTCTCCCATGGTCTCCTTTTGCTGCAGCCTGAATTGCGTCAAAGACAGTCATACCTGATGATGTTGAGCTGCTAATCTCTCGCAGAAAGTCAGGTAATTGCTGCTCAATTTCTTTTTTCTTCTTTGCCTTCAAGTAGTTGTAAAACCCAATTGGCCCAATAATGGAGAGTATTGCCATGACCATCAAATCTATTCCTGTGATGGCGCTTCCTGCAACACTTATTGCCCCTGCCAAAGAAAGGAATGCAAGGATAAATAATACGACACTTACTGCCGCTGAGACACCAAGGACAATATACAGGATTTGATCTTTACCATAGATGTGTTTTGCATTATATTTTCTCCTTTTCATTGGAAAATTCATACGGATTGCCCCATACCCGAACTCATCATCACATAAAATCCCGCATATGCAAGCGGTAGTATGAAAAGCGCCAATATCCACATAAAGAAGAAATCAATCCCTCCACTTGTTAATCCCATAATGGAAAAGATTATCACCAGAAACAAAGGAAATGCAATAACGGTGACAACGAACGCTTCGGCCATAACCGCAAGCGATTCTAGATTTCTTTTCCGCTCTACCAGATCGCTCTCCATATATTTTTCAACACACCGTTCAAAATAGGGACTAAGCTCACTTCCTGATTGAATGACCCCTAGCATTCCTTGAATAAAATCCTTGAATTTGTCTGATGGCGAAATGCGAATGGCGTTTTTTAAGGCAGTAACATTATCGATCCCCATCATATTGATTTCCATCGTGATTTTTTGCGCTTCTTTTTGAATTTCTCCATAGAGTTTCACCGTTGACAGTGCTTCAAAAATTTCTGCAGGAGAGATTCCTGCAACAGACATGGTGTTAATAAAATTCGTTGCGTAGGGAAGGTATCGATCAATTTTTTTTCCACGGGATTTTGCTTTTGACATAGGTAACGTCAAATAATACATCCCAATGCCAACGGGAACTAATGAGGAGATGATAAGGATAAACAATGCGGTAATGTCGTGTGGAATAATCAGATAAAAGACAATGGTCGAAACAAAGGCAGCAATAAAACCAATGATGATGTTCATCAGTACCATGGAGTAATATTCCTTGTACACCATACAAATGTCTGCTTTTTCCAGTAATCGATTTTTATTTGTTTCACTGATGTCAAATCGTTCAAAGAGATTTGAAAAAAGCCTTCGGCAAAATCGTGTGTACGTTGTTGATTTCACTTCTTAAGCTCCCTCCGGGCCTTCTCCAATAACTCCTCAGGATACTTTTGATAGTCTGCAACAATTTTTCCAAAGTCCTGGTACTCTCTCAAATCGTTCTTGTCCATCCACTTGAGAATGAGTTTTCGACGTTCGAGCTCTTTATTGAGTTGTTCTTCAGACCAATCGTTTTGTAGACGAATGGTGTTTAGGATTTTACTTGCGCCGCTACTTTCAAATCGATCATCGGTCTTTGATACCCAACTGAACGGCTCCATAAAAATAAGCTGGTTCGTATCAGGATCTAGTTTAATCACTTCGGTAATGCTGGTCATTCGTCGGACCATTTTCCCTCCGATATCAACAGCATTCTGAAACACGATAATGTCTAGTGATGTCAGGAGTGCTCTTGGGAGAGAAATCGGTGGGTTTTCTAATCGTTGAATCAAGGTATGAATGGTGCTCGCATGAACGGTTGCATACGATGTGTGCCCTGTTGCCATTGCTTGGAAGAGGCTGTATGCTTCTTTTCCTCTCACTTCTCCAACAATGACCACTCGCGGACGTTGCCGTAACGCCGCTCTAATTAAATCAAACATGTCAATGTCTTTTCCTGTCTTGGTTTCTTCACTTGATGAAAACCCCTGTCTAGTGGTTCCCGCGATCCAATTCTGATGCGGAAGACTTACTTCACGAGTGTCTTCAATAGAAATGATTTTGTGAGAGGGGGGGATAAACAATGATAAGGCGTTTAATGCCGTAGTTTTTCCACTTGCCGTTCCGCCGCAAAAGAGAATCGATGCACCTTTTTCAATCGCTATCCAGAAATAGGCGGCCATATCAATCGAAAAGGACTTAAATCTGATTAAATCAATCGGCGTTAACGGATTTTCCCTAAATCGCCTAATAGTAAATGTTGAATCCCTGGTAACTGTTCTAGATAGCGTCGTTTGTAGCCGAGAACCATCAGGCAGTTTCCCATCGACGATAGGGGAATAGATGGAGATTTGTTTGCCACAAATTTGCGATAAACGCACCACAAAAGAATCTACTTCTTCCCTATCTTTAAATTGAACATTGGTGGTGATTGCTTCATACTTTTTATGATGGATAAAAATAGGTACAAGATACCCATCACACGAAACATCTTCAATCCCTTCATCTTCCATGAGAATATCGATTCTTCCGTAACCAATAAAATCCCTGAAGATGTGATAGAAGATTTTATCCTTTGCCTCTTCCTCAAAATAGACGTCATTATCGATAATGATTTGTTCTAATGTGTCCTCAAGATACTTTTTCTTCTCTTCCTTTTCAGCATCAGTCACATCGATATCGGCAAGCATTTTGAACAAATGAGTAAGCTCTTTTTTCGTCTCTTCTTCCTCCTCGCTTAAGGTTGGTTCGGTCACCAGATATCGGTATTCGTTACATTCGTGATCAAAGACAATTTTTCTGCTGCCCAGTCCTTTCCATCCAAACCCTGTTCGCTCATCAGCAACTTCTTGTGATGCGTTTTGTTGTTTTACTCGTTCATACGCTTGTTTTTCCCCCTCGGTTGTGGTTGCTGTAGTCGCTGCATGTTTTCGTTGTCTAGCTTTTACCAGAAGACCAGACGAATGGTCCGCTGGTTCTTTCTGTTCTTCTGACGTTGGTTTCTCCTTTTCTTCGACCAGCATCTGTCTCCGTTGTTGTGCCTTTTCCAATAATCCCATGTTCTCACTTTATCTTATATTTGCTGATCACTCTTTCATAAAGCTCAAAATCTTTCGTCTGCACAAAGTTATCAACAACATCATTGGGGAGTTTTTCAAGTAAGTTATCGGCAATTGTCAACACTTTGATAAGATCGTCATCAACCATGGGACTTTCTTCTGTGATCTCCTTCTTTTTATGCAGAAAATGATGTGTTTTTGAAGTTGATAGCGTTGGTGCTTTTTTCCTTGTCTTTTTTGCCCTCGTCTTCTTTTTTATTTTTTCTTGCGTTTCCTTCTTTTCATCGCCTTTTTTAAATAGGATGAATTTTGCTTTTTTCTTCGGCTCTTCTGTTTTTAATTGTTTTTGCTTTTTTGTTTCTATTTCCTTTACCTTTACTTTTTGTTTTTCCCTTTTCTTTTGTTCTAGAAGTGCTTTTTTTGCAAGTAATTTTTTCTGTTTTTCTTGTTTTAGTAATTCTTTTTGTTTTAATCTTTCAGCTTTTTGTAGTTCTCTTTCTTTTATTTGTTGCTGTTTTAATTGTTTTTTCCGTTCTCTTTCTTTTAATTTTTTTTGCTTTTTCGTTTCTATTTCCTTTACCTTTAATTCTCGTTCTTTTTGTTTTTCAAGTTCTTTCGCTTCTTGAAGTTTTTTCTCTCTTTGTTCTATTTCCTTTTTTGTTTTTTCCAGCTCTTGTAGTGTTTTTGTTACGCCATTGATGTTTTTATGTCCCCCCGTCTCTTTACCAGATGATGTGGTGGTAGAAACACCTTTTTGTTTTGTTTTTCCCGCATCTTTTGTCGGTTTCTTCTTTGCCGCTCCTTCTTTTTTTCTTACCCTAATTTTTGCAAAATTCATAGCAACTTTTTGTCCTTGTTTCTCATCGATGCCCAACATCCAGGTATGAAAATCTTTTGTTTTACTAGACTCCTCAACATGTTTTCTAAATGCTGGAGCGGCTATGTCGTCGATTGAGGCAACAATTTTAAAGTCAGTATGGGTCGTGTTAGGTAACTGTACATCAAACAGCTCCGTTTCAGTGCCTAACTTGTTAAATACTGGTGGCACAGGTGCGTCCAGTGAAGGTGGAGACCGTTCAGGTCTTCTTTGAAGCGGATTTCGTATTTCAGCGATCTCTCCCATGGTTGTCGCTTTTGTCGAAGGTTCAGCGTCAACCACTTCAAATACTGCATCCTGCTCGCTTTCTTGAATCAATGCATCTATCTTTTTTACCATGTCTGCATAAAACTCAATGTTTTTTGTATGATGAAAATAGTGTGTTTGTTTGTGGACAAAGGGTCTTGGATTAAATTTAATCTCTTTATTTTCCAACCATTTAAAAATACCCATGTTTGTTGATACTAGTATTTCTAAATTTGACAGCCCCAGCGTCCTTTCCTTCTTTCTTGAGCAAGGCATAGTATCCCATCCCATTTCCTAGGTAGAAGATGCTCTATGATAACGTAACGTATCGCATCCCATTTTTTCTTTTCCTTCAGACTATGTAAGGTTATTTTTATTTAATAATATTTCGTTAGATCCTATTATTAAAATCTGATGAGATTTATAGGAGTGAATTGATTAAAACCATGCCAATTTTATTTCAAAAAGTATATATAGTGTGTGCAGTATCTACTACCAATTAGCTTAGAAAATAGCTAGGAGAGAATGGGAATATGAAAGCAAATAGAAAATTTGTAGAAGGTGAAGAGGCAGTATCTGCTGTTATTGGTGTTATTTTGATGGTTGCCATAACAGTAGCAATTGCTGCAACAGTGTATGTCTATGTCAGTGGAATGTTAAGCCCCGTGCCAACGGCAGCGCCAAATATAACAGGAACAGTGAAGACAGTCGATGATAATGTTACCATAACGCTGTCTGGAGAGTATGTTGAAATCACTGACGCCAGAATAACTGTTACAGACGTTAACAATTCGGTAGCTTCTGTAAATGAGCCAGATCCAAGCTGTGAGTATGATCTCACTGATGAGACATGGACTAACAGGACGGGGACATTAAGCAGCGTTTCATATCTTACATGGATTGATGCCAGTGGTGACGGTAACATTGGTGGCGGTGACATCATAAAAGTATATGATGATAATGGTCTCGATGTAGGAACCTGGTATGTAAAGGTTATACAAGCGTCTTCAGGTAAACCAGCACTAGATTCTGAAGTCAAAATTACCTAAATCCATTAATCCCCTCTCTTTTTGTTTTTTTTCTTTCATTTTTATCACTACATTAATATGTGTTTTTTTGTTACTCATCCATCATGATAGAAACAGGTCTATTGCTTGATGGAATGCGTCTCGTTGTTGGCGTTATTATTCTCTCATACGCATCCTATACTGATATTAAAACCAGAAGAGCATCAAACATGCTCTGGCTTATTATGGGAATCATTGGTGCGCTATTACTTCTCGTTCAATACCTCACCATTGGTTTTTCAAATGTGTACTATCTTGCTTTCATTCCAATCATGATAGGACTCATGTATGTTCTTTTTCAACTGCGTCTCATCTTTGGTGGTGCCGATGCAAAGGCATTAATGGCCATTGCTATTCTCGCACCCATTGAGCCAGCCATACTGCAATTTCCCTTGTGGAAAGGATCGCCCATGCCCCTCTCCTGGATTATTTTTGCTAACGCCATCATTCTCTTTCTTTTCATTCCCTTGAGCTTATTGATATTCAATCTTGCACGAAGAGATATTGCCTTTCCTCACTGTTTATTGGGGTATAAGATGAGCATCAAAAATGCAAAAGAAACGTTTGTCTGGCCGCTGGAAAAACTCGTCGATGGCAAACGAAAATTTTCCTATATGCCAAAAGACTTTGATGTTACTGAAGAACTAGAGTCATTTGAACAGCAAGGCATTACCGACATTTGGGTGACCCCAAAGATTCCGTTTATGCTTCCATTGTTGGCCGGTTTTATCTTTTCCTTTGTTTTTGGAGATATCCTATTTCATTTCATGTACTCGGTGATCTGATTCCCCTTAGACAGTAACAAAAAAATTATACTAGTTGCCCATTACCCCTTTCTTGCGTTATGACTAAGCAAGATTATTATGACATTCTCGGCGTTTCAAAAGATGCAAGTAAAGCAGAGATTAAAAAAGCCTACCGAAAGCTTGCCTTAAAATATCATCCCGATAAAAATAAAGAAGCAGGATCTGAGGAAAAATTCAAAGAAATATCGGAAGCCTACGCAGTCTTATACGACGATGACAAACGAAAACTCTACGATACCTATGGCCATGCAGGTATTAATCAGCAGTTTTCTAGAGAAGATATCTTTCGAGGGGCAGATTTTTCCGATATCTTTCGGGGCATGGGGTTTGATTTTGGCTTTGGAGGTGTTGAGAATATCTTTGAGCGATTCTTTGGCCATCGCGGAGATTTTGATCGTCGTACTCAACGAAGACGAGGAGCAGATTTGCGGTACGACATTGAAATTACCCTTGAAGATGCCTATCAAGGACTCACCACCGAGATTCTTGTCCCCCGCACAGAGCGTTGTGATGTCTGCAACGGCAGTGGTGCGCAAAAAGGAACCAGTCCACGAACCTGCTCACGGTGTGGCGGTTCTGGACAACTAAACGCCTCGAGAAGAACCGCCTTTGGTGTCTTTACACAAATCACGACCTGCAATGCCTGTCAGGGGAAGGGAACCACCATCGACAAGCCATGTCCATCCTGTAGAGGCACAGGGAAGGTTCAACAGACACGAAGCATCGAGCTGAAGATTCCTGCTGGTGTTGATGATGCCTCACAGATGAGACTTGCAGGTGAAGGAGAAGCAGGAGACGCAGGAAGTGGCGACCTGTATGTAGTCATTCATGTGAAAGGTCACCAAACGTTCCATCGAAGAGGTACAGATCTCTATATGACACAAACCATTTCCTTTCCGGAGGCTTCCCTTGGAACAAAAATACACGTTGATACGCTTGACGGCGGGTCAGGGGCCCTCAAAATTCCCCCAGGAACACAGCAAGGAGATACGTTTCGGATCAAAGGCAAAGGCATGCCGCTGTTGAGGGGCCGGGGGTATGGCGATTTGTATGTGAAAACAAAAATACACACGCCCACCTCGCTGAGCAAAAGAGCAAAACAGTTGTTGGAAGAATTGCAAAAAGAACTCCAATAATCTCCTTCACGTCGGCGTTACACCGGGCGTGTAGAAATCCTCTGTAACCAAATAAAATAAAAAAAAAGAGGATTTCTTGATTTTTCCTAAAGTGATGAGGTTTGCTGCTAAGATGCGGATGGCGAGGTATCGTCGTCGGTTGT
>Ga0180434_10008352_pt1 | contig 11433 bp, 14 predicted proteins | sample SS_ome_7_FD_132453 | JGI IMG/M metagenome (GOLD analysis project Ga0180434, IMG submission 132453) | Hypersaline lake sediment archaeal communities from the Salton Sea, California, USA - SS_1_D_2 metaG | ecosystem: Environmental > Aquatic > Non-marine Saline and Alkaline > Hypersaline >... | reverse complement strand
TTATTATTTTCATCATAATCAATAAATGATATATTATTACCTTCATTTAAGTTATTTATATTTGGTTGAGGATTTCCAAATTTATATACATAATTTTGTTTATTATTAAAATTAGGAAATTTAGTAGATACAGTAGCAATTGGAATATTATGAGCTGGATGTTTTTTTGGTTGATGTTGACTTCCTCTCAAGAATACTGGTCTTGGTTTACTTGAAGTTAGAGGTTGTTGTTTAGAAACTTTATGCGGATTCATTGTAGGTATTTGAGTTTGTGTAGGATAAGGAATTCTTGATTTAACTATTTCATTATTATTTGATATTTTATGATTTTGTTGATTTAATAAATAAGTTGGTTTATAAGATTTATTATTAAAAGGAATATTTGGTTTTTGATTTAATTTATCTCTATTTTTAATTGCTAAATCGCCACAAAAATGCCATAATTCTGGATTACTAAATATAGCTCCATCATCAGTAATTCCTTTATCAGAAAAATCTCTCTTGACAATAAAGTAATAATATAGATATTTTAATTCATTACTAGGTAAAAATTCCAAATATTCAGTATATAATTCTTTTAAACTTTTTAAATAAGGGGTAAATAAGTTTTGATATAAATTTTTAATTAAAAATAAATTACCTGTATAACATAATGGAAAATATCCTTTTTTTTGAGCTTCTTTAAATATTACATTCATACTTTGACCAATACTGTTTCTAGCAACTTCAGCAGGTATTTCTCTATTAAATAAGGGTGAATGTCCAGGATTTACGCTTATACAAATAACTTTTGGTAAATATTTGTTAATACTTTTAAATACATTATATTCTAAACCATCAAGATCTAAAGACATAAAATCAAAAACTTTATTTTTAAAACCATTATTCTCAATAATACTGTCTAATCCATTATTTTCAGTAAAACCAACGATCTGATTAACTAGCTTTACTTTATGATTAAATCTTCTAAAGTTACTACTTAATTTTTGAAATTTATCACGATCAGCTTCTATATAAATACCTTCCCAACCTTTAGTAAATAAAGGAAAAGTATTAGAAAGATGAATTCCATCCCATGCTCCACAATCAATAAAAGAACCTCTAGTTATATTTAATTTTGAAAAAATAAAGGATATAATTCCATCTTCTCCATTTTCTGAATAAACTTGAGACTTATTTTCCAAAATACTCATATTAATATTTTTATAATAAAATTAATCAGTATAAACATATTATATATCTATTAAATATGATTACTATTTTAATTCCAATTTATAATGGCATAGAATTTTTAAAAGAATGTTTAGAAACTGTTCAATATCAAACGTATAAAAATTGGGAAATAATAATTGGAATAAATGGATTTAAAGAAAACTCCGATACATATAAATTTGCTAAAACATTTGAAAATGAAAAAATAAAAGTTTATGATTTTCATACAATTAAAGGAAAATCAAATACTTTAAACGAAATGATTAAATATAGTAAATATTCTTGGATTTCAATATTAGATGTAGATGATAAATGGTTACCTAAAAAATTAGAAAGTCAAATTGAATTTTTAAATAATTATGATGTTATAGGAACTCAATGTAAATATTTCGGTAATTTAAATTTAACTCCTAAAATACCCTTAAACGATATTTCAAAATTTAATTTTTTAAATGTTAATCCAATTATTAATAGTAGTGTTATTATTAAAAAAGAATTATGCTTTTGGGACTCTAAATTTGATGGAGTGGAAGACTATGATTTATGGTTAAAATTATGGAAACAAAATAAAAAATTTTATAATGTAAATTCAATACAAGTTTTACATAGAATTCATCAATCTAGCGCATTTAATGCTCAAGGAAATAATCTTAAAGTTAATAGTTTAAAACAAAAATATATATAATAATTATGCCAATCATAATTAAAATATTTAGTGATTTTGTTAGTTCTTCAAATGCAGCAAAAAATTTTGTAGAGGTTAATAATTTATATGATGATAAAGAATTTAATCAAATTTATGGTTTTACAGATAAAGAAAATTATACTCATGCTATTATCATTAATACTTGTCAACCTAAATTAAATATTAAAAAAGAAAATGTAATAGGAATAGCCTTTGAACCAAGAATAAATTTACAAATCTCTAAAAAATTTTTAAAATATGCAGAAGAAAATATTGGTAGATATTTAATTGGTGATAATAAAAATTTACCAAAACTATTTGAAAGTCATTTTGCGTATATGTGGCATACTCCTTTCTTAAAAGAAATTCCTGTTAAAAATAAATTTTGTTCTATGATGATTTCTTCCAAAAAACGGTTTAGTGGACATATTTATAGACATTATTTAGTTAAAGAAATATTAAAAACTAATTTACCAATTGATATTTGGGGTAATGGGTGTATTTTTTATAAACATTATGGAGATTCTAGAATTAAAGGTAATTTTAAAGATAAAGAACCATATTTAGATTATAAATTTCATATATCAACAGAAAATTGCCAAATAGATGATTATTTTAGTGAAAAAATTATAGATCCTTTAATTTGTTCTTGCACTCCTATCTATTTAGGATGTCTTAAAATTGATAACTATTTTAAAGATATAATAAAATTATCAGGTGATATAGGATTTGATATAAATTTATTAAAAACTATTTTTAATAACCAAGAATTATACTTTAAATCAATTAATATAGAAGAAGTTAAATCAAAAATTAATATTAAAAATCTTATTAATTCTTATAAAAATGTTAATACTGAATGTACCCAAACAATTTCAACCTAATTATAAATCAAATTATCCTGAATATTCTAATGGTTTAAATATGGAAGAAGTTTTTTATAAATTCTTTTTAAATAATAGAAATAAAATAAAAACTGATTTAATTTATTTACCTATTTTCTGGACATCATATTATATAATTAATGATTATGGAAAAAATATTTTACCTTTACTTCAATATTTAAAAACCTTAGATCTCTCACGAAAATATTTTACAATAGTTCAATTTGCTTCTGGAATTTATATAACAAATGATATTAATTTAAATATTAAAGTATTTTCTGCGGGTGGTGGTGGTTTAAATAAAATTTTATTAGAGAAAAGTTTAATAATAGATAAATCTACAGGTCCAATAAAAATGTTTACTACAAATAAACAAACCGTAAAAATTAATAAAATCTGTGAGAAATCTGATCATGGTAAAATTATATTTAATGGAAAAAAAGGTGATGTAGATATTCCTTTAATTTGTTTACCTTCATTTCCTTTTTTAAATATAACAAAGGATATATTTTGTTCATTTATGGGTAGATATGATACACATTCTTGTAGATTAAAAATGTGGGAATCTTTAAAAAGTATACAAAATTTTAAATTTTTTAACTCTGTTAATTTTAATCAATATTGTAATATTATTAATAGAAGCATATTTACTTTAGCTCCTAGAGGATATGGTTATACGTCTTTTAGAATTTATGAAGCTATATTAGGAGAAAGTATTCCAATTTATATTTGGGAAGATAAAAAAGTATTACCATTTAATGATGAAATAAATTATGAAGATTTTTGTATTATAATTCATTCATCTGAAGTAAATAAATTACCATCTTTATTAAAAAATATAAATATAGATGAAAAAAGAGAAAATCTTAAAAAAATAAAGTATAAATTTACAATTGAAGGAATGGTAGATTATATTGTAAAAAAATTATAATTTATCAAGATGAAATACTTGCAAAATGTAAATCTTTAGTTCAATAAAAAGAAAAATTAATATATTAATTAAATATTAATATATTATGTTTATAAGTTTGGCAATACCTTTTTATAATAATTCTAAATATATTAAAGATGCATTAGGTTTAGTGGTTACAAAAGATCCTAGAATAAATGAAATAATCATATTAGATGATTGTTCAAATGAAAATGAATATATAAAAATGGTTGAGATAGCCTTTACAAGACCAAATAGAGATAAAATAAAGATTTTTAGAAATAAGAAAAATTTAAAATTACCTCTGAATAAAATAGAAGTTTTAAAATATTGTAATAATAAGTGGGTTTACTTATTAGATGCAGATAATTATTTATGTGTAAATACTATTGATACTCTTTATAAATTACCAGAATGGAATGAAGATACAATTTATGCTCCTTGGATTTCAATAACTTTTCCAAATTATTCAAAAGAATTAGATTATAGATTATTAAAAAATCAGGTAATAGATAGAAATTATGTGAGAGATAAATTTAATGATGTAAAAATTAAAACTTTTATGAATAATTGTAACTATTTTTTATGTAAAGATAGATATTTAGATTGTATGAATAAGAATAAACATAATATAGTAAATTTAATAAATAATTTTGGTGTTAATTTACTTATGCCATTTGATTCAGTAACTTTATTAGTATTATGGTTAAAAGAAAATAATAAAATTAAAGTTGTTGAATATTTAGAATATAAACATAGAATACATGATGAATCTACTTTTAAAATAAGTGATAAAAGATTTGAAAGAAATATATATAATTATTTATTAAAATTATGTTAAATTATTTTTAAGTAAAATTAGAGTATTTCTCAATGCTTTAGTATTGGGATCAAGATCTTCAGCTAAATTATTGTTTAATCCACATGGTAATTTATTGTTATTTTTTTGATGTTTATTATAAACAAAAAATAGACCTTCTTGATTTAGATTTTCAAAGTAGTGTGAATTTGTCCAATTATTATTAGTTATAAAAGCATTGATTTTATTAGCAATTCTTAATACATAAAGCCAAATATCATCTTGAGTTCTACAGGTTTTTAAAAAAATATTTTCATTAAAAATTAGTTGTCCAGTTTTATGAAAAAATTCGGGTTTATATAAAATACCTCCACAACCAGTTAAAAAATTAAATCCATATTTTTGAATTGTTTTAAATCTAGTTTGATAATTAAAATTATAGAGAGAATCAAATTTAGGAGTAAATCCTCTATTACCAATAACACATTTATGAATATTATAATAATAAAGTAAATTTTGAATTAAGTTTTTATTATAGATAATATCATCATCTACAGTTATAATAATACAATCTTCTTGCCATTTTTCTTTTAAAATTGGTATTAATTTTCTATATGATCCTATATTCTCTACCCATTTAATAGAAATTAAATCATTATTTAAATTAATAAATTTTTGGAGAGCGTTATCAGTAATAATTCTATTTGGAAATCCAGAATCTAATAAAAAAGGAAGTTGAGATAAATAAAGATAAATTTGATTGGGTTTTAAAGATTGATTTATGAGAGATTTTAATGTTAATAAGAGAATATTTTGATTTTTATAAATAGATGTTAAAGATATATAAATTGGAATAGAATTATCCATTTTATATATAATTGAATATAAAATCATTTATATTATGCACATGATATCCTATTCCAATCATTAGGAAAAAGATCAGAAGTATCTTTATCTGTTACTTGAGGACCAAACCATAGTTCAGGTGCACAAATAATTTTATCTTTATTATTATTAAAATATGCTGCCCACCAACTAAATGAACTATTAGCAATGATATTATGATTACAACAACTCATTAGTAAAAGTTCTTCCCAATCTTCTAAATTTTTAGGGCGAGGTACAAAATTAATATATGGAAATATATTTTTTAATATTTCAATATTGTTTTGTATAATTTCTTTATCTCTCTCTTCAAAAAAATATAAAATGTCTTGTATAGTTGTTTTATCTTTTATTAAATTAATAGAGTTAATATAATAATTAATATTTAAAATAGGATGAATAAGTGGCATAACTTTATAATCACCCATTCTAAAATGTATAGATATAGTTTTATTTTTAAATAAATCCTTATGTTTATTAAATATTACATTTTGTATTTCTGCAAATTTAATAAACTTTAAAATATTTTCATAATTTTTTTTAAAGTATTTTTCATTTTGGAAATAACCAAATAATTTAATATTTGTTGAAGGTGAAATATCTAAGGTTGTTAAATCAGTATATTTAAATGATGGTTCTCTAATTAGTACATATTGTTCTTCAAATTGAACAACAAAGCGATGAAGATTTTTAAGAAAATTATTCCAATAAGTAGGTCTCTGTTGACTATTATCTAAAGGAGAAACAAGATCTTTTTTATAAAGAGGTAATTTAAATGGAATTCTTTTTTCAAGAGAAAGGTTTATTATAGTAAAAATTTGGAAAAGTTGATTACCAAGACCACCCATCAAATTAATATACAACATTATAAAAATAAGTATATTTTTATTTAAATATGTTTTACGAATAAAGAATATGTTAGAGGAAAAATTTTATAGTGGAGAAAATATTGAAAATAAAAAACCTTGTATTAATTATATAGCTGAAAATAGATGGAAGGTAGAAAATCATATTTTTAGTAATTCAGATGAAAATTGTATATATATTCAAAATCAATATCCAAGTAATTTTTATTCTTTATCAAAATGTAAAAACCAATTTTCTTGTGGAATGTGTAAACAAATTAGACAAAGTAAAATATGGTTTGGATTAAATCAAGAAGATTATGACTTAGGATGTATTCATATAAAAGAATTAATATCAGCAATTTACTGGGGAAGAGAAAATATAAATATATCAAATATTTCAACAGGAATGTTGCCATTTTTAGAATATAGAGTACCTAAAACTTATATAGAAGTTGAGAGAGCAAAGATTTTACTTTGTAATTTATGTACTCCGTTAACAAAACAGATTTATTTTATTAGAAATGAAGAATGTTTACTTGAGGTTGAGTCAAGTAGTGCAAGTTATAATATAATTTCATATCCAGAATTAAAATGGAATGAGAATATAGTTTCATATAATAGAAGGCAATATAAATGTACATGTAAAGATAGAGAAACAAGATTATTTAATAATAAATATGTTTGTGAACATATAATAAAAGTAGTACAAGATGAAAAAATCAAAAGTAGAAAATTAGATTTGGTATTATTTTTAATAAATAAATATTTTGAAAATTGAAAAATAAATAAAAATGGAAAAAAGAAATAAAAAAATGATGAACACGAATAGTTCTTGTTCATTGTATCCTGCTTGTAAAGAATTGATAGGTGATTGTTGTCCTACAATAAAAGGGATGATGTTAGGTTGTTGTTCAATAAAAAAAATAGAAAGAGAGGTAGAAAGGGAGGAGTGTTGGATGATTCCAATAAATAATCCGGTATTAAAAACTATTGGTAAATATTCAATAGAATTTTTGATGATTTTATATATAATAAAAGTAATAATTACAAAAAATTTAAATAAAGATAATAGATTTTTGAAGATGGAAAAAAGAAGTTATACAGAGATTTTTATTACATTAATTTGGATTTGGTTTTTATGTGGACAAGCAGCAGCAGGATTAACAACATTGTTATATGCAAAAGGAGATAAAAGATTAATGAATGCGATGGGATATGAAGTAGATGAGGTAGATGTTTATACACCGAGATTTACATTTGATGAATTTGTAGCAGTTCCATTAAGGTATTATCTGTGGGGAGGAATTTGGCTTTGGGCAATAAATAAATTTGAAATTGAAGAAAATTTTGAATTTTCATGTAAAGGATTTAAATTTGTATTTTTAAAAGGTTTATTTTGGGGATTAAATGTTTTTGGTACAATGACAATAGCGGCAGCAATAATTGCATATTTAAATGTTTATTTATGGAATTTGTCACCCTTAGTTATGGGAGCGAATGCAATTCATAAATTAAATATGAGTTGTTTAAAGAAATTTTTAATAGTATTATCATTTAGAATTTCGTGGGAAGCATTACAAATTTGGGCAGCAAATTATATATTAACAGATAAGGAAGGATTTAAAAAATTGTTAACAATGTGTTGTAAAGGGTTAAAAATAATAGTATGTTATGAAAAAATGTCAATTTATTTAAATAAAATAAGTGATAGATTAGGTAAATGTGGAAATAAAATAAAGGTAAATTCTTGTTGTTGTATAGAAATAGAGGGTGAGAGTCCGATGTGGGAATCATGTGTATTATCAGAGGGTTTATTAGAAAGAAGACAAAGATCATACAGTAGTTTAAATGGAGAAGTAGTAGTGACTGTAGATAATAATAGAATTTTAAGAAGTAGCTCAGCACCGATGATTTAAGTTTTAAAATAGTTTCCAAATAAAATATATTGTTTTTTTTTTAAATAATTTAAACAATATATTTCAAAAATTGAATCTAAATATAATAATTAAAAGTAAATTATAGATGGAAAAACGTATAACAAAAAAATTTGATGATCATTTATTAAAATTTAAGGAGGAGATAAAATCTTATATTTCACAGAATGATATAGAAATGGTAGGTAATGCTAATAAAGAAGAATTTTTAAAATTTATATTTGATTTTGGGACGATTTCTTTAGATAAAACTGATTTTACTAAAAGAAAAAGAATAAAAAATTTAGTTCCACAAACAGATAGATGTTGTGCTTGTAGAGCTAATGGTGAACAATGTACAAGAAGAAAACAAGAAGGATTTAATTTTTGTGGAACTCATAATAAAGGAACACCACATGGTACAATAGATACATTTCTAGAAACAAATCTATCAACTTCTTCAAAAATAGAAGTTTCAATTAAAGAAATAAATGGAATACATTTATATGTTGATGAAAACAAAAATATATATAAAACAGAAGAAGTTTTACAAAATCAATTAAATCCTTCAATTATTGGAAAATATACGGAATCTATAAATGATTTACAATGTCATTATTATTGAAAATGCCATTCTTCTAATGGAATAAAACTACAAATAGTTCCCATCCTTGAAGGAAAAGGAATTGGCATCTTAAAATTAAGTGAGTTTATTCTATCAAAGAAACCTTCAAAATTACAAGAATTTCTTCCAAATTTTATTTTTTCTTTTGGATTTTCATTTTTTATTTCTCTTGTTAAAGGTGATGGTGGAGGTGTTAATTTTACATTATAACTAAATCTTATACTTTCAGCTTGAGATATTTTTTCACTTCCAAATGGAGGAGTTTGAATATGTTTAGTTTGATTATAATTATTAGCTAAATAAGCTTGAATAGGAATAGGTTTAGGTTTAACTGGTTCAGAAACATTTTTAATTATATTAGCAATTATTTCTTGAACTAAAGATGTACATATTTTTTTAACTTTGTTAATTTCTATTTCTTTTTTTATTTTAAAAATATCTGTAGATTGTTTTATCCAAGAATTTGGATTATTAAAACCATAGTCAAATAATGTATTTATTTCTATTGAAACTTCCATGCAAGATTTACAACAAAAATTTTGATCAAAAGCTCTATATGTAATAGTGTTATAGGATTTCATACAATTAAAACATGTTATAGGAAGAGATTGTATTTCTTCCATATTTTCTAAAATACTTTTTAAAAAAAAAAATAAAAATCAATTTTCTGCGACAAAAAAATAAAAAATTCCATTTTTAAGATCAAACCAAACATTATGACCAAAACCATCTCTTAAATCATTAGCTATTAAACTACATATATCATCTACATATGAATCCATATAATTATAACTGGTGGAACGATTATTAAAAATGAGTTTTACTTTTATTATATCTTTATCAGTATTTTCGGTGATTCTTTTAAGATTAAAAAGATTATAATTATGAAAAGTATCAATATAATTAATTAAAAGATTTCTAAATTCTAAATTTAATTTAGTTTTGGATTTAGATCTTTTTGTATTAAGTAAATCAGGTAATTTATTTTTGCGTGATATAGTGACACCCATATAATATAATATTAAAATATACTTTTATTTTAATTTATTTTTAAAATTCTGTATATTTCTTAAAAAAAAAGAAAATTATATTTAAAATAACATATAAAATGATAGTAAGTGAAATCATATAATTTCTAGAAAAACCTGGATAAGGCCACCAAGGTAAATATTTTAAAATAAAAATTCCTAATATGATTAAAAGAAATGAATAGAAATTGGGATAAGAATATTTTTGATATTGATAAATTGGAAATAATAGAATTAAATGAAATAATATCATTAAGATAAATTGTATCAAACCTAATTTATATGTTAAAATTTGATTTTTAACTAATATTAAATGCCATATACCAATTATTGAAACTAGTAAAAGTGGATAAAAAATAATAGATCTAGATTTTTTAAAATACAAATAAGGGTACAATAATCCATGAAAGTTCTCCTTTTATATATAATAATTTCATATTATATAAATTATATAAAATAATAAAATTGAATCTAAAAATAAAACTATATTTTAACTATAATGGAAACGTCTAATAATACTCGTGTTGAACAACTTTTAGCTGTACAAAAAGAAGCTAAAGAATTATTTGAAAGAAAGAATGCTGATTATGGTGATGCATTTGCAGATTATGGTATAGTTGGAGTGTTAGTTAGATTAGGGGATAAAGTAAGACGTTGCCAAAGTATATCAAATAAGGGAGTAAATGTAGTAAATGATGAAGCTATGAGAGATACATTAATTGATTTACATAATTATGCAGCAATGGCCATAATGTTATATGATGAGAAAGAAAAAGGAGAAGAAGAGAATACACAAAAATCAAATCAAAGTGTTTCTGCTCCTTCTTTTACTGAAGTTATTAAGGTTCTACCTTCACAGTGAAATATATCTGAGGTGGAGTATTTAAAGGCAAGGTTAGAAGAAGCGAAATTAGAAAGTGTGAGAGCATTGGAAACAGTATGTAAATCTAGGGCAGAGGTAGAAAAAGAGTTGGAAGAGGTAAAAGCATCCCTGGCTGTGGCAGTAGAGATATCTGAAAAATTAAGGAGTGAGTTAAATGGGAAAGACAAGAAAAGTGATGAAAATCTAATAAAAGAATGCCTTTGACATCCAGTTTAATAATTGTATATATAAAAAATATTAGTATAATTTATATGAAAAAACATAGTTTTAATAAAATACTAAAACATCCGTCAAAAGAATTTCATTATTATGTTAGTAAAAAAGTAATTAAATTTGTATTATTACATTTATTTTTTGTAGTTTTTTTTGCAGTATTATATTGGATTTCAGATATTATATTGAGTAAATTTCCAGAATTTTCAAAGAAACACTTGGGTTTAGTGAAAGGAGATTTTGGAAATAGAGGAGAAAATAGTCAAGATTTATTTTATTATTTTTGGTTTTCGGCAGTAACGCAAACAACAGTAGGATATGGGGGATTGATAGATGGTAAAGGTAAAGCAGTTCAAATAATAAAATCGGATTATTTATGGAGATTTTTTAATTTAGCTCAGTTATTGTCGGTTTTTATAACGCCAGTTATAACTATATTTTGGATGCCAGAAGATGGAAAATATTTTTTTTTCTAATTAAAATAAAGAAAAAAAAAATTGAAATAATTTTGCATAAGTGATTTTTTT
>Ga0180434_10008350_pt1 | contig 11436 bp, 8 predicted proteins | sample SS_ome_7_FD_132453 | JGI IMG/M metagenome (GOLD analysis project Ga0180434, IMG submission 132453) | Hypersaline lake sediment archaeal communities from the Salton Sea, California, USA - SS_1_D_2 metaG | ecosystem: Environmental > Aquatic > Non-marine Saline and Alkaline > Hypersaline > Sediment... | reverse complement strand
GCGGATGATCCTCTTGTTGCTGGGCTTGCGCGGCTTCCTCGTCTTTCCGCCCTTGGCCAGAACGCCGGTGGGCGAGCAGGGATCACGGCCGCCGTTGGCTCTTCCCTCACCCCCTCCCATGGGATGGGCCACCGGATTCATAGCCTTGCCACGCACATGCGGACGGCGGCCCATATGACGTTTGCGCCCGGCCTTTCCTATCTTGATGTTCTGGTGGTCTGGGTTGCTCAGGCGGCCTATGGTGGCACGGCAGCGGCCGTTAAGCATTCTCATCTCACCGCTGGGCAATACGACGCTTACCCAGCGGCCCTCCTTGGCGACGATCCTGGCGGCTCCGCCGGCGCCCCTGACAAGCCTGCCGCCTCCGCCCGGAATCATTTCGATGTTGTGTATTTCCATGCCGCTGGGAACAGCCGACAACTCCATGGCGTTTCCGGTTTTGGGCTCGCAAGCCGTATCGCTCAAAACCTCGCTACCGACCCCCAACCCCAGCGGCGCCAATATGTACCTTTTTTCACCGTCCGCATAATGCAGCAAAGATATAAAACAATTTCGATTGGGGTCGTACTCGACGGTCGCGACTCTGGCCGGCACCTTGTCCTTGTCCCTCTTGAAATCTATGAAGCGGTATATCCTCCTGGCCCCGCCGCCCCTGAAACGCGAAGTGGTAACACCATGATGGTTCCGCCCGCCGTTTTTCTTAATGCGACCGCAAAGAGATTTTTCCGGTCGGGCCGTGGTAAGTTCGGCGTAGACGTTCACCGAACCGTGCCTGCGCCCTGAGCTTGTCGGTTTATAACTCCTGATACCCATAAATATTATCCTGCGGCCCGCAACCGGCTGCCCTTGAAAAACATGCCGTAAGGCCCGCTAAAACAAATCAATGTGATCTTCCGGCCCCAAGTCGACGACGGCCTTCTTCCACGCCCCGGTATATCCGTAGTTCCGGCCCCGGCGGCGGTACTTGCCTTTCCTGTTGGCGGTCCTGACGTCCATTACTTTTACGTTATATATTTTCTCCACCGCCTGCTTTATCTGAAACTTGGTCGCTGCACGAGCAACCCGAAAGCAATAAGTGCCCTTGCCGGACATATGCATGGCCTGCTCGGTAATCACCGGACGAATTAGAACATCAACTTCTTCCATGTCAGCTGCTTTTCAAAATCCCCTGGATCGCTTCCTTCGTAAGTATAAGGTTCTTATGGTTGCAGACGTCGGCGGCGTTGAGCTCAGCGACCGGCCTGACGCTTACCCCTGACACGTTCCTGGCCGACTTGTACACATTTTCATCGAGCGAACCGGTTGTAACCAGGCAGCTTCTGCCTGAAACCATCTTCAAATTGCCGAGCACCGTCAAAAACGCCCGGGTGTCGGGCTTGGCGAACTCCAACTTGTCAACCACGACGACGCTGTCGCTTAAAATTTTCGCAAGAACCGCCGAGTTGCGGGCCAGGGCCTTCTGCTTTTTCGGCATGCGCTTGCCGAAGGACCTCAGCTGCTTGGCGAAGGTGACCCCGCCACCGACCCTCTTGCCTGTTCTTCGGTTGCCAACCCGCGCGTTACCGGTGCCCTTCTGCCTGAACAGCTTTCTGCCCGAGCCGGCCGCCGCCGACCTTCCCCGCGTGGCGGCGGTTCCGACCCTGCCGTTGGCATGGTACATGACAATAGCCTGTTTGAGCAGCGCCGGACGAATCCTGCCGCCGAGCAGAGACTCGTCCACCTTCATGCTTTCTACCTTGGTGCCTTCGGTGTTGTAAACGTCCAGATCGAGCATTTCCGAAAACTCCGCTACTGCTTTTGGGCGGTCCTTACTATGCAGTAGCCGCCGGCGGCGCCGGGTACAGGCCCCTTGACCACCAAAAGGTTCTCCTTGGTATCCACTGCAACAAGCTTGTGGTTCTTGGTCGTGCAGCGCCTGTTACCGGCGTGGCCGGCCATTCTCTTTCCTCTCTTGGGACCGGCACCTCGGCCGGCATTGCTGGCAAAACTGGAAATAGAACCCGGCGCCCTATGCTTGCGCTCGGTTCCGTGCGAGTCCGGAAACCCGCGAAAACCGTGCCTCTTCATAACGCCCGTGAAACCTTTGCCCTTTGAGACGCCAACTACGTCCACGTAAGAGGTGTTCTCAAAGACCGAAACGGTCAGCGTATCACCGAGTTTGTACTCGCAAGAACCGCCCTCGGCGATCCGCATCTCCCGCGCAAATTTTTTGCAGGTGGTGCCGGCCTTGGCCGCATGTCCGGTCTGCGGCTTCTTGAAACGGGATTTCTTTACGTCTTCGAAACCGAGCTGAACCGAAACGTAACCGTCGGCCTGCGGCGACTTGATCTGCGTGACCACACAGGGACCGGCCTGGATGACCGTTACGGGCAGCAACCGCCCGGCGTCGTCGTAGACCTGCGTCATTCCCACTTTTTTGCCCAAAAGCATCGGCATTTTTCAACTGTGTCCGATTTAAGCTTTTATCTTCACAAAAACACCGGCGGGCACGACCAGCCGGTTCAAAACCTCCACCGTCCTGGCGTTGGCCTCATGAATATCGATCAGCCGCTTATGTGTCCTCAGCTCGAACTGCTCACGTGATTTTTTATCGATATGCGGGCTTCGAAGGACCGTGTAACGCGATACCTGGGTGGGCAGCGGTACCGGCCCGCTGACCCTGGTGTTGGTCCTTCGCGCATGATCCACGATCTCCCGCGCCGAGGCGTCGAGGGTCCTGTGGTCGTACGATTCCATCCGTATCCTTATTCGTTCTGTTTCCGCTGCCATGATATTCTTTCCACAGTAAGAACGCGCCGCCGTAATCTCTTGCCGACAGCAGCGATTGATTCACAGATGTGCTGCAGCACAACTATAACGCCAAATGCCGTCCCTGACACATGCTCGCTGTGGCAGAAAAACCTGGAAGTTAACACGCATGTCCTTGCATGTCAACAAAATACAAGAAAAAAACATTTTTTTCCCCGATAGACCCGAAGCCCAAAACGTCCCGGGAACCGTCCGGCAACCCAAAAGCACCGGGCAATCGCCCTATGCCTTTGATATAAAAGAAGTTACAGAATAATTTGCTCCGCCACCTGGTCGGGCGCCCTCTCATATGTAAGCGGCTCCATAGTAAAGGTTCCCCGCCCGCCCGTGGCGCTTCTGATCTCACTGGAGTACCCGAACATCTCGGCCAGTGGGACCTTGGCGTCGATAACCCGCATGTTGGCGTGAAGGCGGCAAGCCGTTATCGTCCCCCGCCTTGCAGATATATTGCCCTGAACCACGCCGAAGCTCGTTTCCGGCACTGTGACCTCCAGCAGCATAATCGGCTCAAGCAGCACCGGTCCGGCGGCTTTCAACGCTTTTTCCACCGCCTGTGAAGCAGCCTGCTCGAACGCCACATCAGACGAATCCACCTGATGAAAGGACCCGTCGACCAGCACCACCCTGACGCCGATAACCGGATAACCGGCCAGAGGTCCCCCGCCCAGCGATTCCTTGACCGCCTTTTCCACAGCCGGCACATACTGCCTGGGAACGGCGTCACCGCCGGCCTGGTTCTCGAACTCGATTTCATTGAGCCAGTGACCGTCGTCGGTGACAAGAGGCTGAACCGTCAGGACCACGTGGCCGTACTGTCCACGGCCGCCGGTCTGCCGCACGAACTTCCCCTCGGCACTGGCGCTGCCGGTGATGGCCTCTTTATAGGCCACCCTCGGCTTGCCCACACGTACGTCAAGACCCCGGTCCTTCAACAGCTTGTTCCGCAGGACCTCAAGATGCAACTCCCCCATGCCGCTGATTATGGTCTGCCCGGTCTCCGGATCGCCCTTACATTCGAAGGTGGGGTCCTCCCTCCTCAAACCCGCCAGCGCCTGGGCGAGCTTGGCCCTGTCGGCCGTGGTCCGCGGCTCTATGGACATACTGATGACAGTAGGTGGAAAGCTTATGCGGGCCAGACAGACGGGGTTTCTCGTATCGCAGATGGTATCTCCGGTGAGCGTGTCCTTGAGGCCCACTACCGCCACGATGTCACCGGCTCCGGCGGTCTCAACGATTTTCCTTTCCTTGGCATGCATCTCGAATATCCTTGTGACGTTCTCCCGCTTGTGCTGCGCGGCGTTCAGCACCCTGGACGGCGACTTAAGCACGCCCCGGTAGATCCTTAAGAAATTAAGGTCGCCGTGCGCATCGGAAGTGATCTTGAACACCAGGGCGACCAGCGGGGCATTCCTGTCGCAGCGAACGGTCACTTTCTTGGTCTTGTCGGACGGTTCGAACCCCTCTGCGGCGGGCCTGTCCATTGGTGAAGGCAGGTACGCGACAACACCGTCAAGCAGCCTTTGCACGCCGACGTACTTCAGGGCCGAGCCGACAAACACCGGGTGAAGCTTGTTCCCTATGGTCCCGCTGCGTATGGCCCTGACCGCGGCCTCCGCGCCGACCGGCCTGTCATGCAGGAAAAGGTCCATAACCTCGTCATCGAACTCGGCCGCCAGCTCGATCATGCGCATCCGCTGCCTTTCTGCATGCTGCAGCAGAGAAGGCGGTATGTCCAGCTCCTCGAAGGTCGCACCTAGCCTTTCGGTCTTGTAGAAGACGGCCCGCATCTGAACAAGATCTATCACGCCCGCGAAGTCCCCCTCCGAACCGATGGGAAGTTGAACGGCGACCGGATTGGCGGGCAGCTTTTGGCCGATGCTTTCCAAAGCCATCTCGAAATCGGCACCGACCTTGTCCATTTTATTGACGAAACACAAAAACGGCAGGTTGTATTTGCAGCCCTGCCTCCAGACGGTCTCGCTCTGAGCCTGCACGCCCTCGCTGGCATCGAAAACGGCCACGCCGCCGTCCAGAACTCGCAGAGATCTTTCCACCTCGGCCGTAAAGTCGATGTGACCTGGGGTATCAATAAGATTGATCCCGAAGCCTTTCCAGGGACACTTTGTCGCCGCAGAGGTGATTGTTATACCCCTTTTCTGCTCCTCCTCCAAAAAGTCCATGACGGCGGTGCCTTCATGGACCTCACCCATCTTATAGGTCTTGCCGGCGTAATACAGCACCCTCTCGGTGACCGTGGTCTTGCCGGCGTCGATGTGCGCTACAATGCCGATATTGCGAAGTTTTTCCAGGCTGGTCGCCATGTTCGTCCGCCGTAACGCCGCAATCGCAATATTGTACTCTTGCGGGATCCGGCCCTGCGGTGCAAGCCGGACAAATTAAAAGGATTAGCCGGCTATCAAAAAAAACTGCCACAGCCGCCCGGCAGATACAGGCTGTGGCAGTTTGCAAAACCAGGTCGCTACCAGGCGAAATGGGCGAACGCCTTATTCGCTTCGGCCATGCGGTGGATATTCTCCCTGGTGGTCATCGCGCCGCCCCGCCCATTGTAGGCGTCCGCAAGCTCCGAGGCCAAATGCTCGGACATGGCCGCCCCGCTCTTCTGCCTGGCGGCCTGGATTAACCACCTGATCGCCAGCGACTGCTGGCGCCTCGTGTTCACCTGCATAGGCACCTGATAGCTCGAACCGCCCACTCGCTTGCTGCGGACCTCCAGGGCCGGCTTGACGTTGTTGACCGCCTTCTCGAACACCTCCAGCGGCGGAGCATCCTTTATCTTCTTTTGGATGATCTCCATCGCTCCGTAGAAGGCCTTCTGGGCGGCGCTCTTCTTGCCGTCCCACATAAGGTTGTTGATGAACTTGGCGACCAGCCTGCTGTTGTAACGTGGATCGCCCTTCAACTGTTCGCCCGATGCTGTAAATTTCTTGGCCATGACCTTGCCCTCGAATCCGGATGCCGGACAGCCGGCCTACTTGGCCGTCTTGGCGCCGTACTTGCTCCTGCCTTGTTTGCGTCCGGTCACGCCGGCGCAGTCCAGCACACCGCGGATAATATGGTATCTTACGCCCGGAAGGTCACGAACCCGGCCGCCGCGGATAAGCACGGTGCTGTGCTCCTGGAGGTTGTGGTCGATTCCCGGGATGTATGCGGTCACTTCCTTGCCATTGGTAAGCCTCAGCCGCGCTATCTTGCGAAGCGCCGAATTCGGCTTTTTGGGAGTCTGGGTCCTTACGATCAGACACACGCCCCTTTTCTGCGGTGAACCGCTTATGTCGCCAAAACGCTTTCGCCTCTTGGATTTGCGCCGCGGGCACCTGACTAGCTGGTTTATCGTAGGCATAAGACTATACTTGTTTCAACACCTGATCGAAGCTTTCATATTCAATTTCTTGCCTTTATATCGCACCCCGCCGGTTTCAACCGCCCAGCCCCAGGGCCTCCTTCACCTTCGCCTCCGCCTTGGCCTCGACCTCTTTGGCCTCCCTGGCCTCTTCGGCGAATTCCTTCGGCACCGGAGCCTCGGCGAGGTGTTTCACCGCCATTTCAAGGTGCGGCTTGAAGGCGGTTCCCGCCGGGATCAAATGGCCCAGTATCACATTTTCCTTCAAGCCGGTCAGCTCGTCGACTTTAGCACCCAGGGCCGCCTCGGTCAATACCTTCGTGGTTTCCTGGAAGCTGGCCGCCGCGATGAAGCTGTCCGACTGCAGCGATGCCTTGGTGATACCCAGAAGCAGTGTCTTGGCGGTGGCCGGCCTGGGTTTTTTGCCCTTAGCTGGGGCGCCGCCGATCAACTCGATTTTCTCGTTTATCGCCGCCAGTTCTTCCTTGCTGACGATCTGGCCTTTCTCAACTTTCGCGGCGTCGCCGGGCGAGATGATCCGCACACCGTTGGCCAGCCTGGCGTTCTCCTTGCGGAATGTGAAACGATCCACGACCTCGCCGGGCAGGAAAGAGCTGTCGCCGACTGAATCTATCTCGACCTTCCTGATCATTTGAGAGCATATGATCTCTATATGCTTGTCATTGATGGTAACGTTCTGCGAACGATAAACGTTCTGGATCTCGGAGATCAAATACCTCTGTAGGGCCTCCTCGCCCTTGATCCGCAGGATGTCATGGGGCACCAGCGGCCCGTCGGTCAGCGGATTGCCGGCCTCGGCGATGTCGCCTGTGTGAACATTGAGGTGCCGATCGCGGGGAACGTGATGCTCCTTGATCATTCCGCCGGCGCCTTTGACTATGATGGTCATCTTGCCCTTGCGCCTGTCGCTTTGCAGTTCGACCTTTCCGGTAATTTCCGCCATCGCCGCGGGATCTTTGGGCTTGCGGGCCTCGAAGACCTCCGTTACCCTGGGAAGGCCACCGGTAATATCCTGAGTTCCGGCGGTCGCTCTCGGCTGGTGGGCCAGCAGCTGGCCCGCCTGGACCGACTGCCCCTCTTCAACCTCTATTCTGGCGCCGGCCGGCAGGTAGTGCACATCGAGAATCTTGCCCTGGGCGTCCTCTATGATCACCTGCGGATGTTTGTCGCCCTTGTGTTCGATCACCACCGGTTTGGCGATTTGGCCCTTGCGGTCCTCCTCGATGCGTATGGTTTCGCCTTCGACTATATCAACGAACCGTATAAGGCCGCTGACCTCGGCCAGGATCGGGGTCCTGTGGGGATCCCACTCAAACAGGATCGCGCCGGCCCTGACCTTCTTGCCGTCTTCGAGCCGCACCGTGGCGCCATAAGGAACCTTGTAGCGCTCCAGCTCCCGCCCGACGTGGTCGAGGATAGCTATTTCACCATTGCGTTTCAGCGCCACGGTTCTTGATGTGCCGTCCGCGAGTTTCAAAGTTACGGCGTTTATATCCCGGTATTGCAGCTTGCCGGAATAAGCGGCCCTCTGATCTCTCTCAAGAATCGCCCTGGAGGCGACGCCGCCTGTGTGGAAAGTTCGCAGGGTCAATTGGGTACCGGGCTCACCAATCGACTGAGCGGCCACTATGCCCACAGGAAGCCCCTCCTCAACAAGGTGGCCGGTGCTCATGTCCCAGCCGTAGCACTTGGCGCAGACTCCAAAAGGACTGTCGCAGGTAAGCGGACTCCTCACCCTGATGGCATCGAGGCCGAGCTGCTCGATCTTACGGGCGGCCGCGCGGGTTATGACCTCGTTTTCCGTAACTATCATCTCATCGGTTATCGGGTTGCGGATGTTGTCCCGGGCGGTCCTGCCGACTATGAGCTGGGACAGAGGAATATCGATTTCCTCGCCCCTGCTTATCGCTATCTTCGTAACACCCTGGAGGGTCCCGCAGTCCCGCTCGGTGATTATCACGTTCTGCGCAACGTCGATCAGTTTTCTTGTCAGGTAACCGCTGTTGGCTGTCTTCAGGGCCGTATCGGCCAGGCCCTTTCGGGCCCCGTGGGTAGAGCTGAAGTACTCCAACACGCTAAGGCCCTCGCGGAAGTTCGCCTTGATCGGCGTTTCTATAATCTCGCCGCTGGGCTTGGCCATAAGCGCCCGCATGCCGGCCAGCTGCTGAATCTGGTCCACGCTGCCCCTGGCGCCTGAATCCGACATCACATATATCGGGTTCAAATAGGCCGTCCCGTCCGCCTTCTTGTCCTCCCTCAAGCCGCGCATCATCTCGTTGGTTACCGCGACGCGGGCGTGCGTCCAGGCGTCCACCACCTGGTTGTACCTCTCGCCCTCGGTCAGGACGCCGTCCTGGAAGTTCTTTTGAATGGCCGCGACCCTCTGGATAGTTTCCTCTATAATGCGGGGTTTCTTTGCCGGGACCTTAAGGTCCGAAACCGCGAAGCTAAGGCCCGCCAGAGTGGCGTACTTGAAGCCGGTGCTCTTTATTCTGTCCAGCAGATCCACCGTTTCTGCGCTTCCTACAAGCTCGTAGCAGTCACTGATGACCTGGCTGAGGCCTTTCTGATCCATGACCATGTTGTAGAAGGGCATCTTGTCGCAAAGCATATCGTTGAATATGCACCTTCCCACGGTAGTCTCTATCACCCTGCCCCCTTCGGACGCGTCGGTCTTGGCCGACTGGTCGTTGTTCGTTATGGTGGGCCGGGCGACTTTTACCTTGATCGGCGCCTGCAATGCGATTCTGCTCAGATCGTAGGCCATGATCGCCTCGAACACATCTTTGAACGCCATTCCCTGGCCCTTTTCGCCCGCAATTTCGCTGGTCAGGTAGAAGTTGCCCATAACCATGTCTTGAGAGGGCCCCAGCATGGGCATGCCGCTGGCCGGCGAAAAGATGTTGTTCGTAGTCATCATCAGCGAGTGCGCCTCGGCCTGGGCTTCAATGCTCAGCGGAAGGTGCACCGCCATCTGGTCACCGTCGAAGTCGGCGTTGAATCCCTTGCACGCCAGCGGATGCAGCATTATGGCGTTGCCCTCCACCAGCACCGGCTCGAAGGCTTGAATACCCATCCTGTGGAGGGTCGGGGCACGGTTCAGCAGCACAGGATGCTGGTGAATGACCTCTTCGAGGATATCCCATACCGTCTCGTGCCGGCTCTCGATCATCCGCTTGGCACTTTTGATGGTGTCGGCCAGACCGTGCTGCTTGAGTTTTCGAATGATAAAAGGCTGGTACAACTCAAGGGCGATTTTCTTGGGCAGCCCGCACTGGTAGAGTTTAAGGTTCGGCCCCACCACAATCACCGAACGCGCCGAGTAGTCAACCCGCTTGCCCAGCAGGTTCTCCCGGAATCGCCCCTGTTTGCCCTTTATCATATCGGTAAGGCTTTTCAACGGCCGGTTGTTGCTGCCCAGTACGGACCTTCGGCAGCGGCTGTTGTCCAGCAATGAATCCACAGCCTGCTGCAGCATTCTCTTCTCGTTGCGGATAATGACCTCGGGGGCGTTGAGGTCGATGAGTTTCTTCAACCGGTTGTTCCGGTTTATGATCCTCCTGTACAGGTCGTTGAGGTCGCTGGTGGCGAAGTTGCCGCTTTCCAGAAGAACCAGCGGCCTAAGGTCCGGCGGTATAACCGGTATTACGTCCAGGACCATCCACTCTGGTTTCGAATTGCTGCTGTTGACGGCGTTAACCGCTTTGAGACGCTTTGTCAGGTCCTTTATCTTCTGGACGCTGTTCGTCTTTGCCACCGCCGCCCGCAGATCTTCCGCCAAAACGTTCAGGTCGAGACCTGCAAGAAGCACTTTGATCGCCTCGGCACCCATAAAGGCCTTGAAAGCACTGCCATACTTGGTCGAGGCGCTGCGGTATTCCTCCTCACTGAGCAGCTGACCCTTCTTCATCGGGGTCTGACCCGGATCGGTCACCACGTAATCCTGGAAGTAGATTACCTTCTCGAGGTCCACGGTCTTCATGCCCAGCAGCGTTCCGAGCTGATTGGGCACGGCCTTGAAGAACCAGATGTGGACCACCGGCGCGGCCAGGTTTATGTGGCCCATGCGCTTTCGCCGCACGCGGCTGTGAGTTACCTTGACCCCGCACCGATCGCATATTATCCCCTTGAACTTGGTACCCTTGTATTTGCCGCAGGCGCACTCCCAGTCCCGCTCGGGGCCGAAAATCCTCTCGCAGAAAAGACCATCCTTCTCGGGTCTGTAGGTGCGGTAGTTTATTGTTTCCGGTTTGCGCACCTCGCCGAACGACCAGCTCCTGATGTCGTTCGGACTGGCAAGGGATATCTTCACCGAGCCGTAATCGTTAATCCGATCGTAGATTGTACCCAACATTTTAAGGTATGCTCCCTAAAACTGCCGTTTACAAGGAAGGTGTCCGGCCTCCCTAAATCGCACCGCCAAGAGTCTTCTTCTCCAGTTGAATATTGAGCCCCAGTCCCCTTATCTCGTTGCACAACACGTCGAAACTCAGCGGAGTGCCTGCCTCAAGGCGGTTTTGGCCCCTGACCATTGATTCATATATCTTGGTGCGGCCTTCGACGTCGTCGCTCTTGACCGTAAGCATCTCCTGCAGCGTGTAGGCCGCCCCATAGCCCTCCAATGCCCAGACCTCCATTTCTCCGAACCTCTGCCCGCCGGTTCTGGCCTTGCCGCCCAGCGGCTGCTGCGTGATGAGACTGTAGGGCCCCGTCGACCTGGCATGGATCTTGTCGTCCACCAGGTGGTGCAGCTTCATCATGTATATGTATCCGACAGTGGCCCTTTGGTCGAAGGGCTTGCCGGTCCTGCCGTCGTATAGCTGGATCTTCAAATCGGGCGGCATGGTAACGAAGGTCTCGTCGTCGCCGGGGGCCTGGTGCAGCTCTTCCATCCGCCGCTGCCCGTCGGCGATGGCTTCGTTGGCCTCTTCCGTAAGGGCGTGTATGTCATTTTCGGTGGCTCCGGCGAAAACCGGTGTTACGGCGGTAAAGCCGAGAACCTTTGCCACCCAGCCAAGGTTCGTCTCCAGTATCTGGCCGACGTTCATGCGGCTTGGCACTCCCAGCGGGTTCAGCAGAATGTCCAGGCTTCTACCGTCGGCCAGGAAGGGCATGTCCTCGACGGGCAGTATCTTGGCGATGACGCCCTTGTTGCCGTGGCGGCCTGCTATCTTGTCGCCCACGGAGAGCTTGCGCTTGGTGGCCACATAGACCTTGACCATCTCCAGAACGCCGCTGGGCAGCTC
>Ga0180434_10008349_pt1 | contig 11436 bp, 8 predicted proteins | sample SS_ome_7_FD_132453 | JGI IMG/M metagenome (GOLD analysis project Ga0180434, IMG submission 132453) | Hypersaline lake sediment archaeal communities from the Salton Sea, California, USA - SS_1_D_2 metaG | ecosystem: Environmental > Aquatic > Non-marine Saline and Alkaline > Hypersaline > Sediment... | reverse complement strand
CCGTAGTACGCGCAGGTTCTTTGACTTCCCGCTCACTATCGAGTTTTGAACGCTTTTCATAAGGAGCTACGGTAATATTTTCGGGACATTGGACCAAAATCTTTGCCTGCTTGCCATCCTGCTTATGATATGTCAAACTTATGTTATTTCTTATTATTATGCTTTTACCGAGTTTTCTTGTCAGCTTGAGCCCCTGGATTTTTTTCGGTGCACGGCGCGGTTTAGGACCAAAGCGGCCCCGGTCATTCTCTCTCTTTTCGGCACCTTCCAGCGCTCCTGAAAGCCTGCTCTCCGGGCTTACGGTCAATTCATCACTGCCGGTATATAAATAAGCGCGATTGGTCGGATGCAGGAAGTATTCCATGGTCGCCTTGAGCCAGTCTTCTCTCAACTCGTCTTCCCCGGTGACAAGAACGTAGCCTATCTTTTCCGCGTTTGTCCCCATAGCAAAAAGCGGAAGCCATGTATTATTTTCGTTGTGATTACCCTCGGGAAGAACGGTTATATAGGCTATCCTATCCGCCTCTAAAAGGGCGTTTCGTATTTTTTCGGCTCTCGCGCGGGCTTGCTCGGTAGTTATAACGTTTACTACCGGATGAATCGCGGTTTCCGAAACCACGTCTGTAATTCTTTTGTATCCCGCCTGATGCTTTTCGTAATCGGCCAGCATCCGAGCGTGCGCGGGCGTACCGGTCTTGAGGACATCTTTGTAAGCCGGTATGTCGCCTCCTCTTTCGTCTCCTGTTATAAGCGGCACGACCATCGGCTCGATGCCCCTTAAAACAGCCAAATCATAAGCCATAGACGTAATCAGGGTTTCTATTCCGTATATTTTTTGAAGAATGGAGAGTTCGGGCGTTGCAAACAAATCTTCTATCACTTGAGTCAGGGATTGGCTTCCCGGAATAAGCTGGACATCCCCGATAGTGAATACCGCGAAGATATCCTGATCCAGGCTTATGCTGTGGTCAAGGATCTCCCGTTCGGTGTAAATTATTGAAGGAACGAAGGCGCATTCGGCGAGTTGCTGCATGCATCTTGTGGCGATAGCCTGAGAGAGGGATTTTTCGTCAGTTATAAAAACAGGTATTTTACTCTTGCCGTTTTTGCCGTATGCCTCTTTGGCCAGACTCTCGGCGGCCTGCCCGATAATACTTTGATTTTCTGCCAGCTTACCGAAGATATTTTCCACTCCCGATACGACCCGGACATTTTCTCTAAGCGAAAAAATACGTTCCAGAAAGGCATTCAGTTTTAATACGGTCACCGGGTACGCTTCTCTCGGTTGTACGAGCATGCCGGCCTTTACAATAGAGATAAAACCCCAGCCATTCTTATCGGCCATACGCCCCAGTTTATCGCCCTGCCCTGAAGAAATTGCGATAACCTTCTTTTTGCCTTTTTCGGCAAGCCTTTGCCCCATTTTCAGGGTTTCGCCGGTAGTTCCCGAAAAAGAAGAGAGTATATATGAGGTATCCTTTTCGTTCTCGGTAAGCGAATCGGGAAGTTCGAAGCCTTTTACGGTAATAACCTCAATATCCGAAAATCTGCGGTATTCTGCCGCCATTGCGGAAAGGATGTTACCCGCAATGCCGGATCCGCCCATACCGCATAAGACTATGCGCTCTGCGTTTTCTATGCCCTCGATTCTGTCTATAGAAGAGGCGACCTCTTCGGTGACATGCCGGTTGAGTCGGGGAAGATAGCTTTTGATGAGAGCCCAGAATCTTTCTTTTGCGCCTGTTCCAAGATCCGTCCGGGTCGAATCAATCGCTTTGTATAAAAAATCCGGGTTTATATCATGAATACTCTGTTTTGAGGCAAGAATCCTTACAAAATGTCTGATAAGGTCCATCTGTACTATCCGGGCAGACCTGATGAAAGGCGAGGCGCCATCGGGAATGTCAATGCGGCTTTCGACGACTTCGCCCATTTTCCTTATCGTAATAACGTTACTATCCACGGAAACCGGATTATTTTTCGCGACTTCCGAAATAAGCGCTTTTATATTGTCTTTTCGCATGTCCCGCACTGCGTTTTCGACGATTTCCTTTATACGTTGCTCTACGGCAAGATTGGGTTCTGTTTTTTCCGTTGCAACGGTTTCAGTCGCCGGAGCGGGTTTTTTTAATTCATTTATCTGTAGGATGAGATGTTCCAACTTCTCATCAAACCTGATCACCGCGTCTTTTTTACCTTCTTCCGCAGCGCGGTGTCTTTCTTCGGTCAGGTTTTTCTTTAGATCTTCCAGTTCTTCGACGGTTGGGGTCGACTCGGGCAGGCGGACATTACCTATATTGTCCGGGACAGATACGCCCGAAGCATGCACATCGACGGACGGCAAAACCACATCGGTAATCTGTCCGCGCCTTAGGACTGTCGTGCGGCTCTTAAGTTCTTTCAGTTTTTGACTTATTTGACCAGCGGGTATGTTTTGGCAAAATTTTATAAAATCACTGTGAACGGTAATCTCGCGTTTATTTCCTTCGACAGGCTCTATTCTCGCCGCGGTAAATTCACCGGCTGCATCACTTTTTTCGAAATCGCCTTCTCTTACGTAAAAAGATCTTCCTTCCGGCACAACCTCCGCCTCATCCAGCATCTCCAATAAAGAGGCCACGGCGGGCCCTATGTTTCCGGACCATAAACGGGATGCCTGCCGGCGCACTTCCTCTCTTGCCGGGTCATCCGGCCTTGCAGATAGCGGCATCGTACCCAGTCCGTAAGAGGTGCTGTTTGCAAAAAATAAAATCGCGACGATTACAGTTATTACCTTCTTCAACATTTGGCGTCTCCTGTTCGATTGTTTTTTTTCTGATTTCAAAAAACGCGACGATAAGTATACCAAATTCCGGGAATTTCGTTGTCACAGGCGGGTAATAGAAACGTAAAAGAAGTGTAACCGGTAATTTTTTAAAAAAAGGACAGATTTACTTTTTTGTGAAAAATAAATTTGTCCTTCTTTTATTTTTTAACGCTATACTCTGTGTTGCATCTTAAAAGCGTTCACGGTATTCAGCATAAGCATTGTGACTGTAAGGGGTCCAACCCCGCCGGGAACGGGGGAAATAAAAGCGGCCCTCTGGCCGGCTTTCTCAAACTCCACGTCGCCCGTCAATTTACCGTTTACACGGTTAATTCCCACATCGATAACTACGGCGCCCGGTTTTATCCAATCACCTTTTATAAGGCCCGCTTTGCCTACGGCGACAACGAGTATTTCAGCCCTCCCGACGTGTTCGGGTAAAACACCTCGTTCGCCGGTAGCTATGTGGCAAACCGTGGTAGTAACAAGCTTATTAAGCAGCAGCATACTTAAAGGTTTTCCCACAATTTCCGAATGGCCCACAATGACCGCTTCTTTTCCGCGAAGATCCTGACCTGTGGATTCTATAAGTTCCATCGCCGCCCGAGCGGTGCAGGGCGCGAGGACCGCCTCACCCAGAAGTACGCGGCCCAGGTTTTCCGGATGCATACCTTCTGCGTCTTTTTCCGGCGCAATAGCGCTCATCACGCGCCTATGGTCTATGCCTTTCGGAAGCGGAAGCTGAATAATTATACCCGAGACGTTTTTGTCATGATTTATTTTTTTAATTTCCTCCAGCAAATCCCGCTGCGTTATGCCGGCATCCAGCGTTTTCAGCTCATACTCTATACCTAAATTTTCCGCGCTTTTCTTTTGCGATTTGGCATAAACGGCGGAGGCGGCATTTTCACCGAGGTTGATGCTGAGGAGTCTCGGGCCGGAGAGGTATTTTTCTTTCAATGACTCAACTTCCTTCTTCAGGGCTTCTTTGATTTTATCGGCGATAATTTTTCCCTCTAATAATTTCGCGTTCATATCCTAACCCCTTACTTTACTCAAAACTTCCCTCGTGGGTTCAACCTTATTCAGTGAATAAAAATGAAGTCCCGGGGCACCGCCGGCCAGGAGACCTTTGCACTGTGTCACCGCAAATTCTACCCCTGCCTTGTAAGTGGCCTCGTCATTGCCCTGGAGCGGCTTAAATATGTCATGAACCCCCTGCGGTATGGTGGCGCCGCAGATCCCGCAAAATTTTAAAAGTGTTTTGTAATTTGTTATTGTTATGATTCCCGGTAAAATCGGTACCCTTACGCCTATTTTTTTTATCCGCTCAAGATATTCAAAATAGTCCCTGTTATCGAAAAAAAGTTGTGTTATTGCGAATTCGCCGCCGGCGTCCACCTTGATTTTTAAATATTTTGAATCGGTTTCCTTGTCCGGGCAATTAACGTGCCCCTCCGGAAAACCGGCAACGCCAATACTGAAAAAGTCGCCCTGGTCGCGTATGAGCTTTATAAGCTGATAGCAGTATTCCAGGCCGTCCGGCGCCGGCGTCCAGAAATCTTCGCCCTCCGGGGCATCGCCGCGAAGCGCAAGAATGTTTCGGATATTGCGCTTCTTCATTTTTTCCAGTATATTTTTCAGCTCTTCCCGGCTATGTCCGACACATGTGAAGTGATGCATTATCGGTATATCAAATTTTTTTTGCAATTCATCAACGATTGACATCGTCGCTTCCCTGGTGCTTCCGCCCGCGCCATAGGTTACCGAAAAAAAATCCGCCCCGAGGTCTTTGAAAATTTTCGCAACTTCGGGAAGCCTTGCCCGGCCCTTTTCGGTTTTAGGCGGGAAAAATTCGAATGAAAGGGTGCGTTCTTTTTCTTTCAAGATATCGCTAATTTTTCGTATCATGCCATTTTTCCCCTGTTTTTTTCAGCAAATCTCTTGTTTCTTTAACAAACCCGTCGTCCCTGATGGTTTTCAGATTTGTTTCAACGTTTATCAATGCCGTCCGGTGGGCGCATCTTAATATCGCCTCGGCACAGGCGATATCACTCATAAGATTCTTGTTGCCTTTTCCGGTCAGCGACACACAAAGCTTAACGGCCTCCCGTGAGGCCTTACAGATGCGAAGGGGTACGTCCACCGCCGCCTTAAGCGCAAGCTGAAGTTTTTCATTCCGCTCTTCGGTCCTTGGCATCTTAAAAACGTCCGACAGCTTTTTATACACCGTCGCGTCTTCGGAACACAGCTTCAGAAAACTACCGCGCAAATCTTCGGCGCGCCTCAGGATATCCGTTGCTTCTTTTTCAACAGAACGGTATTTTTCGTTCCCGATTGTAAAGTTCGCTACCTTGCTTATGAGCGCGGCCCCGGCCGCTCCGACAAGCGCCGAAACACTCCCGCCTCCCGGAACAGGTTCTCGTGAGGCCAATTTACTCAAATAATCGCGGATGGTTTCTTCACTATACATCCCTCACCTCTCATATGCCGTCTATCGTCGGTCATATCATCCCCATCAAAACAGTCCTACGGTTTTTCCGTATTTATCAATATCCACCCTCTCGCCTGCCGGATGTGTGGGAAGCCCCGGCATCGTCCGCATTGTACCGCACAGGGGGTATAGGAACCCCGCGCCGACGGAGGCCCGTACATCCCTGATCGGCAATGTAAATCCCTCCGGCCTTCCCTTCAGTTTTGGATCGTGTGACAACGAAAGGTGCGTCTTGGCCATACATAAAGGCAGTTTATCATATCCAAGTTTGGTAAAAAGTTTTATTGCCTCTTCGGCCGCGGTTTCATATTTTACATTTTTTGCGCCGTAAATCTTTGTGGCAATAATTTCGATTTTTTCCTTAATGGGTTTTTCCAGAGGATAAAGAAATTGAAAATCGGACTTTTCTCCGGCCGCTTTTACTACCGCACCGGCAAGCTTCTCGCCGCCCGCGGAACCCTTTGCCCATACCTCGCTTAAAATAGCGTCCCGGGCACCGGCGGAGATGGCTTTTTCCTTAAGAAACTCTATTTCCCTTTCCGTATCGGTTGTAAACCTGTTGACCGCCACCACAACGGGCACGCCGAAAAGACCCATATTCTCAATTTGTTTTTCCAGATTGGAACAACCCTCCCCAAGAGCCTTCAGGTCCTCTGTAAGAAGCCCCGGATCAAGCGGCTTTCCCGCGACAACCTTAAATCTTCCGGAATGCATTTTAAGCGCTCGCACCGTGCAAACCATAACCACGCAATCGGGCTTGAGTCCGCTTATTCTGCATTTTATATTCATGAATTTTTCAGCGCCGCAGTCGGCGCCAAAGCCGGATTCCGTAACAACATAATCCGAAAGTTTCAGGGCCATTTCATCGGCGATTATGGAACTGTTCCCGTGTGCGATATTCGCGAATGGCCCTGCGTGCACAAAGCAGGGCGTATTTTCAAGGGTCTGTAAAAGGTTCGGTTTTATGGCGTGTTTAAGAAGGGCCGTCATGGCACCGGCCACTTTAATATCCTCCGTGGTAACGGCCTTTCCGTCTTTTGTCATAGCAAGAACTATTTTCCCCATGCGTCTTCGAAGATCTTCAAAGGATTTGGCAAGCGCGAGTATTGCCATAACCTCGCTTGCGACCGTAATGTCGAATCCCGTATCGCGCGGAAAACCGTCCTCGTGACCACCCAGCCCTATCTTTATGTTGCGTAAAAATCTGTCGGAAACATCCACCACGCGGCGCCATTTAATACTATCCGGGTCAATATCAAGCCTGTTTCCCTTAAAAATGGAATTATCCAGAAATGCCGCGCAGAGGTTATGGGCAAGGCCCACCGCGTGAACGTCTCCGGTAAGATGCAGATTAAAATCTTCCATCGGTATCACCTGTGAATATCCGCCGCCGGCGGCACCTCCCTTAATGCCAAAGACCGGCCCGAGCGAGGGTTGGCGAATACACACGATGGAGTTTTTTCCGATTCTATTGAGCCCCATGGAAAGGCCTATTGTCGTCACAGTTTTGCCCTCTCCGAGCGGGGTGGGTGTGATGGCCGTTACGTCTATATATTTTCCGTTTTTCCTGGCTTTAAGCTTTTCCAGTACACCGAGCGAGACCTTTGCCATGTGGTCTCCGTGAAAATACAGGTCTCCGGATTTAATTCCTATTTTTTCGGCGATCTCTTGTATTGGCCTTAATTTTGCTTTTTGAGCGATTTCCAGATCTGTCTTCATGACCTGTCATTACCGGGCTCCGAAACGGCCGCGGCTATTTTCTGTAATTTTTCCAAGTTTTTTTCGCAATCTTCCGGCTTATAAAGCTTTGTTCCCATGCCGCAGGGCAGCGTAATTAAGTCCCCTTCCCTGAAATCTTTTACATCCTTTGCCTCTTTCGCGCCCCAGGATATTCTTTTTCCGCTCCTGTATTTGGAGTATTTTGTAAGATCAAATTGCGAAGCATCGAAACTTATTATTTTTACGCAGGAATCAAAAAGTAGATCCCAGTCCATATTGCCGCATACGTGAACACCGGGCGTAACGTCAAAACCGGAAAATAGGGCCTCCCAGGATTCTCTAAAATCCGTACCCGATTGTCCCAGCGCCGGCTCATCCAGATAAAGTATAATCTCATCCGCTTTTAATCCGTCGACTATGACGCTTATATGCTCATAAATTCGACCGATGGCGTCCTCGCCCCCATAACCGCTCAGGGTAAGTGTCGCGGGTCCGACGCATTGTATTTTAACGGTCCCGAATTTATTTTTTTTGAATTCTTCCAGACAGCTAAGCTTACCCGGGTGTTTAATGTACTCGAGCATGGCATCCCCCCTTTTGGGAAGCTCAGGCAGAAATGGAATGTCGTGTCTCAGACTGTATGCAACCGCCTCGGATACTTCTTCCAGCGGAAGCGAGCCTACCTGTGTAACTATTTTCCTCTTTTGCATAAGCGGCCTCTGTCAACCATGCCGGCCGGCAGGCACCCATGTCGCAATGGGTCGGTTGATTTTCCGTGCGGCATTATTTTATGAGGGCCAGCGTTTCGGCCCTTGTCTTTGAGTTGGTTCTGAATATCCCCCGAACGGCGCTGGTTACCGTTACCGTTCCGGGCTTTTTTACTCCGCGCATTGTCATACACAGGTGCTCCGCCTCGATCACCACCATCACGCCTTTAGGCCTGAGTTTTTTCATGATAACGTCCGCCACCTGGGTCGTAAGTCGCTCCTGAACCTGCAAGCGCTTTGATAGTATGTCAACAACCCTTGCCAGTTTACTTAAGCCCGTTACTCTGTTGCCCTGCGGAATATACGCAACGTGCGCCTTACCCGTAAAGGGTAAAAGATGATGTTCGCACAAACTATAAAGCGGAATACCCTTTAAAAGCACTACCTCGTCATGCCCCTCCGATAGAAGGACTTCGAGTTCTTTACCCGGATCCTTTTTTATACCGCTTAAAATCTCCTCGTACATGGCAGCGACGCGCTCGGGGGTTTCCCTGAGGTCCGGCCTTTTGGGATCGTCCCCCACCGCTTCAAGTATGTCTCTTACCGCTTTTGTTATTTTCTTTTTATCCATGGCCTGCCGCTCACATCCGGTCAATGTTTGAAATGCCTGTACCCTGTAAACACCATCGCGATTCCGTATTTGTCGCACGCCCCGATTATGTCGGGGTCGCCTTTCGAACCGCCGGGCTGTATTATTGCTTTTACGCCGGATTTATGCGCCTCGTCAATGGCGTCCGGTTTGGGAAAGAAAGCATCGCTTGCAAGGGTTGAACCCTTTGACTTATTACCTGCTTTTCTCGATGCTATGATAACCGAATCCACCCTGGACATTTGCCCCGCTCCCACACCGACGGTCTTCGTTCCCTGCACGAGCACTATGGCGTTACTTTTTACATGTTTTACTATTTTCCACGCGAAGAGAAGCGATTTCAGCTGTTCGGGGGATGGTCTTGTCTTCGTCACGACTTTAAGGTCCTTCTCGGTCACGACCTTAAGGTCCATATCCTGAATGAGGAGTCCCCCTACCACTTTTTTGTAGTCCTTTTCTTTCGCATCCGTTCTTTTGTAATCGGGAACCTCGAGAAGTCGAAGATTTTTCTTTTTAGAAAAAATATCGATCGCTTTTTTATCGAATCCCGGCGCGATTATGCACTCTACGAAGTCCGCCTCTTTCATTACTGTTTCCGCGAGCCTTTTATCGACTTTGCCGTTAAAACCCACTATGCTCCCGAACGCGCTCAAGCGGTCACATTCCAAAGCGTCTAAATACGCCTTCGGTAAAGAAAGGGCCGTCGCCGCTCCGCAGGGGTTGGTGTGCTTTATAATACTTGCCGCGGGCTCTTTAAAGTCTTTTACTATTTCAACAGCGGCGTTTAAATCGATTATGTTATTGAAAGAAAGTTCTTTGCCCTGTAACTGTTTTGCATTACATACCCCCGATTCATGCGAGGCCGGATCCCTGTAAAAGGCGGCTTTCTGGTGAGGGTTCTCGCCATAGCGCAGATCCTGTGCTTTATTAAAATTCACAGTCAGACTTTCCGGTAATTCATCTCCCGTCAACCGGGTTCCTTCTTTTGCGGCACTTAGATAGTTGTAGATCGCCGAATCATACTCCGCGGTTCGTTTAAATACTTCGGTGGATAGATTTCTGATCGTTTCCTCGGAAAGCGCGCCGTTATTCGTTTTAAGCTCATTGATTATTTCGGGATACCGCGACGGATTCGTAATTACCGCGACGGATTTATTGTTTTTCGCGGCGCTTCGGAGCATTGAGGGCCCGCCTATGTCGATATTTTCTATTGCCTCTTCCAGCTTTACCCCTTCCTTTGCCACTGTTTTCTCAAAGGGATACAAATTTACCACGACCATGTCGATCATATCTATGCCTTGCTTCTTCGCCACATCCATATGCTCTTTATTTTCACGAAGCGCGAGAAGTCCGCCGTGTATTTTCGGATGAAGGGTTTTCACGCGGCCATTCATCATCTCGGGAAAGCCCGTATATTCCGAAACATCCTTAACCGGTATTCCAAGCTCTTTCATTCTTTTTGCCGTCCCGCCTGTAGACAGTATTTCCACACCGAACCCGTTAAGGGCCCCGGCCAAATCGTCTATTCCCGTCTTGTCCGATACACTGATTAACGCACGCTTTATCTTCACCACTTCTCTCTCCTCCTCTTGTTATACCGCGACTATCGGCAGGAAAAAATCATAGCATAAGTGGAAAAGAAATACAAGCGGAATTGACCATGCTGTCGGAAAGGCGTGGAAATATCGGTTTTTAGGCGTTTTGGAGAGACCCGAGAGATTTCAGGTATCTATCGTGCTTTTCCGTGAATTATTGATGGATTGGATATCATAATAGGCAGGGTAGCATAAGATACCGCCCAATACATCACAGGAGTGTAAATTTTATGTAATTGTATTCGCTAACAGGCTAGGTTGAAGCCCGGGAAAAGCGGCGGATTTAGGATGAGATTTTATCTGCTGCCTCTTCGGCTGTATTGACAAACGTGACAAGGTCGACGCAGAAAAGAGCGCCCGGCGCCGAGCGCGCCTTGCCGCTTAAGACGGGTTCTTCGGCAAGCCTCAGAAGGACGCCCCTCCACCAGCCGCCGAGGGCGATTATGGGTTTAGGCTCCATGAGGCCTTTATTGATTTTTTCGAGGCAGGCGGCAAGTTCAAGAAGCGTTCCCGTACCTCCGGGAAGAACTATGAAAGCATCGGCTGTTTCTGTCATAACATCTATTCTTTCGAAAATGTTTTCTGTCTTTATCTCTTCGTCCACGTATTTGTTCGGCTTTTTGTATTTTACGTCTTCGTATTTATAATAAGTCACGCCTATGGTTTTTCCGCCGGCTTCTTTCGCGCCGCGGGATACGTCTTCCATGATCCCGCCAAAACCGCCTGTTATGACTTCGAACCCGCCTGCGGCAAGAAGTCTTCCGAGTTTTATGACCTCATCCTTCTTTTTTCCTGAACTTTTATAACTGCCGAATATGCAGATTTTCTTCATGCCGCGGCTCCTTTTATTTCGGTTTTTGAGTATAAGTATGTAGTTTTACCATTAAAAGTGAAATCGCAACCGGCGTTACACCGGAAATCCTGGAAGCCTGGCCCAGAGAACGCGGTCTAAACAAGGAAAGTTTCTCCCGTATTTCGGCCGAAAGTCCGGGAACCTTTAAATAATCGAAATTTTCCGGTATATTCACTCTTTCGATCTTCCGGAACTTGTTCATCAGAGAAGCCTCGCGTTTGATATATCCTGCGTATTTTACCGCAACTTCAACGCCGGTTTTTTCGTAGTATGAAAAATTATCCTCCCATTTTGCCATCCGGATCACGTCATCAAACGACACCTCGGGCCTTTTTAGAAGTCTGGAAAACGCGCCCGCTGCCTTAAGCTTCTTTTTTATCTCTTCTATTTTCTTTTCTTTTTTTTCGACAAGGGCAAGTTTTTCGTCTGAAAGCAGACCCAAACCATGCCCTATCTTGCTTAATCTTGCGGTAGCGTTATCTTCGCGAACGGTTAATCTATATTCAACGCGCGAGGTAAACATTCTATACGGCTCCGTGGTCCCCTTCGTAACAAGATCGTCTACAAGTACCCCTATATATGCCCGGGAACGGTCAAGCATAAAAGGGCCCTT
>Ga0180434_10008348_pt1 | contig 11438 bp, 29 predicted proteins | sample SS_ome_7_FD_132453 | JGI IMG/M metagenome (GOLD analysis project Ga0180434, IMG submission 132453) | Hypersaline lake sediment archaeal communities from the Salton Sea, California, USA - SS_1_D_2 metaG | ecosystem: Environmental > Aquatic > Non-marine Saline and Alkaline > Hypersaline >... | reverse complement strand
TTAGCTCCCGATCAATACCTGATGCCCTGTTTTTCCCAAAGACCTGTTTTTGGCCCCCTGTGGTTCGTCTGGGGGCGTTGTGGATTCCACAACCATCGTGCTGGATTTGCCAACGGGGTCAAACCCCGTGATCACGGGGTTGCGCCACGCATGCCCTTACGTTTGCTTGCAACACAATCTTGACTTGACAAGTTTCCTGGACAGCAGCACAATGGGCCAGGAGGATGGACCAATGAAGACCACAACCATAATGTTGGTCCTGGCCGTAACCTGGGGACTGGTGCTGCTATGGGGAATCTCAATCATCTTGATCGGTTACCTACGGTGCCGCCGGGAAGACTTGTCAGAAAAACCAGTATGTATTTCTTGCCGACATCTCCGGTCAGCCGGGATCCGGGATCCCCTGGACCGGCGATACTGTAGCTGCCGGGAAGCCAGGTTTGCCAACATGGTGATGTCGAAGCTGTTCTGGCAGCACCAATCAGCATGTCGGTATTTCAAACCGAGACGCAGCAGGAGGCATGATGAGCCAGTACGATCAAGTCTACGAGCACCAATGGGTTGATGCCGGGGAGAAACTGTATCTTGCTTGTTGCGACTGTGGGTTGGTACATGAGTTCAGGTTCCGTAACGTCATGGGCCACATACAGTTCAGGTGCCGCCGGGACAACCGGGCCACCGGCCAGCTACGCAGGTGGCACAGAATCAAGGTGAAGGCGAGTCAGACATGGCACGATTTCGAGACATCAAGCAAGGTGAATGGATCAAGCCGATCCCGATGACTTTCGGTTTGGTTGCTGTGATTGCGGCCTAACCCACAGGATGGACTTCAAAACCCGTGGCGGGGCCATCATGCCGGGTCTACCGGGATAACCGGGCCACCGGCCAGACACGACGATGGAGGCGACATCATGAAGGGCAAGAATCCTGTGGGCCAACCAAGGCCCAGGGACGGCAGAGGCAACGGTAGAGGCGTTCAAGGCGGCACCAGGCAGGGCCGGAACCAGGGCTCCTGTAACCGAGGAGGTCCCGGCAGGGGCCGGGGCGGCGGCAGGGGCCGGGGAACGGGCCGTTGACCTATCGGCCGTCTGCCACGTTTGCGGCCAGGCCAGCAGCCAGCATGATCACGTCAGGCCTGTTCGCAAGTGGGCCGAAGCCCATCAACACGAAACCAAGACCTACCGGGTCCCGAGCAGGCCAGCCAGGGCGAACCAGCTGGTCATCAGGGCGGCACAGGAGGTCTTGTTCTTCCTGGTGGCCGACATCCTGTTGACTGTTTTGAGGAAATCTGTAATAAAGATCTAGTAGGTGCTTGACAAGCTTTCAGAAAACCAGTATCTTCAAGGGGAAACGAAGCCATGAGTATCATCAAGACTGATACCGGAATCAAGGTCACGAAATCCTCTGGTGGTCGCAAGAAAGGAGCCAAGCGATCCAAAGCCAACAAGCCGTCAAGGGTCAAGTACCGGGCGACCGGCAGGATGTTCAAGAACCATGAGAGCAAACTGAAGGCATTGGCCCGGAAGCTTCAGAGAAGAATAGACCGGGGGGCTACGCCCCCGAGAAAGGTCGAGAATCTCAAGAGGCACATCGGAGACCTGCTGGAAGCGGCGAAAAGATGGAGTGACAAGAGGTTCAGATAGCATGTCTGAGAAATGCAAGAGACGATTCAGGTGTGCCGAGTGCGGTCACGAACTCATTACCGAGGTCCTGCCCTCGGTGGACTGCATCGATTGCCCTGCCTGTTGTGACGGTATCATGTACCGCCAGTGTTCTGATCAGTGCCGTAGCAACTGTTACCTGGAGAGCGAGATCGATCGTGGTCTCGACCACGAAACCGTCTGGGAGGACCTTTACGGACCCCTCAGCTGACCAAGACGAAAGGGTACGTTATGGACGAAAAAGGAGCAAGACAAAGGTTTGAGTTCGTCCAGGAAGAAGAGGGCGATCCTGGTCGACCGGGATTCAAGAGAAAGATGGCCCTCCGGCAAGAGCAAAGCTTCACCGTGTTGGGCAGGCAGGAGCTTCAAGGCCTGGCCGACATCCCGACACCCTACCTGATTGACGAACTCCACACCAGAGGTGTTCTCGGCCCACCCAACGAGATGCTCCAGGAAAAGATTGCCGAGATCCTGGAGATGATCGGTGGATCCCAGGATGCTTGGTACAGGTTGAGAAACCAGGTATTCCTTGCCGCCAAGGACAAGTGGGGCACGATCGAGAAAGCTGCCAAAATGATGGATGTGCAGCGAGTCTCGGCGGCGAACGCCATGCTCACGCCGGGCAACCCGTACAGGAAGCCCAAGAAGAAATCAAGTCTCAGGCTGATTGAGCAGAAACAAGGGGGTACGTGATGGCGATGATTGAGATTGGAGGACAACTGTTCCCGGATGATTGCCCGGAGAAGTGCCCCGGCAGAATCATGGGATACGGCCAGGGAGACCTTTGTCACAGGTGTCCGATCTTCAACTGCACTGGCGTTTTCCGCCTGCTTCCGCCCGAGCATTACCGGCCCGAGTGGGCCGAGGCCTGGAAGAAGTGGTTTGACACCGGGATGGAGGGCTTGCCAGAGCTATATTTTGAAGTCGAGAAATGAGGAGGTCGAGATGATTCCAGCTGTTTTGGCGACTCTTGGCTATCTTTTGATTTCCCTGCTGTTCGTCAGCGCATACACGAATGGAGTTGCGAAAGGTAAGGTTCCACCTCCTGGGAGCAAATCCATGTATGTGTTCACATCCGTCCTGTTGTTCTTGCTCTGGCCCATCATTTTTCCACCGTCTCTGATCTCTGCCATTCTGAACGACTACAGGAAAATAACGAGGAAACCGTAATGGAATGTTACTGTCATTGTCACCACAATCCTGATGTTCGCCACGTGACACCGTGCTGTTCACCGTGTCCGTACTGCAAGGCCAGGATTGTGATTGGCTGGATGGAGGAACATCTCGAGGAATGCATCGGGAAGAAGATTGACCTCGTGATGGACAAGCAAGGGAAAATCCTCCAGACCTTGGAAGTTCAACGTAAGTCAAGCTGAATGCACGTGGCCTAACGGTAGGGCACCGGACTCCAAATCCGGCGGTTGCAGGTTCGAATCCTGCCGTGCATGCCAAGGAGGTCGAGATGGCATCAATGGAACTTTGTAGGGGCAAGGCTGCACAGGCCTGGTGTACCGAGAAGAACAAACACAAAGAGATGGATTCTGATCTTGCCGAGGCGTTTGCCGAGATACTGCAAGAGATCTGGAGCCAGCCTTGGTTGGGCAATGCGACGAACGAGCAGTTACTCGAGGAACTCAAGACCAGGATCGAGATTCATTGGGACCTCAACTACAGAACCGTCGACGACTAGGAGAACAAGATGAAGCGAGAAGATTTGGTCACGATCGTGTCGGTTTTGGTTTGCTTCGTGTTGGCCCTTGTTTGCCTTTCTCACTTTCTTGCCGGATGTGTCCCGCCCGATACTCTTCCGAAACCAACGGTTCCGAAGCCTCCGCCCGATGAGATCGTCAGGCCGGTCGAGGGTGAACCTATCGTCGTTGATGACATCAAACGGTGCATGAATGTCCCGCCTGCCATTGAATGCAGACAAAACGGAGAGAAGGTATTGTGTGAAACCCCTTGTGGCAGCGTCAACTGTAATCCTGGGGCCTGGATCTTGTGTCCAACAGGGCTATGTTACACAGCCGATCCTTGAGGGAGGCCGCATGTACATTGAACGAATCTTCGGAGCAAGAGGTGAAATTGCACAATATGACCATTTCTCGGGAAAGCGGGTGATGGTTTGGGCCGTGATCAGGGAGAGGTTTAAGGGCGATGTAGATAGCCCGGAAGGCATGAGATATATGTTTGGTCTTGGCGACGGGCATGAGGTCGTGGGCCTCGTGATCCATGCGGGAGAAGTGGTGTTGGCTGACGAGGTCGAAGGGTTCAAGGGCTATAAGGAGTAGGCTCGATGTATTTCTTCACCGCTGATGAACATTACGGCCACGCAAACATCGTCAAATACGCTGGCAGGCCATTCAGGTCGGTTGAAGAGATGGACTACACCATCATCTCGAAACACAATGACCGTGTTGGCCCTGGTGACGTGGTGGTTCATGCAGGTGATTTCACTCTGATACACGACACAGAGAGAGTCTTCAGGGAATACGTGAGTAAGCTCAATGGCAACCACATCTTCCTCAAAGGCAGTCACGACTACTGGCTAAACAACAGGAATGCTTCGCACGAGATATGGGAACGGAAGTTCCCCGAGGCATACATCGTGGTGTGCCATTATGCTATGAGGACGTGGGCGAGGTCGCACTACAATTCGTGGCAGCTTTTCGGTCACTCACACGGACGGCTTGAGCCGATCGGGAAACAGTGGGACATTGGAGTCGACAACAACAACTTCTATCCCGTCAACCTTGAGGAATTGAAGTCAATCATGGATATGAGGCCGGACAACCCGAATCTAGTAACGGAGAGATGATGGCTGAAGTAGTGGGCATTGGAGAGCTTTCATCGGGGCTTATCAAAGAGGCTCTCGATAAGGTCTCTCGAAACGAGATAACGCACGGTATCTTTGTGTACCGAGAAATTGATGGAACCGTAAAGTATGCTTGTTTTGGTGAACACTACGCTACGTATTTGATCGGCTGTATGGCACGAGCAGCGATACACATGCATTGTAAGACGGAGGAGAATCATGAGTGATCCGGTCGTGAGATTCATCAACACATGTAGTTGTCCATCGTGGAAAGTGCCAGAAGTGTCGAAGGAGGATGCACTATTTCATTACAGTTCTGTTTTTTCTTCCAAGGAAAAGGCTGAGAAGGATCTTTCATGGGCAAAGAAGCAAATCCAGCTACACGAGATGACCATTGAACAGGACAAAGATAGGTTTGTGGAGCTTGAGGGAGAGGTCTGTGGGTTGCGCCATGATCTCGAAAAGGCCGAGAAGGATCTTGAGCAATTGAGGGGAGAACTACGAATCTATAAGGGGATGCATTCTCCTGGAAGAAAAAGTAGGACTGGCCCAAATCCATTGTAACTGGAGAAAATCATGACCGATGAAGACGTGACTAGATTCCAGAATGCCGTACTTGTGTTCAGCCAATGTATTTCGGCGTTAGCTGAGATCGAATCAATGAAGGCGGCAAATCGTGAACGTCAAGAACAGGGCAAGGCTGATGCCTACGATGAGGGAGCCTTCCTCGAGATCAACGAGAGATTTTGTCTCGGGTGGAATTCTGTTGTCTCGATTCTCAAAGGTACATAGGAGGGATCATGAAGTATCTCAGGATTGCGATCGCCGGTATCGTGACGCTTGTCGGTCTCTTTGCCCTCAACGATTATGTTGTGTCTCAACAGGAGCTTCAGGAATTCGAGCTTCGTACCGTCCAGACTCTGGAGCAGTTTCAGGAAAAGATACAGCAGCAACATGATATGAACAGGCTCGACATGCTCAACGACGACTACTACCGGCAGAAACAGAGGCTTCGAGATCATCCTGAAGATGAAGAACTCCAGGAGGATCTCGAGAGAACCGAAAAGGCTCGAGATGGGCTCAGGGAAAAACTGGGGATCACGCCATAAGGAGGCCGTCATGTTCCGATTCATCCGAAAATTGATCAAGTTTCTTTTCAAGTTCGGCCCCCGGTGGTGGAGGATCGGCAATGAGGCCTACGATACCGCCGAAGAGTCGGTCGAGTACTGGAAAGATGTGAAGCCGCCGGTCAAGAAAGAAGTGATCCGGGAACACAAGATGGCTGTTTTCGGGGAGAAGATCGAGGAAGAGGCTGCTGCCAGGGCCTGGCCCATGTCAGAGAAGGAGATTGACGATCTCAGGGAGTCAGTGTGGGAGGATCGGAAGGAGAACCGGCAGAAAGCCAAGGAGCGTAGGAGGGAGACCAAGCGGCTCAAAAAGGAATTGAAGCGGTCTCGGAAGAGCCTCGAGGACTATGCCAGAAGGAGGGGCATCAGGTGAAGCGGTTTTTCAAGAAGATCAAGAAGGTGGTCGAAAAGATCAACAAGCTTCGAACCGTCGGTAGCTACAAGATTTCGATAAAATACATCCCGAACCAAAAGGACCCGACCCTACAGGGGGGCAGAAGGTTCTTTTCCAGGAGGAAACACCATGGGACCAGATCTGATTGAAGAAATGGAGGACCTGACCATTGACCAGAAGATTTCTGGGTTTTCACTTTCTTTCATGAGGCCGACCGAGGAGGATGAATACAAGCCATGGAGCTTCACGATCGAGGTCGATGGCGAATTCTGTCCGACGTGTGGGGTCTGTGAAATTAATGCCGTACAGGGAGAAGGGGATACAGCCGAGGAAGCCTTCAGGGACGCACTGTCAAAGATCGTCTCGGAAGAGGGTGATCAACAGTAAGGAGAACGATATGTATCATGAATGTCAAAAGGACCGACCTGGGAAGCCATGCCCTTTTTGGCAAAAGGACAAGAAGCATCCTGATGGTGTCTGTACCTTCTACGATGGCAAATGCTTCACGACCATTGATCAATGCAAAGGGTGTAAATATATCGAGGGGCCATTCTGTATGGTCTACATTAGCCCTTCGGCTCAGTGGCATCGTGGTCGGTGCCCCATGTATGTGAATCCGGCGGAGGTCCAGAAGAAGGTCGAAGAGGAGAAGAAGCTCAACCCCTTGAAGGCTTCGAAGCGAGGAGGAAAGAAGAAATGACAAAGAATCCATCCATATTCATCATCATCGTGATGGTTGCGCTTGTGGCCGGGTTTTTGGCTCCGATCGTACTGGCCGAAAGGCTTGATACTGGCAATCCATTCGACTTCGTCCCGAGCACGTGTCTATGCAGCAATATGGTCAAGCTGAATGGTGATGTTGTCGGCAAGGCCTGCATGTGTGAGTCAACGGCAGATTGGCCTGGCAAGGTATTGGTCTTTTTCCTGTTGCCAGAGGGCCTCGATGTCATGAGATATCATCTCAATGATCTTGCCGAACCCATGAACCGGGAGAGGCTCTTCAAGAGATGGGGGATCAAGATCGAGTAGGAGGTTCCGATGTTCAAGAAGAGTACGTTCCTCATCAGTCCGGTACGGCTTGCTGATGAGAAAGTGACGAGGCGGCTCGAGAGGATCGTGGCGCATCTCGAGCGAAACGGGTGGGAAGTCCATTGGCCCATTCGGGATACTGATCAACGGGATCTTGATGGTGGTTGGTCTGTCTGCCGTCAGAATCTCGGTGCCATCATGAGGGCCGATGCTGTCCACCTTGTGCTTGACGAGACTTCGACGGGAAGTCGATTTGATCTCGGGATGTGTTTTGCCCTTGGAAAGAAGGTGATCCCACTCGTCATGCCTCCATTGACTTCAAACGGCAAATCAATCCAAAATGTTGTTTGGAAAGAGTACCAGATGCACCTCGCTCATGAGGCGAAGATGCGGAATTGATTTTTCCTTACTACGTAAGGAAAAACAAGGGGTCGAAAATGAACAAGAGACCATTGGGCATGAGAATCAGTTGGGACGAACTGTGGTTAGGCATGGCTCAGCTGATCTCAGAACGTAGTTCCTGTCTCAGCCGGAAGGTCGGGGCCGTTATCATACGTGATAACATCTTGCTCGCCATGGGCTACAACGGCCCTCCCAGGGGGATCAAACATTGTGACGAGAGATCCTATGAGGAAAAGGATGTCGAGGAGGAGACCCGGAAGGGCATTTGTCCCAGGAAAGCCATGGGGTTCGGGTCGGGCCAGGGTGTTGAGTATTGTCCTGCGGAGCATGCTGAGCGGAACGCAATCATCAACGCCACCATCACGGGCACAAACATCCAGGGCAGCACTCTCTATCTGAACCAGAACGCCATCTGTAACGAATGTGCCAAGGCCATCATCCAGGCCGGGATTGTCGAGTTGGTCATGATTGGATGGGTTGAGTATGAACCTTTGGCCGGTAGGCTCTTGAATGAGGCGGGAGTAAAGATCAGGATCATTGAGGAAGTAGACTTATGAAGGTTTTTGTCTGGTGTGTCGGTAGGCTAACGTACATGGCTCTTGGGGCCCTGGTGGCCGTGATCATCCTGTATCATCATTTCAGTGGGTTCGAAACCGTGGGTGACATTTTGCTTCCAAACGTGTTGCCCGAGATGGTTGAGGAATGCATCGACTACTACACTGCCGAAGAGATGCACTACGGCCAAATCTGTTACTTTGAGGATGGCTACATTTACCTTTTTCTTCCGTGGGACGAGTACTTCAATACCCACATTATTGGCTGTACCGTTATCCTGGAACATTTACTTATGTCTCCGAGATTCAATGGTAAGGATGAACTGGAAACAGGAGGGTAAGATGACGGAAGAATTTCAAAAGAACATCGAGCAACTAAGGAGTGATCTGAGGAACCTCGAGAGCGAGATGCTCAAGGGGATCCAACAGATCGAACAGAAGTATGGGATCTTCATTTCGGATGTTTCGCTCCTGGACATGCACAAGATGGGCGATCCAACCCCCAAGACAATTGGTGTGAGGGCCCATGCTGAAATCAGAGGAAACAACTAGGAGGTGTACCATGGCAGAAGAAAAGGTTTTCCCGCATCTCGGGAAGTACACGCCGATGGAAGTCGGCATGATCATCCATCTTGAACTCAAGCGGATTAGCGATGAGCCGAATGAGTCGATTCGACAGGAAACCTTCAGGAAGATCGAGAGTTACTACGAGCTTCTTGGCAAGATGATCAAGGGAGCGAAGGATGTCTGAAGACACAGAGGCCCCTAGAGGCCATTTTTGGGTATGTCTGGCCTGCGGAAAGTACTCGAGAAACAGGCACGTCGGCACTCATAGCCGTGGATGGGACGTGTCGTGTGCGATAAACGCCAATCTCATCCCGGAAGATCATCTTGTTTTCAGTGAAGACAAGAGCCGAGTAACGGCAGTGTCGGGACAGGAGTGAAACATGGACGGAAAGAACTATTTCCAATGGAACAGGCTCGATGAAGTCCTGTTCTTTACGCTTGCTGCCGGGTTCATCATTGGTCTTGCGGTCTTGACCAATCTGACGACAGAGGCGATTGCGGCCCTGGCGGGGCAACTCATAACCGCTGTTGCTCACTACATCAAGGCCGGGATTGAGCGAAACGGAAACGGGAACGGTCACGGAACGCCCCCGAAAGTGGTGCTCCCGCCTCCGAACCTCAGGAAATCGCCGCCGGGAGGCACTCAATGAGTACGATGAACAGGATCCTGATCATTGATGGAAATCTCCTGGTCCACAAGAGCTACGTGATCTACAAGGCACTCTCCGTCCAGTTTGGGGGAGACCGCATCATGACGGGAGTGCCTTACGGTTTCATCAAATCTCTGATCAGGCTGAACCGGCTGTATCTTCCGTGCCAGACATGTGTTGTGTTTGACAACAGCATGAATGTTACTATACGGAGGCACGAGGAAGGCGATGTGTTGAGTAACCGGAAGGAAATCGATCCTGAGTACAAGGCTGACAGGAAATTCGATGAGTCGATGTATGGAGGCGTAAGGATCCTGTACAGGTTTTTGCGGCAGATGGGTGTAACGATCGTGTATCCTTCGGAGCGATACGAGGCTGATGATGTCATTGCCTATGTCGAGGCCGAGGCCCTCAAGACAAACATGAGGGTCGGGAAGCCTTCTGACGTGATGATCGTGTCGGAGGACAAGGATTTCCATCAGCTGATCAAAAAGATCGAAGGATACCAGGTCAGGATGCACAAGAAGGGTGATGTCATATGGGACAAGAGGGTATTCTACAGGAAGTTCGGGTGTGATCCTAGTGGTTTCATGATCTACCTGGCCCTTCTTGGGGACGACACTGACAACATCAAGGGTGTCCGTGGATATGGTAGGATCAGGGCAAGAAAGCTTGCTGTCTCTCGTGATGTCGAAGAAATAATCAAGCTGCTTGACCCAGAACAGAGAGAGATCTTTTTGAAGAACATCTCGTTGATCTCATTGAATTCGATGAAATCGTCTGTTTCAGCGGTTCATGCCTGTAGGTTCAATCGAGATATGTTCAACCATCTAGCCCTCAAATACAAGATGACGAGCTTCCTGAAGGTCGAGGAACAGGAAATCTTGGGGAGGATGAAGCGTGTGAAGATCCTGGAGGGTTTCAGCCATGATGTCGTACCACCTGAAACTTGAGAATTGTTACATCGCCAAAAACGATGAGTATGCGAGGCACTTGTTTTTCTCTTTGGCAGATGAACTCGGCCTTCATGGGAGGGCTATTGCTGAGCATGAGTTTTATCCCTACGGTATCACGATCATGATGGTTCTTGCCGAGAGCCACATATCGATGCATACCTGGCCGGAACGGCACGAGATCCAGATCGATCTGTTTCACTGTGCTGATGCGGCGGATGACTTTGGTCTCAAGCTGGTCGCTACGGTACTGTATCTTTTCAAGCCAAAACTTCTGAGGGGAATTGTAGTCGATCGACAAACAATGGTAGTCAGCAGCATTCCTCCGCACGTAGGGACTTGATTTAATTCGATGACTTGACTTTTTTGTCAAGCGTGTGGTAGTGAGGAGTTGAGGAGGATTGTTTTACGTGTCAAATTACGATAACCTGTCGATACCACAGCAGAAAGCTGTGAGTTTTCTTGTAGGCACATCATTCACGAACAAGCAAATAGCTGAAATCATTGGGGTTTCAGAGGCTACGATTTCGGCCTGGAAGAGGGACCCTATCTTCAGTGCAGCTGTCCAGGAGAGGATTTCTGAAGCCGTATCGAAGACTCAGGAATCGTACCAGGAGAGGATCAACCCGATCCTGGACGGTTTGTTTAATGAGCTTCAAAAACGTATCCTGAGTGAAGAGGGTGTCACGATTCAGACTGACAAGCTTGCCAAGATCATTGTCGATCTCATGAAGACGCTTGGTACTGCTCAGAAGCCTGAGGAACCCGACCTTGAAGAAAAGGATCAGGAGTTTGCGAGGCGTTTGATCGAAAGAATGAAGTACTCACGCACTGGCGAGCGTTACCGGAAAAGGATAGCACAGATAGAGCATGAGAAAAAGTCTAAACATAAATGATTTCATAGGCATGAACGCTGAGGAAGAGATCAAGTCTGGTAGGACTTCTGTTCCGAGAAGCCCTCTTATCATTGCGAAGCGTGATCCAACCGAAGAGGATATCACGAATTGGCTTGAGGATTCACACGCTGCCTTCATCGAGGCCTTCACCGAGACTGAACACAACCCCACCATCCTGTACGACTACCAAATCGACTACCTTGATGATGAATCGAACTACATCCACATCGACAAGGCCCGGCAGGTCGGAATGAGCTACGTTTTCGCCTGCAAGGGGGTTTCTTGTGCTCACAGGATGGACAAGTATACCCAGATCTTCATCTCGATCAATCAGGATGAAGCTAGCGAAAAAATCGTCTATGCACGTGACCTGTATGAATCGCTTCCTAGCGA
>Ga0180434_10008347_pt1 | contig 11438 bp, 9 predicted proteins | sample SS_ome_7_FD_132453 | JGI IMG/M metagenome (GOLD analysis project Ga0180434, IMG submission 132453) | Hypersaline lake sediment archaeal communities from the Salton Sea, California, USA - SS_1_D_2 metaG | ecosystem: Environmental > Aquatic > Non-marine Saline and Alkaline > Hypersaline > Sediment... | reverse complement strand
GTCCTACAGGAATATTTTTGGATTTCACTTCTCTAATAAGGTCCCAAACAATTAAAAAATAACCTTCAAAACCCATTTCTCTGACCAGTTTCATTTCTTTTGTCAACCGTTGTTCGTACTCCTGCCTGCTTGGAAGCTCTTCTTTTTCTATCCTGGGCTGAAGAAGCCTCATCTTTCTATCAAATCCTTCTGTAACCACTTTTTCGAAATAATCATCAAGCCCGAGGTCCCCAGGAGGCTTAAAGTTAGGGAGATGATATCCACTGGAAACCAAATTAAAGTCACATTGTTCCGCAATTCTATAAGTATTCTCCAGTGCTTCCGGAACATGGCTGAACAATTCAGACATTTCCTCAGTAGACTTTAAATAAAACTGCTCCGAACCAAATCTGATCCGATCTTTGTCTTTGACTTTCTTATTGGTTTGAATGCAAAGCAAAACATCATGGCTCTCAGCATCTTTTTTTTCTAAATAATGAACATCATTGGTCGCAACCAGCGGGATATTCATTTTTTCTCCCATCTGGATAATTTTTGGATTGATTTTCTTTTGGTCCTCCAAACCGTGGTCCTGTATCTCCAGGAAAAAATTCCCCTCACCAAAAATAGAAAGATAATCTCTGGCTGCCTGCTCCGCTTCCGAATCTAAGTCTTGAGCCAAGCACTCATTGATTTCTCCCTTTAAACATGCGGAAAGTCCAATGAGCCCCTCCTTATACCTGGAAAGAAGCTTTTTATCTATTCTAGGACGGTAATAAAAACCCTCCAGATAACTTAAAGTTATAAGTTTACACAGATTTCTGTAACCCGTTTCATTTTTCACCAATAGTAAAAAATGATGATGGTTAGGACCGTTAGGGGAGGGTTTTTTATGCCTCCGGCTTTTAGGGGCTACATATATCTCGCATCCCAGAATTGGTTTTACCCCTGTTTCTCTGGCTGCATTGAAAAATTGGACGGCTCCGAAAATATTTCCATGGTCCGTCATAGCCACTGCATCCATCTTAAATTCCTTGGCCTTTTTAAGAAGAGATTGGATGTTTACAGCTCCATCCAGGATGCTGTATTCCGTATGATTGTGGAGGTGTATGAATTTATCTGACATTTTCTATTCCCATTCAATAGTCCCGGGTGGTTTTGATGTTATATCGTACACAACTCGATTGACTCCTTCAACCTCATTGACTATTCTGGTCGATATTCTGGATAATAAAGAAGGATCTGACTGAAACCATCCAGCGGTCATCCCGTCAACACTCTGCACCAGCCTTACCACAACGACTCGTTGATAGGTTCTTTTATCTCCCATAACTCCAACAGATTTGACCGGAAGCAATACAGCAAACGCCTGCCATAAATCATTATAAAGCCCTGCTTTTCTCACCTCGTCGATCACCACAGCATCCGCATCCCTGATGATTTTTAGACGGTCTTTTGTGACTTCACCTAGGATGCGTACCGCTAAACCCGGCCCTGGAAAAGGATGCTGATAAATGAAGTCTTTTTTAACTCCCAATTTGATGCCTAATTTTCTCACTTCGTCCTTAAAAAGCTCTTTAAGAGGCTCCACCAGTTTAAAAGACAGATTGTCAGGAAGCCCCCCCACATTATGATGGGACTTGATACTTGAGGAAGGACCTGTGACTGGGTTGCTCTCAATCACATCAGGGTAAATTGTGCCCTGAGCCAGAAATTCAGCCCCTCCTGTTTTTTCAGCCTCTTCCTCGAATATCTTTATAAATTCTCTGCCTATAATCTTTCTTTTTTCTTCAGGTGCTACCACTCCTTTCAGTTTTTCCAGAAACCTATCAGTGGCATCCACGGCATCCACTTCAAGCCTGAACTCTTTTCTGAATTTTTGAGACAGGTTTTTGTACTGACCCTTTCGCAGAAGCCCGTTATTAACAAATATGCATATGAGGTTCTTTCCTACCGCCTTTTTAACCAGAAGCGAGGTCACCAGAGAATCCACACCCCCGCTGAGACCGCAGATCACCTTCTGGTCACCAATTGACTCCCTCATTTCCCGTACTTTTCTATCAATAAAAAAACCCATATTCCATTTGGGCTTCATGTCTGAAATTTTAAAAAGAAAGTTGGACAGAATTTTTTGCCCCTGATGAGTGTGAATGACTTCAGGATGAAACTGGACGCCAAAGAATCTGTCCTTGGTGTTTTCTATCACAGCTTTATCACAATTTTCTGTCACTCCTGTCACTGAAAATCCAGGGGGAATTTTCAACACTTGATCCCCATGGCTCATCCATACTTGACTTCGATTCTTCAGCCCTTCTAGAAGACCTCCTTCTGTCTTTATCTTAAGGGATGCAAAGCCATATTCTCTTTTTTGCGAGGAGACGACCCGGCCTCCCAACAAATCAGACATTAACTGAAGTCCATAGCAAATTCCTAAAACCGGAACTCCCAATTCCCTGATCCCAAAATATGGTTTAGGAGCGTTTCTGTCATAAACACTCTGAGGCCCCCCTGAAAGAATAACCGCCCCAGGATCTTCCTTTTTTATCTCTGATAGCTCTGCAAAAAAAGGAACTATCTCTGAAAAAACACCAAGCTCTCTTATCTTTCTGGCAATGAGTTGAGTGTACTGTGAACCAAAATCAAGTATAATGACTTTTTTCATGATCTGATTTTATCAGACTCGATTTTGGTTGTAAATTAATAAGAAAACACAGCCTATTTTTTAAGAACCATGCAGGCTAATTGACTTATATATATAAATTTTTTATAGTTGATTTACTATGAATAAAGAAAAACTCATCAACGAATTATGCATAGAGACTGATTCAAAAATCGTTCTTTTGATCATGGACGGACTGGGGGATCTGCCTGTCCCTGAACTCACAGCTCTTGAAGCTGCTTCGACACCAAACCTTGATCATCTGGCCAAATCAGGCTGCTGCGGACTCACAGATCCGGTTTTAAGAGGAGTCACTCCCGGAAGCGGGCCTGCCCACTTATCCATTTTTGGATATGATCCCACAAAATACATTCTGGGAAGAGGAATTCTCGAAGCTTTGGGGATTGATGTTGATGTGGAACAGAATGATTTGGTGGCAAGGGGTAATTTCGCTACTCTTAAAGATGACAAGATCGTGGATAGAAGAGCGGGAAGGATCTCAACAGAAAAAAATCATTCCATTTGTCAAAAATTGAATAAATCCGTTCAGGAAGTCGAAAATACAAAAATTTCCTTTTTCACAGGGAAAGAACACCGTTTTGTGGTCAAATTCACGGCTGAAGGTCTTTCTGATCATTTATCTGATGCGGATCCCCAGAAGGAAAATAAGCCAAAAGTGTATCCTAAGCCACTCTCATCCGAGGCCAAGAACACAGCCCAAATAGTCAATAAGGTCATGGACAAAGTCACAGAGGTCCTCAGTGACGAAGACAAAGCCAACACCATTCTTTTGCGAGGATTCTCCAAATTCCCTTCGATTCCCACTATGAAAGATCTCTTTAAACTAAAAGCCGCAGCCATTGCTAACTATCCCATGTACAGAGGACTGGCTAAATTAGTGGGAATGGATGTATTAAACGTTGGTCCTGAAATGGAAGATCTGTTTGATATTCTAAAAAAATCATACACTAACTATAATTTTTTCTATGTTCATGTTAAAAAAACGGACTCTTACGGGGAAGACGGAAATTTTGAGTCAAAAAAAGAAATCATCAAAAAAACAGATTCATTCATTCCTGCTATTCTTGATCTAAAACCCGAAGTTCTCGTGGTGACCTCTGATCATTCCACTCCCTGTGTTCTGAAATCGCATTCCTGGCATCCCAATCCTTTTCTTATCTATTCACAAACAGCTCAAGTCGATAAAGTAGAAAAATTCACTGAAAAAGAATGCAGCCAGGGATATTTAGGCCGCTTCCTTTCTTTGTATGCCATGCCCCTCATGCTGGCTCATGCGGGCAAGATGGTGAAATTCGGAGCATGATTCTATAGGGTTGAGAATAAATTGACTAATTTTATAGATATTATATAATTTAAAAATGAAAAGAAAGTTCATCATAGTCATCCTTCTGTCCCTATGCCTCTTCAATCATCTTTTTTCCCAGTCTCCTAAAGACACACGGATTGAGATATATAACCTTCGCTATCACACTCATCCTTCCTTTACCAGGATCGTTATCGATGTAGGAGAATTGAGAGAATATTTTTTTGATGAACTTAAATCTCCTGACAGAGTGTATGTGGATGTGTTTCAAGCCAAACTCAATCCCATTCTTCACACCAAAACAATCAATCTGGATAATGAATACATTCAAAAAATCAGAATCGCTCAAAAAAATCAAACCACTGTTAGAGCTGCTGTTGATCTGGTTTTTTCAAAAATCGATCAGTATCGTGTCTGGCATCTTCCGGATCCTTTTCGTATTATCATTGACATCTACCCAGTGAAAAATTCCACGACACCGAAACCCACTGATTCCGGATATTCCATGGCCAGGCAGTTAGGTCTTGGAATAAAACGGATTGTCATTGACCCGGGGCACGGAGGAAAAGATCCCGGTTGCATCGGAAGCCGGAATACTCAGGAAAAAAATGTTGTTTTGGACATAGCCACCCGGTTAAAAAATCTACTCAGCTCCAAACAGAATCTGGAAGTCATTATGACAAGAGAAACAGATATATTTGTACCGGTCGAAAACAGGCCGGTTATTGCCAATCAAAAAAAGGCAGACCTTTTTGTCTCCATCCATGCCAATGCGAATCCCAGAAAAAATTACTGCGGCACAGCCACATTCTTTCTCAATTTCAGTACAGACCCTTCAGTAAACGCCACAGCCGCCAGAGAAAACGCCACTTCCACCAAAAACATCGGCGACATGAAAGAAATCATCACAAAAATCGCACAGAACAGCAAAATAAAAGAATCCAAAGAACTGGCTGAAAATATCCAGCAATCCCTGACATCTCATATAAAAAAATCTTACAAGTCCATCAATGACTTGGGAGTCAAAGGAGGGCCTTTCTGGGTTTTGATCGGAGGGGAAATGCCCTCTGTCCTGGTGGAAACACTGCATCTCTCCAATTCAAGAGAAGAAGCTCTGCTCAGGACCGATGAATACCGCCAAAAAATAGCTGAAGGGATATACCAAGGCATTATCCAGTATATCCATTCTCTAGGAAAAGGATAAAAAAATGAAAAGAAGAGATTTCTTAAAAAATATCGCGGTGGGAAGCATTGCTTTAAATATCAATCCCCACCTTTTATCACAGGAAAAACAATACCCTGACCTATCCGTGGTCCAGGGCGAATCCCCTTCTGAAATCACCAGAGAGGCTTTATCTGTCTTGGGAGGGATGAACCGTTTTGTTTCCAGGGGAGATGAAGTCTTGATCAAGCCCAATATTGGATGGGACAGAACTCCTGAGCAGGCTGCCTGTACAAATCCTCAAGTGATAAAAACTCTGGTGGAGCTCTGTTTTGACGCAGGAGCTAAAAAAGTCAAAGTCATGGATCATCCCTGCAATCCGGCAAGAAGAACCTATGTTCGCTCTGGCATTGCTGCAGCAGCAAAGGAAGCCGGAGCTGATGTTCCTTATCCCAATGAACATAAGCTAAAAAAAGTTCCCATCAAGGGTCAAAGACTCAAAGAATGGGAAGTGTATAGAGATTTTCTGGAAACAGATAAACTCATCAATGTTCCCATCACCAAACATCACAGTCTATCCCGTTTGACTTTAGGAATGAAAAACTGGCTGGGTGCCCTGGGCGGAAATCGGAATCAGCTTCATCAAAATCTTGATTATGCCATGGTGGACCTTGCGGCTTTCTTTAAACCAACTCTGTCATTTATGGATTCCTACCGAATCCTGCACCGAAATGGACCCCAGGGAGGAAGGCTTTCTGATGTCAGGCTCAATAAAACAGTGGCTGCTGGAGTCGATTTTGTGGCTGTCGATAGAATGGGAGCTCAATTCATGGATATGTCTCCTGAAGAACTCAAATACCTTAAGATCGCCCATGAAAGAGGACTCGGAGAAATTGACTTGGAGAAATTAAACATTGAAAAAAGAAAGATCTAGGAAATACAGAGCCGTTCAAATACTCAGGATCATCAGTCAAACATTATTTTTCGCTCTTTTTTTCTATCTTTTGCTGGGAACTCACTTCCCTGGAAAGGATTACATAGGAAACGTTGAGATCTTTTTTCATTTTGATCCTCTTCTGGCCCTAACAACTTTGATCGCTGCCCGGGCTGTATTCCTATCCTTTGTGTTTGCTGCCATAACCCTTGTTGTGACCTTTATCTTTGGACGCTTTGTATGCGCATGGGTTTGTCCATTGGGCTCCATCCACCAATTTTTTTCCTTCATCTTCAAAAAAAGCAAACTTTTAAAACCCAAATTAACTAAAAATAAGCTTCCTACTCTAAAATACTATATTCTGATTTTCATACTGGTAGGCACAATCTTTTCTTTGAATCTAGTAGGAATTCTGGATCCGCTATCGCTTCTTTACCGTTCATTTGCTGTAGGAGTTTTCCCATTTTTAAATCATACTTTTTCGAATGTCATCGGGCTTCTCTATCAAGCTGAATTTTATTCCATAGCTGATCCTCTTGCTCAATTCTCAACCTCCCTGGACATAAACACCATCTTTACCCAAGTGTTTTTTATCGGTTCTTTGTTCTTGGTGATCGTGCTCTTAAATATGCACAAAGAAAGATTCTGGTGTCGATACCTATGTCCCCTAGGAGCCTTGCTGGGGCTTTCCTCCAGGTGGAATATTCTGAAGCTTGAAATTGACCCAAAGAAATGCATCGAATGCAATCTCTGCAACCTTCACTGCGAAACCCAGGCCAATCCTTTTCCCAATGATGAATGGAAAAGTTCTGAATGCATCTACTGCTTTACATGCGCTTCTCTATGCCCAACCAACGCCATTCGGTTCCCTCTCAAAACCAATCTGGAAAAAATAGAAACAGTGAATCTTTCCCGAAGAAAACTTCTTCTGACCTCTATTGCCGGGGCTGTATTGACTCCTTTTTTTCGTTTGTCTCCTGAATCACAGAGAGCCTCCGAAAAGTTGATTCGTCCCCCGGGTGCGCTTCCAGAAAAGCAATTTTTAGAAAAATGTGTGAAATGCGGAGAATGCATGAAAGTCTGTCCCACTAATGCTCTCCAGCCTGTTCTTAAAGAAGCGGGACCGGAAGGCCTCTGGACCCCCATGCTGGTCCCTGAAATCGGGTACTGCGAGTACTATTGTTCCTTATGCACTCAAGTCTGTCCCACCGGAGCCATCAAGGAGCTGACTGTTCCTGAAAAAACCCAGGTCAAGATCGGAACTTCTTGGATCAATAAAAACAGATGCATTCCCTGGAAATTTGGGGATCCCTGCATTGTGTGCGAGGAACACTGTCCTGTCTCTCCAAAAGCCATAAAACTGATAAAAACAGAGGTTAAAACTCCTGAGGGGGAGATAAAAACTCCATTGGCTCCGGTCATAGACACTGAGCTTTGCATAGGCTGCGGTATCTGTGAAAACAAATGTCCTGTGGTGGATCAACCGGCCATCTATGTCACCAGTGTCGGGGAATCCAGGTCAGAAGGAAACCAACTCAAACTTGATTTGATTTCAGGGAGCGGCGGTATTTATTGATCTTAACAAGAGGGGAGAAAAAATGAAACAATTTGTTCTGAGCATCATCATTACATGGAGCTTTGTTTATGTGGTTAAAGTTATGTTTATCCTGGTCAAAGAAGGACGGCTGGATAAGGAAATGCTGGTGATGAATGGGGGGATGCCTTCAGGACACACAGCTTTATCTGGATCTTTAACCATGGCTCTGCTTCTGGAAACCGGTTTTTCTCCCTATTTCCTAATTGGTGTGGTCATGACCATCCTGGTTATTTATGATGCTGTTAATGTCCGCACCATCACTGAAAAACAATCCAAAGCCATCAATAAATTGATTAAAGAAAGAAAAGATATCCCACTTTTAGAAGAAAATGTGGGTCACACACTATGGGAAGTGGTGGTCAGTCTGGGATTAAGTGTGGTCATTCCTTTATTAATATACACCCTGATTTAGTGCTTCTATTTTCTTTATCATTTTTCCCCATCAAGCGTGCAGCCTGTTTATAAAAAGTCCGCCCAAAACTATATTCACCATGACTTTAGATACAACAAGAGCTGACTTCATTGGTTACTCCCTTGAAAAAAACAATCTGACTCCTCATTTAAAAAAATATTTTTCCCAGCGTTACCAGCCCGAGAATGAGAGTTGCGATTCCTACAATCAGCTTGATTCTCAAATTTTTAATTTTTTTGACTGTATAGGTCGCCAAAGGAACAGAAAGAACCGCTCCTAAAATCAGCGAGGGAGCAAGATCCCATTCAATGATGTGATTGGTATATATCAAATAGACAACGACACCTACCAGACAGGTCAATCCCTCTGAAAGAGATGTGATTCCTATGGCATTTTTTGACCTCACTCCCGAGAGTATCTGTCCGCTGGTTACTAGAGGACCATACCCGCCTCCGCTGATACCTTTGTTAAAAGCAGCCAGAAGGCCAAGAGAAGAAATTTTAAACCAGGAGAATTTAAAATGATTGTTTAAATTGATCAGAATCAACAGCCCCATGCTGAAAACCAGCACGCCGATATAGAGCTTTACATAAAACATGGACACACTGATGGCCAAAAAAACAGCTGCCACGGTACCGAATATGCTGCATCCGGCCAAGACAAAAGCTGTTTTAAAGTCAACAGTCCCTATCGTAAAGTCTGCATTTTTTAAACGATGATGAAAAAAGGCTGCTCCCACGCCGGTGATTAATTCGGACAATAAAACAGCCGGCACGATTTGGAGAGGGTTATATCCCATGATCAATAAGATTGGGGTCAGGGTGGTCCCGTAACCCATGCCCAAAGATGAATCAATATACTCACAAATAAACGCCAATGCTGTGATGGGAAGTGAAATTTCAAGTAAGTCCATGCCTCCTCCTTTTGGATATCAGGCCGCTCTCCTTTTTCTTTCATGAACAAGACCTTTCTCAATTTTTAAGCAATCATTGCCTTTGGAATGAAAGATCCTTAAGGACTGCCAAGTCGAATAATCATAGACAATAAAATCTATGAATGCGGTAAAAAGACATTTTGTTAATCTATTCACAATCACACCCCTTATTTTTATTCATTCCAGGAAACCTTTCCTCTCTCATTTCGGTATCTGCTTTAGAAAAAAACATATTTCAGGCTCTTTATGTAATATTATTGTAGTAATAATGTAATATTATAGTATTATAATGTCAAGAAATTCTTTTGGAATCATTCAGATAAATTAACCTGAATTATTCACGAGTTGAGGTTGTAGCAGATGCAAGGCACAGGGCATGAAAATGATAATAAAAACATCGCCATTTTTTTATGAATAGTTCAGGTTAATAAGGATTTTAGGGAGGGAAAATCTAGAAATATCCCAGATTTTTCAATCTTTTCCGGATGGCTTCTATCTCATCTGCAGAGAGCTCTTTCTTATCAACGCTCTTTGCAGACATAAGGTCTCTCAATATATAGACCACAAATTCATTCACACTGCTGAACCCACTTCCTTGGATCACTGTTTTGAGCCTTTCATAGAGAGGCCGGGGTATTTTGAGGGTAACCTTGTCTTTAGACATCTGTTGAATTCTAAAATAGAAACCCCTCTAAAGTCAAGATGAGGCCTCCTCTCAGGTTAAGACAATAATTTTTATCATTTCTTTAGCTCTGTAAAAATTCTATAATGGAAATAACAAAATCTTCTTAACACAATAACAGGTGCTTAAAAAAGCGAGGTTTTGATGAAAAAAATATTTGATGGTTTCAAAACTATACTTATGATTGTCCTTTTTATTTTACTTTTTGGTAATTCAGCATTAACCCCTTGTACAGTTGCGGTCATATCAGGAAAAGTTACCCCGGACGGATGTCCCCTTCTGTGGAAAAACCGTGATACAAGCCAGCCTGACAACAAAGTCATCTTTATGAAAGGGAAAAAGTACAATTTTCTTGGAGTTGTCAATTCTGAGGACAATGACGCCACATCTGTATGGCAGGGAATTAATTCTAAAGGTTTTGCTATCATAAATTCTGCTTCCAATGACCTTCGCCCCAAAATAGGTGTGTCCACAGACAATGGGAGAATCATGAGAATAGCGCTGGGGACTTGTGCCAGTGTCAAGGATTTTGAAGCCATGCTCAAGAGAACTCAAGGAGAACGAAAGGTAGCTGCCAATTTTGGGGTCATTGATGCTTATGGAAATGCCTGCTTTTTTGAAACCAGCAGCTCCTCTTATGTGAAATTTGATGCCAATGACCCAGTGACAGCACCCTCGGGCTATATTCTCCGTACTAATTTTGCTTTCACCTCTCAGAAAAAAGACTTAGGAGGCGGATACATCCGCTTCGAAAGGGTCTCCCATATATTTGAACAGGCAGCAGAAGAAAAAAAGCTGGCCTATTCTTTTATTCTTCAGGAAGCTGCCCGGGATCTAGTGAATGAAAAACTTCATTCAAATCCTTTTTCCAGGGACCTTGATCCAGATTCTCCTTCCCCTGTCTACTTGAGAACCAATGACACCATAAACCGAATATCAACCATTTCAGTCTCAGTGTTTCACGGAGCTCCAAGTCCAGAGAAAGCTTATTTAGCCACTATGTGGATTATGCTCGGCCAGCCTGTCTGTTCTGTAGCCCTCCCCTTATGGGTTTACGGCCAACATGTCCCGGATATTCTGGACGGACCAAAAACCGCACCCATGCATGACCTATCCAAAAAACTCATTTCCTACCTCTATCCTGATCAGAGAGGCAACATGAAGCAGTACATGAATCTCAACCGCTTTCTGACCTATAAAGGCAAGGGTTTTCTTCCCATCTTATTTTCTATTGAAAATGAAGTCATTACCAAAACAAAACTGAGACTTCAAAAATGGGCAAACCATAAGCCCAAACCCAAAGTGGTCAAAAAATTTATGAAACAAACAGCCGATAAAGTCTATCAAACTCTAAAAAATTCATTTGCCGGTCTTCTGAAGAAACCAGACTCACCCCAATAATTTTAAATCTTAATGAGCTCTTCTATCTTAAAGGGCCGCCCCTGCTCTATACTTCTCCGTGCGGCTATGCCGATGAGAATGGACAGGATTATATCCCTGGATAGTCCAGTCCGCTAAACTGTTTCACAAATCGATCGTTTCAATTTAGAATAAACACTAGTTCTTTTCCAGGCGTAATAACTGTGGACATGAAAGGGATGGACGACAACAAGCTTATAAAAGGCTTTATGCACGGAGACTATGAGTGTTTCCAGGAAATTGTCCATCGATACACAGGAAAAGCCATGGCTCTTGCCCTGAATATTTTGAAAAACAAACAGGATGCTGAAGATGCGTGTCAGGATACCTTTATCC